>Ga0302322_100002001_pt1 | contig 17062 bp, 17 predicted proteins | sample Fen_T0_2_FD_203757 | JGI IMG/M metagenome (GOLD analysis project Ga0302322, IMG submission 203757) | Peat permafrost microbial communities from Stordalen Mire near Abisko, Sweden - Fen_T0_2 | ecosystem: Environmental > Terrestrial > Soil > Wetlands > Permafrost | place: Sweden: Abisko... | reverse complement strand
AAAAATTCTCTTGGTGTTCCCGGGTGTGCACCGGGGCGTATCCAGTGCTTGGCGATCTTGGCGGCCCTCTGGGAGCCTTTCCAAGATGACGGCCCCGCGTGACGCGGTTGGAGCTACGCGACGCGCTCAGCGATCCGCGCCCGCTCACCCAAATCAAATATTCCTAGGATCGTGCCTGAGTCCAAGAGTGATCCGACCCAGGGGCGGAGGCACTAGGCCGCTGCTACGCCGTCGGCCAAGCCTTTCGACCCTGAGCCCGACAAAGGCGCATTCGAGAATTCGGGCCAGAGGTCACCCAGGCCTTCGCGCTTTCGGCGTGCGAGTTCCCAGCGCACGATCGGCCGCGAGAGCAGAACGGTACCGACGGCGATGCTGAAGCCCGCGACCACGTCGATCAGGTAGTGCCAGCGCAGGAACATCGTCGCGATGATGATGTTGACAGTGCAAAACGAGACGAGCGGCCAAGTGTATCGGTACGGCATTTCTTTCCGGTTGCGATACGAAAATAGCGCCAGCACCGTAGGCGCACCGGTGTGCAGGGAAGGGAAAATGTCCATCAACGCGCCGCTCGAGTGCACGGCATTCATCACTAAGTCGAGCCACAGCCCATGGGGCAACGGGTGCTGAAAAGAATCTGCCATGGCTCGGTAGGGGCCGTAGCCGGGGACCACCATGTACAGGGTGTGGCCAATGCTGAACATGAGCAGAATCGCGAACGTGAACTCACCCACGATTTGCTTTTTTCTACCGAAAAACAAGAGCGGCACGACGTGCACGGCCATGAGCAGGAAGTAGCCGAAGTAGAAAAACGCGAACCACTCGGTGCTGGCCGGGCTGACGTAGCGATCCCATGCCATCGCTGGCTCGAAATGGAAGAGTGACAGGTCGAGTTCGTAAAGCTTTTGATCCAACGTCGTCGTGTTCACCAGCGGCAGCACATGCTTCAGGAAGAAGTAGCTGATCTGCACCACGCCGTAGATGCCGAGCCGATAGACCAGCGCAGCCACCCACGAGCGCTTCAGCAGCCGACCACGCACCAAAATGATGCTGAGCACGAAGGCCACGAACAATCCGCCGGTGCGTATCAGGCAGAAGTTGCGTTCGGCGCTGTTAGGCGTGCTGAGCACCGCGCCGTTCAACGACAACAGGAACGCGAACACGGCAAAATCGTGAATCGCGGTTTCGCGTAGCGTCCGCTGCCACCACGGCTCCTGGCGGCGGCGTTCGGCTATTTCTGACTCGAAGGGCATGCGGTTCGTTGGAAAAGTTATGGCCTGCTAGTGCCTGATGCCGCTGGGGTCGTTTCCGCAGCAGCGGTCTGATCAAGTGGGTCTGCAAGCTCGGTAATCCTGACGCGGGCCGTCAGTTCCGACGGCGGTGCGATGAAATCTTGCACGCTCACCTCGGCTAGCAGCAGCTCGGCTCGGGTTTCGTCGACTCGTAGCAGCTGAGCCAGCCGCTTGGCGCTGAGTTGCCCGCTGTGTGCGGCAACTAGCCGTGAGGCTGCTAAAAGCCAAGCCTGCTGCAAAGCCGCTTCGAATTTTTGAGCATGGCTGCGAGCCCTGCGTAGCGCGAAGAACGAAAGGGCAAACGGCACCAAGCTGGCTAGCAGTGCGGCTCCCCTCGCGAAGGGAGCCGGTGAGGTGGCCAGGAGCACGACCAGGGTTACTAAGAGCGACATGACGCCCGAAGCGAGCGCGAAGCCCGAACCCACCCGAAATGCGCCGGAGCGCAGTTGTTCGCTGCGTGCGGCGCGAAGGAGGCTCCCCTCAGCTTCCGAAATAGGGCTCTCGCTGGGAGGGATACGCGGGCTGCCGCAGCTGCGGCAGCGATAGTGGAAGGCCTCACTCGGTTCGACATCGCTGAGCGCTTGGCACCAAGGGCAACGGTAGGCTTCGCCGAATACAGCGCCGCACCTGGCGCAGCGACCCAGCGGATCCAGTGGTCCGGAGCAGGCGGAACACACGTCCGGGTGCGCAGCGAGGGCAGCGGGTGAGGTCACGCGCTCGGCTCCTATCGCGGCTAGTGCGAGTTGTCCAACGCCGCTGGCTCCGGCGTCAAAAGCTGGTTAAACCTACGGAAAAACTCGTCCAATACACGATACGTGAGCCCCCAGACCAGGTGTCCGTCGACGTCCCACGCGGGAAATTCCAGGCTCTGATCCCCCCTCGAGAGGGTGTATGTCGCCTGCCGAGCGCCACCGAGCAGTGGGGCCACGGGCACCCAGAGCGCCTGTCGAACTTCAGCGCTGAGCAACAGCGTCGGGCGTGCGGGCAGTAGATAGACGAAGGGACGGACCGCGACCGGCCCACCGCGGATCGGCAGGTGGTCGGAAAGACGGCCGAGCCGCTCGCCAGAGGCCCGTAGATCGAGCCCTACTTCTTCCAGTGTTTCGCGCTCGGCGGTTGCGGCGAGATCGACGTCGATCGCTTCGCGGTGGCCTCCGGGGAGCGCCATGTGCCCCGACCAGGGGTCGCCTTCGCGCGTAGCCCGCTCGATCAGCAAGAGCTCCAAGGAGGTCTCGTGGTCGAGCAAGATTAGCGCGATTGCGGCGGCGCGTGGACCGGTGAGCGGCGTCTCCGGCGTGGGGTCGGCGAGGGAGCGCCGGATCCGCTCGCGAAATGACGTCCCGGCCAGCGCGCTCATCCGCCGAACCATACCTGAACCTTTGCGGACGGCGTAGCCCGGTCGTGCGCGAATCACGCTGGAATGCTCGAAAAATCTGATAGCCTCCCGCGCGATGAAAGCCCGTGGGTTGTCGTTTTCGGCGCTGCTCAGTGCCTGTCTGTTGCTGCTCGCTGCGCCGCCCGCACGGGCGTTCCCCGGGTTCCTGGCTTCGAAAACGAAGACGGAGATCAAGGTCAACTCGACGCAGGTCGTGTTGATGAAGAAGGGCAACGTGACGGCGGTCACGGTCATGTCGGACTACGAGGGCCCGCTCGAGCCATTCGCGATGGTGTTGGTCGTACCCGCTGACGTCACGGCCGACCACGTAACGACGCTCAAGCGTGAGTACGTCGACCGCTTGGACGGCATCAGCGCGCCTCGCTTTCACGAATATTGGGAGCAAGACCCGTGCGATCCCGGCCCAACAGAGCAGGAATGGCAGCGGAACATGAAGGCCGACTCTTCCAGCGCGTTCTTGGGCGGTGGCGACATGCCGCAGAGCACACAGAAGGTGGCCAAGGAGCTGTCGCTGGACGTTCAAGCCAAGCAAAAGGAGGGCGAATACTCGTTTACTCTGTTGGCTAAGGATGAGTCGGTGGCTGGCTGGCTGAAGAGCAAAGGCTACAGCGTGCCCACGGGCGCCGAACAGGCCATTTTACCCTATGTTCAAGCCGGAATGCGGCTGGTGGTCGCGCAGGTCGATACCAAGCGAATTGAGCTCGTGGGTGGTGATCGCGCTCAGCTTTCGCCGATCCGCTTTTGGACCGAACAGCCTTATACAAAGGTTCCGGATCGCGTCGGTTTGATCAACGCTGGCGGCAAGCAGGAGTTGATCGTGTACGTGCTCGACCCCGAGCAGCGCTACGAGAGCAAGAATTACAAGAACCTGTTCCCGCCCACGAACGTGGAAGTCGACTTCGCGGTGAAGGAACGCATCGGTGAGTTCTATGCTGCTCTGCAAGACATCATTGCCCAGAAGAGCCCGGGCGCATTCTTGAACGAATTCGCTTGGCCAAGCGATGGTTGTGGCCAACCCTGCGCGACCGAACCGATCGCCATCGCTGAGTTACTCAGCCTCGGAGGTGACGTATTCGAGCTTTCGGTGCCGAAGGAAGAGAAACAGCCCAAGCCCGCCGAGCCGACCAAGGAAGAAGCGGCCGCGTTCAAGGAGGCCACGAAGGACTTGAAGCCGAAGGAACGAAAGGCCAAGCAGAAGCAGGACAAGGAGGATCGTAAGATCGTCGCTGCGCGCCAGGCCCTGGTTTCGCGTCACAAGTACGTCGTTTCCCGCGTCCACTACCGCTACGACGACAAGTCTCTGCCGAACGATCCAGAGTTCGGTCCCGCGAGCGGGGCAGTCGAGGGCGGCGTTGCCCAACCCAAAGGACAGAAGGCGGAGGCTTCGCTCGATGTCGCGCCCGCCAGCCAGAACAAATTTCAGGTCCGGTACAACAACTTTCACCCTTGGGTGCCGGTGATTCAGTGCCCGAACCCCGACCGCTACCGTTGGGGCAAGGCGCCGCGCGATTATCGCGGCCTGCGCAAGACCTGGATCGCCGAGGATCTGACGCGCAAGAGCCGCACGCAGATCAAACCTGCTGCCATGCTCAAGACGCCGATCCCTGCGCTTGGGCTCACGGGTGCGGCTCCGGCCGCGTCCGCCGCAGCCGCAGTAGACGCGGGAGCCGATGCCGGGACTGGTAGCGCCGCCCCGGCTGCCGGCAAGTGCGGTTGTAGCGTCCCTGGGGCGCCCGCCAACCATGCCTTGATTTCGACGCTGAGCGCGCTGCTCGGCCTCGCGTTTCTGTATCGGCGCCGCGGCTAGTAGCCGAGATCGACCCCGCCGCCCGGGTTGCCTGGCGCAGGCGGAAGCTCACTGCTGGCGTGCGTGGGCCACGGTTCGGTGGGCGTGGCCACTTCTGCGGGTGGCCAGCGATCACTGACGGCGGCGGCCGGGCAGTCACTCGGACGTACCACTGGAGGGCGGGCAGCGACCACCGGCGAAGCCTGCGGCTCGCGGCAGCGCACGAGGAAATTGCCGTCATGAGGGTCGAAGATCGGCGACAGATCGTAGCCGTGTGGGCAGCGGTCGCCAGCGATCTGAAAGCAGGCGACCTGCTCGCCTTCGCAATGCACATGCAGCATGCGTGTGCCGTCTGGGCCGACGATGCGTGCGGCACCGGGGGCCTCGACGCAGCCTGGCGCGACGAGCAGCAAACTCAGCCCACCAGAAAGGAACCAGCCGAAGCGCACTTTGCCCATCTGGCCTCGAGCATAGCCGAAAAGCCGCAGCGCAAGTGCTAGCGAGAAGCGGTGGCTTCGCTGACCGGGAATGGATCGCTGATCCATGGCCTGCCGTGACCGTGGAAATAGCTACGCAACAAATCGCGTGCCAGCTCATTGGCTTTGTGCCGCCACACCGCGCCATTCTCGAGCATCACGCTGATCACGACTTCGGGGTTCTGGCTGGGTGCAAACCCGATGAACCAGCTAGTCATGCCTTCGTTGGCCTCCGGACGGAGCGTGCCGGTCTTGCCCGACACTCGCAACTTTCCCAGGTAGGGACGACCAGTCGGGTCGCTGAACGCGTGTCGGCACGTGCCGCTTCGGACGGTGACTTCCATCATCCGCCTCAGGCGCGTCGCGGTCAGTGGCTTGAGCACTCGACCAACCACTTCTGCGTCGTCAAAACTCGGCTTGTCTGTCTGGTCGTCGCTTGCATCCGCGCTGGGTTCGGTCATCCGAATTCTGATCGCTTGACCGCCGTGTGCGATCACACTCGCCAGATACGCGCCGCCCAGCGGTGACAGGGTGCTGCCTTGAAATCCGGCTGCGGTCCGCGCAAAGTCGAGGTCACCGTAGGGGACGTCTAGGGTGCCGACGGGCACGTCGATATCGAACGGCACCAGGCCGTTGAAGCCGAGCGCTTGCGCCGTATCGAGCAAGCCGTTCCGTAACAGTCGATGCGTCGCAAGCTGCGCGAACACGGCATTTTTGCTGTAACCGATGGCGTACGCAAACGGCGAACAGTCGATCGCATCGCCGCGCGGCGCGTCTAAGTGTCGGCGTTCGATGCCGTGCGTTCCGCCCGAGATGCAGACCTGCTCCTGCGGGCTGAGTGAGGTGGTCTCGAACAGCGCAGCCGTGGTGACCAGCTTGAAGACGCTCGCCGCAGGCACGCGTGAGGTGGTGAGCACCTGGTGGTGCCGTCCGTCGCGCGCGCTCTCCGCCCAAGCCAAGATCTTGCCGCTGCGCGCGTCGAGCACGACTATGCCGCCACGCACGGGGTTCGCGGCGGCGAGAATCTTGCTTGCCGCTCGTTGCACATCCGAATCGAGCGTGAGCACTGCGTTGCCACCGGCCGCGAGAGGAGCGACCCAACGCCCGTCGCGCTGGGAGATGCGATCCAGATCGAGGGCAGGGCGTGTCTCCGCAGCGCCGGCCCGAGTCGCCGGTAGGGCGGCCAGCGTCGCCAACAGTGGCACTGCGCGTAAAGCGCGGGATCGAGCCCAGCCCATCACCTGGACCTAACCGGCTTGGGCGATTCGGCCAAGGTTTCGGCTGTTTGCTCGCGCCCGACCGCGTCAGTGCTTATCGAAGCGCAGACGGGTGTAAGTAATTTGTTCACATAAGCATACATAGGCGTACAGTGCTCGGCAGCTGGAGGAGCTCCCATGGATCGACGAGTTGGTCTCAGAACCCGGACGGACTTTCGAGTCGTCGCGCAGCGCGGGTCGCTTTGCTCTCTGTATCGAGGGATCGACGTTTCGCCTACGGGGATCGTGCTCGATCGCGGACGCCAGATCGGGGAATTCGATTGGCCGCTCTGGTTACGTCTCGAGTTGCAGCTGCCGGAATACTTGAAGCCGGTGCGCGCCTTGGCGCGTCCCATTTGGTCGTTCGAGTCGCAGCAGGCGTTCAAGTTCGTACGCATCGCCGATGTCGACCGTTTGATTTTGGCCGAGCACCTCGACTTCATGAGCGTGCGCGGCGTCGTCTTGCATTGAGGATTGCTACACTATGTCTGTCACTCGCCGAATCAAGAGACTCTGGGCAAAGCTCGCACAACCGGGAGCGCTCCGTATGCTCTATCAGGGCGTTGCTCTCGCGCCGCGACTGGTTTTGCACGTGGCTTCACTGGCAGCCGTTCTCGGCTCGTTCAATGCGTGCGTGCCAGCGACGCGCTACGAGGAAGCGAAGTCGGCGAGCGACGTCGAGTTCGCCGCTCGTCAACGCGCCGAAGCAGAGCTGGTGGCGACGCGGGGCAGGTTGGATGCGGCGACCGCCGAGCTGAACCAACGCCAGCAGAAGCTTGCGGAAACCGAGCAGTCCGTGTCGGAATCGAAGCTCGAGAGCATCGTGGCCGTGAAGGAGCGCGATGAAGCAACGGGCCTGGTCGACCAGTTGCGTGGCGAACTGGCTCGCGTGGGCGACAATCTGCGGTCCTATGCCGAACAAAAGGCGGATCTCGAGAAGTCCCTGCAAGTGGCGCAAGCTCGCAAGCTCGAGCTCGAGGGGAACGAAGCGAAGACCGTGGCCATTGCGCGCCTGACCCGCGATTTGACCTCTGCGCTCGGCGACCGCGTGACCAATGGCGATCTGACGCTCGACGTCCGCGACGGTCGCGTCCTGCTCAGCGCAGCCCCCGAGCTCTGGTTCAACGACGATGGTACATTGCGTGCCGGCATGGACGACGCATTGGCAGCCGTGAGCCGCGTGCTCACGCTTCACTCGGACAGTGCGCTCGAGCTCGGCTTGCCCACGGCCGATGCCGAGAAGCGCGCCCCCGCACTGCTGAGTGCGTTGAGCTCACGCGGGGTCGCTGCGTCGCGGATGAAGCTGGCGTCGGCCGCGCCTCGCGCGACGACCAGTGCCGAAACGCCCCCGGCAAAGACCGCGCCGCCTGTGGTCGAGTTGTCTTTCAGTGCCGGCTAAAGGCGCGGTCAGTCGAGCTTGGACACTTCGTAGCTCACGTCGAGATCGAGCGCCGACTCTGGATCGCGGCCTCGCGGTGCGGAGACGGCGCGGAAGCGGGGCTCTCGGCGCAATGCCTCGTACACGGCAGCTACGAGCGTCGGCCGCACCGCCTGCTGAAAGCGTTCGTGCCAGGCAAAGCCGTCGTCCTCGCCCGTGTAGTCATCGCTGAAATCGGCCGATAAATTCAGGGTAATCGTGAACGTCTTTTGCTCGCGGTGGGTCATAGCGAAAAGGTGACCTTCGCCGGCCAACTGCCTGGCGAAGGCAGGGTGGCGGCCTTCAGAGTCGTGACTAAGCAGTCCACGTCCGACTCGCCGGCTTCATCCGGTGGAGTAACACCCGCGGAAAGTACGGAGCCATCCGTGCCCACGTACACGGTGGCCTCGAATGCGCCACTGTCACCCTTTTTGCAGGCCGAGACCTTCCTGGACAACTTGCTCACCGCGTCGGACACGTGCTCGCCATCCCAGCTGGTGGGCGCGCGGACGTCGTTCGGTGGATCGAAATCGAAGGATTTGCGCGCCAGCCCATGCAGGCCGCCCACCGGCTTCGGCCATTTTTTGTTGCGTAGGCTGTCGAGCATACATTTTTCGGTTTCACGATCCCCGATCGTGGATTTCTCGAGGTGGGCGTGAGAGGCCTTTCCTTGAGCGTCGATCTTGATGAAGAAGCTGACCGACCCGCCGAGGAACTCGACGCGCTTGGCGCCGTCGTCGAGGCAGCGCTGGAAATCAGAGAGCGCCCGTTGGAAGGTCTTGTCGACCTTTTCCTCGTTCAAGCCGCCGATTTCAGCTGACGTGGAGATCCTGGCGGGTGCGTCGTCGTGCGCCTCCTCAGTAGGTGCAGGCGCTCGTGGTGCGGGCTCGCTGCCGCCGCACGCCGGGCAGCTGGCCATGGCGAGCGCGAGCAAACAGGTGATTCCAGACAGCGAGGAGAGACGGAACGAAGGGGTCATTGGGCCGCGTACCAGTAGCGCGAAGCTCTGCGCGGAACAACGGCCGCGCCTTCCGGCTCTTTAGCTCGATTGAGCTCTTTAGCTCTGCTGAAAATTTTCTTCGAGCAACCGCACCCCGGGGAATTTCCCGAGCAGGGCGCGGAGCGCCGGCTTGGGGCGTACGGCGATGCCAAACTCGGCCTCCAGCAACATCTCCAAATCGAAGGCGTTGTCACCGAAAGCGCCGAGCCAATGCGAGCTTCCGAGTAGCGCGCGACCGGCGACACATTTGCCGGCGCCGTATGGCAAAGCGCTTGCCATCGCCGGCGCGATCACTCCCGAGACCACACGCGGTGTACTGGCCGCGATGTCTTGTGCAGCGAAACCCCAGGCGCGCGAAGCGACTTCCACGGTAGTGCGGGGCGATGCCGAGATGACAATCGTGCGGACCGCGTTGCTTCGCGCAAAGTCCAAGATTGGACGAAGCTCCTCATTCAAGCGTGCCGCATGCTGAGCGAATGCGAGCGCCTCAGCTGCCAGGTCGGCCATCTCCGCCAGACTGTAGCCAGCGAAGCACCAGGTCATCAGCTCACAGATCTCGGGCTCGGGGTAGCGCCCGGCCAGATAGGCGTCGAACAGCTGCTTGGCGGTCGCGTTCACATCCGCGAAACAGGCAAAGCCGCGGCTCTGAGCCTGCCGCTCGAGCTCGGCGCGAGCGGGCTCTCGCAGACGACCGCGCTCGACGGCGAAGCGAAATACGTCGTCGCCCACGTCCCCCGACCAGAGAGTGCCATCGGCGTCGAAGGCGAGGGCAGTCCCGCGATCGGCGTGCAGGCGGCTTTCGAGCTCGCGCACCAATGCGGCGGGGCTGATGCTCACCAGAGGCGCGCTCATGTGCGCTGGCCGCGATTCTTTTCGGCGAGCCATTCGTCCCACCAGCCTTGGGCCATGGCGAGATCCTGGCCGGTATCGATTTCCATGTAGCCGCCGGCGGTGTTTTCGCGATGCATCGAGGCCCCGGCCTCCAGCATCTCCTGCAATAGATCGAGTAGGTACGCTTTCTGGAAGCTACGACCTTCACGGAAGATGTCGCCGCCATAAGTCTGCCGCGCGCGATCGAAGGCGTCCGTGAACACGCGCGCGCCGTCGGGGCTGAGCTTCATCACGCCGATGAATTCTCCGTTGGCAGCTTCACTCGCGATCGTGCGGCTGAGCTCGAGGACGCGCGTGCCATCCGCGCGCAGCTTTTCGGCGTCGGTTTCTGGGTGCTGGCTGCGGCCAACGTAACGGCGGCGCCAGGCGGTGTCGCAACCGAGGGCAATCTCGGCCTGGGAAGCGACTAGCTTTTGCACGACTGCGCCGTCGTAAACGATGTCGGCGTAGGTCGACAGGAAGCCGTCTGCGAGGTACTTTCGTGCGCACATCAACGACAGCAAGATGTTGTTGTTGGCCCAATCCGCGTTGCGGACGAAGGTGAACTCCGGGTAGCGTGCGCGCACGACGTTTTCGGCGTAGCCGCACACGAACACCACGTCTTTGCGGGTGAAGCCCGCGCTTTCTAGCGCTTCCAAGATCCAGTCGAGCATGGGGCGGCCCATGACCTCGACTAGGGTCTTCGGGATTTGGTCGGTGTTGTGGCCCAGACGGCTGCCACGACCTGCGCCGATCACGATGGCTCGCACGGCCTGAGTCTATCCGTTTCGCCCAGGGCTGTCCGTCGTCAAACGCGAGCAGCCCAAGAGCCAGCCCTAGACCCCGCCCGTCGCCTGCCTGCGGAGGCGCTTCGCAATCCTGCGTTGCGCCTCCTCACCGTAGCTTCACACCCTGTCGTGTGTCGCGAAGCCGTCAGGGCACGCCTCCTCGCTGCGCCGTGGCTTGCTGGCGCCTCCTTGGTAAGCTCGCTCCGGGGGTCTCGAACTGGCTCTGGGCGGAGGCGGTCATTCTTCGCGCAGCTTGGCCAGCACACTCAGATCTTCGAGTGTCGAAACATCCCCCTTGGTCTCCCGGCCGGAGGCGATGTCTTTCAGTAGGCGGCGCATGATCTTACCGCTCCGCGTCTTGGGCAGACTATCGGCGAAACGCACCGAGTCAGGGCGGGCGAATTTACCGATCTCGTTTGCCACGTGTTCGGCCAGGGTCTTCTTCATTTCCGGCGACGCAACGTGCGGCGGCTTGAGGGTCACGAAGACGACCAACGCCTGCCCTTTCAAGTCGTCCGGGCGCCCAACCGCTGCGGCCTCTGCGACGGCGGGGTGCGCAACGAGCGCGCTTTCGATCTCCGCGGTGCCGATGCGATGACCGGAAACATTGAGCACGTCGTCGATGCGACCGACCACATGGAAATAGCCGTCCGCATCTTCGCGCGCACCGTCACCCGTGAAATACACGCCCGCGATCTCGCTCCAATACGCTTGTTGGTAGCGCTCGTCGTCGCCGTAGATGGTGCGCAGCATGCTCGGCCAGGGTTGCTTCAGTACCAGCAGACCCCCCTCTCCGGCACCGACTTTTTTTCCGTCTTGGCTGACGACCTCTGGAACGACGCCGAAGAACGGCAGGCCAGTAGAGCCAGGTTTGGTCGCGTGCGCGCCGGGCAGGGTGGTGAGCATGATCGCGCCGGTCTCGGTTTGCCACCAAGTGTCGACGATCGGGCAGCGGTTTTTGCCGACGTGCTCGCGGTACCACATCCACGCTTCGGGGTTGATCGGCTCACCCACGCTCCCCAGCAGACGCAGACTCGACAGATCCGCCTTGGCGGGCCACTCATTGCCCGCGCGGATGAAGGCGCGGATGGCGGTCGGCGCCGTATACAGCACGCTGACCTTGTGCTTTTCGATTACCTGCCAAAAACGCCCCCAATCCGGCTGATTGGGCGCGCCCTCGTAGAGCAAGCAAGTCGCGCCGTTGGAGAGCGGACCGTACACGATGTAGCTGTGTCCGGTGATCCAACCGACGTCCGCGGTGCACCAGTAAACGTCGTCGTCTTTCAAGTCGAAGACGTATTTGCTGGTGAGGTGGGTGCCGGCAAGATAGCCCGCGGTAGTGTGCAGCACGCCCTTCGGTTTGCCCGTGGAGCCCGAGGTGTAGAGGATGAATAGGGGATGCTCGGCGTCCACCACTTCCGCGCCGCCTTGGGCGGGGTTGGCCGCAGCCACGGCCTCGTACCAATCGATATCGCGACCCGGGGTGAGCGTGGATTCCGCTTTCGCGCCCAGGCGCGCAAAGACCACGACTTTTTCGACTGACTGGGTGCCTTCCACCGCGCGATCGACGGTGGCCTTGAGCGGTACCACGTTGCCGCGGCGGAGCGCGCCGTCTTGCGTGAGCACGATTTTGGCTCCCGAATCGTTGATCCGATCGCGCAGCGACTCCGCCGCAAAGCCGCCGAATACGACCGTGTGCGGCGCCCCGATGCGCGCGCAGGCGAGCATGCCGACGACGACCTCCGGTACCATGCCCATGTAGATCGCCACGCGGTCGCCCTTTTGCACTCCAAGGTTTCGCAGCACGGCGGCGAACGCGACCACCTTTTGGTGCAGCTCGGCGTAAGTCCAAGTGATCGATTCGCCTGGTTCGCTTTCCCAGATGATGGCGGCCTTGTCCTTGTTGGCTGTCTTCAAGTGGCGATCGAGACAGCTTTCACTGGCGTTGAGTTCGGCGCCGATGAACCACTTGGAATGCGGGAGTTGCCACTCGCACAGCGCGGACCACGGCTTGCGGAACACCAAATCGGAGGTCTCGCGCTGCCAAAAAGTCGCGGGCGACTCGATACTCTCTTTGTACAGCTCGTCGTACTTTGCCCGCGACGCGATGCGTGCGCCTTGCACGAACTCCGTGCTTGGTGAAAACGTACGATTTTCCACGGAATACGATTCGATGGCGTTGTTCTCGGTCATCGCTGCCTCTAATTCTCCCGCTGACGGCTGTTCTCTGTCGTCCGCTTCTCGAACCCAGAGCGTGGGCCAGGACGCCGGCCGAGTAAAGGCAAGAGCCGTAGAAAAGCATCGATTTCGTGGCTATTTACCGGCGAAAACCGGCCGAGATTTGGTCCGCGCGGTGGCTGACCGCGCCGCCAATGCTTCTCGGCCTAGGCGATCTTTGCAGTGAGGTGCGTTGCGCGCAGCCGAGTCGGAGCTACCAGAGGCCGTAGCCGCCGTGGATGCCGAGGCCGAATAGGGGCAGCGTGTTGGTATTGCCGAAGGCTTTGGTGGCACCCTCGATGTTCTGCTTGTTTAGGCTGGTGGCGCCGTCGATCAAAGTGACGACTTCGGCGCCGAGCAAGAAGCGACCGATGCTCCATTGCGCGCCGAGTTCGAGCAAAAAATAGGGGTCGAAGCCGCTGGCGCTGCCGCCCGTGAGGCTCGGGTCCTTGGCGGCCGGATCGAGCACGAGCTTGTGGTGCACGGCACCCGCGCCGATCGCCCCGGTAAAGCGTAATGTCTTTCCGGTGGTCATCAGCCGTAGATTCGGGCCGAAGCGGAGCGCGTTCAGCGAGTAGTTGCGCGGGCCCGATCCGTCGTCACTGGTGGCGTCATTGACCGTGACCTTGCCGAAGTCGAGCAGGAATTCTGCGGCGACGGGCGCCCACATCCGATAGCCCGCGCGAAGGCCGATGGTCCCCATTACGCGGTCCGATCGCGTCCCAGTCAGCTGCAGCGGGTGCTGCCCGAGTCCCAACACACCGAGCGTGAACAGTCCGTAGTAGCCGCGCGGGACGCGACGCGGCGGGGGCGCGGGCATGCGGCCAGCCTTTTCGACCGGAACCTCGGCCGGTTCGCCATCGATATGCGGGCCCAGCTCGGCGCGCACGTCCAGAGTTTTGCCTAGGCCGACGCTCACGCTGGTCTCGAAGCTCTCGTAGCCTTCGCGAAAGACTTGGATCAGATGGTCCGTGTCCGGCTTGACGCTGCCGCGCCACTCGTGAAACGCGCGCGTCGTGCCGTCGATCGCGATCGCAGCTCGCGGATCGCTGGCAATCACGTTCAAGAAGCCATCGGTGGCCTTCAGCTTCAACTCGATCGGCGAGCGCTTTTGCCCGGAAGCGACGCTCACCACCAAGGACAGCCGCGCGTAGCCCGGCAGATCGGCGACGAGAGTGTGCTCACCCACGTTCAGATCCACGCCAGTGCGCAGCTCGCTGAGCGGCACTACGCGACCGTCGATGCTGACTTTGGCTTCGCTCGGCTCGACATTGACGACGATCGACCCAACCAAGCCGTGCAACTCGTCGATGGCTTCGGTCACGGCTTTGGTCTCACCCTCGCTGAGCTCACTGCCATGCGCTCTGAGCAATTCTTCGAGCGTGGCGGCCGCTTCGCGATAACGAAATAGTGCCTTCTGGCAGAGCGCCGCGTTCTGCAGCGAGCTCGGACCGGGTTTGGCGGCATACGCTGCTTCGAACTCCGCCAGCGCGCCCGGGTAGTTGGCGTCTTGATAGAGTTTGATGCCGAGTTTGAAGTGGCGCCGGGCTTCGGCGGTTGTTTCAGCGGCGGTGCTGGAGCTACTCGGGTCGGGAGCCGCGGCGGGGGCGGCGTGGGCCGATCGAAGCACGACCTCGAACAGGCACGCGACCGAAAGAGCCGGGATGGCGCAGAAGCGCATCGCTTCTCGCTATCACGTTTTTATGGTTCTTTGGTGCTGAGCTGTAGGCCGGATGCGACGTGTGCGCTAGGCATCGCTCCTGCAGGGCGGCGCGGATTACTCGTTCCTGGCACGCGCACAGGTAAACTCGGCGCGACGCCTACGGCGCTGCCCAGCGGTACGACCACGGGTGCGAGAGCGACGCTGGTCACTGCGCTGCTCGCTGCGATTGGGGGCGGCCGCGTTGTCTCTTGGCGCACGTTGCTTGAATCACTCTGGCGCGCCACGAAATAGCCGGTCAACGTGAAGCCTGCCAAGGTCGCAATGATGCCCGCCAGCAACATGCCGTAGCGTCTGCGTGTCGGGATGGCGCCTGATTTCGAGTTCGCGGACGGCGTGCCCCGGGTCGAGCCGTCTTCCCCGAGCGCACTGACCGCAGTCAGGAATTCTCTCGCCGATTGGAAACGCAGCGCGCGTTCGCGCTCGAGCGCGCGGCTGACCAATGCGGCTACCGCCGCGGGAACCTCGGGCGCCTGCGTCCGCACGTCGACGGCATCGTGCGTGCAAATCGCGATCAGCACGGCTTCGTAAGTCGGAGCGACGTGCGGTGGCTTGCCCGCAAGCATCTCGAACAAAATCGCGCCGACGCTGAACAAGTCCGTGCGCCCATCGATGTCGGCGAACGATTGAGCTTGCTCAGGCGACATGTAGAATGCGGTGCCGAGCACCGTCCCGCGGCGAGTGAGGGTGTCCGCGGCGCGCGCGCGTGCCACCTTCGATATTCCGAAGTCCACGATTTTCACGAACGAAGGTTGATCGTCCCGCGCGCACAAGAAGATGTTGTCCGGCTTGAGATCGCGGTGCACGATGCCGGCCTCGTGCGCACACAGCAGGGCGCGCAGGACTTGGCTCACGATCTGCAGGGCAGACGGAACGCTCAACCGCCCTTCGCGCTGGAGTCGCGCTCGCAAATCTTCACCGGTCAGCAGCTCCATGACCAGGAACGGCAGCCCGCTGTCCGTCACTCCGGAGTCGAAGATTTGAACGATGTGCGCGCTCTCGGCCATCCCGGCCGCCTCGGCTTCACGCTGAAAACGCTGACAGGCCTCACGGTCCTGCGCCGCTTCGTGGTCCAGGAACTTGAGCGCGACGCGTTTACCGATGGTCAGATTGGCGGCCTGAAAGACTGCACCCATGCCACCACGGCCGATCATTCGGTCGACTCGGTACTTACCGGCGACCGTGGTCCCGACCAGCGCGCTCAGCTCGCTTTCGGTCTCCTCTTCCAGGCTGGGCATGGCCGCGACGTCTCCCGCGTGCGCCCGATGACGCACGCGGATCAGCGTAGCATGCCGCCTCGAGCATTTGCGACGGTCAAGGGTCGCACTCGCCCAAACTCACGAACGCCGCTCAGCGCGGAAGATCGGCGCCTCAGCGTGCGGTGGCTTTGTGCAGCGCGGCTTGGATACGCGAGGTCGTGCGTGAGGCGTTTCGTGCGTGCACGACGCCTTTGCTCACGGCCTTGGCCAGCGCGATCGACGCAGCGGCCACCGGGGCCTTGGCGGCCTCGACGTTGCCGGCGGCGATCGCAGCGCGTGCCTTCTTGACGGCCGTGCGGAGCGAGCTGCGTACGGCTTGGTTGCGCTCGGCGCGCACTAGGCGCTGACGATTACGTTTTTCTGCAGACGGGTGATTGGCCATCGCCTTTTAATCCTCGAGAGTATGCGGGGGCTGACGCGAGTGCGTCAGGCCTTCGGCTTGCGCGCGTCGGGCGCTTTGGGGTCATAGCCCTCGGGGTGAACCGGGAACTTGGGCGTTTGGCTGCCCTTGTTGTTGGCGCCTTGGCTGCGCGCTCGGATATACCGACGACGTTCAGTCTGCCGAGTAGAAGAAACCATCAGAATACCTTCAAAAAGGGCCCGGTAGGGCTCGAGGGGCCGGGACTATGAGCGAAGCTCCCTTGCTTGTCAACGCACTGCCCGGATTTCCAGCGGTCGACTGCCAAATTTTCGTCGGAATCCCGGCCACCGCTGGTGATTACCTAGAATTACCGACAAAAACGCAGCAGCGCACCGCTTTGCTTCAGCTCAGTCCGGACGGATCGTAGCACTGACACTGAAATTTGTGGTCGCAAAGGGCTGGACGCGGGCTCGGCTAAGCGCTGCCTGGATACAGGTGCCCGATGACGTCCCTGCCGCGGGACCCGTGACCGAGACATCGCGCACGCGACCGTCCGAGCCGAACACCACGACGGCACTCGACGGCGAATCATTGCCGGCAATGCAACGACGCGCGCCGCCCATCACCGCGCCGAGCGCCGCCTGCACGGCACCCGACGAGGGCTTGACCGGAAGATCGCCGCCGCTGTCGGCGGGGCGCAGCGCCGGATCGGCGGGCAGCGACTTTTCGGCGCTGTGCGCTGTGCGCGCGAGCGGTGCTGCGCGCTCCTCTTGCGGGCTGAGCTTGTCGCTGTTCGGTTTTGCGGGCGCAGCGGCTCGCGCAGTCGGTGCAGCGGTGGCGCCTGCGGCCGCCACTTTGGCTTGGGCTGCTTCGCCCACTCCTACCGGCGCCGCCGCTTCGCTCGCGAGCTCGCGCGGGAGGGTGAGGGGATCGACTCCCCGTGCTGGCGCGGCGTTAGTGACGACCGGTGCTGCGTTCACTTGCTCCGACTTGGAAGCGCTCTCAGCAACTGCCACAGGCAGCTGCTGGGGACGGGACGAGACGGGCGTGGCTTGTCGAAGCCACAGCACCGCAGCAGCAGCCAGAGCCAAAACAGGCAGCCCCAGCGCGAGCTTTGCCCACTGCCGCTCGCGGCCGTCGGTCGTTTGCCGAGCAACGCCAGAGGCGCCGCGCGTCGCGGCGACTGACGCGCTGTTCGACGCTGCCGGCGGCGGTGCGGCCGCGGGC
>Ga0302322_100002000_pt1 | contig 17071 bp, 15 predicted proteins | sample Fen_T0_2_FD_203757 | JGI IMG/M metagenome (GOLD analysis project Ga0302322, IMG submission 203757) | Peat permafrost microbial communities from Stordalen Mire near Abisko, Sweden - Fen_T0_2 | ecosystem: Environmental > Terrestrial > Soil > Wetlands > Permafrost | place: Sweden: Abisko... | reverse complement strand
GTGGGTGTGACCGCTGGGGCTGTGACGGGAGGGGAAATGGTAGCGCCTGACGCGGCTGGGGCCGTCGTCAGGCGCGAGAGGTTATCTGGAGTGATTGGTTGTTGTTTGGAGTGGGGCAGAAATAGGAGGACTCCGCCCGTGATCAAAACGGCAACGGCCGCGACGGTGATGATAATTCTTGTCGGCCGTTGCGTGCGCATGAGCGCTTATTTGAAGATACTGACCTGGGATGCAAGGGCTTTGCCGGTGAAGTCGAAGAGAGCCTGGTTTTCCCAGTTGTTGCCGGAGGAGGAGTTGGTGTTGTCCCAGCCGTTGCCGGTGACGGGTGTCCACGTGGCATCCCAGTAGAGGAAGCCCGCGCCGCGGCTGTTGGGCACGGCATTGAGAACTGATTTGATGGCGTTGATCATGCTGGTCTGGCCTGTGACGGTGGCTGCGTAGCCGCTGACGAGTTGGGAGGAGAGGCCGATGTTGTTGGCCATGCTGTCGCCGGCGGCGAGGGTCCAGGGGTAGGCGCATTCGACGACGAGGACGGGTTTGGCGTAGCGGTTGGCGGCGTTGTTGAGCGCGGTCTGGAGGCTGCTGAGGGGACCATGCCAGTAGGGATAATAGGAAACGCCGGTGTAGTCCCACGAGATGCCTTGGGCTTTCACGCCGTCGAAGAACCACTGGATGAGCGACCAATTGCCGCCGTTGGCGATATGGAGAACGATGGCGGTGGACGCGTTGGCGGCCTTGGCGCCGTTGATGCCGGATCGTAGGAGTTGGGCAAGGTTAGCAAAGCTGTTGCCGTTGGTGGAAATACGGCCAGTGGACCACAGCATACCGTCGTTGATTTCGTTGCCGATTTGGACATAGTCGGCAGGGGTGCCTTGGGCATTAAGGGCGCTGCAGATGTCGTAGGTGTGGTTATAGACGGTGGTGTTGAGCTGGCTGAGGGTGTAGCTGGCCCAGGCGGTTGGTTTTGTCTGGTGGCCGGGATCGGTCCAAGTGTAGGAGTAGTGGAAATCGACGAGCAGTTTCTGGCCAAGGGCCTTGGTGCGTTTGGCGATTTGGAGAATCTGGGTTTTACCGTGGTAGCCGTCGGGGGAACCAATCCAGACACGGATGCGGACGGTGTTGCAGCCGGCGTCATGGAGGATTTTTAGGGCGTCGGCCTGGGAGCCCGAGGCGTAGTAGTATTTGCCGCCCTTGTCTTCGCTTTTGCGGAGGGAGGAGCAATCGGCGCCTTTGATCCAGATCGCGGCGGAAGCGGACAGGGCACTGGCTAACAGGATGAACGAGGCGGCGAGCAGCCGCGACAGGGTATATGTTTTCATTCGGGGTATCTTTAGGTTTACGGACTAGTTTCTGACCGGAAAGCGTTTTGAGTGGCGGGCAATGCGTTGGACGGGGGGGCGGGGTAAGGTCCGGGGGTGGGATCGCAGCCTGAAAGCGGGATTGCGGCTGAAAAATGAGACGAGTCAACTGTTTTCCTTTTAGTAAAACAGTTCAATTTGTGCTATGTATGGGTGGTGAAGGTTTTGTGTGGCGTGCGTTCGCGGTATTGCGCGAAGCGGGAAGGTTTGTTTCATTGCGCCTGAATGAAACCTACGCTCCTCGTTTTGGCCGCTGGCATGGGCTCCCGCTATGGCGGGCTTAAGCAGATCGACCCGGTTGGTCCTTCGGGGGAGACGATATTGGACTATTCGGTTTTCGATGCGTTGCGCGCTGGATTTGGGCGTGTGGTGTTTGTGATCCGGCGCGATTTTGAGGCGCTGTTTAAGGAAACGATTGGCGCGAAATACGTCGGGCGCATCGCGGTTGATTACGTCTTTCAGTCGGTCGATGCGTTGCCGTTGGGTTTCTCGGTGCCGGCGGGTCGTGAGAAGCCCTGGGGCACGGGGCACGCGACTTGGTGTGCGCGGGAGGCGTTGAACGAACCATTTGCGGTGATCAATGCCGATGATTTTTACGGGTCGGATTCGTTTCGGCAGCTGGCGGGTTTTTTGAACAACGCTACGGGTGCGAACGCGGCGATGGTCGGTTTTCATCTGGCGAACACGCTTTCCGAAAACGGTGCGGTGTCGCGGGGTGTGTGCGAGGTGGCGGCCGATGGTGCGTTGCGCGGCGTGACGGAGCACACGGGGATCTTGCCGACGGAAGTTGGTTCTGGACGTAAATTTGCCGGTGAGGCGATCGTCTCGATGAACTGCTGGGGTTTTACGGCGGAGATTTTCCCGCGGCTGGATGAGCGCTTCCGCGCGTTTCTCGCCAGCGCGTTCGTGGATGCGCCGTTGAAGGCGGAATTTTATCTGCCGGGATCGATTTCTGATTTGATCGCGAGGAAAGGGGTGGCGGTGCGCGTGTTGCCAACGACGAGCAGCTGGTTCGGTGTCACCTATCGCGAGGACAAGCCTCGGGTAGTTGCGGCACTGGCGGGGCTTGTACAATCGGGTCAATATCCGCAAAAACTTTGGTCGTGAAATATTCCCGTTCCGAAGCTGATGTTTTCGTGCCTGACGGGTTGCCGCCGGCGGTGGCGCTCGCGCAGGTGACGCATTTGTGCGTTGCGGCGCACCAGGATGACATTGAAATCATGGCGCATGCCGGGATCGTCGACTGCCTTGAAACGCCTGGCAAGTGGTTCGGCGGTGTGGTCGTGACGGATGGCGCGGGCAGTCCACGGACGGGCGTCTATTCAAAATATTCTGACGAGAAGATGATGGTGGTGCGTCGCGACGAGCAGCGGGCGGCGGCGCGGCTAGGGCGTTACAGTATTCAGATGCAGCTGGCGCATCCGAGTTTGATGGTGAAGTCCGCGGGTGCTGCGGGCGAGGTGCGCGCCGATTTGGAGATGGTTTTCAACGGATGCACTCCGGAGGTGGTTTATCTGCATAATCCGGCGGATAAGCACGACACGCACATCGGCGTTTTGGCGCGTTGTCTGGAGGTTTTGCGTGCGTTGCCGGCGGAGAAGCGACCGCGTCGGGTGTTGGGTTGTGAGGTGTGGCGTGATCTCGATTGGTTAGTGGAAGCGGACAAGATTGCGCTCGACGCGGGCCGGCGGCCGGAGTTGGCGGCGGAGCTGTTGAAGGTCTTTGATTCGCAGATCGCGGGTGGAAAACGCTACGACTTGGCTACGCAAGGGCGTCGGCTGGCGAATGCCACGTTTCACACGTCGCACGCGACGGATCGCTTGGCGGGGATCACGTGGGCGATGGATTTGACGCCGCTGGTGAAAGATCCGTCGTTGTCGTTGCGCGATTTTACGCTTGGCACGATTGACCGGTTAAGGGTTGACGTGGCGGCACGGTTGGAGCGGTTGGGTTGAGTGGGGCACAAAAAAGGCCCGGTGTTGAGGCCGGGCCGATGGCGAAAGGGTGGAATTTGAAGCGGAGTTTACTTCAGGTTGGCTTCGATGGAGTCGAAGAGCTTGCGCGAATTGGCGCGGTCGCCGCCCTCACCCCAGCGGATGCGCACCAGCGTCTGGCGGCTGTTTGCCTCTTCGATGTTGATGCGGATCTTTTGGTCGTTGGCGGCGCGGGCGAAGATTTGGGCTTCGAATTTATTGCAGACCTCGTGGGTCTTGAAGAGGCCGGCTTGCTGAACGGCTTTTTGCGCCGCTTGGTAAGCGACGGGAGCGGTCGTGTTGAGGAGCATCTGGAACTCGCCGAGTCGGAAGACGGCGAAGGTTTGGCCAGATTGATCGTACGGCACGGTGCTGCAGCCACCAAGGACAGCGAGCGCGATCAGCAGAAGGGAAGGAAGTGTGAGGGACTTGATCATAGGAAAAGGCTTAAGCGACCGCACAGTAAGGGGAAAGTTCAGGCTGTCAGGCGCTAAATCGCGGGATTTTCAGGTTGTGCAGGGAGTGGCATCGAAGGTGCTTGAGGTAGTTTATGAATCCGTTGCCCAGTCATTCTGCAAGTCTTCCTTCGCGTTTGCGGGGTGATGTGGCGATGCGCCTGGCATGGTTGGTCTATTTGGTTGCGACGGCGATGGCCTATATAGCGGCGTTTTACAGTGTGGTTTTTATGAGCGTTGATTTTGTGGCGGTTGCGGTAGTCGTGGGCGGTGTTGCGTGGTTGATGCGTTCGGTGTTGCGGGACAGGTTGGCGATTCTGGAGGCGGAGAGCGGTTTCTTGGAAGGCGAGGTGGATTTTGCGGTGGGAAACGAAGTTGTTTGCGAGGGTCGGACGGGGGAGTTGGTGAAGTTGTTGCGCGAATGGGAGGGGTTGGAGCGGTCGCGGGGAAATGTGGGTTTTGATCCGTGGGCGTTGCAGAGTGTGCGAAATGAAATTCGCTCCGCGATTCATGGCGATCCGGCTCTCGAGAGATTGTTGGAGCTTCGTGATTGAGTGGGGTGGATTTTTGCGTGGGTGAGTTTTCGCGATTGATGCGAGTGCTGCGGTCCGCTTATTCAGGAGGCATGGCACAACCACTCGTCGGCATTATCATGGGCAGTACCTCGGACTGGGAAACGATGCAGCATTGCACGCAGACGCTTGATGCGCTCGGCGTTGCTTACGAGAAACGCGTTATCAGCGCACATCGTACGCCGCAGCTCATGCACGAATGGACGACGGGCGCCGAGGCGCGCGGGCTTAAGATCGTGATCGCAGCCGCCGGCGGCGCGGCGCACTTGGCGGGCGTGGCGGCGGCGCTGACGGCATTGCCGGTGTTGGGCGTACCGATGGAATCAGCGTCGCTCAAGGGCCTCGATTCACTCCTTTCAATGGTGCAGATGCCGGGTGGCGTGCCGGTGGCGACTTTTGCGATCGGTAAACCCGGCGCCGTCAACGCGGCTCTTTTTGCCGTGGCGATTTTGGCTCTGAGCGATGGGGCGACAAAAAAAGCACTCGACGCCTACCGCTCGGCGCAAACCGCCAAGGTCGTGGCGGCCACGCTTCCCTGAGGTTTACAGTAAGGGGGAAATCGTTTGGTTTTTCGCTAAGTTTCTGTCAGGCAAGACGGCGGTGGATTGCTGGCGTGTACGCTGTTGCGTGCACATCGGTTGATCTGCTCCCTGACTACAACTACACGCCATGCAGATTTCCCAATCCTTTTCCATCAAGGGATCATTATCTGCGGCCATCGCCTTCACCAGTGCGTTGTCCGCTTTTGCACAACCAGCGCCCGGATCGGGGGCGGACGAGGTCGTCACGCTGGATCGTTTTGTAGTGACCGGCTCGAATCTGGCTACAGCGGTTGGTGCGGTACCCGTTTCAACGATTACTTCCGCTGACATCGCAAGGGCCGGCATTGCCACCAATCTGCTCGAGGTTCTGCGCAAGCAGCTTCCTGCGTTTTCCGGCTCCGGCAATATTGGTCTCAACAACGCCAGCACTTCCAATACCAACACCTACGGCGGAGCCCGGCTCTCGCTCCACAATACCGGCACGCTTGTTTTGCTCAACGGTCGACGTGTCGCCACCAACGGTGCCAATGCCCGCAGCGGCAGCAGTTTTGTCGATGTCAGTCTGTTTCCCCTTTCGGCCATTGAGCGCGTCGAGGTTCTCACGGACGGCGCCTCCGCCGTCTACGGTTCCGATGCACTCGGAGGTGTGGTCAACGTCATTCTCAAGCCCAGTTATAACGGTTCCGACTTTGGTGGGCGTTATGCCTTTTCGACCCGCGACGGTGATTACTCAGAACGTTCGGCGTACTTCGTCAGCGGCGTGCAGCGCGGCCGCCTCGGCGTTCTTGTGACCGGGGAATACTCGAAATCCACTCCGCTGTTCCAAAATGATCGCGGCTTCAGCAATACCGCGCTCACGCCTTCGTTTTCCGGTGTCGTTGGTTCGGGTACCACGGCTTACCTCCTAAATCCTTCCATCAATTCGCCGCACGAAATGGTCGTCACCGGTCCCGCAGCGACCGCGGCCAACATGGCCGCGCTTGTTACAAATGGCACCTACGTCAGTGGCGCCAGTACGCTCAACCTCGCTCCCGATGTTACGCTCTACGGCCAACACGAACAATCCTCTACCTACACGGGCTTTACGCTCAAGATCTTCGACCGCAAACTCGAAGCCTTTGGCGATATCCTCTATTCACGGGCCAATACTTTTGTTCAACTTGGTGCGCAGGGTGTAACGTTTAATGGCAGTGGCACCAATCCACCGGCGATTCCTGCGGGCGCGCCCTACAATCCGACCACTGGTAGTGTGACTAATGTGGCTTTCCGTTACCTGCCAGCGCCGCGCAAGTACCTCACTACCTCCGAGCAGCTGCGCTTTACGGCCGGACTCAAAGGTGAGATATCTTCCAATTGGCATTGGGAAGGCGCTTATACCAACAGCCGCAACAAAATCGTTTCGAAGATCGTCAACGTGCTTTTTGGGCCAAATCTGGATCTCGCCATGCAGGGTGGATATGACAGCAACGGTAATCCGATGGCCGGAGGTGCCTACAGCCGGGTGTTTAGCAATTTTAGTGCGCCTCCGGTGCAGGTGCTCCCCGTATTAACGAATGCCCAGACTTCTGCATTTTACGCAGCCCAGCGCACCTCTGCGAATACGGTTCTTCAGCCCGCACTCGATCCCTTTGCACGCACTGCCGCCATCGATCCCTCCTCTATCGCCAATATTTTCGGCACTTCCCGCGCCGACTTTAAGAGCACGCTCGACTCCACTGATTTTGTGGTGCGCGGCACGCTGTTTTCTCTTCCTGCCGGCCAGATCGCCCTCGCCCTCGGTGGGGATTATCGCATGGAAGGCCTTGACGGCGTGCCTGACGACAATTCGCGCAACACCGGCTCCACCGCACAGCGCTGGACGGGCGGCACGTTTTTTGACCCCTTCACTAAATCGCGCAATATCCGCTCCACGTTTGGAGAATTGAGCGTCCCTGTCACCAGCTCGAAGTGGAAGATTAACTTCATTCACTCTCTCGATTTCACGGTCGCCTACCGCATCGAGGACTACAGCGACGTTGGCCGGTCCCGCGTGCCAAAATACGGCGTTTGCTGGCAACCCGTTGATGGCCAGCTAACGATTCGTTACTCCTATTCCAAGGGCTTTGCTGCTCCGACGCTTTACTCGCTCTTCGGCCCGATCACACGTGGTTCCAGTGCCAATCTTTCCGCCAGTCTCGGTTACACGGACGCCGTCAATCGTCAGGGAACTCGGGAAACCGGTGCCAATTCCGCTTTAAAACCGGCGACGTCGACGACCGATTCCGTGGGTTTTACCTTGGAACCAAAAATGCTGCGCGGCCTCAGTCTAGCTGCTGACTATCACGACATTCGCCTTAGCAATATTGTGACCAGCGTCGGTGACACCACCATCGCGCAAAGCGTCAATCAGCTCGGCGCGGCGTCGCCCTACGCCAGCCAGGTCACGCTCAACGGCGCGGCCATCAACGCTCCCGGGCAGATCCGAACCTTCATCGATGGCGGCGGTTTGCCCTCGCAAGTCTTCATCTCCGATACCGGTCGCAACCTCCAAGGTGCCATCGTTCGTTGTCTGGACCTTAGCGCTCGTTATACCTTGCCGGTTAAATCTGTCGGTGAATTTGCACTCGGCACCGCTTGCACGTTCTTCGTCGACGACAAAATCCAGCTCATGCCTTCGGATCAGTACCACGAATACGCCGGCCTCGCCACGTCCCGGGAAGGCACGATTCCTGGTTACCGGGTTTACACGCACCTCACCTGGCACAAAGCCGGTTGGGAAGCGGTTCTGGGCAATACCTATATTCCTCCTGTCGATGATCTCGGTGCAGGCGGCACGGCTTTTGTCACCAGCACCACGCTGCAGCGCACGCGCATTTATTCGTATAATGCCTGGGACGTTGCCTTCGCCCGCACGTTTGATTTTGGCAAAGGACATCGCGTGGTCGTTCCTCAGGAGCTCACGCTGCGCATCGGTATCAATAACCTGACGGACGAACTAGCGCCCGCCGCTCCGCAAGCCTTTCCCACGACGAGCGCCGCTGGCGCGGATGTCGGCACTTACGGTGCTATCGGCCGCCTTTTCTACGTGAGCGCCGAAGTGAAATTCTGACGCTCACCGCGCGGTTCGAAACTCCAGCGTCAAGATCGATTCTTCGCCCGGCGCGGCGGCGATGTCCGGGAAGCCGCGCTGCGGTGCTGGCCGACCAAGAATCGTGCGTTTTCGTGGCGACTTCGCCGCGAGTGTTTTGACGCCGTTAGTCAGAATCATTTTCTCAATGCCGACTTGACCGAGCCCGTGTAGTGAAATTCTTAATACGTCTTCAGACGAACTGACCGGCACCGAAAACGGACGACGAATACTGGCGTGCGGTTGTGCGGCCTCGGCGCGAAATTCGATCGTGTGGCGGCCGTGTAATTCACGCCACGTGCAATCGGGCTGATATTGTTCCACCACGATGCGTTGCAACGCGGGGGCAAAGTTGTGGACAACGAATTGAAGCTGCCACGCACCGCAAAAAGGCGAAGCGGCAAAAACTTTTTCAGTCACGCCCCGAGCGGCACCTAACCAGTCACACCAGGCAAGAAGACGCGTTACATCGGCGTCGAGGATTACTTCGTTTTGCCCGCGAATTTTGGGATCGCGGGTGCGTTGCCACATCGCTCGCGCGGCCTTTCGACCGGCTGCGATGGTTTTGGCGAAAGTCCGCGCTTTGGTTTCGACACGTCCGAGGTAGGGCGCGACCGCCGGGCGCGCTGTATTTGAAAGCATTTTCCGCAGGGCAAAAACACTTTCCTTGCCTGCACGCACGAATTCATCTCGCTCCACGAGATAGCGGCGAAACGCGATGCTCGCGGCCAGCGCGGTGGGTAGCGGCTGGTTCGCAAGTTTTCGGAAATGGCGTGCTTCGCTCGGGGCAGCCGAAATGCCAGCATCCCAGCGTGAATTGACCTCCCATTTTGCGTATCCAGAAAACGGATGCTCGTCGCAGGCGAGCGCGGCCTTCGCGGCGGCGCGCGCACCGGATTTGCCCGAGACGCGTTCGAAGCCCTTGGCGAGCCAGTCGAGGTCGTTGTCGGGCGCGCCTTCCAGCCAGAGCGAGGCGGCGGCGGCATCGACGACCGTCGTCGTTTCGAGCGCGAGTCGGTACGCCTCCCACGACGTCACGAGGAAACCGCCGGCGTTGGTTTTCTGGCAGCGTTGCCACCAGGAACGAAGATTGGCGAGGCGGTCTTTGTAGATCGGAAGCGGTTCGTAGCGGAAGGCGCCGTTCATCGGACAGCCCCAATATTCGATGCCACGGGCGCGGAGCGGCGTGGCGAGATCGCTCTCGTCAAAGTTGAACAACTCGACGCGCGGGTGGCGTTTGAATGGATAATAATACCAGTCGTAGGCGATGACGCTGGCCGGCAGCAGGGGAATTGCCTCTGGGATAAAGTTTAGCATGTCGGCCCAGATTCCCATGCGCAGGCCGAGAAAACGGGTGACGCCGTGGAGGCGGCCGACGTGTCCGGCGAAATGTTGGGCCAGGCCGATGCGGGCGATTTCCTCGCGGCAGCGCGGGCACTTGCCGATGTGAAATGATTCGTCGAGGCCGACGTGGACTTTGCCCGCCGTGCAAAACGGCGCCATATCACGGAGGAGTTTTTCGGCGACTTCGAGCGTGCGCGGATGCAGCGGGCAGAGCTGGCCGCGTTCGAGCGGCGAACCGTCGGGAGCGCGGAGTTCGTTGAGGTCGCGCAGCTCCGGAGTTTTGACGAGGTATTGCGTGTGGCCGAGGAGGTTGACGATCGGGACGACGGAGATGCCGGCGCGGTTGGCGGTTTTTACCAGTTTGGCTAATTGTTTGTACGTGTACGCATCGCCGCGTGCGACCGTGGGCAGGCTGGGGTACTCGACGGCGTCTTCGAGGTGCAGATAAAGTTCCTGATAACCCCAGTCGGCGTAGCGAGGCAGGAGCTTAAGCAACACGTCGAGTCGCTCAACTTGCCGGGCAAGATCCCATTGGAAGGCGCGGATCACAGCATGAAAAAAGCCGGACTTTTGTCCGGCTTGGAAGCGTAAAGATGCGGCGCGAGGCGACTTATTTGCGGCGCTGCTCGATTAGTTGCTCGAGTTTGACGATGTCGGCCGAGAAAAGGCGGATGCCTTCAGCGGTTTTTTCGGTGGCCATGGCGTCTTCGTTGAGCGCGAAGCGGAAGGTTTTTTCGTCGAACGAGACTTTCTTGAGGTCGGCAGACGCGGCCTTTGCCGGATCGAGTTTGCGCACCATGGTATCGGTCGATGCTTTGAGTTCGGCGAGGAGCGGCGGCGCGATGGTGAGCAGGTCGCAGCCGGCGAGTTCGAGGATTTCGCCCTTGTTGCGGAAGCTGGCGCCCATGACTTCGGTGGTGTAGCCGAACCGCTTGTAATAGGTATAGATTTGAGAAACGGATTTCACGCCGGGATCGTCGGCACCGACAAAATCCTTGCCGGCGTTCTTTTTGTGCCAGTCGAGAATGCGTCCGACAAAAGGCGAGATCAGTTTGATCCCGCCCTCGGCGCAGGCGACGGCCTGGGCGAAGGAAAAGAGCAGCGTGAGGTTGCAGTTGATGCCGTCATTTTGGAGTTGAGCGGCGGCCTGGATGCCTTCCCAAGTTGAGGCGATTTTGATCAGAATGCGTTCGCGGCCGATGCCGGCTTTTTCGTAGAGTGCAATGATTTCGCGGGCCTTTGCGATCGTGGCTTCGCGATCAAACGAGAGGCGCGCGTCCACTTCGGAGGAGACGCGGCCGGGGACAATGGCGAGAATTTCGAGGCCGAAAACGACGAGGAGGCGGTCGATGATTTGAGAGGGCGTGGCGGTGGCGCCAGCGTCCTTGATGGCTTGATCGACGAGCTGCGCGTAGGCCGGCATGGCGGCGGCTTTTAGGATGAGCGATGGATTCGTCGTTGCGTCCTGCGGCGCGAATTCCTTCATGCTGGCGAAGTCGCCGGTGTCGGCGACAACGCGCGTGAATTGCTTTAGCTGGTCGAGTTGGGTTTGGGCGGCTGACATGGGGGTGGTTTTAAGTGGGCAGTTTGAGGGTCCGCCGAAGATAAAGGACTTGGGCGATTTCGCAAATTTAGGCGCTGCAACCAGACGAGTCCGCCAGCCGCATCGCTGAAGATGCCGTCCAGTTGCGCTTCGAACGCGGCGTCGAGCAGTGGTTTGAATTCAGGACCAGGTTTGAGGCCGAAATCGAGTAGATGCCGTCCGAGTATCAGCGGTTTCGGCGCCGTGGACGCGAGTGTCAGCGTGCGGGCTTTTTGCTGGAGCGCGTCGATGCGTTGGAGCGTTTCTGGCGAGTGCATGGGCGGCCGGCCGTCGTGATCCGCGCGCATTACCGCGCAAAGCTGGTCGATTGACGCGGGCGCCAGTCGGCGGGCAAGTCGGCGGACGCTGGTATCCGATTGTTCAATACTGCCACTGTGCTGGACCATGTGGTTGACGACGAGCGGGCGAACGTGCTCGACGGTGTCGTTGGGCGCGCCGATCCGGCGCAAAAACGTCTCCGCCAGCGGGCCGCCAGCGGCTTCGTGACCGGGGCTGAGCCAGCGAAGTTTACCGCGTTTCTCGGCGTGGACGGTGGTCGAGGGCTTGCCAAAATCATGAGCGAGCACGGCTAGTAGCAACACGCGGCGTTGTTCCGCCGAGGCCGTTTGCCAGGCGTCGAGCCGAACTAATGCATCGCAGCAATGGCCGGTGTGAACAAAGGCGTCGCCCTCCGGATGCCACTCGGGATCTTGGTGTGTGCCGACGAGTGCGGCGACCTCGGAAAAGTGGGCGAGCCATTCCGTTTCCTGAAGAACGGCGAGCCCGCGCGAGGGGATTTGCGCTTTTTCTGCCCACTTGGCCCATTCGCCCCAGACGCGTTCGGCGGGCAGTTCGGTGAAACTGGCTTTGATGGATCGGCAGAGCCCCGCAGTTTCCGGTGCGAGGAAAAAATTAAATCGAGCCGCGAGTTGGAACGCCCGCAATACCCGCAACGGATCCTCCGTGAAGGCCTCGCTGGTGTGGCGCAGCACGCGTGCGCGCAGGTCGCGTTCGCCGCCGTGCGGATCGATGAGCGCGTTGGAAAACGGATCGTAGGCGATGGCGTTGACGGTGAAGTCGCGGCGTGCGGCGGCTTCGCTGTCGCTTAAGTCTGGTTCTGGTTCCACCGCGAAGCCGCGATGGCCCGCACCGGTCTTCGATTCGCGGCGGGGCAGGCTGAAATCGTATTCGGCGCCATCGAGCCGCAGCTTGATCACGCCGAAGCTGCGGCCGACTACGTCGGTAGCGCCAAAGGGCGCGAGTACGCCGTGCAGGGTTTCGAAATTTACGCCGGGCACCTCGACATCGAAATCTTTCGGCTCCAGCCCGAGCAGCCAGTCGCGCACGCAGCCGCCGACCACGCGAGGCCGACCGACGCGGCGCAAGGTTTGGAGCACGTTGACCAGATGTTCGGGAAGTTGCATCGGCGCGGCCATTATTGCGCTTTCTTTAAACCGCTTGCGAGCACGCAGCCCCAGCCGGCCAGAAACGCGAACCCGCCGAGCGGTGTGGCCGGCCAGAGCCAGCGCGGACCGCCAAGAGCGAAGGCGTACAGCGAGCCGGAGAATAAAATAATGCCGATCACCCAGCAAATCGCCGCGGTTTTCAGAAGACGCATTTTTCCTGTTGCCGAACCGCTTTCGAGCCACAGCGCGACAGCCAGAATCGCGATCGTGTGTATCAGCTGATAAGATACAGCCGTCCTCCAGTTCTCCAACTGGCCGCTTGCGGTCAGTTGGGCCCCGAGCGCATGAGCCCCGAAGGCCCCGAGCGCCACGCCACTCAGACCTAAAAGACCGGAAATAGGCTTTATAAAACGTTGGGGCATGGCGGATGTTATGATTTATTGGAACGCAGTTTATTTCGCTGTGTCTCGGTAATCTGCGAAAAGGTTAAGCGAGTTAATTCTTGTCTTTTTTACAAACTTATCCTTTTCGTCGAAACAGCCGCTGTTGCGGCACAAACCATACTACACACTAAGCTATGAAAAAAACTGCACTTATCTTTGCCGCTCTTGCGGTGGTTGGCGTTTCCTACGCCGCTGATAATGTAAATGTTACGACCAAGCCCTCGTACTCTGTGACGAGCGACTTTTCGTACACCTCGGAATACGTCTTTCGCGGCGTCAAGAATTCCAATGCGGCCTTCCAAGGTTCTGTTGAAGTTGGTCAGGACGACTTTCGTGTCGGCCTTTGGACCAGCCAGCCGATTAACTCGAAGGGTTACACAAACGAAATCGATCTCTACACCGGCTACAAATTGAAGCTGGCTAAGGATCTCACGGCTGACTTCGTCGGCACGTATTACTACTACCCGGAATCTAATTCGAACGCTGGTGCGACGCACCACACGTTCGAACTTGGCGTGGGCGGCACCTACGATCTCGAAGGCATGAGCCCCGGGCTTAAGGGTATCACCACGAGCCTCTACGGCTACTATGACTTCCGCCTCCAGGCGCGTACCGTTCAGGTCTCGGTTGGTTATAGCCTCGCGTTGAAGGATTTTGGCACCTCGCTGGATTTCAGCGCTTATGCTGGTCAGGTTGCTGCCAGTAACGTTGCGCCGGACGACAAGTTGGTTGGAAAGATCAGCGAGTCCTACGGCTATTATGGCATCGGCTTGAACATCCCGTACAAGCTGGCTGAAAACGCCCAGGTTCACGTCGGTGCGAGCTATGCCATCAACGACAAGTTCTTCTCGAACTTCCATCCGAAGCAGACGGTCGCCGTCAACGCTGGCATCACGCTCGGCTTCTAAGAGAAAATCGTTCGTATAAGGTCATTCTTTTCGACCCGCCCCGAGCTTCGGGGCGGGTTTTCTTTTCCATCGAAGTTAGATTCTCAACAAATGCGTGTTGACAGCCCTTTTTTAAACCCTAGCTGTTGACCCCTTTTCCTTTCATGAAAACGTTCCTAGCCAAAAAAGAGACAGTCCAACCCAAGTGGTATCTTATCGATGCCGAGGGCATGGTGCTCGGCCGTCTCGCTGTCAAAGCCGCCAATATCATTCGCGGCCGTAACAAAGCTTCCTACACCCCGCACGTCGACACCGGTGACTTCTTGGTCATCATCAACGCGGAGAAGGTCGTCCTCACCGGCAAGAAAGAGGAGCAGAACGAATACATGTTCTTCTCCGGCTTCGTCGGCGGCGAGAGCTACCGTTCGCTGAAGCTCCAGCGCGAGCGCAACCCAGAATTTATCGTCATGCACGCCGTCAAAGGCATGCTCCCGAAAAACCGCATTGCTGCCAAAATGCTGACCAAGCTCCGCGTCTTTAAAGGCCCGGCGCACACGCACGAAGCGCAGAACCCCGTCAAGATTTCCGCCTGAAATAGCCACCCATGAGCGCAGATAAAGCCATTTTCACCGGCACAGGCCGCCGCAAGACTTCCACCGCCCGCATTCGCATCGTCGAAGGCACCGGCAAACTCATGGTCAATGACCGCGAGTTCGAAGATTATTTCTCTCACGAGAATTTCGCCAAGCAGGCTTACGCCCCGCTGCTCACCGTTGAAATGCGCGACAAGATTGACGTCGTTGCCAACGTTGCTGGTGGCGGTGTCTCCGGCCAGGCAGGCGCAGTTGCCCACGGCATCGCCCGTGCGCTGCAGAAGCTGAACGCTGAGCTCCGTCCGGCCCTCAAGAAGGCCGGCCACATCAAACGCGATCCTCGCGAAAAAGAACGCAAAAAGCCCGGCCAGCCCGGCGCCCGCAAGCGCTTCCAGTTCTCGAAGCGCTAATCCATTCGGACGCTCCGCAAGATTTCAAAGGCCGCCTTTTTCGAGGTGGCCTTTTTTATTTTCAAACGGTTTCGGCAACATTCATCATTCTGCATTCCTCATTTTATGAAAATCGGCATTATCGGCGCGTCGGGCTACTCCGGCGAAACACTCGTCAAACTCCTCCTGGCTCATCCCCACGTCACGCTCGCTGCGGTCACGTCGCGCACGCACGCGGGCAAATCACTTTCGCAGGTCATTCCGGCGCTGCGGGGCGTTGATCAGGGGCTGAAGTTCGTCGACTCCGATGCCGCTGCGCTCGCTGCTGGCGATATAGACTTGTTCTTCCTCGCGCTGCCGCACGGCGCCGCTGCTGACTACGCGAAGATCCTCGTGCCTGCTGGTAAACGCGTCATCGACCTGAGCGCCGATTTTCGTATCGCCGACCTGGCGACCTACGAAAAATATTACGGCAAACACCATGCGCCAGAACTATTATCGCAAGCACGTTTTGTGTTGCCTGAGCTCACGCCGGTCGCTTGGAAAACCGAAGCCAAGCTTATCGCCGCGCCTGGCTGCTATCCGACGAGCATATTGGTTCCGTTGCTGCCGTTGCTGCGCGACGGGATCGTTTCGCGTGAGCACATCGTCGCCAATTCTTTCAGTGGCGTCAGCGGCGCCGGCAAAAAAGCCGAGGAAGCCTACCTCTATTGTGAACGCGCCGAAAGCGCCAAGGCCTACGGTCTCGTGAAGCATCGGCACCTCGCCGAAGTGGAGGAGCAACTCGCGCTGCATACCGGCGCGCCGACCGTGATCCAGTTCAATCCGCACCTCGCGCCGATGCGTCGCGGCATTGCAACGACGATCACTGTGCCTGCCGCGAATCCCTCGATCGAAGCGCTTTATGCCTCGTGGAAAGCCACGTACGCGGGCCGGCCGTTCGTGCAGATTCTCGCCAGTGGCGAAACACCCGATACCGCCTATGTCGTCGGCACGAATCGCGTCGATATCTCCGCCGTGTTCGATCCGCGAACAAAGAATTTCGTGATCACGTCCGCCGAGGACAACCTGGTGAAGGGCGCCAGCGGCCAGGCTGTGCAAATCATGAATCTCTGGTGCGGCTTCGAAGAGACGGCCGGACTCGCCTGAGTTAACGGCGAATTTCGCGACACGAAAACGTTACAATCGTGGCCCGTTGTGGCCGCGATTTTTTATTGCGCATTTCCCTCTGAAAACAGCTTGTCAGTCACGCACGTTTCCACACTGCTCGTGCATCACGCACGCGCAGTCAAAAATCTTCATCCCTGAAGCGCTTCACTAAAATCAAAGCCAGAGAATCATGATCACGTTTAATAAAAGAATCCTATTTGTTGGTTACGGCGCTGTGGCTGAATGTACGCTCCCGATCCTTTTCAAGCACATCAAAGTGCCCGCGAAGAATGTCACGGTCATGGATTTCGAGGACCGTGCGGAGAAGCTCAAAAAGTGGACCACGAAGGGCGTGAACTTTGTGCAGGATCGCGTCGGTCAGGACAACCTTGCCGCCATCCTCGGCAAGTACGTTTCCGCGGGCGACGTCATCATCGATCTCGCGTGGAACATCGACGCGCTGGTTCTCCTTCAGTGGTGCCACGATAACGGCGTGCTCTACATCAACACCTCGACCGAGGTGTGGGATCCGTACACCGGTTTGCCTGACAACAAGCCCACGACGAAGACGCTTTACTGGCGCCACATGAATCTGCGCCGGATGCTGGCGAAGTGGAAAACCAAGGGCGCGACCGCCGTCATCGAACACGGTGCCAACCCGGGCCTGATCTCGCATTTTACCAAACAAGGACTAATCGACATCGGCCAAAGTCTGATTGCCGATAAAAAGCTTACCGCCAAGAAGTCCGAAGAGGTTGCGCAGTTGATCAAGGACCGCGCATTCAACGTCCTCGCGCAGAAAATCGGCGTGAAAGTGATTCACTGCTCGGAGCGCGATACGCAGATTTCCGATCAACCGAAGCGCGTCGACGAATTCGTCAACACCTGGTCGATCGAAGGCTTCCGCGAGGAAGGCACCACGACCGCCGAGATGGGCTGGGGCACGCACGAGAAGCAATTGCCCGCCTACGCCTACGAGCACAAAGAAGGTCCAAAGAACCAAATTTGCATCGCGCGCATGGGTATGAACACCTGGGTTCGCTCTTGGGTACCTGACTACACGATTCAAGGCATGGTCGTCCGCCATGGTGAAGCGTTTACGATTTCCGACAAACTCACGGTCTGGAAAGACGGCGAGGCGGTTTACCGGCCGACGATGCATTACGCGTATTGCCCGTGCGACAACGCGATTATCTCGCTCCACGAAATGCGCGGCAACGATTACAAGTTGCAGTCCAGTCTGCGCATCATGAACGACGAGATCACCACCGG
>Ga0302322_100001997_pt1 | contig 17085 bp, 13 predicted proteins | sample Fen_T0_2_FD_203757 | JGI IMG/M metagenome (GOLD analysis project Ga0302322, IMG submission 203757) | Peat permafrost microbial communities from Stordalen Mire near Abisko, Sweden - Fen_T0_2 | ecosystem: Environmental > Terrestrial > Soil > Wetlands > Permafrost | place: Sweden: Abisko... | reverse complement strand
CGATGCACCGGCCATCCCCTCGGAACACATGGAGAAGCTGCACATCGCGGGACAGCCGTATATCCAGATCGCCGTGCGCGACCGCTACGAGCTCGGCGCGGAGCTCTTTCGTTGGGCCATCGCGGCGACCGTTGCGGCACTGGTGCTGGGTGCAAGTTCTGCGTTGCCTACCACCGCCGAGCACGGCGCGCACGACCAGACAGTCTCGCCAGACTGACGGCTGGCCGGCCGGCCTAAGGCAAGCGTCCGGATTTCGGACGGAATGTCTGGACTGCGGACGTTCGAGAATGCAATTCCGCCGACTTGCGTAGGCACGCGAGTTGCTGTGAGTCCCGTCATGCGTACATTCACAGCTCTCTCGGGTCTCTGCCTTCTCTGCCTGCCACTGACCGCCCATGCGGACTTCGTCCCGGTTCTACCCGGTTCGATCCAGCACGTGGTCGCCGCAGGAAACCACCTTGCCGTGCTTCGCGACAGCACGGTCTTCATTCTTCACGAGGATGGAACCGTGCTTGGCCATATCGCCAAACCGGGCGACGAGGAGAAGTCGGCAGGTACGCACTCGGCCGGGCAAGAGGCCGAACACATCCTGGATCTGTTCGATGTCGCGGAAATCGACCGTGGCACCGACTACACCGACGACCTGGTCGACAACGAACGGAGTCTAGCGCAGCGAAGGCACGCCCGCCCCGGGGCCGCCCTGCCGCCCGCGCTGCCATCGCTGCCGCCGGACTTGGCCGCAAGTGCCACCGACATCTGGATCGCCGCCCAGCGCGGAATCTTCCACGTGGGCGCGGACGGCATTCCCGTGCGCGAGTCAGGCCACGATGGCTGGGGAGCACCACTCGCAGCCGCTGGACAGGCCCTGCTCGCCGCCAAGGGAGCCAGCCTTGCCTTGCTGGCCACTCCAGCCGGACCTCGCCGCCTCGTTCAACTATCCTCGCCCGCACACAAGGTCGCGCTGTCCGAGAGTGGCCAGCGCCAAGCATGGACGACGCCTGCGGGGCTCTCCTGGACCCATGGCACCGAGGAGCTGCGCGACATCGTCCCTGCAAGCGCGATTTCCGACCTGTGCTATTGCGGGGAGACCCTGGTGGTCCTGCTCGCCGATGCGATGCTCGTTGTTCCACCCGCCGGCCCGGCAGAAATGCGTGCGCGTGGCATCCAGGCGCACCGGTTGCTTTGCCCCTCCAATCCCGAGATGCCATGGCTGGCGGTAGGATCCACGTTACTGGCATCGGTGGATCAAGGCCGGCAGTGGGAAGTTCTTGCCACGCCCGCAGGTGCGGAGCTGGTCGACGTGGCGGCGTCGTCGCATCACCTGTGGATCGCCACGCAAGACGGCCTATTCGCATCGGCCAACAGCCGCACGCCGAGGTCGAAGACAAACCCGATGACCGCCAGCCGGCGTCTCCATGCAGGGCACGGCGCCGCATCTTGGCTGTCGTGGATGCCGATGCCCAAGGTGTCGGTGCGCGCCGCGGCTGCCTTCGCCCCCGGAAGCCATCAACTTGAGGCGCTTGCCTTCGCGGCATTTCCCTTGAACGGAGGAGCGGTCCCAATCGTCGCAGCCGCGCTTCCAGAAGATGCCGTTGCGGAACCTGACATTGTTTCGCCGCAAGCCCGTCGCAGCGAGCGCGCCGTGGATCTTCACGATCCCGATGAAAGCTGTCTTACAACGGCTAGGCGCAAGGCCGTTGCATTGGCCATGTCCGAGCCCGAGCGGGCGCGCTCGTACGTAACGCGCGCGGGCCATGCCGCCTGGTTGCCCGAGCTCAGGGTGCTCGTGTCGCGACGCTATGGCCGCAGCGAGTCGCTTGACGTCAACAGCTCGTCGACAGCGCTCACTTCCCCTCTTGGGATCGACACGGTAAATGACATACGATACGAGGCGCGAGCCACCTGGGATCTTGGCCGACTGGTCTTCTCATCCGAAGAACTCGCAGCACAGACGCAAGCAATGCACATGGCCGAACTTAGACGGGATATCGAGACAACCATGAACCGGCTCTACTTCGAGCGCCGTGGGTTGCTCCTCGACGTATCCGGTCCCCGGGCAGACAACGCCCGCCGCCCGTTGCGCGCCCGCGAGATCGAGGCTGACCTCAACGCCATGTCGGCCGGCGCCTTCGCCGCGTGCCTATCCGGACAAGCCACAGGAGAATGATGCGCGAACCAAGTGAGAATCTTCGCCGCTATCCACGCTTTCATGTGGACGTTCAAGCCAACGTCCGCACCGTGGATGGCCGCAAGCTTATCGCTCGCACGCGCGACCTTTCCCGTTCCGGCATTTGCCTGGTCACCACCGAAGATCTTGGATCGGGCGCGAATCTTGGCATCGAGCTCGTGCTGCTCCTCGGACCAACGTCCTCCTCCGAACCCCTACCCTTGCGCGCACGCGTGGTGTGGTGCACACCCATCGGCGGGGCCTACCAGATCGGCGCCATGTTCGACGGAATTTCTACCAAAGAGGCGGCCTTCCTCGACATGTTCCTGCGCTATCTCGACGGGACCATCCTGCCCGCTGGGGCTGAGATGGAAGCCATCGAGGACGGTGAGAAGTCGCCAGCGTTCGAAGACGATGGCCGCACGCCTCCGCCCGATGTGAAGGACGATCCCTTTCGCTCGTAGCGCCTAGCCCCAATGCCGGTCAGATAAGGGATCCTCCCGACGGTGAGCGACGATTGCGAGGGTAGTTGCTCATCTTTATCTTCACGGCGCGGGGATAGGCCCGGTTGGATCTCCTTGGCGGCAAGATGAGCCGCTTGAGACGCTCTTGGTAGTCCAGCAACTGCTTGGGAATGGTGCCGGGCGAAGCGATGGCCATCCAGGACCAGACGTCGACGATGCGGGTCAGTGCGGTGACGAAGCTGATCCTTGTTGGCGGGAGATGGAGTTCGCTGGCAATTCGTTCCATTTCAAGGCGCACGAGGTTGTAGGCGATGAAGATGCCCCAGAGTTCCTGGGTGACGCTGGAGGGACTCTTGCTTCGCAGGGTCTCCTCGCGTTCGAGCATCTCAGTCTTGATCTCGTCGTATGCGAGCTCGATTTCCCAACGTTCGTGATAGAGGTCGGCGAGTTCGGAAGCGGGAAAGGCGACAGGGTCGAGCATGGAAGTCAGCAAGATCTGGGGGCGGAAACCCTTTCGGCAGTACGAGATAGCTCGCATGCGCCATGTGAGCGGAAGCCACGGATGCTTCTTTCGGGCCGGGGCACGAATGTCCATTTCGACGATCTGGTCACCGCGGCCAAGCTTCTCGACAACACGCCATGCCAGGTTGGACTTGGCTCGCGTAAGCCAGTGCCTGTTGGAAGCACCTTGGCTGAGTGCGAGCAAGATGCCGGCAGCAAAGAAGCCTCGGTCCACGATGCATACCGAATCGTTCGGTACAGACGGCCAAAGCTCTTCTGCGTAGGTTACTTCTCCCGTCTCATAGGGACCGAATGCGACCTGAGCCATCAGATGTGAGCGAAGAGCCAGTAAGGCAACGAGCCGCACTTGGGGGTAACCGCAGGCTCCCCGGACGCCGTTAGCAGCGCCGAAATGTTCGCGATTCGCCGCTGAATCAGCTACCCGCAGCGTCGAGCCATCCACGCCGTAAACAGCCAGCCCTCGCCACGCATGAGCGCGCGCACTGGCATGAGCCCAGGCGTCTGCCGACCGGCTGAACAACCACGCCATGGGCTCTGCGCCGAGCCGTGTTCGTGCTTGGGGAATCGCGCTCGCCGCCACCTGCGCGCTTCGCCCAGGCAACGCAAGTTCGAGTCGGTCCACGACGTCGCAGATCCTCTTGTTGCGAATCAGCGCCATCCCAATGACCAGCCAAGCGACCAGATCTGCGGGCAGCCTTCGCCGACGAACGGTGGCAGTCCCAGTCGCCTGCAGGGCTTGCTCGATCCATTCAGGGTCGATGTGTTGGCGAAAGTCCCCGAGGTCTGCGGGCGCTACCGCACCCACACACTCCAACGCATGCTCAAGTCGCATGCTTACCTGTCCTCCCACCCGGGTCCTGTAGCAAATTCCTGGGTCATTCTGGGAGATGCCCTCGCCACCGGGCGCGTAGAGACACTCTTTCGCACCACAGCCACCGTTTGCGCGCCCGGTGGCGAGGGCATCTTTCCCTGAAATATTCGGGTGCTAGCTGCTTATCTGACCGGCATTGCGCCTAGCCCGCATTATTCATGAGCTGCGCCAAGTCGATTCCCGTGCGGGCTAGCGAAACGCGTGCGGAGCCTGGCGGCTTCGCCGCCAGCGTAGCATCGCGGGAAGGTTTGGAAACCCTCCCAGGGTTTCCATCACAATCGACTAGCCCGCCGCCCTTCTCTGACTGGAGCCAGTCTGTTTGGGCATGTCCTTCGCTGCGCCAATCGCCGTGAATAGTGCGGGCTACGGCGCGCGCGACAGGATGGCCTGCGCCACGCGCGTCCCGTCGATGGCGGCACTGACGATGCCCCCCGCGTAGCCCGCGCCCTCCCCCGCCGGATAGAGTCCAGGCAGCGACGGTGATTGCAGCGTGACGGCGTCGCGCACGATACGCAGGGGCGCGCTGGTTCTCGTCTCCGCCGCCACCAGCACAGCATCCTCGTGCAAGAAGCCGCGCAGCCTTCGCGTGATGCCTTCCAGACCATCACGCAACGACTCGGTGACGAAGGCCGGGAAGATCTCGTCAAGACGGCAAGCCACAGTGCCCGGATGGTAGCTCGTCGAGGGCAGCGAGGAACTGGACCTGCGCGCGAGAAAATCCACAAGACGCTGGGCCGGCGCACGAAAGCCGCCGCCCCCTGCCGCAAAGGCCGCGCGTTCGATCCGGCGCTGGAACTCAATACCGGCAAGCTGGCCAAGCGATGCCTCGCCGTAGTCCTCCGGACGCAGCGCCACCACGATGGCGGCGTTGGCGTGGGGCGAGTCGCGGCGGGAAAGGCTCATGCCGTTGACCACGATTCCGTCCGGCTCGGTGGCCGCGGGAACGATGAATCCACCTGGACACATGCAGAAGCTGTACACGCCTCGATCCGCCCCCGTGGCGCTGACCTCGTAGAAGGCCGGGGGCAAGCGCGCGTCGCCCGCAGCCCTGCCGTACTGGATGCGATCAATCACCGGCTGCGGATGTTCGAGGCGTACGCCGACCGCGCTGCCCTTGCGTTCAAGTGCGATGCCCGCGCCAGTTGCCCACTGGTACACGTCGCGCGCCGAATGCCCGCAGGCAAGGATCACGATGTCCGCAGGAACCTCGTCACCGTCGGTGGTGCGAACAGCGCGAAGCCGTCCTTGCGCGACGACGACATCCATCAGAGCGGACGAGAATTTGTACGTCACGCCCCGGCTCTCCAGAAATGTCCGCAGGGCCGTGAGCACCTTGGGCAGTTTGTTCGACCCCACGTGCGGCCTCGATTCGATGGCGATGTCGGGCTCGGCGCCGAAGCGAATCAGATCGCCCAGAACGCGGTCGACGGCGGCGCGATCCTTGGTGCGCGTGTAGAGTTTTCCGTCGGAATAGGTGCCCGCGCCGCCTTCACCGAAACAGTAGTTTGAATTCTCATCGAGCCGCCCGCGTTGCACGCTTGCGAGATCGTGACGTCGTGGTTGCACGGGCTTACCGCGTTCGAGAATGGTCGACGGTAGACCCGCCTCTGCAAGACGGAGCGCGGCCCACGCGCCAGCGGGCCCTGAACCCACCACGACGATGCGCGGGCGCGGAATCGACGCTGGCCATGGCGCTGGCGCGGGCTCGGGAACGCGCTCCACCGCACGTTCTCCTTCTCCGAAAATCTCCACGCGCAGGCGATGGCCAAGGGCATACGCCTTGCGCGCATCGAGTGAACGGCGAAGCACGCGCACCGTACGCAATTGATCGCTCGGAATTCCCAGTGTGCGCGAGAGCAGCGACGGAAGAGGTTCATCCCTTGCATCGAGTGGAACAAATACGTCGACGATTCGGCTCATGACAGACAATTTCTCTGGTGCTGACATTAGGAGAATCGATCCCGCCGTGCCACGCGGAAAAGTTTTTTGTGGTTGACGGAATGCAGATGGCAAAGTAAAGATAATTTTTCGACCGACTCAATTCCCTCCGGGACTCGCCGCTGGCGGACCGGTGTAGAGATACCGGCAACCGCGCCGCCGCAGTGACAGCTTCCAGGTTTTTCAAGGATTCTGAGTGCTTCAAGCCTTCGGTCAAACTTCGGTTACCCATGCCATCGCCGCATTCGCAGGCTTGATGGCGTTTCCGCTCGCCATTCCGACTCATGACGCAGAAACAGGCGTTGTGACGGAAGGCAAGACTCAAGCCAAGACGGACAAAGCGGAAATGAAGAGTGCAACAGGCATGCCCAGCGCCTCTTGTCTTGCCACCACCATCTGCGAAGTGAAAGATCGTGTGCGCTGGCGAACGCCCGCGTGGAAGCCAGCATTTTGCGAACAGATCGCGAATGCGGTTCTCGATTCATCGAAGCGGCATGCGGTTTCTCCTTCGCTCGTTCTCGCGGTGATGATCAACGAGAGCGACATGAATGAGAAAGCATTCCGCACCACGCTCAAGGGCGGCAAGGTGTACGCGAAGGACGGCGGGCTGATGGGAATTCGTTGCATCGTCGACAAACAAGGCCACTGCGCGAACGGCAACGTACGCGGAATGGCTTGGTCGGATGTGATGGATCCGGTGACCAACATCGACATCGGCGCGCGCGAGCTTGCGCACTGGCGCAACGGCGGCGGCATCACGAACGTGACGATTCGCTCGCGCGACAGCGACGGGGTGATGCGAACCAAGCAGAAGCACGTACCGTGCACGCACAAGACACATGCGTACTGGGCTCACTACAACCACGGCCCACGCTACATCGATCGGGGCCCCGCACGTCACTATCCCCATCGCATCGCAGTTCTCTACTATGCACTCGCGCGGACCATGAATATGGACACCACTGAGTTGACGTCCATGCGGTTGACCATCACCGATCCAGGGAAGCGTCCACGCACCGCTGATCGGCCGGTCGAAGCGCGCTACCTGAAGTTGTGCCAAGCCATCCGTGGCGTCGGGCCGGTCTGCGCAGATCGTTCGACCGCCCAACTTCACGACGATCGCCCGAACTAGGGTTCGTCTCTGTTCCGTGCCCTCGACACGCGCCGGGCGAATGCAGGAACAACGCTGCCGCTTTAGATCATCGAGCAGGATTGGGGAGGCGTGCAAGGGTCATCGACAGGGTGGATCGCATACGCCGGTACGCAATGAACCGCAGAGAACACAGAGCTCGGATCGGAAAGGGATGGGCTCGGATCCGGAAACCCATCTTCTTCCGATCTCTGTGTCCTCTGTGTTCTCTGTGGTCAAACATCCGGACATTGCTGGCCGATGCCGAATCACGATCTAGGATCTCGGATCGGCGAACCTGCTCGCGCAATTCAGACAGGATGGACACTGCCATCGCTGCGTCGCCGACTGTCTCGTGGCTCTGCGGCGGACGTGGCTCTTGCGGTATCGCCAACCGCGAGCGCGCGCACCATCCGATCAAGTCTTCGGGGTGAGCGTGAGCTTCTGCGTGACGACCACGGATTCGCCGGCAAAGGGCGGGAACTTCCAGCGCGCCACGGTGGTACGGACACATTCCGTGAGATCGTTGTCAACGTGCGGAGACAGATTCATCGTCTGGACCATGCCAGTGGCCTTCACCGTGATCTCTAGCAACACGCCAAGGCCGGACTGCATCTGCAGCGCCGAGTTCTTCTTCAGCGCGCGCTCATAGCACTTCTGCAGGGCCTGCGCGCCTTGCCTGACTACGCGGCTGGCTTCCTTGGGATTGAGATCCCCCTTGCCGAGAACGATGTCGCCATCCACCCCGCCTTGCTTGCCCTTGATTTCGGCGATCAGGTTGAGCACGTCCGGATCCGTGAGCTGCACCCGTGCCGGATTGGCCATGGCTTGCGCGAGTTTCTGTTTCAACTCGGCATTCTGGACTTTGAGGTCGTTGACGTCCTTCCGGCACGCCACCACCTTGTCGTTGGCTTCGTTGAGACGGCTGGTCAGCGCCCCTTCGTCTCCGCCTTTGCATGCCACCAGCGCAAGCATTCCTAAAAAAGCGGTCGTCAAGGTTCGTTTTGGGGTTTCCACGTGTTCCTCTTTCCGATCCGGACTCTATGTCTGGGCTTGCAGATCGTACAACGCAACCTTGGCCCGTACCCAGGGTTTTATTGCCCAGGTCTTTCTTGCAATGGGCAGCCGTCCCGGCTTGAACCTTGGCCGGCAAGCCCGAAACGGTTGTCCTTGAGCTACCTTTGCTTGGCTTCTTCGTCGCTGAACTCGACCTTGCCGCTGTACTTCGGGCCTTTCCCACGCAGCCAGAACTTGGTTTGCGCAAGCACGCGCGTCCCCGACTCGATGGTCATGAGGTACTGCTTGTTGGTGTCGAATTCCGGCTTGGCCACGGTGATGCTGGCCGAGAAGATGCGACTGCCGCGCTCGCGTGTGTATTGTTCGTCGCCAGCCACGAACCGCTGGGAGCCGCCACCGACCTCCCAGAACTTGACCGTGATCTCGTTGTCATTGAGAGGCCGCGCGAAGAAGGCGATGTACTCGAATTTCCAGACAGCGACGTCGTTGCCCTTCTCTTCCTTGGGCCACACCTTGTCGATGGAGGCGTGCTGGATGGCCTGCACGAACGCGCCTTCCGACGCGAAGCGGGTCGGCAAACGGCTGTCCGTGATGATGATTCTGCCTTTGAAGACGTCCTCGGGCTTCGCGGCCAGCGCTACCGAAGAAACCAGGGAAGAAACCAGGATCGTCCCAAGGACGACCGCCGAAACACGATTGAACTTCAACATCGCAACCCTCGTGTGAATCAGTTGTTGGGAACAGTAAATCTAGCCGCATTTTGGGCAGGAAGAACAGGGCTTTTTTGACGGAAAGCCCTACCCTGTTAGGTTGTTCTTTAATGTCGCGCGCTTTGGAGGCCAAGGAAGTACCGCTGGCCGTGCTTGCCGATGGCACGGCTAGGGCTGCCAGCGCGGATTTTCAGGCAGCCATCGCCGAAGCACAGAGGTTGGGCCAGGCGACGGGGCGTGGGTTGACCAGCGTCCATATCCTACTTGGGATGCTTCACACGGGGGGGGCGGCGGCCCGCTTGCTTGCCGAGCGCGGCGTTACCGCAACCACCATCGAACGCCTGGGAACGAAGGTCCGGCCTGACTACGGCCTTGATCCCGCGGCCATCACCCAGGCCAGCCACGAGATCGCCATCGGGCTTTCAGCAGCCCAAACCACCTCGCTTCACCTGCTGCTGGCGCTCTTGCGCGGTGGCGGTGCTGCTTCTGAAACGCTCAAACTTGCCGACGCCGATCCCGCCAAGTTGCGTGGCGTGTTCATGCGCATGCTCACCGGTCCTGGCGGCCTGCACGAGCGCAGACTTCCGCGCGGTCCTGCAGCGGCGGCGACCATTGCGACGGCGGCGCCCTCACCGCAGACGGTTCCCACACAGCCGTCTGGCCAAGATGCACCGACGACCCTCGATGCCGGGGTCCGCCCCGAACTGGATCTCGTGCCCGTGGCACCGCCCCACGTGCCGGTGCTCTACCGCGAGCGCGAGGTGGGGCGCCTGCTCGATCTTCTTCAAGCGAAAACCGCGCGCGTGATCGCCATTGTTGGCGATCCAGGCTCTGGACGCTCCGCCCTGCTTTCCGCCCTCGCTGCTGCCAGCTTGCAGCCTCCGGTCTATCCTGCGGGCGATGTTGGCGCGCAGGCTTCGGCGGGCGCCCTCTTGCAGGCCCTCCACCGCAGCGCCTCGGCCCAGGTGCCGGTCGTTCTCGATGGTTCGGCATGGCTTGGGCACGAGGGCGGCGACGGCGTGTTGCAACTGCTCGCTTGTGCCAGTGCTGGCCGGCGCTGGATCCTCTGTTTGACACCCGCCGATCTGCGCCGCATCGAGCTCGCCACCCCGGATCTTGGCCACGCACTCGAAACGGTTGTGCTGCCCGCCCCAGAGCCCGCCATGCTACGCGAGATGATCGAGACCGGACTGGACGCCCTGGCGGGCGAAAGCGGCCTTGATTTTGCCGCCGATGTGGCTCCCGCTCTGCTGCGCCTGTCTGCCCGCTATCCCTGTGAACGCGCGCAGCCGGGGCGCGCGCTTGCCATTGCGGAAGTCGCGCTGGCCCGTGCTCAGCGAATGACAGCGGCAGAGGTTTCGGCGCGTGACATCGCCGCCGTGGTCGGGGACGCCTCGGGCGTGCCCGCGAGCCAACTGCTGCGCGACGATGACGATCGCTTCCGTACCCTCGAAGAACGCCTCTCTGACCGCGTGGTCGGCCATGTCGACGCGCGAGCCACCATCGCATCGGTCTTGCGCCGCAGCTACGCGGGATTCCGCGGACGCAAGCCGCTGGCCTCCTTGCTCTTGCTCGGCCCCACGGGCGTGGGCAAGACAGAGACGGCGCGCGCCATAGCGGAAGCCCTTTTCGACGGCGAATCGGCCCTGGTACGCATCGATCTGTCCGAATACAGCGAGGCCCATTCCATCGCTCGCCTCATCGGGTCACCCCCCGGCTACGTCGCCCACGAAGACGGCGGCCAGCTGACCGAGGCCATCCGCCGCCGGCCGGCCGCCGTGGTACTGCTTGACGAGCTGGAAAAGGCCAACCGGGAAGTCCTGCTCTTGCTGCTTCAGATCCTCGAGGACGGACGACTCACCGATGGGCGCGGACGTACCGTCGACTTCTCGGCGGCGGCGGTGGTTATGACGTCCAACCTCGGCAGCGAGTGCTACCGGCGCAAGACCACGCCCGCGGCCAGCACGATTCTGGCGCTGGCCCGTAGCCGGCTGCCCCCTGAGCTCTGGAACCGTATCGACGAGGTGCTCTGCTACGCGCCACTTTCCGAATCCGAGCTGGCCGCGGTGGTCGCGCGCATTGCCCGAGATTCTAGCCAGCGCCTACAGGCCGAGCGCGGTATTGCCTTCACCATTGACGACAGCGTGGTCGAGGAAGTTCTGCGCCTGGAGACCGACCGCAGCCTCGGGGCGCGCCCCCTCCGGCGTGCTTTCGAGCGGCTGGTGGAGGGGCCCCTGGCAGCCGAGATCGTGGCTGGCCGTCTTCGCCTGGGCGCGCGCCTGCGCATCGCTTGCGATGGCACCGGTGCCCTCGAGCTCAGCAGCCAGGTGTAGGCTAGGTCCAGGCCTTTTTGAGCAGCCAAGTCTTCACGGCCTGGGTCAGCGCCACGTAGCAGATGACGGTGATGAAGAGGAATGGCCAGTACAAGCCAGGCAACGGCGTGAACCCCAGCGCACCCGCCGCGGGCGAGTACGGCAAATAGAGGCCGACGGCGATCACGAGCAGCGTGGTCAGGGTCATGGGCCAGCTGGCGCGGCTTTGCACCAGCGGCAGCTTGTTGGTGCGGATGACGTGGATGATCAGGGTCTGCGTGATCAAGGACTCGACGAACCAGCCGGTCTGGAAAAGCGAAGCATGCTCGGGCGTGTTGGCTCCGAACACGAAGTACATCAAGAGATAGGTCGTGTAGTCGAATACGGAGCTGCACGGTCCGATGAGCAGAATGAACTTGGTGATGTCATTCATCGACCACGGCCGTGGCCGGGTGGTCTGTTCCGGATCTACGTTGTCGGCAGGGATCGGCACCTGCGAAAAATCGTAGAGCAGGTTGTTGGTGAGGATCTGAATAGGCGCCATGGGCATGAAGGGCAGGAAGGCGCTGGCCCCCACCACCGACAGCATGTTGCCGAAGCTGGAGCTGGCGCCCATGCGGATGTACTTGAGGATGTTGGTAAAAACCTTGCGGCCTTCGAGCACGCCGTCGCCCAGCACGAGCAGGCTCTTTTCCAGCAGCACGAGGTCGGCGGATTCCTTGGCGATATCGACCGCCGAGTCCACGGAAATGCCCACGTCGGCGGCGCGCAAGCCGGGGGCATCGTTGATGCCGTCGCCCAGGAACCCAACCACGTGCCCCTTGCTCTGCAGGGCCAGGATGATTCGGTGCTTGTGGGCAGGCGCCAGGCGCGCGAACAGCGTGGTGCGCTCGACAACGCTGGCCAGCTCAGCGTCGGACATGCCCTCAATCTGATTACCCAAGAGCATGTGATCGGTGGGAATGCCGACCTCGCGGCAGATCTTCTGGCTGACCAATTCGTTGTCGCCGGTGAGCACCTTGACCGTCACGCCATGCTCGCGTAGGGCGGCGATGGCCGGCGCCGTGGTTTCCTTGGGCGGATCGAAGAAGGCCACATAGCCACGCAAGACCAACTCGCATTCGTCGGATTTTGCATAGGCCGGTTTGCGATCTAGGTCGCGGTAGGCGATGGCCAAGACGCGGAAGCCATCGGCCGACAAGCGCCGGTATTCTTCGCGCAGATCCTCGATGAGCACGGTTTCCATGGGCAGAAGTTCGCCGTCGTACTCAAAATGCGTGCAGCGCTTGAACACCTCTTCGGGGGCGCCCTTGCAGATAAGACGAGTCTGCCCCTCGGGCCTCTCGACAATCACCGACATCAGCCGCCGGGCAAAATCGAAGGGGATCTCGTCGACCTTGTGGTGGGCGGGCACCTTGAACTGGTCGTGGATTTCCTCCTTGTGGGCCAGGACCGCGCGGTCGAGGACGTTTTTGAGTCCGGTCTGAAAGTGGCTGTTGAGATAAGCCAACATCAGAACCTCATCGTCCTCGTCGAGCTGGACGTCGCAGTGCTTTTCCAGCACCACGCGATCCATGGTCAGCGTTCCCGTCTTGTCCGTGCACAGAACGTCCATGGCGCCCAGGTTCTGGATGGAGTTGAGGCGCTTGACGATGACCTTCTTCTTCGCCATCGCGATGGCGCCCCTGGATAGGCACACCGTCACGATCATGGGCAGCATTTCCGGCGTCATGCCCACGGCCACGGCCAGCGCAAAAAAGAAGGCTTCGTGCCAGTTGTGGCGTGAGAACCCGTTGATGAGAAACACCAGCGGGACCATCACGATCATGAAGCGAATCATCACCCAGGTGAAGCGGCTGATGCCCTTGTCGAAGCTGGTTTGCACACGCTGGCCCGAAATGGCCTTGGCGATGCTACCCAGATAGGTGTTGCTTCCCGTGCCGACGACGATGGCCGTCGCGGTTCCGCTTTCGACGCTGGTGCCGAGAAAACAGATGTTCTTGAGCTCCAGGGGCGACCCGGCGGCGGAGGCCTCGCGGGCATCGAATTTCTCTACCGGCATGGACTCGCCGGTCAGGCTGGCCTGGATGATGAACAGATCCTTGCAGGACAGGAGGCGCACGTCGGCCGGGATCATGTCGCCTGCGGCCAGTCGCACGATATCGCCAGGCACCAGCTCGGAGAGCGCGATCTCGATGGCCTTGCCGTCGCGAACCACGGTCGCGGTGACCCTGATCATGGCCTTGAGCTTGGCCGCCGCAGTATCGGCGCGCGCCTCCTGAACGAAGCGCAAGGCCACGCCCAGAACGACCATGAGCAACATCACGATGGCGGCGCGCAAATCGCCGGTGGCTGCCGAGAGAATGGCCAGCAGCGAGAGTAGAATGACCAGCGGATTGAGCACCGCCATCACGAGCAGATTGCGCCAGCTGTGCCCTTCTTCTTGCGCGACCGCGTTCTGGCCGTGCTTTTCCAGGCGCTGCTCGGCCTCCTCCTGGGAAAGGCCGTTCGCGGACGTGGCGTGCTTGGAGAAAAGCGTCTCGGTGTCCGCGGCGGATGCCTCGAGAAGGTGCGCCGCGATCCCGGCGGCCACGGCGGCACGGCCTGGCTGCACCAGACGCTTGGGAAGAATGGATGGTAGCGAGAAGGGGTTTCGCATAAGCCACTCGGTAACCTGCAATCACGGTCCTGTATTTCACAGAATCGTGACAATCTGGCCCCACCACCCGCCGCTGCCCCGCACCGAGGTCAGTATAACCATCGCGCCTCGGGCGCAACCTATTTCGACCTGAGAAATGCCGCCGGGAATGTTTGCCCCTTGCGATATAGTCACGCCGGAAACACCATGTTCGACCACGATCATCACTCGCACGACCATTTTGCCGGTCTTGGCGGCGCGGGGGCCGAGAAGAACCGGATAGCGCTGGTTTCGGTGCTGGCCGCGCTGCTTTTGACCGGGACCAAGGTGGTGGTCGGCTTCTGGACGGGAAGCCTAGGCATCCTGGCCGAGGCGCTGCACTCGGGACTCGACCTGATGGCGGCTTTGGTAACCTTGTGGGCGGTGCGGGCGAGCAGCCGGCCGGCCGACAATGAGCACGCCTATGGCCACGGCAAGATCGAGAACCTGTCAGCCCTGTTCGAAACTCTGCTGCTGTTCGCGACCAGCGCCTGGATCATCAAAGAGGCCATCGAGCGTCTGTTCTTCCGTGCCCAGGTCCACGTGGACGCCAATCTGTGGTCCTTCCTGGTCGTCATCCTATCCATTGCGGTGGACTATTCCCGCTCACGCGCACTTCTGCGCGTGGCCAAGAAATACGACAGCCAGGCCCTCGAGGCCGATGCCCTGCACTTCGCAACCGACATCTGGTCCTCCGGCGTGGTGCTGCTCGGCCTGTGCGGCGTCCTGGTGGCGCATGCGTTCGAGATCCCATGGCTGGCCAAGGCCGACGCTGTGGCCGCCCTTGGCGTGGCGCTGGTGGTGGTGCTGGTCAGCGTGCGGCTGGGCAAGAAATCCGTCAACGATCTCCTCGACACCGTCCCCTCGGACCTGGCAGCGCGCATCGCTGGCTTTGCCCAGGTTGCCGGAGTGCGCGAGGTCAGGCAGGTGCGCGTGCGGCGCAGCGGTCCCGAGATCTTCGTCGACTTGGCTTTGGTGGTAGATCGGGCCGAGTCCTTGCAGCGCAGCCACGAGATCGCCTGTGGCGCCGAGGCCGCCATCAAGCGCGAGTTGCCCAAAGCCGACGTCGTCGTGCACGTCGAGCCCGCCGAAGGCTCGGGGGAAGACCTGCTGACCGCCGCCCGGCGAATCGCGGCCTCGCACGACGCCGCTGCCCACAACCTCCTGATCTATGAAGAGGACGGACTGCTCGTGCTGGAAATGCATCTGGAGATGAATGCCGACCTGCCCTTGTCGCAAGCCCATCGCAGGGCCCTCGAAATTGACGAAGAGCTGCGGCGGACGATGCCTCGCCTGACCCGTGTCGTCACACACGTCGAGCCGGCCGGCGGGGCACGCGCCACGACCCTGGCCACGCCGGAAGAAACCTCGCACATTCGCGACGCCCTGGCACGGGTTCCTGAATTTGCCGCACGTGGCATCACCCCGCAAAATATCGAAATAAGGCGATCCGGGTCCGAATTTTCGCTGTCCTTTCGCTGCGTCCTGCCTGGGACCACCTCGATCCGGGATGCCCACGATTTCACCGACAAAATCGAACGAACGCTACGCAGCCAAGTGCAAAACTTGGGGCGCGTGATGGCCCGGACCGAGCCGGCGGACTAGACCCAGGCCGGCCAGCCACCGATAAACTTCCGCATCATCCGCTTGCATCCAATGGGATCATTGGGGAAACTAGGCGCCGTCGTTCGGGCCCCAGTCGTAGAAAAAGGAGTGTTCATGTTGCGTTTTGGATACCTCGTGATGGTTGGTACTTTCGTCGCCTGTTCACTGTTCGCCTGCGGCGACAAGCTGAACCCCAAGGGTAACGCCCCCACAGGAGCGGGCGGCACCACCGGCGAGGGTGGAACCATGGACACGGGCGGGACCGCGGACACGGGCGGCATCGATGGTGGAAGTATCTCGGAAGCCGGCGTGCCGACCGGCGGGGCCGGCGGAAACACGACCGCGGCTGTGGTCAGCTACAAGAACACCATCGCACCGATCATGACGAAAGACTGCGTAGCCTGCCACACCGGGTCCAGTGGCTTCGCAGGAGTTGCACTCGACACCTATGCTGGCGTGGCTGCCAATGCGGACCTTTCGCTCGGCACCATGCAACCGGGCGCTGCGATCGCTATGCCACCCGGTGGGAGCGTCAGCGCTGCTGACTTGAAGAGTTTCCAGGACTGGATCAAAGCGGGCAAGCCCAACAACTAGGTCAACCAGGTCAAACATGACAAACATCGCTCTCATCGTTCTATCCCTGACCCTTGGCGCCGAGTCTTCGACCGAAGGCTCCGCTGAAAAGACACAGCCCGCTGCCGAAAGCACCGAGGCCACGCCCAAGCCCAGCGAGGCTGAGGCGCCCGTGCCAGTACCCGCACCCGCACCCGCACCCGCACCGGCGCCGGTGGCCAAGCCCGCCGAGAGTGACATCGAAGTTCTCAGCGAGGTGGTGGATCTGAATGAAACTCAGGATCCAGCCGCCGGGTGGTATGGCAAGGCGTTCCCTGAGCCCGTCCGCATCCTGGCCCTTCCAACCGCCCGCGCAGTCCGCAAGGGCGGCTTTGATTTCATCATCGACCACCGTTCCGGAGCGGCCATCTACGACAAAGACAGCAAACAGCCATTCGCCGACATGTGGAACAACTTTCTCGGCCTCGACAGCGGAATTCAGGTGGGACTGGGCCTGCGCTACGGCGTGATCGACAACCTCGATGTCGGCATGTATCGCGCGGGGTCGTCGCGCACAGACACCTACGAGTTCGACGCGCGCTACCAGGCGCTTCACCAGGAAGACATGGGGATTGACCTCGCCGCCCGCGCGGGCGTGACCTGGTTCTCGCAGCCTAACGCCGAAGATGCCCACGGCTTCTACGGCCAGCTGTTGGCCACGCGGCTCATCGCCAACCGTATCCTGGTTTCGGCCGGGTGGCTCTACCACTCGAACTCGACCAACAACACCAAGTACAACCAGGACAAGAAGTGGTCCACCGCCGGCGCCCTCGGGGTCGAGGCCCGGCTGGCCGCACCGGTCGCCATCGATGCCGAGCTGGTTTCATGTGTCGCGGGCTACTGCTCGAAGAACCCAGCCTTCTCGGCGGGCGTGAAGTACATCACCAGCCGTCACACCTTCGCCTTGGTGTGCGGCAATACCCAGTACATCACCGCCGATGGCTACCTGACCAACACCGATCGCCAGTGGAGCAAGCTGGTCATTGGCTTCAACATCACCAGGGAGTACTAGTCATGTCGAATTGCCGCTGTTCTCACAAGCAATCTCCGTCGGTAAAACC
>Ga0302322_100001992_pt1 | contig 17101 bp, 12 predicted proteins | sample Fen_T0_2_FD_203757 | JGI IMG/M metagenome (GOLD analysis project Ga0302322, IMG submission 203757) | Peat permafrost microbial communities from Stordalen Mire near Abisko, Sweden - Fen_T0_2 | ecosystem: Environmental > Terrestrial > Soil > Wetlands > Permafrost | place: Sweden: Abisko... | reverse complement strand
GTCCAGCCCCGGGTTGCCCAGGGTTTCGCCGAACAGCACGCGGGTAGTCGGACGGATCGCGGCGCGCCAGGCGTCGATGTCGCGCGGATCGACAAAGGTGGTGTCTATCCCGAAACGCCGCAGGGTGTAGTCGAGCAGGTTGTGCGAGCCGCCATACAGGGCCCGAGACGCAACAACGTGGGAGCCGGCCCCGGCGATGGTCGCCAGCCCCAGGTGCAAGGCGGCCTGGCCGCTGGCGGTGGCGATGCCCGCCACGCCGCCTTCGAGCGCCGCAATCCGCTCTTCCAGAACCGCCGTAGTGGGGTTGGAAATGCGCGAGTAGACGTGCCCGGCGCGTTCCATGTTGAACAGCGAGGCGGCGTGGTCGGAATCGCGGAAGACGAATGAGGTGGTCAGGTAGATGGGTGTCGCGCGGGCCCCGGTTTCGGGGTCGGGCGCGGCGCCCGCGTGCAGCGCCAGGGTGTCGAACCCCGGGTACTTGGGAGCGGCCATGAGGGCGTTGATCCGTGCAGGTTGTGTGATGACTGATGATGTTAGCACGCAGTACCGTGGCGACGCCGCGCTGCCTTATACCCGGAAAAGCTTTAGCTTGTGGTCGCTTTTGTGCCAAAATCGGTCTAAATCAGAATGAATCATTTGAAACCACAGGAAACCCCCAGCATCATGGCCTTGCCAGTCGCCCGAGCGATACTTGAACTCGACCCGAAAGCGGCCGATGCCGACGAGCGGCTCGAGTCCCTGCTCGGCTCCGATCCGCAGTTCGCCGGCCGTTTGCTGGCGGCCGTCGCCATGCCGGGCCTGAGCGCACGGCGTGGCGGCACCGAAATCGCGGACTTGCGGCCACTCTTTGGACTGCGTTTCATCCAGCAGGTGACCGCCGGGCTGTTGCTTGAGGACGCCGGGGCCGACGTCACCGGCGCGGCCATTCTCTCGGCGATTGCCGCCCATGCGGTGGCCACCCGGATACCCCTGCCCAAGAGCGAGGAAGTGTTTCTGTCGGCCTGGCTCAACTCCACGCCGGCCTGGCGCCAGGCGCCCGCCACCTGGGGCCCCACCCACGGCATGGCTTCCGCGCTCGACCGCCACGCCCAGTTGCCCACCGGCGCGCAACTGGTCGCGGACCGCGCCGACCTGATGGGCCAGGCGGTACGTCTGGGCGAAACCCTGGCCAACCTGGCCTCGCGCTACCCCGAAAGCGGGGTGTTCGACGCCATGCAGCGCGCCGCCCGCCTGGGCCTGACGCCGCGCGACCTGGCTGCCCTGTCCGCCGACATCGCGCGCCATGCGCAGGACTGGGGCAAGCTGCTGGGGCGCGAGATCAAGGTCGACCTGATGCTCGAGCTCGATGCGCCGGGCAACGCGGCAGTGGTGCGCTTTGCCAGCGAACTGGCCGAGACTTATCGCTACCTGTTGCAGAACGCCGCGATCGACGCCGAAACCGGCCTGCCGAACGCGCGCTATTTCCGTACCCGCCTGGAAACCGAGTGGGCCGCGGCGCGCCGCCGTGGCGGCGCCCTGTCGGTGATCTGCGTCGAATTCGAAGGCGATGCCCACAAGGTCGCGCGCACCCTGCGCGAGACCGCGCGCATGCAGGACGTGGTGTGCCGCACCGGCGAATCGCACCTGACCCTGATCTGCACCGACACCCACGCCGAATTCGCCGAGAAGGCCGCGGCGCGCCTGGAAAGAAGCGCAGTGCAGAACGAATGCCGCGTGCACCTGGGCGTGGCCACCCTCGATTCGATGATATCGAGCGTCGACGATCTGATCGAACGGGCACAAGCCGCTGCCCGCGACGCACGCATCAGCCAGACCGGCTACAAGGTCTGGAGCGCGGCATAAGGCCGGAGCCTACCGGCCGAGTTAACGAGGAGCTGCATCATGCTGGTCAAGGAAATCCTGCGCATCAAGGGCAATACCCTCTTTTCGGTGACTCCGGGGACCCTGCTGTCGGACGCCGTCATCACCATGGCCGATCACGACATAGGCTCGGTGCTGGTGATCGAGGGTGGAAAACTGGCGGGCATGCTGACCTTCCGCGAGGTGATCAAGGTGCTGGCGCAGCGCCAGCAGGAGCACCGCATCGGCCCGACCCCGACCATGTCCGAAATCAAGGTCGGCGGGGTGATGGATGCCGATCCGGCGCGCGCCCATCCGGAGATGGAAGTCGACGAATTGCGCAGCCTGATGCTGGAGCGCCACCAGCGCTATGTGCCGGTGATGGACGAGGAAACCCTGCTCGGCGTGATCTCCTTCCACGACGTGGCCAAGGCCGTGCTCGAAGAGCAGGCCTTCGAAAATCGCATGCTCAAGGGCTATATCAAGAACTGGCCGGCCTGAGCGCCAAGTCCCCGGTTCTGACTGGGGTTGCTGACCGAAGGGGCGCGCAACGCGCCTCTTTGTTTTTTGCACTGCCACTTGAGGTCACGTTGCTACCCGGCGTAGCGCTGCACGCTACCTGGCAGCCCGCATTTGTCCGGGGCGCGTGGGACGTTTAGGATGCGTTGCAAAGGGAGAACCGCAATGGGCAAGGCAATCAGGTGGTGCGTGGCGCTGGCGGGTATGAGCCTGGCCCTGGTGGCGGCGGGCGGCGCCTGGATGATCGCCATGCCGGGCGTCGCCGTGCCGGCGCCCGCGCGGGTCGATGCCGCCGACGAGGCGCGCCTGCAGGCGCAACTGCTGCGTCATGTCTCTGCCATTGCAGGCGAACGCAACTGGCGCCGCCCAGAGGCGCTGGAGGCGGCGGCGATGTATATCGAAGGCCAGCTCAAGGCCATGGGTTACCGCATCATCCGCCAGGAAGTACCGAGCAAGAGTGGGCCGGTGCGTAATATCGAGGTGCGGCTTGAGGGGGCACCGGGTCAGGCGGGCAAGGGCGTGGTGGTGATAGGCGCGCACTACGATTCGGCGCAGAACACGCCGGCGGCCAACGACAACGGCTCCGGCGTCGCGGTGCTGCTGGAATTGGCGCGCGATTTCAGCGGCCGGCGCGCCGCGCCCGGGTTTGGCGGCGTCAACCTGGTGTTTTTTGTCAACGAGGAACCGCCGCATTTCAAGACCAGCATGATGGGCAGCTGGGTTTACGCTGCCGAGTTGGAAGCGCGCAAGCAGCAAGTGGCGGCGATGTACTCGCTGGAGACCATGGGGGCCTACTACGACGCGGCTGGTTCGCAGCACTATCCGCTGCCCGGCTTTGCCCTGGTGTATCCCGACCAGGGCAATTTCCTGGGCTTCATCAGCGATAGCGGCGCGCGCGCCGCGGTACGCGAGGCGGTGGGCGCGTTTCGCACCACCGCGCGCCTGCCCTCGGAAGGCGTGGCCGCGCCGGCGCTGCTGCAAGGCATCGACTGGTCGGACCACTGGAGCTTTCGCCAGCACGGCTTTCCCGGCGTGATGGTCACCGACACCGCATTGTTCCGTTATCCCCATTACCACATGCCCGAAGACACGCCGGACCGGATTGACTACCGGCGGCTGGCCAAGGCGACGCTGGGCCTGCGCGACATGTTCTCCAGCCTGTATCTCGAGGCGGGGCAGGGGAAAGCTAAGCCATGAGCGGTCAGCGCGAGCCAAGTTTGTGCTACAACTCCCCATGGACGGGCAAGGATGCCCCCGGCGTGCTGGCGGCACGGGCCGACACTACCAACATCAGGGACGCAGCAATGAGCGCAGCACCACAAAAAGGCCAGTTCAGTCTGCTCGGCGAGCGCCGTTTCGGGCCGTTTTTCTGGACCCAGTTTCTCGGCGCGGGCAATGACAATCTGCTCAAGTTCGCCTTCACCATTCTGGTCACTTATCACGCGGCGGCCTACGGCGGTGGCGATCCGAAGATTGCGGCCTTCCTGATCGGGGCAGTGTTCATCGCCCCCTTTGTGCTGTTTTCGGCGACTGCCGGCCAGTTGGCCGACAAGCTCGAAAAGGCCGGCCTGATCCGCCTGGTGAAGAATCTCGAGATCGTCATCATGCTGATCGCCGCGGGCGGCTTCGTGCTGCACAGGGTCGAGCTGCTGTATACCGCGACTTTCCTGATGGGCCTGCATTCAACCCTGTTCGGACCGGTCAAATACGCCTACCTGCCGCAGCACCTGAAGGAGAACGAACTGGTGGGTGGCAATGGCCTGGTGGAGATGGGGACTTTCGTGTCCATCCTGATCGGCACCATGGTGGGTGGGGTGCTGGCGTCCATCGAAGGCAGCGGGCCGGTCTACGTGGCGGTGTTCTGCGTTGCGGTCGCGGTGTGCGGGCGGATTGCCGCCAGCCTGATCCCCGATTCGCCGGCCAGCGACCCGGCGCTCAAGGTGAATTGGAACCCGTTCACCGAGACCTGGGCCAACCTCAAGCTGGCGCGCGCCAACCGCACGGTGTTCCTGTCGATGATGGGCATCTCCTGGCTGTGGTTTTTCGGCGCTACCTTTCTGACTTCGTTTTCGCCCTTCGCCAAGGACGTGCTGAGCGGCAACGAGAACGTCGTCACCTTGCTGCTGGGAGTGTTCTCGGTTGGCATAGGCGCAGGCTCGCTGCTGTGCGAAAAGCTCTCTGGCCACAAAGTGGAAATCGGCCTGGTGCCGTTCGGCTCGATCGGCATGACCGTGTTCGCGGTCGATATGTACTTCGCCACCCGCGGCATGCAGCCCGGCGCGCTGCTCGGGGTCGGCGAGTTCCTGACCCACGCAGTGCACTGGCGCGTGCTGGCCGACCTGTTCCTGCTGGCGATGTTCGGCGGTTTCTACTCGGTGCCCCTGTATGCGCTGATCCAGACCCGCTGCGAGCCGGCCTACCGGGCGCGGGTGATCGCCGCCAACAACATCCTGAATGCGTTTTTCATGATCGCCTCGAGCGTGATCGCCGGGGTGGTGTTGTCACACGGATTCTCGATTCCACAACTGTTCCTGCTCACCGCGCTGCTCAACGCGGTGGTGGCGATCTACATCTACTCGCTGGTGCCCGAGTTCCTGATGCGCTTCATCTGCTGGCTGCTGGTGCACAGCATCTACCGCCTGCGCAAGGAAGGCATAGAGAACATTCCCGACGAGGGCGCGGCGGTGGTCACCTGCAACCACGTCAGCTTCGTCGACGCCCTGGTGGTGATGGCGGTGTCGCCGCGGCCGATCCGCTTCGTGATGGACCACCATATCTTTAAGATACCGGTGATGTCTTTCGTGTTCCGCACCAGCCGCGCGATTCCGATCGCCCCGGCCAAGGAAGATGCCGCGCTGCTCGAAAAGGCCTATGACGACATCGCCCAGGCCCTCAAGGATGGCGATCTGGTGGGCATATTCCCGGAAGGGCGCATCACCGATACCGGCGAGTTGTACCCGTTCAAGAACGGCATCAAGCGCATCCTCGACCGCACCCCGGTGCCGGTGGTGCCGATGGCGCTGCAAGGGCTGTGGGGCTCGTTCTTCAGCCGCAAGGACGGCCCGGCGATGAGCAAGCCGTTCCGCCGCGGCACTTTCTCGCGCATCGCGCTCAAGGTCGCACCGGAGATGGCGCCGCAAACGGTCACACCCGAGGCGTTGCAGGCGGTCACCGCCAGCCTGCGCGGCGACTGGAAGTAGCCGACCATGAGCCGGGTGCGCGATCAACTGGTGGCTTACGCCGAGGCGGGTGTGCTGTCGGCCGATGCGCTGGCGGCCGGTCTGCAAGTGGCTGGCGCCACGCCCGATGCGGCGTCGTGGCGGCGTTTTTTCGACCGCCTGCTGGTGGTGGCGGGCGCGCTGCTGGTGGCCGTGGGGGTGATTTTTTTCGTCGCCTTCAACTGGCAGGCGATGGGGCGCTTCGCCAAGCTGGGCATGCTCGAATCACTGGTGCTGCTGCCCGCCCTATACGCCCTGATCAGCGGGGGCCGGGTGCTGCGCGCCAGGGCGGCGCTGCTGTTCACGGTGCTGGTCCTGGGCGGCCTGCTTGCACTCGTGGGCCAGACCTACCAGACCGGGGCGGACAGCTATGAACTGTTCCTCGCCTGGGCGCTGCTGGCGCTGCCCTGGGTACTGGCCGGGCGGTGGCCGCCGCTGTGGGCTGTCTGGTGGACCCTGATCAATCTGGCGCTGGCGCTATACTTGTTCCAGGTGCTCGATCCGCTGCGCGTGCTGTTGTTCGGCCACCAGCAGCCGGTTGCGATAGCCCTGCTCAACTTGCTGGGCTTGGCGGCTTTTGAACTGGCTGCGCGCAATGTCGAGTCCCTGCAGACGCGCTGGCTGGCCCGCTACTGCGTGGTGCTGGCGCTGGCCGCGACCGGATTTGTCGCGCTGCTGTTCGCGATCGGCGAGCGGCACAGCGAGTATGGCGGCGGCTTCCTGCTCTATTGGGTGAGCATCATCGCCGGCGCCTGGTTCTACCAGACCCGCTGCAATGACCTGTTTCCCCTGGCCTGCGGCATCCTCTCGCTGATCGTGGTGCTGACGGCCTGGGTCGGTCGCTATATGGTCGACGGTGAGATGGCCTATTTGGGCCTGACCTTTCTTGCCGCGCTGGTGATAGGTGCCACCGTAGGCGCCACCTGGTGGCTGCGCGAACTTAATCGCAAATGGCAGATGGAGCCGGCGCCATGAACCAGTCCATCCTCGAGATCTTTACCGCGCTGCATGCGCGCGGCCTGGTCGCCGATGCGCAGGCGCCGGCGCAGGCCGCCGTCGAGCCCGGCACCCCGTGGTTCGTGCGGGTGATGGCCGGTTTTGGCGCCTGGCTGGGTGGGCTGTTCCTGCTCGGCTCGGTGCTTGGTCTGTTCACTGCCGCGTTCAACTCGCGTACCGGCATGCTGGTACTGGGGCTGCTGTTGATAGGCGCCGCTTTCGGCTTGTATCGCGCCGCCGGCAAGAGCGAGGCGCTGCAGCAGTTCGGGCTGGCGTTCTCGATGGCCGGGCAATTCGCTTTCGGCTTCGGGTTCGTCGACCTGTGGCACCTGAATTCGGACCAGTTGATGTTCGCGCTATGCCTGATGCAGGTGGCGCTGGTGCTGCTCATGCCCAGCGCGCTGCACCGTTTTCTTTCCACCCTGTTCGCGGCGATTGCGGCCTACTATGCCCTGCAACTGAATCACGCAGTGGCACTCGGCGCTCTGCTGCTTGCGCCGGCCGTGGCGTTGATCTGGCTGTGTGAGGCGACATGGATCGCGGCGCGTCGCGCGGCGCTGTGGCGGCCGGTGGGTTACGCCCTGGCACTGGCGCTGCTGTTCTGGCAGGCGCCGTTGGCGGCGAGCTGGATGTTCAGCTGGGGCCGTGAGCCGACGTTGCTTGCGGCGCCGTACTGGCTGGCGCCGCTGGCCTATGCCGCCAGCCTGGTGGTGGTGGCAGGGGTACTGGCGCGCCGGCAGGCGCCAGGTGCGTGGCTGAACTGGGTCGTGGCTGCGGCGGTGCTGAGCCTGGCGGCGGTGCTGGCGCCGGGGCTGATCGCCGCGCTGCTGGTCCTGGTCCTGGGCTACGCCGCCGGCAACCGCATACTCACCGGCATGGCGCTCCTGGCGGCAAGCTGGTATCTGGGTGCTTATTACTACCAGATGCAGATCACCCTGCTGGAAAAGTCCGGGGTGATGCTGGCCACCGGCGCGGTATTGCTGGCGATGCGCTTTGGCCTGGCCGTGATGTGGCCGAAGGAGCTGGACCATGAGTGAAGGTCTGCGGCGCGTCCTGATCATCGCCGGCCTGCTGCTGGTGCTAGGCGGGGTGAACTGGACCATCTGGTCGCGCGAACAACTGCTCGGTTCCGGCGAGGTGCTGCTGGTCGAACTGGCACCGGTGGACCCGCGCTCGCTGATGCAGGGCGACTACATGGCCCTGAACTTCCGGATTGCCCAGCAGGTGCCGCGTGCCGAGGATGAGGCGCCCAGCCAGGGGCAACTGGTGCTCAAGCGCGGCGCCAATGGCGTGGCGGTGTTCGACCGCATCTACACCGGCGGCGCCTTGGCGCTTGATGAGCGGCTGCTCGACTACAAGGTGCGCGAGCGGCGTGCGCGCATCGTCACCAACGGGTATTTTTTCGAGGAAGGGCAGGGCGGGCTCTACGCCAGGGCGCAATACGGCGAGTTGCGCGTTGCGCCTTCCGGGCAGGCCCTGCTGACCGGCCTGCGCGACGCGGACCTGCGGCCGATCCGGCCCTAGGGTGATGGCCTGCGCGGCAGCAGAGAGGCAAGGAACAAGAACATGTGGATGCTAGGTGTGGTGATAGGCCTGATCATGGGCGCGGCGACCGGCGGCGTCGGCGGCGCCTTTGCCGGCCTGGTGCTCGGCGGTGTTGCAGGCGTGGCGCTGACCGCGATCATGAACGGCGAGATCGCCAGGCGCATGGCCCAGCACGACGCCAAGCTCGAGCACATCTATAAGTCACTGGGCGATATCCATTTCCGCCTCAAGGATCTGGAAGATGGGCGGCCGCAGAGGCAGGCAGCCCACCAACCCGGCGCGCAAGCGGCGCCGGCAGTGCAGCCAGCGCCGGACGCCGTTGCGGCTGCCGCGCGGATGGCCGCGCCCGCCAGCCTGTCGCGGGCGCCCGAATCCGAGCATGCCAAGGCAGCGCCGGTCACGCCGCCGCCGCTCCCGGCCGACCTGTCGCTACCTGATCTGCCCGCGCCGGCACCCGTGCTTGCGGCCGCCATCCCCGAGCCCCTGGCATTGGCGCCTATCGTCGATACCGCGCCGGTGCCGCGTAGTGACGCGCGCGCACCGGCGCCCCTTGAGCCAGCGGCCACGGCCCCCCGCGCCGCGGTGCCCGTTGCCCCGGCGCTTGCCCGCCGGAATGTGCCCGCGCCGGAAGAGGCAGCCGAATCCGCCGGCCCGGGCTTCGTCGCCCGCCTGCTGGCCGGCAACCTGGTGGCCAAGGCCGGGGTGGTGATCCTGTTCTTCGGCGTCGGCTTTTTGCTCAAGTACGCCTACGACCATTCGATCCTGCCGCCCTGGACTCGCCTGGCCGGCGTAGCCCTGGCTTCTGCCGGGCTGTTCTACGCCGGCCTGCGCCTGCTGGCCGAGCGCCGCTTGTACGCGCTGATCCTGATGGGCGGCGCCTTTGGCTTTTTGTACCTGGACGTGTTCTTCGCCCTCAAGTGGTATCACTACATCGATGCCGCCACCGGGTTTGCGTTGTACATGGTGCTGGGCGTGGCCACCGTGCTTACGGCGGTGCGGATGGATGCGCGTCCCCTGGCCGTGCTCGGCCTGTTCGGTGCCTTTCTCGCACCGCCGCTGGCGTCCACCGGTGCGGGCAACCATGTGCTGCTGTTTTCCTACTACACCCTGCTCAACCTGTTCATCCTGGGCGTGAGCTGGTTCAAGACCTGGCGCGATCTGAACCTGGTCGGCTTCGGTTTCACCTTCTTCATCTCGGCCGTATGGGGAGTGCGCAGCTATCGGCCCGAACTGTTTGCCAGCGTGGAACCGTTCGTGGTCATTTTCTTCCTGATCTACGTCGCCATACCCATTCTGTTCGCCACCCGCCAGAAGCCCGAGTTCAAGGGGCTGGTCGACGCCACCCTGGTATTCGGTACCCCGATCGCCGCCTCCTTCATGCAGGCGCGCGTGGCCGCCGGCATGGGCGAGCACGTGCTGGCCTGGTCGGCAGGCGGAGCGGCGGCCTTGTATGCCCTCCTGGGCCTGCTGATCCGGCGCCGCGAGCACATGCAGTTGCTGGGCGAGACCCATCTGGCGCTGGCCACTCTGTTCGGCACCATGACGGTGTTTTTCGCGCTCGACGCCTACCCGACTTTCGCCTTGTGGACCCTGGAAGGCGCGGCGATACTCTGGGTCGGGCTGCGTCAGCAACGCTGGCTGGCCCGCGCTTTCGGACTGGCCCTGCAGGTGGTCGCGGCGCTGTATTTCCTGGGCCACTTCGATCAGGTCGAGCGTGCCAACCCGGTGTTCAACGACTTCGTGCTCGGCTGCGCGCTGATCGCGGTGGCTGGCTGGATCAGCGCCTGGCTACTGGACCGCCACCGCGAGATACTTTCCGATGGAGAGGTCCTGGCCGGCAATTTTCTTTTGGTCTGGGCATTCGCGTGGTGGTTCGGTGGCGGGCTGCACGAAATGCATCGCCACCTGGCCGATGCCGATGTGACGCCCGCGCTGCTGCTGTTCGCCAGCGTCACGCTGGGTCTGGCCGAGCTGCTGGGTTCCTTCCTGCCGCCGGCAGGCTGGCCGGCGCTGCGGCGCATGACGGTGCTCCATCTGTTGGGAATGATCATCGCGGCTTTGTGGGCGGCCACCCAGCCCGGGCACCCGCTGCAGGGGCTGGGTGGACTGGCCTGGCCGCTGGCGTTTGCGGTGCATTTCGGCATGCTGTACCGGCAGCGGCGCGACGGCCTGGACGCGGGGTTGGAGATTCGCGATGTTGCCGGCTGGCTGATTGCCGCCGGGCTGGCCACCTGGGACGTCGCCTGGCTGATCCATCACAGCGAATACGCCCTCGCCTTGCTCTGGGCCGGCGCCGGCTTTGCCGCTGCCTGGTTGCGCCAGTATTTGCGCGATGAGGAGGAGCAGGCACTGCCGCTGTCCCGCGTAGTCCTGGTCTGGTCGCTGCTGGTGTGGGGCGCCGCCGGCTGGAACTGGCTGGCCGACAGCTACTCCGGGACGACGCTGTTTTTCATCGCCCTGGGCTGTACCGCCGCTTCCGCGGCCGTGTTCGAGGTGGCCGGCAGCCTGGGCCGCTGGGCCGACTTGCGCAGCGCCGCCGTGCTGCTGCCGGCAGGCATGGTGCTGGCCGCGGCGGCCTTGTACGACCGGCACGGACATCCACTGATGGAGCAGGGCGCATGGGCCTGGCCGCTGGCATTTGTGGTGGCATGGCTGGCCTTGCATCGCCAGGAACGGGATGATTGCGCACCGTTGCCCCGCACCCAGCACCTGCTCCTGTTCTGGATGCTGGCTGTGCTGCTGGTGTGGGAGCTTGAGGCGCGCCTGGACCTGGCCGAGATGGCCCTGCAATGGAAGCGCGCTGCCTGGGGCGCCATTCCGGCCGCCTTGGTGGCGCTGACGGTACGACTGGCGCAACGTGACTTGTGGCCGTTCCGGGAACATGCCGGGCTGTATCGCGACGTGGCGCTGATGCCGCTATTGATCGTGCTGGGCGGCTGGTCGGTGTTTGCCAACCTGGCCGATCCGGGCATAGCGGTGCCTGTCACCCACATACCCTTGGTCAATCCGCTCGACCTGACCCAAATGCTGGTGCTGTATGCCGGCTGGTCTTGGGCACGCCAGGCCGCGGCCGACCTGGACGCGCAGCACATGGTGGTCCCGGGCCTGGGCGTGCTGACCTTCATCTGGGTGAACGGCGTGGCCCTGCGCGCGATCCACTACTACGCCGATGTGCCTTATGAGATCGGGGCGCAACTGGCCTCGGTGCTGACCCAGTCGGTGCTCTCCCTGCTCTGGACCAGTTGCGCCCTGGTGCTGATGACCTGGGCCTCGCGGCGCGGCGCGCGCACGCCCTGGATGGTGGGTGCGGCCCTGTTAGGGGTAGTGGTGCTCAAGCTGCTGGTCAACGACCTGGGCAATTCCGGCACGGTGGCGCGCATCGTCTCCTTCCTCGGGGTCGGGGCGATGCTGCTGCTGATCGGCTATGTCGCGCCCCTGCCGCCCGGCGAGGCGGTGGGGGAAGGCGACGGCCGGGGGTGATGGGCTAAAATCGTGGTTCTGATCACGATGGCGGTCTTTCCCCCCGTCTTTTCCAATGTCCGGCTCCACCCTAGGCAAGCTCTTTAGCGTCACCAATTTCGGCGAATCGCACGGCCCGGCGATCGGTTGCGTGGTCGACGGCTGCCCGCCCGGCATGGAACTGTCTGTGGCCGACGTGCAGCGCGACCTGGACCGGCGCAAGCCCGGCACCTCGCGCCACGTCACCCAGCGCAAGGAGCCCGATACGGTGGAGATCCTTTCCGGAGTGTTCGAAGGCAAGACCACCGGCACGCCGATTGCGTTCCTGATCCGCAACGAAGACCAGCGCAGCAAGGACTACGGCAATATTGTTGACACCTTCCGCCCCGGCCATGCCGACTACGCCTACTGGCAGAAATACGGCATCCGCGACGATCGCGGCGGCGGCCGCTCATCGGCGCGCCTGACCGCGCCCACCGTGGCGGCGGGCGCGGTGGCGCGCAAGTGGCTGCATGAAAAATACGGCATGGTGATCCGCGCCTATCTCGCGCAACTGGGCGAGGTCGAGGTGCCGTTCAAGAGCTGGGCGGATGTGGACAACCGCGAGGCCAATCCTTTTTTTGTGGCCGACCTCTCGTACGTCGACCGGCTCGAAGACTACATGGACGCTTTGCGCAAGTCCGGCGACTCGGTAGGCGCGCGCATCACCGTGGTCGCCGAGAACGTGCCCTTGGGGCTGGGCGAACCGCTGTATGACCGTCTGGACGCCGACATCGCCTACGCCCTGATGGGCATCAACGCGGTCAAGGGGGTGGAAATCGGCGCCGGTTTCAAGTCTGTGACCCAGAAGGGCACCGAGCACGGCGACGAGATCACGCCGCAAGGTTTCAAGTCGAACAACGCCGGCGGGGTGCTGGGCGGCATTTCCACCGGGCAGGACGTGGTCGCATCGATTGCCCTCAAGCCCACCTCCAGCGTCCGCCTGGCGCGCCATTCGATCGACAAGAGCGGGCAGCCGGTGACCCTGGAAACCCACGGCCGCCACGATCCCTGCGTCGGCATCCGCGCAGCGCCGATCGCCGAGGCCTGCCTGGCCCTGGTGCTGATGGACCATGCCTTGCGCCAGCGCGCCCAATGCGGCGACGTGGTCAGCGGCACGCCCCGCATCGCCGCCCGCGCGCCGGAGTGAATTTGCGTTGCTTTTCAGGCGCCGCGCGGGAGCGCGCGCCCGGCAGTTGGTCGTGAACCCGACCTACGCGCTCTCCGGCTACTACTTCGCCTATTTCGCCTATGTCGGCGCCTATTCTCCCTACATCACGCTCTATCTGAAGGCGGTCGGGATCAGCGCGGCGCAGATCGGCCTGCTCTATTCGATCCCGCAGGTGATGCGCATCTTCGGACCCACCCTGTGGGGTCACTTGTCGGACCGCAGCGAGCGGCCGGCGCTGATCCTGCGCATCGCCACCCTGATCGCCCTGGCCGGCTTTGGTGCGGTGTGGTTCGGCTCCTCTTTCGCCTGGCTGTTTTGCGCTTTTGTGGTGATGCATTTTTTCACCAGCGCGCAAATGCCACTGGTGGAAGCGATCACCCTGGACCATGTGCGCGATATGCCTGGCCAGTACGGGCGCATCCGCCTGTGGGGCTCGGTGGGCTTCATCGCCTCGGTGCTGGGCCTGGGCTACCTGCTCGACCACGTGACCGAAACCGCGGTGCTGGCGGTGGTAACCGCGCTGCTCGCGCTGGTGGTGCTGATGGCCTGGCTGATGCCGGCGCCGCGGCGCCGCGAAGTGCATCACGATGACGGTACTTCGGTGGCCGACGTGTTGCGCCGTCCCGAAGTACGCGCATTCTTCGCGGCCGGCATGCTCAACGCCTTTGCACACGCGGCGCTTTACACCTTTTATTCCCTGTACCTGATCAACCACGGCTACAGCAAGGGCACGGTGGGCTGGATGTGGAGCCTGGGGGTGATCATCGAGATCGGGGTGTTCCACTACCTGCCGCAACTGACCAAGCGCTTCGACCTCACGGCGCTGTATTTCAGTACCTTCGTGGCCTGCGGGCTGCGCTTTTTGCTGATCGCCTGGGCGGTGGATTTCTGGTGGCTGCTGGTGATCGCGCAATTGCTGCATGCCTTCACCTTTGCGATCTACCACTCCAGCGCGGTGGCCCTGGTGGGTCGCTATTTCGGTCCTGCGCGGATGGCGCGCGGCCAGGCCTTGTACATCAGCCTGACCTTCGGCCTGGGGGGATTCATCGGCGCCACGGTCAGCGGGTCGCTGTGGGAAAGCATAGGCCCGGCCTGGACCTACACATTGAGTGCGCTCGCCGGGTTTGCCGGCATGCTGGTGTTCTGGCGCTTCAGGCGGGTCCGGCCGCTTGAGCCCGGCGCGGTCTGAAGCCGCAATTGCATGGGCAGCCACGGCCCGGCCTGATCAACGCAGGGCGCGCGCGAAATCCAGGATAAGCGTGTTGAAGCGGTCTGGCTCGTCCGCGAACATCGCATGGCCGGCATTGCGGAATACTTCGGTGCGGGTGCCCGGGCGATTCTTTTTCAGGTTTTCCGACTGGGCGGCGAACTGCGGCGTGACCGCGTACAGCAGCGGCCGCTTGTAGGCGATGGCAATTTTTTTCCAGTGTTCGCGCGGGTAGGGATAAGAGAGCAGGGCGATGCTGTCCTCCAGGCCGATGCGCAGCGCCCCCTGCAACATCGCCTGATGCTCCTCGGGCGGACGCGGCTTGGCGAAAATGGCATGGATGAACTCGTCGAGCATGCGTTCGCGTTCGCTGCGCAGGCGCTGCGTAAAGCCGCCTTCGCTGTTGTTGCCCCCAGGAGGCGCCGGCAATTCGCCCACCGAGCTGTCGATCAGCGCCAGCCCGGCCAGGCGCCCGTCGCCTTTCATCGCGATGTATTGCAGCGATTCCAGCGCCGCCAGCGACCAGCCTACCAGCAACACCTTGGAGCGGCGCGGCACCGCGGTCTCGATGAACTCATGCAGGTCGGCGACGCGCCGCGCCGCCGTGTAGCCGCCGGCCGGGACTTCCGACTCGCCCTGGCCGCGCGGATCGAATGCAAGGGTACGGTAGCGCGCGCCCAGGGCCTTCAATTGGGAGCGCCAGATCGCGGCCGGCATGCACCAGCCGGGCACCAGCACGATGGTCAGCGACTTGCCGGATGCAGGCGGCGCGGTCTCCAGGTAGGAGAGGGTAACGCCGTCGCTGGTCCGGAAGCTTTGCCGGGCAGCGCCGACGATGGTGCTGCCCTCCTGCGCGGATTGCGCCCAGGTGCCGTGCGTAGTCATGTAGCCCATGCCGGCGAGCGCGATGCTGAAGGCGCGCCGGCCGGGGTTCATTGCCGGGTGGCCAGGAGCAGCACCGACTTGCCGTTTTTCCAGTGATAGCCAAACGGGAAGTTGAGAGGCTCGGGCTTGGTTTGCGCCGCGTAGGCGGCATGCAGGTCGGGCTGGTCGCCGTAGGACAGGCTACGGATCGGACGTGCGTACTGGCCGTACAGCTTGACCTGCCAGGATGTCTTGGGGAAATACTTGTAGGGGATGCCGGTATCGTCCTGCACGATGGTATCCGCGCTGGCGAGCAGCATGTCGCGGGTCTTCTTGAACTGCTGGTCATGCAGCAGGTAGGAGGCTGACTTCAGGAAGCCGGTCGCCGGCTTGTTGCGGCCTATGGTCTCGATGAAGGCGGGATAGAACTCCAGGGCCTTGTCGGCGGCGTCCAGCGAGAAGTAGCTCAGTTGCTGGGCGAACCCGGTCTTGGCATCGACAAAGTCGATGCGCGCCCCGGAGAGCCGCTTGCCCGGCCGATTGGCATGCGGATCGGCATATTGCTTGGTCAGGGTGGGGAACAGGTCGACCGCCTCGATGCGCACGATGCGCTTGCCTTCCAGCGCCATCATGATCGCCATCACCGGCACGGTGCCCTTGAACAGGTCGGTGCCGAGCTGCTTGCTCATGTAGTCGGTGATGAAATAGTTGCGCTGGAAAATGTCGCGCATCGCCAGGCGGGTATGCTCGAGCACGCGCGCGAACTGCGGCTCGGTCAGGCCGGCCAGATCGGGCAGGCGGCCCGGGCTTTCCAGGCTGAAAAACACGTACTGTTTGTGGGTGGGGAACAGGGTCGCGGCATTCAGATAGTCGGGCCCGCTGAACGGGTAGAGCAGGGTCTTTTGGCCCGCGTCGGCGATTTTCAGTTCCTGATCGCGCCACTTTTCCATCTCGGCGAGGCGCTGCTTCACCTTGGCCCAGTCCTGCTGCATGATCTTCGAATGGGACTGCCAGGCCGCGGTGGCCGCCAGCCGGTCGATCACAGCATCACCGGGGGTAGGTGGCAGTCCGGCGAGCAGTTGCGCCGTGCCGGTGGCGCGCACATCATAGGTGGGACTGGCGGGCGCTGCCGCCACCGGCGCGGCGACAGTTGCCGCCGGCGCCACCGCCTGGGCCCATCCGGGCGTCGCTACCGATACCGCGACCATGCTGGTACAAACGAAAAACAGCCGCATCCCGCGTCGGGCACGGGCAAAAAATTCAACTTTCATTCTGGTCCCTGGAAAATGCTTTGTTGTTGATGCTGATTTGTGAACCGCTCACCTGAACGCCGGGCATCTCCCCAAGCGGGGTTCCCCGATGCCGCAATGCAATGCATTCTATCATTCGGGCCCTGGCGGCCAAGCTCCGTGTACATTACAAGTATACTTTGTATACAAAAATATTCAATCAAAACAATGTATTAGAAGGTGAATTCCGTTACAATTGAAAAGTTTGCCCGCGTGCTGATGCTTTATTAGCCTCCGCGGCCGCCCGGCAATTCCGCGGGCGCCTCCGGAGGCATTCCAATAGCACTTAAATTCCGATACGCGCGGGTTATTTCCGTAAAGAGTCCTACTCATGTCCATGCCGTCTCCCGCCTTGCTTGCGCTCGCTGACGGCAGTATTTTTCGCGGAATTTCCATCGGCGCGGACGGTTCTTCCGTCGGCGAGGTGGTGTTCAATACCGCGATGACGGGTTACCAGGAAATCCTCACCGACCCGTCCTACTGCCGGCAGATCGTCACGCTCACCTATCCCCATATCGGCAATACCGGCGTCAATGCCGAAGATGTCGAATCGGGCAACACGAAAATCCACGCCGCCGGCCTGATCATCCGCGACCTGCCGATGGCGGTGTCCAACTTCCGCAGCACCGGCAGCCTCGACGACTACCTGCGCGCTGAAAACGTGGTCGGCATCGCCGGCATCGACACCCGGCGCCTGACCCGTATCCTGCGTGAAAAGGGCGCCCAGAGCGGCTGCCTGATGGCGGGAAAAAGCGATGAAGGCGCGGCGCTTGCCCAGGCGCGCGGCTTTGCCGGCCTGGCGGGCATGGACCTGGCCAAGGTGGTGACTACCGACAAGCCCTACCTTTGGGGCGAGGCGGAATGGAAGCTCGGCGAGGGTTATAGCGCCGCGCCGGCGCCGCGCTTCAAGGTGGTGGCCTTCGACTACGGTATCAAGCGCAACATCCTGCGCATG
>Ga0302322_100001991_pt1 | contig 17103 bp, 13 predicted proteins | sample Fen_T0_2_FD_203757 | JGI IMG/M metagenome (GOLD analysis project Ga0302322, IMG submission 203757) | Peat permafrost microbial communities from Stordalen Mire near Abisko, Sweden - Fen_T0_2 | ecosystem: Environmental > Terrestrial > Soil > Wetlands > Permafrost | place: Sweden: Abisko... | reverse complement strand
CGGGCAAGGCTGGGTTCGTTCGGCGGTGTTTGGTAGCGGACTTTACGATGCTGCGGTGATGATCCAGAGTAGCATTGGCTCCTCGGGTTCGGACGGAGGCAATCTGGAGGTGCTCGCCCGCAAAGGAACCGATCTCTATCACTTCTTTCGCGGCCAATCAGGCACGGCCTTGACTTGGTCGGCAGGCAAAAAGATCGCGAGCGGCGTCACGGGCAGCCCCGGCTTCATCCAAAGCTCGACTGGTACCGTGGGCAATTTCGAAATGATCACCCCCCTTTTAGCGGGCGGCATGGCTCATTTCTATCGGGACAACGACAGCGCAACTCCGAACTGGGTCGGACCACAGCAGATTTTAGACATGACCTCCGGGGCCGTGAGCGCGGTCTCGATTATCGAGAGCCGCTATCCTGGCGGCCCGATCGAATACGTTGCTCGCAAAGACGGTGAGCTCTACTGGGGCAATCGCGACCCGAGCAGCCTCGAATGGCAGGGGCCGTACTCGTTCAGTTCGCAGCCGTGTTGCGATCCACGAGTCATGGGCAAAATGGGGTGATGCGGTCACCGGCAACGTGGTGGGGATCCACGCCGCGCTGTTGAAGACCGGCAAGGTGCTGTTTTACGGATTCAAATGGGACGCGGGACGAGACCACGCGGACATCGGCAATTCAGAGCTGTTCGATGCATTTGCCAGCGGCGGCCCGTCGTTCACGGCCACGACCTGGGATACTGGCTCGTCGTCTTTGCCTCATCCGACACTATTTTGCGCCGGTCAAAGCCAATTGCCCGACGGCCGGCTGTTCGTGAGCGGCGGAGACGGTACTGATCGCAGGAGTTTTCACATCTTCGATCCGGCGACGAGCGCGTGGGGAGCACGGCACAGGCTAGATGAACCCAACGGGGTCAACCCCGAGCCGAACGGCGATGGCGACCCGTTCAATCGCTGGTACCCAACCACCGCGACGCTGGCGAACGGCGCCGTCTTCATGATTTCCGGATCTAAAAAGGGCCCACTGCACAATTGGGACGACCACACGGAGACGTGGCAAGACGTGAACAACTCGTGGCAAGTCTACACACCCGGTTCGTCGCCCGCGCTGACGCCCGAACAATTTTTGCCGGGCAATGGCTGGATGTTCAGTCCGCCGCAGGGACCGGATGACGAAAACTCGCCGTCGTTTCAGCCAATCGATCTTTATCCGTGGGTCTACCTCTTACCGAACGGCAATCTTTTCGTCCATTCGCGCACGACCTCTCGCATCTTGAGCAATCCCACTCAAGCCAATCCGGCGTGGAGCACGAGCTTCTATCAGACCGTTTCTCGCGTGCCGCGTACCTATCCGCGTCAAGGTTCCGCGGTGCTACTGCCGCTGCGACCCCCGGACTACAAGCCGCAGATTCTGATCACGGGCGGAGCCGGCGCAAAATGGCCGGACCCCACCGGCGCAGCCACGAATACGGTAGAAAAGCTCGATCTCAGCGCGGCCGCCCCCGCCTGGGCCGCGGTCGCGCCCATGAACTACCCGCGAGTCTTGCAAGACGCGGTGTTGCTGCCGGACGGCAAAGTGTTCGTGGTGTGCGGGAGCGCTTGCGGTGGTGCCGACGACGGCATCGCGCCCGTGCTCACGCCGGAGCTCTACGATCCCGCGGCCAACACCTGGACCAAGCTTTGCCCCATGCGCGTGCCTCGCGGATACCATTCGACGGCGCTGCTGTTGCCGGACGGTCGGGTCATGGTCGCAGGCAAGGACGGCGCGTATCAAACCGAGCCCTACCATTACCTGAAAAGCGGATTGAGATCTTCAGCCCGCCGTGCCTGTTTGCGGGCAGCTCGCAGCCCAAGATCACCAGCTTGAGCGCCACCAGCCTTGGCTGGGGGAAGTCGCTGACCATCAACCTGGACCCGCAGGCGGTCCCAAGCTCGATGATCGACTCGGTAGTGATGATTCGACTCGGCTCCGTCACCCACGGTGTCAATCGTCGAACTTGTATCCGCAGCTTCCTGACGAAACTCGCGCTCACTGAAAACCGTGCCGCAACTCGCAGCGATGAGCTGTCTTCCTACAGCGCTTTGAGAATTCGTTCTCGAAGATCCAGCGAGATCGATGCCATCCATCCCAGCTATCACGTGTCACGCATCATGGAAAGACGCTGTAGCTCCAAACCGACCGGACAAGTTCGGATCGTCACGCCGCCCGACGCGAACAAGGCGCCCCCCGGATATTATATGGTGTTTGCGCTTGCTGGCGGCGTGCCCTCGAGCGCGCCAATGCCGACGGGCAATATCACCCAGCTCCATTGAGCCTTCGCCGCAAGTGACGACGGGCGCTGGTTACGCCGCGATCGAGCCGCGTCAACCAACGGTCACCCGTCGTGACGCCGCCGCCTGGATCCCGGTGACCGGACATGTGCTCAGCGCTGGTTCGGACTGTCCGAACACCCCGTTTTGACCGCTGCCCGCGATCGGTCGCCTACCGAAACCAGGACTGCTCGCGTGAATCGGGCCCATCCGCCCCGGTTAGGTGAAACCGGGAACGGCGGCACGCCTGTTGCTCGTCTTGAGAGTGACGGGCGGCCCCCATGTCCGCGCGCCAAGGAGGTGAGGGTGTCCAGCGATCAGCGCGGCATATTTCTAGTCGATGCGGACCGTGCCATTGCAACCGCCCTGCGCGAGGCGCTGGTTGGCACGAAACTCGGGCTACATTGGGTCTCCGAAATTGCCGCCGCGCGGCGCTTCCTCGCGGCTCAGCGCCGGTGATTGGTGGCGAGCGCGTTCGTCGAGCTCGACCTACCGGACGGGGACGGTGAATCACTCATGCCGCTCGTCCGCGAGCGGCTGGGCGAGATTCCGATATTTTGTGTCAGCAGCGGGACCAGCTGCGCCCGCACCATCGCGCTGCTGAAGCTCGGCGTCCCGTATATCGCCAAACCTTGTGAAGCGTTTCAGCTCGTCAGCTTGCTCGACGATGTCTTCGCGACCGAGCCGATCAGGTCCGCCAATTCCGAGCTTGATTTCGTCGCGCCGCGAATCGATGCGTATTGTATCGAACGAAGGCTTAGCCCTCGACAGTCGGCCATTTTGCGAATGTACACGCGTGGGAAGCACGATAAAGAGATCGCGGCGTGCCTTGGCTGCAAGACGGCCACGGTTCACGAACAACGGCGGCGTATGGGGCGCAAGGCGCTCGGTCAGCAGAAAACGGACGCCATCGCCGACTTTCATCGCTTCCTATTCGACGAGAAAACGGTCGGGGAGTCGAAGCCCCCGCGCAGCTCTTCGAACGCTCACGGCGTGCTTCGGCTACAATGGTAAGCAGAAGCTGAACGAGAAGCGCCTTAGGGCCCGCGAATGGCTAAGTCGATCGATCTCGCGCCCGATGCATCCTGGCTGGCGTCGTTGCTCCTCAGTCATATAACCGCCGAAAATTCCTTCGACTCATAGATACCTCGAGAGCGCCGTCACTGCCGCGGAGACGTCAGGGCGCGCGTTCATGAAATCCGCGTAAGGATCGCCCACCTCGAGCACACGCCCGGGCACGGTGAGCATCGTAAAGCGTGAGGTGTCTAGCGCGACGTGCAACTCTTCCCAACCGATGGGCGTCGAAACGGTGGCGCCGCGATAAGCGCGCACCGAATACGGCGCCACGATGGTGCGCGACGGACCGGTTTGCCCGGTGTCCACGTACACGCGCGAACCGCGCTGATTCACCCGCCGCTCCATGGTGGCAATGCTCGGATTCTTGTCGGTGATCAGCCTCCCGAGTAGCTCGACCAACAATTTGGCAGTATCGAAATTGACGCCGGGGCCGAACGGCACGAGCACGTGCAGGCCGCGCTGTCCCGAAGTCTTGGGAAAACCGAGCAAGCCCACGTCGTCCAAGACCTGCTTCAAATCTAGGGCCAAGCGCACTGCGTCCGAGAACGGGCGATCGGCAATGTCGAAATCGACGGTCAGAAAATCACACTGATCGAGCGTGTCGCGGCGGGCCGCGAGCACGTGCAGCGGGATGCAACCGAGGTTCGCGATGTGCACCAGCGCATCCACGCTATTGAGCAAAAACAGCGTCTTCTTGGGGCCGTTCGGATTGTCCTCGTCGACGCGTTCGATGCGCTCGATCCAATCCGGCGTCCCCGCCGGCACGTTCCATTGAAAGAAGTGCTTGCCCGCAATGCCATCCGGGTAGCGCACGAGCACCACCGGGCGCTCGTGCAAGAACGGGAGCATGACGTCGGCAATGGACGCGTAGTACGCACACAGATCGCCTTTGGTGTAGCCCTCGTCGGTCCAAAACACCTTGTTCGGGTTGCTCACCACCACGCGCGTCGGCGTGGCTTTCAGTTTGGCATTGCCCTTGCGCGGCGCCGATGCACCCGGGCTCGACTTCTCGCCCGCGTTCTCGCCCGTGTTCTCGCCCCCGTTTGCGTCCGAATTCGCGTCCGAGTCCGTGTGCGAGTTTGCGACGAGTTTGGGCGGCGGAGTGTCGGCGATCAATTCGCTCGCGGGCGCGGCGCGGCAATCACCGGGGTGAATGTCGGTGCGCAGGCCCTTGAAGACGGGCGCGCGCAGCCGCACTTCGCCTTCGGTGAAGCCCAAAAAGCGTACGCTGACGACGAGCTCGGGACGCACCCACAGCGCGCCCTTCGCGTCCTCTGGAGACCGACCAAAGGCTGGAAATTCCGGCACACGGCGCGCTTGCAGCTCCTGCTCGATCGAGCTCAGCGTGGCGGCATCGAGCCCACTGCCCACCCGCCCCCGATAAAGAAGCCGCTCCCCCGAGTAGCTCGCGACGCATAGCGCGCCCAGCGCGGCGCGCCCGCCTTTACCGCGCATGAAGCCAATCACCACGAACTCGTCGTCGCGCTCGGCCTTGATCTTGACCCAATCTTCGGTGCGCTTCGGACCGGCGCGATACGGTGCATCCGCGCGCTTGGCGACCACGCCCTCCAAGCGCTGCGCGCGGCACAACTCGAACAGCGGCCGACCGTCTCCCTCCAAGTGATCGAGCGCGCGCACGTAGCCGCGCCCGTGGAGCAGCTTCATCAGCAACGCTTTGCGGGCCAAGAGCGGCAGGCGGCGCAGATCGAAATCGTTCAGCGCGAGCAGATCGAACACCACGTAACTCACGGGCACGTCACTCATTGCCGCGCGCACGTCGAGCGGGCGCTCGGCGTGAATGCGCGGAATAATCCGTTGAAAGCTGGGCCGCCCCTCGGGGTCGAACGCCACCACTTCGCCGTCCAGCACCACGCGCTCGGGCGCAAGCGATGCGACGGCGCGGGCGATTTCCGGATAGCTCGAGCTCGCCGCGCGACCGTTGCGATAGCGCAGTGCGACCGCGCGCGCGTGCTTGTCGGCCACGATACGCACGCCATCGATTTTGAGCTCGTACACGCAGCCCTCGTCGTGCAGTTCCGCGCCCGACATCGCACACAGCATGGGCGTGAGATTGGCGACTTCGACCGGCGCACGCGGCGCGCCGAAGGCTTCCGCTTCCGCCTCGAGCGCCGCCACGAACTCTACGCGATTGGCCAAATCGCCGATCGTCATGCCGCTCATCACGCTGTACGGCTGCTCGATCAAGACGTCGCCCGGCGGGTGCGCGAACGCATCCTGCTTCTTGATGAGTAGCCACTCGTTGTTCTTCTTATCGTTCGGACCCGACGCCTTGCGCCGGCCCGTGGCGACCAGTGCAAAGCGCCCGTGCAACTTGAAGCCGTCGAGCTCGAAGTCGATCTTGCCCAGCTCGATGCCGCGCTCCGCGCTCGTCTCCAAGTAGCGCACGCGGCCAACGTCCCAGGCGATCATCGCGCCCGCGCCGTAGTTGCCCTCGGGAATGACCTCTTCGAAGTCCAAGTACTCGAGCGGGTGATCCTCGGTCATCATCGCGAGCTTCTTGTCGAGCACGGCGAGGCTCGGGCCGCGCGGTACGGCAAAGCTCTTGAGTGTGCCGCCCACTTGCAAACGAAGGTCGTAGTGCGGACGGCTGGCATCGTGCAGATGCACCACGAAGCGCCCGCTGCGCGTCTCGCGCGTGGACACCTTGTGCTCGGCGCCGAACGGCTCGTTCGTGGACAGCGGATCGCGCTTATCGCGGTACAGCTTGAGCGCGTCCGCGGGACTGCCCACTTCGCCCGCCGGCTTGGCCCCTGCACTCTTGGCTTTTGTTGCGGGCTTTTTCAAGCGGTCACCGAACCCGAAGCATAGCCCAAGCACCGCGGCGGATGCACTCGTGCTAGTTCTTCATGGGCACGAGGTCATCCTTTCGCGTTCATCGCGGCAACGTCGCAGGCGTGGAAGGCCTCGCCGACTCTCGGTTTGTGCTCTCCGTAGCGAGCCGTGCGCGGGGCCTCCCACGTCAAGTGGGCACCAGCCCGTGCTTCCGTATCCAGTACTCCCACGGTCGACCGACCACGGCGCGGTGAAGCTCGTCTGCGAGCTTCGCCTCTCCCAGGTCCAGGAACGTGGGCTGGCCCAGCTGCATGGCAAGCGGCAGTAACTGCGCGTTCTGCGCCGCGTACACGGAGCGAAATACTACTTCCTTCAGCGAAGTACCGACGACGGTCGCGCCGTGGCCGCGCATGAGCACCATGGCCCGCGCTCCGAGTGAGGATGCGAGCGACTGACCGATCTCTCGGGTGGTAACGAGCATGTTCGTTACGCCGTGTTTCGTGCGAATATCGAATACCGGTGGCCCGTCCTCGAGAAATCCGCCCATGTGATAGAGCGGGCGAAGCGGAACGCCGCACACGCCGAAGGGGATCAGAGAGGGGGCGTGCGTGTGCACGATGGCCACGACGTCCGGACGTTGGCGATAGACTTCACCATGGATGAATCGCTCGATAGACGGACGAGCGTCACCGGATCGAACTGGATTGCTGTCGACGTCGAGTTCGAGAACGCGCTTCTCCGTTGCCGGTCCACCGAGATTGCTGATCAACATGAAGTAGCGGTCCGGGAGTTCCGGGTGACGCGCTGACACGTGTCCGAACCCATCGAGAATCCCTTCGCCTACCAGAATCTGATTTGCCGTATGAAGTTCGTCGATCGTCTGTTGAACGTTGCTATTCATGTTACAAACTCAATCTTCGCGGCAGTCGAGCCGCCGCAATTGCCGCGTCGATCATTGGGGACTCAGTCCCGTCCAATCATGGACTCACCACGGCACCGTCCGGCCGAGGTAGTCGAGGTACTGGAGGCCGCCGCGTCCGTCTTGGGCCATCACGATCCCGACGAGCGGTGGGATGCTCTCTTCGACGCTCAGCGGCGCGTCGGGGCCCCCCAGGTCGGTGCGCACCCAGCCGGGCGCAAGTAGCAGCAGCGTCCGGGCGCCGTCACGGTGGCGGGCCGCGAAGCTGCGCATCAGCGAGTTCAGCGCCGTCTTACTCGCACGATATATCTCGAAGCCACCGCGGTCGTTGTTGGTGACGCTTCCTTGCCCGGATGACATGACGGCGATGGTGCCGCGATCGATCACCGTCGCCCAAAGCGACTCGACGAGCCGCATCGGGCTCAGGGCGTTGGTCACCATCACCCGGACGAACTCGTCGGTCGAGACATCGGCGATTGTCTCTCGGACGCCGACGCCGGCGTTGACGAACAGCAGGTCGAATCGTCTCGGGTGCAACCGAAGGCGTAGGGCGTCCACCTGATCTGGGTGGTCGATGTCGAGTCGCTCGACCTCGAGGCGGCCCGCCGAGCCATGCGCGAGTTGCTGCAGACGCGTGCTCGTGCCGCTTCGTTCCGTGGCCACAACGGACCAGCCGCGCCTCAGGTATTCCTCGACGAGCGCGAAGCCGAGCCCGCGTGACGCACCCACGATAATCGCCACCGGCTTATGCTCCACGACGAGAAAGATAGTCTGGCCGCGCAGTTCGGGAAGGCGCAGCGCACGCACTTGATTCGTGCGTCGGACGCCATGTCGCGACATCGTCGCCCGCGCGCACGGCCTTCGGAGCCTGGGACGTGGACGCCAGCCCGATGGCGTTCGCCGCGGGGGCTTGGTGCGCGTGGTGCGTTATGATGAGCTCTGCAAAATGGCAGAACCGGACCTGAACCTGCTCACCGCGCTCGAGGTCCTGCTCTCCGAAGGAACGGTGGCGGGAGCGGCGCGCAGGTTGGGTCTCAGCCCCTCGGCGATGAGTCGCACACTCGCTCGCCTTCGGGCGGCGACGGGCGATCCGCTTCTTGTCCGCGCAGGCCGTGCTTTGGTCCCGACTCCGCGCGCGATGGAGCTGCGCGAGCGTACTCACAACCTCGTTCTAGAAGTGCGCGCCGTACTGCGCCCCGCGCGCGACGCGCGCGACATGCGGACCGTCCAGCAGACTTTCACGATCCGCGCAAACGATGGCTTCGTCGAAGCCTTTGCGGCGCGGCTCGTGTCTGCGGTGGCCGAGGCAGCGCCGGGCGTGCGTTTGCGTTTCGTGGCGAAGGCGGACAAGGACGTGCGTGCACTGCGGGAGGGGCTCGTCGACCTCGAGATCGGCGTTCTCGGCAAGACGGGACCGGAGGTGCGCGTACAGAGGTTGTTCCGGGATCGCTTCATCGGCGTCGTACGAGAAGGGCATCCCCTTCTGAGCGATAGCGAGGTTACGCCCGAGAGATACGCGGCCAGCGGCCACGTGGTGGTATCACGCCTTGGCCGCCCAACCGGCCCCGTCGATGAAGCGCTGGCGGCGCAGGGGCTCGCGCGCACCGTCGTCGCAGTGGTGCCTGGTTTCCGTGCTGCACTGTGCGTCGCCTGCGGGACGGACCTCGTCGCGCTCGTGACCGCCTCGTACCTCGAGAGTGCGCGGAAAGAGGAGGACCTCGGCGGGCGCGCAGGATTCCAGAGCTTCGAGCTCCCGGTTTCGACGCCGCCGATCGTCGTGTCGCAGATGTGGCACCCGCGCCTCGATGCCGATCGCGTGCACCGCTGGTTGCGCGGCTTGGTCCATGGAATTTGTCAAGAGCAGAGCGCGACCCAGGCCGCGGCGCTACCACGCGCAAACAGGAAGCGCGCCCTGTCCCGCTAGCGCGCAAACAGCCAACCGATCACGGAGTGGCGAGCGGTTCACACAGGCCGCGCGCATCGGGTCACCCAGGCGATTGCCGTTTATGGTGTTGATTTGATCGAGGTCGCCGTTGACGAACAGCACCGGTTGCAAAATGCGCCAGCCGGCGGACCTGCGTATTTGATGTGACTGCCGCGCGCCGCGACGGCCAATAGTGCGACTTGGCAAGTGACTCATGTCAAGCGGGCTTTCCGCAGCGGCCCTGCGCTTCGTCGTCGAGGCGGGAAGTATCGAGAAGCACGATGCCGCCGTCGGCCTCTCCAATCAGACCCGCGCCGCGCATCTCCTTGAGCGTACGAGCGACCACCTCGCGCACCGTTCCGGCTGCGTCCGCCAGATCCTGCTGCGTCACCCTTGCCATCAACGGCCCGTCCTCGTTGCAGGTCGCGAGATCGAGCAGGTGTCGGGCGAGCCGCTGGCGCACGCTGCCAAACGTGACCAGACGGAGCTCCTCCATGGCGTCAACGGTGCGGTCGGCGCATTCGCGCGCCACGGCCAAGGCGAAACCCGGATACATCAACGCGAGCGCTTCGATCTGCTGGGCTGGGAGAGACCACAGGCTGACCTCGTCGATCGCTTGCGCCTGAACCGCGGTTTTCGCCCCGAACAGGTGCACCAGGCCGAGCACGTCACCCGGCCGCGCGTACCGAACCGTTACCTGTCGCCCAGCCGGGGATGCGAGGTAAACGCGCAACAGCCCAGTCAGCATCACCAGGATGGACCGTTGCGCAACGCTCGAGCCCAGCGCCTGCCCCGCCATCAGCTCGACTAGGTGTCCCGCATCGAGCAATTTGCTGTGTTGCGCGGGGTCGAAGCAGCAGAGGATTCCCTCGCACACGACGCTGCGCACGAACACGTCCATTGGGTTCGGGCAAGGGGTACGCAATTGACGGCTTCGTGTCTCTCGCGAGCGGGCAGGGCCATGATGTCGCCAGCTACCGCTCACCGAACAGCCCAGGCCCAGACGATGAACAGCAGCTGCATCGGTAGCCGGAGCCACAGCGCCGTGGCGGGCCGACCGCGCAACGTCAGATGGCGGCGCGCCGCGCTGATGTTGGCCGGGAGCATCACGGCGAAGAGAAAAATTAGCCCGTACGCCGCCAGCGGGCGCGTCGCTGGCACCAGCAGTAGGGCCGCTCCGGCCGCTTCGGCCACTCCGGTCGACGCCACCAGCAGCTCGGGCCGAGGCAGAGCGGGCGGCACCATCGCGATTAGTTCGCGCTTCGCCGACGTGAAGTGCGACGCGGCGGTGACCGCCAGGACGCGAATCACCGTCGCGACCCGCGGATCCATCACGCCGGGCTCGGTTCCGCTCCCCAGCTCCTGCTCCAGCCATTTGCGCAATGCAGCCTCCCGAATCGACGACGAAGGTCCGAGCAAACGGCGCCAGCGTTGCACGTCGGAATCCGCGACCCTCGTCATCGCTCGCGCCGCTCGCGCCGTCATCGCTCTGCCGAGGGCGCTTTCGGGATCGATGAATGCGATCAGGATCGTCCGACCCCGGGCGTCGATCTCGTGGGTCACGTCGGGGGGCACGATGACAGCGCCGGCCGAGCCCCACCTCTCTGCGCTCGATCCGCGCGTCTTCAGGCGGCCGCTCAGCGCCATCACCACTTGGATCGAATGATGTGCGTGCGAAGACGTGTGATTTCCGGGGCCCCACACGATGAGCCCGGCAGGCCAGGCCCAAGTCCCCGGATGAGCGGTGCGCGAGTGGCCGACAATCAACATGCGCGTACGCGCCGGCCTGGGGGAAGACGATCAACGGCAAACATGTTCTGAATTCTTCCTCGCATTCGTGGACCGAGACACTGTCAGAGACGACCCCTGTTGTCTTGCTACCTAAGTCACACCGCCGTGTGCGTTAGGTCTCCGGCGGACATCGATCGCGGGACGCCCCCCGAAACTCGACCTTCGGAGGGGGCGGCGGCATTTGCCGGCAAACACGGGGCCTGCATTGGCCCAAGTCTCGGTCTCGCCTCTCGCGAGCCGCCACGACGTCGTGGCGTTTCCTTCCCAGAGCTCACAAATAACCCGGAAGACATGATTGGGAAATTCGGCGTGACAGTATGCATCCGCCTCTCCGAACCCGCTGACGTGATTGCCAGTGCAACACAGACCAGAGGCATCTTGACCTGGACGGACATTTGCGACTTTTCCTTCCTGCCGCATCACCTATGTGTTCGCGGCGGTGCGTGCAAACTACGAGACGTCCCGGCGCGTGTCTTGAACGTTGCGGCTACCGCGTTGACACGAGGGGTACGGAAGAAGAGCTGCGTGCCGACCTCCGCTTCGAGCGCTTGGATTTGGCGGCTCCCTCGGGCGAGATGCGTCGCTTTTTTCTTCCTCGAGCCCCCCTTGCTGTCGCCGTCCCGGGTCACCTGCTTCACGATCTCATTGCCGATCTGATCGGAGGCGTCGTCGCCGGACCAGCACCAGTGCGAGCGCAGCTAGCGTAACAGTGACGCCGGCGGCGCCACCGCCGCCCGTGCCGGCCAGCGTGCAGCCGCCATCGTCCGGCCCGGCGACGGGCGCGGGGAGCGCCTGGCAGGGCTCGTCACAGCCCGCCCGGCAAAGTGAGCTCGCCTGGGGTGCGGCGGCGCAGAGCCCGGCGACGGCGCGGAAGGCGCACGTGAACTCCTCCGCCGCGCCGGAGGAGTCGGGCGCGCGGAACGTCGTCTGGCAGCCGTCCGGCGTCGTCACGAAGTCCGTCCCGCCGCGGGCGGTGATTCCGAGCAGCGAAAGCTCGTGGTCGAACGCTCCGCCGCCCGACGAGCCGGCGCTGTCGTCGGCGTCGACCACGAAGAAGTCCAGCCACGCCGCGCCCGGATCCTGGACGTGCCCGCCGGCGTCCCACTTCAGGGGAGCGCCGCCGCCCGCGCCGACCGCGATCACGGGAGCTCCCTTGGCGAGCGATGGCGGCGCGACGTGCACCGACACGGGCTGTCGGGGCGGCGAGGCCGGCCTTGCGAGGCGCAGCCACGCGTAGTCGAGGCGCGGCGCGCTGCCGGACGTGTCGAGCGCCTCCGCGACGATCGCCGCGATCGGGAAGCTGTCGCCCGCCCTCACTGCGAGCCGCTGACTGTCGTCATAGTAGTAGTCGAAGACCGCCTCAAAATCATTGATCGCGAGGAGACGCGCGCAGTGCCCCGCCGTGAGGACGAGGTCCCAGTCGACGAGCACGCCGGAGCAGAACGCCGCCGCCGGCTCGTCAGCGAAGGGCTCTCCCGGGCAGAGCCCATCCACGTCGCCCCAGGTCGGCGCGCGCGCCAGATCTCCGCCGGTCGATCGGAGCACCTGGTTCGAGACCAGCGCGACCATCGCCCCCGAGATCAGCGCCCGTGCGCTGGCGTCGGCGAGGGCGAAATACTCGGTCCGGTCGTCGGCGCCGTAGACGATGTCGCCGCGCCGGCGCACGACCGGCAGCGCCGCGCCGCCGGCATCACCACCGGCGCAGGCCGAAACCAGGGTCGCGAGCGCGGCCGCAAGAAGACCGGCACGCCCGGCATCCACGGCCAGCGCGCGCGCTAACGCGCGGTCCGGTAGATGTTGCCAGCGGCGTTCACGATGAAGGGGCGGCCGTTGGGGCCGACAGCAACGTCGAGGGCGCCACCCGGCAGGTTCCGCCAGCCGCGAAAGGCGTCGGTGCTGAGCCCAGGATCCGCGAGGCCGGCCTGCTCATCCCACGTGTAGATGCCGGCGCCCCCGTTGACCGAGTTCGTGCCGACCACCCAGGCGTAGTTCCCGGCGTCGATGCCGATGTCGACGGCGGAGCCGGGCAACGCTTGCCAGCCTCCCGTCGTCGGGTCCCCGCTGGTCCGGCGGAAGATGCGGCCCTCGTTGTTCACGATCCAGGGCGCACCGTCGGGGCCGACCGCGATGCGCAGCCCGGCGCCGCCGGGCGAGACGTCCCAGCTCGCTCCGTTCCACTTGTACACGCCGTAGCCGCCCGCGATCAGGTTGGTGCCGAGGACCCACACCGAGCTGTCCCCGCCGATGCCGATGTCGGTGGCCGAGCCCGGCATCGCCATCCAGCTCCCCGACGTGGGGCTGTCCGTGGTGCGGCGGTAGATCTTGCCGGCGTCGTTCACGATCCACGGGCGCCCCGCGTGATCGACGGCGATGCGCACCGCGCCGCCGCCGGCCACGTCCCAGTCCGACCCGTTCCATTTGTAGATGCCGAAGCCGCCGTCCGCGGCGCCGGCGCCGACGATCCAGACCGCGCCGTTGTCCCCGACGCCGACGTCGGTGGCCAGCCCGGGCATGACCTGCCAGGTGTCGTAGATCGAGCTTATGCCGACGATGTCGTCGGTGGCGAGGGTGCGGGCGACCGGGCCGATAGCGGTGGTCGGATACATGATGGCGCTCTTTATCGGCGAGTGGCCGAGGCCGAGGATGTGTCCGATCTCGTGGGTCATCACTTGCTGCATGTCGAACGCGCTTGGCGGGATCGGCGTCGACACTGACCAGGGCGAGTCGGTGTCGATGGTGATCACGTTGAAGATGGACGCCGTCGCGAGCGTGACGTCGTCGTCAATCTTGGCGAATTTGATCTGGATATCGGACGTGCCGCTCGGCGCCGCCTCGACGAAGGTCAGCGAGGTTTGCGCCGCCCACCGGGCGAAGGCGGCGGCGGCGGTGGCCCGCGCCTGCGCCAGGCTCACGACCGGGCTGTTGACGATGCGCCAGCTGATCGTGTCGTGGTCGAAGTGCGACTTGCCATTCCCCCATGTGTACTTCTCCGACGGGTCCTCGGGGGCCGTGCCCTCGGGCACTCCGCAACGCCGCTCGCTCATCACGCCGAGCGTAGCGTCGTCGAGGTCCCCGGTGACGGCGAGCCCGGTGTCCCGCTGCAACAACCGCAACGCCTCGACCGACGCCGCGTCGAGCACGCCCGGCGTCGGGCGCGCCGACACCAGAGGACGCCGCGAGGGAAACGACGCGGCCAGCTCGTCGTTCGGCAGGTAGCCGTAAGCCGTGAGATAGCGCTGCGCGTCTCGCACCCCGCGGTCGTCGACGGGGGCACCAGCGACGCCCCCGTCTGCAGCAGCGCAGCTGGTGGCCAACAGCAAACAAGCGGCGAGCTCTAGCGCGCGCCTCGTTGGGAACACTTCGTTTTTCTTTTCGTTGTGCATCTGGCTCTCCTCATACCAAGGTCATGTCGTGGGCTAACCCAGGAGTCCGTAAGCGAGCGCGAGCACGGCGGCGGCGATCAGGGCCGCACCCGCCCTACGCCCCGCGCGAAAAAGCGCGCGCTGCTCCGGCGTGAGCCCCCGCTTCTGCAGCAGCGAAAGCAACGAGTAGCCGCCAAACATCACGCCGAGCAGCAACAACCACGACGCCACGGCGAAGCCACGCACCGCGCTCATGCGTACTTTCGCTGGCCAAACCTGGCCACGAAGGCGGACGTGACGACGATTTGAGCCAAGATGAACAACGGCAGTAGGCGCGCTCGTTCGAGCACCGGCGCCATCACCGTTGACAACTGAAGCATCATCGGCAGATCGGCGAGGTTGAAGAGCGCGATGCCGACATAGAGTGCCGTCCCCCCTCCCCCGAGCCTTGCGCAGCAGAGACAGTAAAGGAGCTCGATCGCGAAATCGAGCACGGGCAGGTCGAGCAGCCCCGTCCCTAGACGCGGCCCAAGCCGCGCCGGAAACAGCAGAATGTCCGGCTGGTGATGAAGGACGTCGAGCACGATGTGCGAGAACACAGCGACGGCGAGGGCCACCGCGACTCGCCGATTGCGTGTCACGCGGGTGGCTGCGGCATAGGCCAGCGCCGCGACCACGAGCCCCGACGTGACGGAGTGGGAATAGGGCAGAAAATCGAGCGACAAGCGGCCTTCATGCACGGACGCATGCTCGACGCCCGCTAGGCTCAGGACGATCCAGACTAGCTCGACCGCCTGCGCAGCGACGAGCAGGGGCCACAGCGGGGCCTCCGGCACTCGGCGTCGAATGGCGAGCGCGCTGGAGGCGTGAGCGATTGCATACATGTCCCGCGACGATACGCAACGCGGCAGAATCGGTCAGTGACCTGAGGCACCCGGGCTCGTGACTTTGGTCACATCTGGAGGCGACGCCTCACCGGCAGAGCCGGCAACCAACGGCCGCCCCAGCCCGAGCAAGTGCCAAGCGTCGCGATACTCCTCCATGCCGCGAAACGCGTGCGCGTCGCGAGGCCAAGCGGTATCGATCGCCAGCATCGCGAGCACGAGCGCCGGACGGAGAATGAAAACTTCGGGGTCGGCTTCGCCCGACGCGAAGTCCACGAACACGTACGAAACGTTCCTCCCCGAGGGACGACGGTCTACCTCGCTGAGGTCGAAACGACCGTTCGGGCCGGACGAGCGAACCCGCAAGAGCGAGACCCGACCGCCGTCAGGCGTGCACGCCATCAGTTCGGCGTGGCCAGCCGCCGTTTGGGAGGCCGCGTACCCGCGCTCCGCCAGGCGGTAAAGGACGTAGTAGTTGGCAACGGCACGCGAGTCCACATCCCTCGCGCGCAAAGCTAACTCCATGCCTCGGTCGCAGCAACGGCCCGTGGAAACCTAACCAGGGACGAGTCGTGAGCGTCTCGGCGCGGTCGTAGCACGACCATGAGCCATCCACCTCTTCGCGGCTTTCACTTTGGCGGGGCCCGCGCTCTGAAATTTCGGCTCGGAGCGCGCCTGCTCCAGCGCACGACCCGCTCGCTTGCCCTCACCGAGCTGGCGAAGAAGTTTACGAGCGCGCGACATCACGTACTACTCGAGCAAGTGCTTGACCTTGTCTGTTGCCCAGCGATCGACGGCGACCACCAACGACCCGAAGGAACTCACCCTTTGCGGATCTGCCGGGACGTTCACCGGAGTTGCCGTTCGCGGCACCGGAAGATCTGCGCCCGGATCGATGCCGACCAATCCGCCCGTGACCAAATAGTTGTGCACTCCGGCGGGTCTTGCCGAACCGAAGGCGTTGATGCCGTGGGCGGCTAGGTTGTCGTTCGAGAAGTCGTACGAATCCTTCACGCCCACCAGGTTGCCGTCCGTGTCGTAGAAGGCTTGCGCCTTCCCGATCGAACCGTCGAGCGGATCCCCCGGAGCAGTGGAGGTCACTTCGTTGAAGTCGATGTTCACCTTGAAGCCGAGCGTGCCGTCCGCCAGCGTGACCAAACGAATCCTCGACCCTTCACCGTCGAGTTCGCTCTGCCGACCCTGGAGCAGCTCGGCGCCGTGTACTCGGATGAAGGTGCCGACCGCCTGGGCCTTGTCGGATGCTTGAACGCTGTGCAACTCGGCGTCGGAAAGTACGTAGGGCGATCCGTCGCCCGTCAGCCAACGGCTCAACAGCTTCTTTTCGAACGGGGTGTCGACCAAACTTTTGCCGATCGTATGGTCGAAGAACTCGATCACGGCTTGATCGCCGCCGCCGTCTTTTCGAAAGTCTTCCCCGCGCAACAACGCGGCACGAAGCTCCGGCGACGTCGGCGTCGGGTAGCCCGAAAGCGCGAAGCGCTGAGCCAACGCCGCGTCGAGCGCGGCCTGCACCCGTGGGTCTGCCAACAAGGCTACACGTTCCTCTGGTGACGCCGCTGCGTATCTTCGTTGCAATGAGGACAGCTCGAGATCGCTTGGGGATGGGTTTGGCCCCAGCGGAGAAACGTCCGGGGTTGGGCGCGTCTGGCCGAGCGCAGCGAGCACTCCGGGGTTCGCGAGCCACGCGTCGCTCGGAGAATGGGCGCCCGAGACAGGGGGCCCGTCATTCCCCGCGAGGAGGGGCAAAGCACCAGCGCGAGTCGCGGCGGCCGAGAGCCCGTCGCGAAAGGCGGAGAAGATGAGACCGCCGGCGAGCGCGACCACCGCGACGAGCAGCAAGCACTCGACGAAACTCGCTCCGCGGGTGTTCGAGCGACGGGGGCGAACTCCGGCGCGATGCTGCGGCGCTCTTTCGGCGTCACGGGTGAAAGTGCGAGTCGCAAGCGGGACGAAGAGCTTCATGGAGGATAACCGTGATTGCGGGAGCGCGCGGGCGCGGACGCTTCCGGCAGGCATTGCACGTTTCGTGCGAGCCA
>Ga0302322_100001990_pt1 | contig 17105 bp, 9 predicted proteins | sample Fen_T0_2_FD_203757 | JGI IMG/M metagenome (GOLD analysis project Ga0302322, IMG submission 203757) | Peat permafrost microbial communities from Stordalen Mire near Abisko, Sweden - Fen_T0_2 | ecosystem: Environmental > Terrestrial > Soil > Wetlands > Permafrost | place: Sweden: Abisko... | reverse complement strand
CCAGCGTCGGCGGCACCAGTGCGACGGGCGGCTCGTCCACGGGTGGCTCCAGCGCAACGGGTGGCTCGTCCGCGGGGGACTCCACCGCAACGGGTGGCTCGTCCGCGGTTGGCGGCACCACCGGGACGGGAGGTTCCAGCACGGGCGGCACCGCTGGGAAAGGCGGAGGCGCCGGGGGGACTTCGACGGGCGGTGGCGCGGGGGCAGGCGGCAGTGGTGGCAACGCTGGAGGCGGCTCAGGAACGCCATCCGGTGGTCAGACCGGCAGCGGTGGATCGTCCGGCACCGGCGGAGCCCAATCCGCTGGTCCTCGCCTGATCCAGAACTTCAACCAATCTTGGAAGTTCAAACGAGCCGATGTCACGGGTGCGGAGGCGACCGCCTTCGATGACTCTGCGTGGGGTAACGTGGGTCTCCCCCATTCGTTCAACCTGCCCAACTTTCTGTCGACGAAGTTCTACGTCGGGTACGGCTGGTATAGGAAACACTTCACGGTCCCGGCGTCCTGGTCGGGCAAAAGCGTAGCCATCGAGTTCCAGGCCGCGTTCGACCAAGCGCAGATCTACGTCAACGGAAAGCAAGTTGGCCAACACATCGGCGGCTACAACGGATTCTCGATCGACATCACCTCGGCCATCAAGACGGGTGACAACGTCGTGGCGGTTCGCTTGAACAACAACTGGAATGCGCAAATTCCGCCCATCACGGGCGATCACATCTTCTACGGCGGCCTGTATAGAGACGTGAATGTCGTCATCACAGACCCCCTGCACATCGCCTGGTACGGCACCTGGGTCACGACGCCCACGCTGGCGACCAATTCGGGCTCGTCCAGTACGGTGAACATCAAGACCGACGTGCGGAATGATCGGACAGCCGCGGTCAGCGCCACACTCAAGACCGATATCGTGGACAATACCGGCAAGGTGGTCACGACCATTTCGTCGCCACTGCAGATCGCCGCGGGCGCGACGGTGACCTTCGATCAGACGACGCCCGCTATCAGCAGCCCCTCGCTGTGGCACCCCGACCATCCAACGATGTACCAGGCGCTTTCCTACCTTTCCGACGGCACTGGGAACGTGGACACCTTCACGACGCCGTTCGGTTTCCGCTGGTTCACCTGGTCGGGGTCGCAGGGCTTCTCGCTGAACGGCTCGCACTATTGGATCCAGGGTGCGAATGTGCATCAGGACCACGCGGGCTGGGCCAATGGCGTGGCCGACTCGGCGCTGTACCGTGACGTCAAGATGGTCAAGGACGCAGGACTGAACTTCATTCGTGGTTCCCACTATCCCAAAGCGCCGGCTTTTTCAGATGCGTGCGACCAACTCGGCGTCTTGCTCTGGTCGGAGAACTGCTTCTGGGGCGGCTTCGGCGGTGGTCCGGGGGGATGGTCCTATAGCGGCTCTTATCCGAGCACCTCCGCCGACTACGACGCGTACGACACCAACGTTCTTGCCAGCCTGACGGACATGATCCGCATCCATCGCAATCACCCGAGCATCATCGCGTGGAGCATGGGCAACGAGGACTTCTTCAATGGCGGCGGCCCCACAGACAGGGTGATCGCGCTGCTCAAGAAGGAGGTCGCCTTGACCCACCAGCTCGATCCTGCGCCCACGGGACGGCCCGCGGCAATCGGAGGCGCCCAGTCCAAAATCGGCGGCACGGAACCTGGCACGCTTGGTGACGTGGCCGGCTACAACGGCGACGGTACGGGCTACGACAACCCCGGCATGCCCAATCTGGTGTCGGAGTACGGCAGCACCGTGAATGTAGCTCGGCCGGGCGCCTACGATCCCGGCTGGGGGAATTTGACGGTAACAAACGGCATGCCTGCCCAACCGGCGTGGCGCAGCGGAGCGTCGAAGTGGTGCATGTTCGACTATTCCAGCCAAATGGGCGCCACGTACATGACCACGGGTATGGTCGACAACTTCCGCATTCCGAAGCGAGCGTACTACTGGTACCGAAACACCTATGCGAAGGTGGCGCCGCCGACGTGGCCAACCTCGGGTACCGCCGCCGGGCTGAAGCTCACCGCCAGCACGACGACGCTCTCGGCGGTGGATGGCACGCAAGACGCGTGGCTGCTGGTCACCGTGGTCGACTCGACTGGCAAGGCGATTAGCAACAATGTCACGGTGACGCTCACGGTGACATCGGGGCCAGGCGAGTTCCCCACTGGGCCGAGCATCACGTTTACCCCAGGGACCGCCAAGCCGGCGAGCGATATCGCCATTCTCGACGGTCAAGCCGCCACCGAGTTTCGGACGTACTACTCGGGCACCAGTGTCATCACGGCCAGCTCGCCGGGCCTGACCTCCGACACAGTGACCATCACGTCGCAGGGCAGCCCCGCGTTCGTGGAGGGTCAAACCCCGCCTGCGGACACGCGGCCGTACACCGGACAGTAACCCGAGCACGGCTGCGCGCCGGGGTGAGTGAGGATGCTCGCCCGTGACTAGGAGGACATGAACATGCGCAAACGCAGTCGGATTTCGCTGCTGGTTTTTGTCTACGGCCGTTCTGCGTCCGTCTCGGCGTCTTCCGCGTCGAGCGCCTCGGCGGCTACCAATCAGTTCAGAGGTGTCAACTGGGCCGATTCGTGGGACTGCGGGTGCTCGTCAACCGATGCTGATGGGGTGTTGGCCCGGCAGCCAGGTCCGTGATGCGGTGGCCGTAGCGGTTCAGGCGGCACGGCGACTGCCTCGACCACTATGACCAATCATGCATCCGGCTGCTCGTGCACCATTCAAGACCGCGCGTCGGCGGGCAATCGCAAAGGTCGGTGGGGATTGCTGTTTGGAGTCGCAGTTGTTCTTGCACTTCGTGGCGTGACTTGGCATCTCAGCCCTTCCAACCGTACACCTTGATCCAGTCCACTTCGGCACTGGTGGGGGCCGACGCGGCATTGAGCGACCCGGCCCACGAGGCGCTGCTCGACGCCCAGATGGTCAGCAGAATGTTCAGCGGTAGCTTCAATCGTGAGATGTTGGTGGTCCAGGTGCGAAGCAACGTGCCGTCTATGAAGAACTTCACGCCTGCAGGCGTCCATTCGATGTCGTACTGATGGAAGGCGGATTCGGCATCGGAGCTCAGATTGACGACCTGCGGTTCCTGGGTCGGCGTGACCGAGGTCGTGCAGCTCGTCGCTGGTGTTCCCGTGTAGACCATGCAGTTGAGCTGTGAGGTGTTGCTTGAGTTGCCGAGGTGCTCGATGTCGATCTCGTTCCAGTCGCAGTTGGGGTAAGGCGTGTAGAAGAGCACCAGCCCCGAGACCACACCCGAGCCCTTGGCGAAGCGCATGCTCGCCGAGACCTTGCCGTAGGTGAGGGTCTTGGTCGAGCGGAGCTCCACGCCCAGGTATGGCTTGGTCGATCCGCTGGGCGCGTTGGTGAGGGCGATGGTGAGCTTACCGCTCGCTACCGACACGTTTTGTGGCGTGAACTGGGCCTGGTTGCCATCCCAGGTGAAGGTCTGTGCTTGCCATAGCGACGTGTCGAGGGTGTCGAAGTCGTCCTGCCAGGCCAAGGCGAAGGAATCGCTCCCTCCCGTGCCGATTCCGGCATTACCTCCAGCACCGCCGCCCGCGGTGCCGCCCAAGGCGGTGCTGCCGCCCGTGGCGCTGCCGCCTTTTCCTCCGATTGAGATGTCGCCGGTCGCGCCGCCATCCGTGGCGTCGCCACCGATGCTGCCTCCGCTTGCGGCTCCGCCTGCACCGCCGCGCGCGCCGCCGGTGGCGGTCCCGCCGGTGGCGGTCCCGCCGGCCGTGCTGCCACTGATGCCGCCTTCGCTCGCAGCAGCGTCGAGCCCGCCCGGCCCCGTGTCACCCCCGCTTGCGGCCCTGCCGGCGTCGCCCCCCGTCCCCCCGACGCCGCCGATGCCGGCGCTCGTCGCCGTGGCACCAAGGCCGCCCCCCACTCCGCTGGCGCCGCCACTTCCGCTACCGCCACCTGATGGGCTGCCGCCGGTCGTCTGGCCTCCCGATGATTGCGGCGCCGTAGCGGTTGCGGCGCCGCAACCTATGCACCCCAGGACGACAAGAAACGGAAGAGCTGAACGACGGATCGCGGATCGGCAGAACATGGCCACAAGTGTGCGTGTATCCGGCGGGGCATCTTCGCCTTTTGTGCGCGTTCGATCAGTCACGCGGGCGGTTCGTGGACCCATCGGGCGCAGCGTCGACCAGCACGTGGTTCTGTCCAGGCGGCCACCACAGCAGATCGTCCCACGCGATCGGAAAGCGCTAGCCCGGTCGCCCACGCCCTCCGGACCGGTCGGCGCGGGCTTCCCAAACATTGCGAACAAGAGGCCGGCGCGGTTGGCGCGGATCTCGATGGGAATCAGCGCTCGATTTCGGCAAGAGGCGCGAAGGTATCTTCGATCGTACGGCGGAGGTCCGAAGTGAAGAAGACGCGGGGCGCGCAACCCAACGTAGCTTGGAAGACGCGGTGGCATTGCGAGTAGCTGCCGAAGCCGGCGGTCAGCGCTGCCTGCAAGAAGGTGCTACCCGCGTCCACCAGATAGATGAAACGCAACAGGCGAACGCGCGCGCGGTATGCGGACAAGGGCAGGCCCATGTCCTTGTGGAAATGCCGGCTGATTTCTCCGGGGCTGCCGTGCGAACGTCGTGCGATCTCGGTGCGCGAAATGTCCGGGTGCTCGTTGACGAAGCACAGGGATCGTCGCGTAAGTGTATGCCCCATGGCGCGGACCGCGCGGAATGAGTGGGCCAGTCGCCACAAATCGCCAACTGCGTGCTCCTTGACCACGATGTCGCCGTGCAGGGCAGGAAACAGACAACGTGGAGCCAGGTCAGCCAGTTGCTCTGGAGAAAGCCGCAACCGCACCGGCCCGCGATGGGTGGCTGCGGTGTCGGCGCCCAGGACGCGCTCGGAGAGCTCCGGGGTCAGCCCGATCACGAACAGATCGAAATCGTCCGAGGCGGAGAGAAGCTCGTGGTCTTGTCCCGGGGTCCAGCACAGCAGATCGCCGGACGCGACCTCCACCGCTTGGGCCCCGAAGCCAAAGCAGCCTCGGCCAGCGGTGACCAGGTTCAGCTCGGGCTCGGCGTGAAAGTGCCGTGGCCGCCGGGTCGAAGGTTGGTGGCGCCAGATCTGTCCCCTTGCGGCTCCTGCAATGGGGAACGGCTGGTACAACGTGGCAGCCACGGCAAGAAAGATAGCAGCAACTACAGGGATGCGTCCGGTCCGATCCGCACCGGATGCGAAGTCTTTGCCGATGATTTCGGGGAGATTCCGGACATGAAAAGCACGATGGCTTCACTTCACCGTTTCTGCCTCCTCGCAACTACCGCACTCGGGTGTGCTTCCGCTCCGCCAAGCGATCACGAAGGCGGCACGGCCCAGCCCGGCGACGGCCAGCTGGGCCCCGGAAAATTCACCCTGGCCTGGGAAGACAATTTCGATGCCTTCGATTCGACAAGATGGTCGCTCATGACTCACTCGTGGAACGGCAACCTGGCGCAGTTTTCGGTGGACAATACGCGGTTCGAGAGCGGTATCGCATCGATCCTTCTGACCCGCGCCGACAACGACACGGCCAAACCCTTCCGTGGGGTCGAGATGCGTTCCAAGTCGACCCTCACGTACGGGAAGGTCCAGACGCGTGCTCGGTTCGCCAAGGGATCAGGTGTTGTCTCGGCTGCGGTCCTCATCTACACCCCGTGGCCAGCGGACGATTGGAACGAGCTGGACATGGAGTATCTGCCGGGCCGAAACGGGATGCAATTCAACACCATGGTGTACGACGGCCCGCCCGTGCAAAAGCCGGTCACCACGTCGGTCACTCCCACCCAAACCCCCAAGCTGGTGGATCTCGGGTTCGACGCAACAGCGGAATTCCACGTGTACACCATTGAATGGACCCCGTCCGCGGTGCGCTTCCTGGTCGATGACGAGGTCAAGTACGAATGGAACGCGTCCATCACGCTGATGAAGCTGCCGCAGAACCTGCTGCTCACCATCTGGGCCTCGTCCTCTGCAAGTTGGGCCGGCGCGGTCGGGGACGACACCGCACCCACCCAGGCCGATTTTGACTGGGTCCGCGTCTACGACTGGGTACCCTAAGTGCCTGAGCTGGTGGTGCGCGAGAACACCGGCGGCATCTACACCGGCGGCGGCGTCAAGCAGGACTACAACCACGTCGACGCCTGCACCATGTGGTTCGTCAAGCAGCCCGAGTACTACGACGTGATCGTCACCGAGAACCTGTTCAGCGACATCATCACCGATCTTGCCGCCATCATGGCCTCGGCATCGCCGCTGGCGGCAACATCAACCCCGCTTGGGAGGTGCCAGACACCACCCCTTTCAAGGCGGTCCATCGAGGACCCGCTCCACCGTCACCACCCGAGCGCGACGACCTCGTCGGTGAAATAGGTCGGCAGGCGAGCATACGCGGGCGGGTCGGCGTAGTTCGTGACGTAGACATGGCCAGCGTTGCGCGAGCGCACGAGGTCGAGCACGCTGCGCATGGCGGTCGCATCGGCGACCTCGAGGATGACGTGCCAGAAGCGGTCGGCGGAGTACTTGCTCATCCACGCGGGCGCCGAGTATTGCCCCGGCCCATAGCCGTCGCTAGCCGAGCCGTACGGGTTCTCGAAGGACATGGCGATGTCGGCCAAGGCCATGTAGCCCTCGGCGAAGTTCGGCTGGCCGGGATTGATGATGACGACGTGTGCGCCAGACTTGCCGCGGATCTGGTCCGAAAGCGGCTTGTAGTAGGTGGCGATGCTGGCCACTTCGCCGGGCGTCTGGTCAAGGAAGATTCCGTCGATCTGCGGGTAAAACGAATACCACTGGTCCACCTCGGCCTGGGCGGCGGACAGGGTCCGCGCGGCGAAACTGGTGTCCACGTACCCGAGCACGCGCTGGCCCGCTTGGTGCGCGCTGGTGATGGCGGTCGTGTAGGTCGGGTCGGCGGAGGGGCCGGGCCCCCCCGGATCGCCCGCGTTGGCGACGATGTACGAAACCGCGGTTCCCGCCGCCGCCACCTGTGCCCACGCGCTACCGTCGCCAGGCCAGATGTAGAGCGGGACCGCGAGGCGCAACGACGAAGCCGCGTCCAGAGTCGACGGTGACTCGCTGGAGACGTCACGTGATGTGACGCCGTCGGAACGACCGGTTTCCACCACGTCGAACGAGAGCGGCGCATCGGCGCCACCGGTTCCGCCGATGGGTTGATCGGCAGCCGCGTCCTTGCCGCCGGCGCCGCCCGCAACTGGCGGCGGCCCGGCGTCCGTGCCTCCGGTTCCCGAGCTGCCGCCGGTCGCGAGACTGCCCCCGGTCGACATCGCGCCACCTGTCGAGACGGCGCCACCGCTCGCGACTACGCCGCCGGAACCACCACGTCCGCCCGACGAGGTGGCACCGCCGCTCGCCGTGCTCCCCCCCGATCCATTGTGTGAGCCGCCGCCGGACGAGCCACAAGCTGCCACCAGCGCAATCACGATCACGACGGACTTACCTCTGCAAAGCATGGGCAAACCTCCTCGGCCGGGCGTGACCTACGCCGAGCATTCTACACGGCAACCCTACGGATATGCGAAAGCGTGCCTGCCATCCTGCTCAAAACCCGCGGCCATCCACGACGCCTTCGCCTCGGGCAAGATCAAGAGCCTTTCCGCCGGCAAGATGGGCATGGGCACGCGCGAGGTCGGGGACTTCGTCGCACAGCCGAATGGTCGACAGACGGTAGCACTATCTCGCGTCAATCCGTGACGTGCTGCTATCGGATAGACGACATCATGGTCACGCAGAACATCGTTCCTCAGATATCGCGACAAATCCAGCGCCCTCTGAGCAGTAGAATGGGTGGACTTTCCAATTCTCCGCCGCCCTTCCTTGGAGTACCGATGAAACAGCAGGCCATTCGGGTATCTGTCGTCCTCTTCTTGGGCACGCTTGCCCTGGCGGGATGCAGCTCCGCTTCCATCGAGAACCCGGCCGAGATCGGATCCGGCGGAAACGGCACCGGCGGCTCCGGCGGTTCGCGCGGCGCCGGCGGTGTGGGCGGCGCTTTCGTTCTGCCGCTCGATGCCGGCCGCTCGTCTTCGCCCGAGGATGCCGGTTGTGGAGATCGCTGCAAAGTCGTGGTCCCTTACTGCGGCGACGGCATCATCAACCAAACCAGCGAAGTCTGTGATGACGGCAATACCAAAGGCGGCGATGGTTGCACCGCCGCGTGCGACCAAATCGAGGACGGCTGGGTCTGCCCGAATCAGGGCCAAGCCTGTCTGAACATCGTGGTCTGTGGTGACAAGAAGATCATGGGCAAGGAGACCTGCGACGACGGCAACACAAAAGACGGCGACGGTTGTAGCGGTTCCTGTCAGCTCGAGAATGGTTTTGTCTGTCCGGTGGTTGGCGGCGCCTGCAGGCCCGTCTGCGGGGACAAGCAACAAGTTGGCAGCGAACAGTGCGACGACGGCAACACCAAGGACGGGGACGGTTGCAACGCGCGCTGCCAGCTCGAACCCGGCTATGTCTGCGACAGATCCGGCGCCTGCCGCAAAACGGTTTGCGGTGACGGGAAGAAGGAAGGCACCGAACAATGCGACGACACCCAGCCCGGCGAAGTCGACGTGCCCTTCGACGGTTGCTACCACTGTCTGCTCGAGCCCGATTGCTCGGCCGGGACCTGCCATTCACCCTGTGGCGACGGGCAGCGCTTTTCCGATGAAGAATGCGACGACGGCAACCGGGTCAACGGCGACGGCTGCTCCTCGGACTGCAAGCTGGAGACAGGATTTACCTGCAAGGACGACCCGGTGTCCGCGCCGTCGCCCACCAAGGACGTTCCCCTCGTGGTTCGCGACTTCATCGGGCTCACCCACCAGGTCAGCCCGGCAACCTACCACCCGGATTTCAACAGCCATTACGGTCCCGACGGCATCCTCTTCGGCATGGTGAAAGCCACGCTTGGCCCGAGCGGTAAGCCGGTGTGGCGTTGGCAACCGTACAAGCCCTCCGACATCACCACCGATGCCACGCCGGACGGAACCAAGGTTCCTGCCCCCTTGCCGAGCTGCACGTGCGACGATTCGGCCCCCGCGGCTTCTTGGTCCAAGTCCAGCGAAACCTGGAGCGGCAGTTGGGGTGGCCCTGCAGTCACCTTCGATTTCAATCGGCCCCCTTGTTCCTGCAGCGACGGCTCGCTCTGCGTCTGCGACAACCCGGCGCACCTCTTCAAAGATCAGGGCATGACCAACACCAACCGGCGCAATCTGTCGTCCCCGGCCTATTTTGCCCAGTGGTACACACCGGCCGAGGGCGTGAACATGGTAGTGCCGTACACGCTCTCACTGACCTTGGCGGATGCCAAGACTGGCAGTTACACGAACATGAGCTCGACCGTGTCGACCGGCTTCGATCCCATTGGGGCGACCGGCGGCTGGATTGCCGCCGGAAAAGAGACCATCTCGGGTTGCGACAAGCAGTCGATGCAGAACGCGTCGTTCACCACCGAGATGCGGTTCTGGTTCGAATACCAAGGCGGCGAGCAGTTCGCCTTCTCGGGAGACGACGATGCCTGGGTGTTCGTCAACCGAACCCTGGTCGTCGATCTGGGGGCCCTGCACGGCCGGGAGGACGGCGCTTTCACCCTCGATGCCAGCGACGGCAGCGCCGTGGCCAAGGCGTGGAACCACTACTACGACGGCACCAACTACACCACCACCCAGGGCAACAACTTGAAGCTGGGTTTGCAGCTGGGCAAGGTCTACGAGGTGGTGATGTTCCAGGCCGAGCGCAATGCTTGCGGCTCGAACTTCGGCGTCACCCTCAAGAATTTCTCCAAGCCCAAGTCCACCTGTGCTTCCAAGTGCGGCGACGGCATCGTGGCCGCCGACGAGTACTGTGATGACGGGGTGAATACCAGCAAATACAACGGCTGCGGGCCGAATTGCATTCCTGCCCCTTATTGCGGCGACGGCAAGGTCCAGGCCCCCGACGAGGACTGCGACGACGGCGTCAACGTCAGCCAATACGGCGGGTGCGGGCCGGGCTGCCACAAGGGGCCCACCTGCGGCGACGGCAAGGTCCAGGCTCCCTGGGAGGATTGCGACGACGGCGTCAATGCCGGGGACTACGGCAAGTGCGGCCCCGGCTGTCACTACGGACCGCGCTGCGGAGACGGGATCGTCCAGCCCGAGATCGAGCAGTGCGACGGTGGCGACAACTGTCGCCAGGACTGCGTGTGGGACTACATTTTCTAGCAACCTGGGCGCAAAAGCTTCCCCGCACCGAGGTCACTCAACGCCAGCGATGCCGGCGAGCATTGCAAGCGGACCGCTGAGATTTTGCCCGACAGCGCGCTCGAGCTGTACCCGAATGTCGAGACTCCGCTCAAGGACATGGGCCGCCCACGACGTATCAGGGAAGCCGGGAACTGTCGAGCTCGAGGTAGAGAAGCTGGCTCTCTGGGAGCATCGCCAGGTTGGCGACGGTCAGCAAGGTATCGCCCCGCGCCGCCATCACGAGGGAGAAGAACGGCGGCGCATAGCTGGTCGTCGCGGTGGTGCTGTCGATCGGGAAGCGGCGAATAGCCTGGTCCGGCGTGGCTGCGTTGGTCACCCTTGCGACGGCCAAGGTGAGCGTCCTCGTCACGCTGGTCACCGAGGTCTGGCACGTGCAGGGCATGCCCCCGGACGTGCACATCGGCGTCGACTGCGTGAGCGCGAAGGTGCTGGTGGAATTGATCTCCAGCCACGCCGCGTAGGCGCGGCCGCTCGCCGTCCGCACCAGCCCAAAACCGGAAAGGGCGCCCACGCCGTGCTGAGTGCAGCTCGTGAGGCCCTTGCAGGGCTGCCCGGTAGTCACGGTGCCGCTGGGCGGACAGTCTCCGGTGTAGGCCGCCTGCTGCGAGCCGGGCACCACGCGGTCAGTCCACACCGCCGTGTCTGTGTCAGGGGTCATCACGTGCAGGCCTTCGGTCTGCTGAACGCCGAGGGCGGGAAAGGCACCTGAGCCGCCGAGCCCGCCCGTCAGCACGATCGGCCTGTACCAGAAAGAGAAGGTGTTCCCTGCCGTCCCGGTCCATGGGGCGTAGGCCGAGCCGTCAGGGCCTACCAGGCTCAGCGTGGGCAGCCCCGCGGTGCTGTTTCCCAGCCACGCCACCCAGGGCCGGCCCTTCGCATCTGCGTCCATGGCCATCGCCTGGGCGGCCGTGGTCCCGAGCTGCGTGGTCTGCCAGCATGAACCATCGCGTGTTGCCAGCCGGGGTAGGTTGTCGGAAAGGTTGAAGTACGCGATGAATGCGTGCGTCTCGTCGATCGATCGGCCTTCGCCGACCATGGCCAGATCGTTGCCCTCGACCATGGTCGCCTCGTCGGTCGACCAACCGGCAAGAGTTTCCCGCGCCCGCCACGCCCCCGGCATCTCGCCCACCAAGATGGTGCGGGTTCCGTCGCGCTCCACGGCCAGCGACTCGATCGCCGAGGTCAGCGCCGGTACGTCGTCAACCCGGGTCGTGCCGCCCGCGCCGATGGTGAATAGGTGCGAGGTAGCGCCGCCCATGGCCAGTAGCACCGACGCACCCGTGGCACCGTTCGGGACCAGCCACGGACCGTAGCTATTGCTGTCCGAGCAACGAAGGCTGTAAGCGACGCTGACCGGACAGCCCGTGGTGCTTCCGCAGACTGTCGCGGCATCGAAGGCGAACGGCGAGACGCTGCAACCCGAGGACGACTTCGCTGGTCCCTGCGCGTGGGACGCGGGACAGACCACGGCAGGGGCGTCGGCCGAGCCGTCATGCGCGTCGGCCGAGCCGTCACGCGCGTCGGCCGCAGCATCTCGGGCATCACCACCGTCGGACGGGGGGCTACCGTCAACAGCCCCCCCGCCGCCGCCCTTTCCGCCACCGGTGCCTGCCCCACCCGAGCCGAGCCCGCCAGAACCGCCAGCCGCGCCGCCACCCATGCCACCGGTCCCGGGGCTGGTCACGCCACCACTGGCCATCACGCCCCCGGTTCCGAGAGTCCCGCCATTGTCTCGCGTGCCACCACCCGCTGCCGCGCCGCCAGTTCCCCTCGGGCCGACGGACTTGGTTGATCCGCAACCGGCGGTCGTGGCTCCGACGACCATCGCCGCAGCGATGAGGATTCTCAGAGCGGTCGACGTCCTTCTCATCGCGTTCCTGCGCACACTGACCAATGTACGGTCCTCGGGCGACACTCGCAAAGACCTTCCGAATTTCGCTGACTGTTCCTCGATGCGCGGTGTAGCCCCTGTCACAGGGACGCGATTAGATCGAGCCCATGGATGGCAGCGCTCCGAAATACACCGGCATGAACTTCATCAATCCGCTCGCCACCATCGGCGCCGGCAAGATGGGCATGGGCACGCGCGAGGTCGGGAGCTTGATCGCCAAGCTCATCGGCTAGGGTAGATCGGCAGCATTCCTGAGTCGCGTGCCGATGATTCCACAATGTGGAGTCGGCACAATCGATGTGGATGCAACTTGGTCAAGGAAAAATGGCGCCCAAGTGGGCTATGCTTGAACCAGCACGTTCAAGCAAGGGCGCAGGTTCACATGGCCGAATACCGCATCAAGCTTTCGAATCTCCTCTCTTCCGATGCTCGACCCCTGACGGTGGCCGTCGGTGGGCCTCACATCCTTACGATTGTGCGGCTTAGAGGCAACCACACGCGAGCACGATTCCGATCCAACAGCGCTGCCTTGCTTCCCGTGACCCTCTCTCCCGAAGATCCGGACGTGCCCTCGGGTCTCGCTGCCGCGGCGATAGCCCTGCGCAACACTGAACTTGCTCCTGGTCGCAGGGTTCTGGTGTCCGGGCATACCGACTCGGAGGGTAGCGATGCCTCCAACCAGACACTGTCTTTGCTTCGTGGCCAGGCGCTCTACGGCATGGTGGCCGGGCAGCGCGACCTGTTCGCCCATGCTTGCTTTGGGCCTCACCTGAGCAGTTCGCAACGCTATCCGTCGACCAACGATGTTCGCGGCAAGCTCTGGGACGACTACATCGATGTGCTTGGCTGGGCCAGCCATAGCTTTGGGTGGGGTTGCGCGTACAGCGCCAAGACAACCCTCTGGAATGCCACCTGCAATTTCCAGCGGGCCTACAACGCCGACACGCACGCCGGCAATCCGACCGGAGCAGATCTCGACATCACGGGCAAATTCGACGAGCCGACATGGGCCGCCGTCTTTGACTGCTACGAAACGCAACTTTCGCAGATGCTGCAGACCGATCGTCCAGGGTTGACCAAGTTGCGCGAGCGAATCACTCTGATCGACGACAACAATGCGATTGTTGCGTGCGGCGAAGAGAAACCACTCGATCATCTTGGAGAGGACCACGTCCGGAGCCTCACCAACCGACGTGCGCATGTCGTGTTCTTCGAACCCCGTTCGGCAGAAGATGTTTCCGAGTTTCCCTGTTTGCAGGATGCCTGCGCCGCGGGCCGATGCTCCTACTTGCATGCCGAGTGGTGCGCGCTTGGGCCCCTGCCGGCCAAGGTCGAAGAGCTTCGAAGGCCTTTGTCGATTCGGGTCGTCGATAGCCAGCATCAACTCGTCTCCGGCAGCCCGTGCAAGGTGCAAGCTTCGGGCGAAACCTTCGACCGCACCACCGATGGGCACGGCATCGTGCGCGTCGAGGTCCAGCAGACGGCGAAGGAATGCCAGGTCGAATGGGAAATTCCCGCTCCAAAGTCGTCTGGCTTCCTGATGGTCGCGCGGGGGGACGTGCACCTGTGTCCCAGTCAGGACGAGGAAGGCTCTCACCAGCGGCTTCAGAATCTCGGCTACGCTCCGGGCGACGCCCTTGCGAATGGCGTGTATGCCTACCAGTGGGACAACGACGCAATCATCACCGGCCAATTGGCGGACATCCGCGACCAGCTTCACAAGTGGCACGATGGGGGTAGCGGCCCCTCACTGGTCAGGCTGCAATTTGACGACGGCGCGGGCCAGAAGGGGACCGTGCTCGCGCGGAACAGCGCTGGGCTGCAGGCAGGGCAGGCAACGCCGGACCCAGCGAAGGGCAACAGCGGGGTCATCACGGTCGGCCCGGCCCAACAAAACGTTCCACCGAAGCTCACGCCGTCGGGATGGTCGGAAGCCAAGGTGCACGAAGAGGCCAAGAACATCAGCGTCAGCACAAACAACAATGGCAGAGAGGGCAAGATCGACGACGTTGAGCTGGCCACCTTCAGGGCCAAGGCGCATGCAGCAGGTATGCAAAATCAAGCAGCGCTCGACTGGTATCGCAAGTACGAGACGGCGGCGGGTTTGGCCACTATCCAAGGTCACACGCCGGGGCGTCCATTCACGGACGCATACCTGGCTGGCCCGTACAAGCAGCAGATGAGGCTGGTCCATGCCAGCGATGCCGACATCGAACAGATCAACAAGGTCCTGTTCCCGCAGATCCACCTGGAGCTCGGGCCGGGGGCGCTGGCCAGTCTTCAGAAGAACGCGGGCCTGACCACGGCCGACCAGAAGGGCGTCGAAGCATTCGTTAAATACAAGGGCAAGGGCAGCGCCTTTGTCTACGACGACAACCAAAATGGCGTGATCGATGAACAGGACTTCATCGTCCTTGACGGCAAGGATTCCAGACGAACCAACGAACTCGAGGCGGACGACTTCAAGGGAACCTCGGCGATGATCGAGTTCGTGAAGGCATACCAGGCCCACCAGCCCCAGTTCATGCCGACCAACAAACCCTTCGACCAGTGGTTCCCCTCCCAGTTCTGGCAGTGGACCAAGAACCCCAGCAACAGCTACGGTGGATGGTGGGCGTACAAAGGCGCGGACGCGGCCAAAGACCTACTCGACTTCTTGACCAACTCATCCAGCTATGGCGGAGACTGCGCGACCCTGAAACAACTTGCGGCACACCACGTGCTCTCACACCAATTGGGTCCGACCCAGTACAACAAACTCGTCACGAAGTACGGGCTCCACATTGGATTCAATGTCGACCACAACAAGAACGGGCTCAGCAAGGAAGTCATCAGGGACGGAATTTCGCCATCCAGCGTGATTGACATCGAGCCCAACACCATGGGCTATGCCGCGGTGTCGCTCGACGATCCCCCTGCCAGCGCATCGGCCATCGACATCCAAAACCGGGAGAACGCTCGCCTGAAGCTCGCGGGAGGCAACTGGTCGGGCGAGCATTTCCTGCTGTGGATCGATACAAGCGGAACGAAGGTTGTGTTCGCACACCCTGCGAAGTCGGGCAGCCTTTCCGCAGCAACATTTGAAGACTGGCTCCGTGGCGAAGTTGTGAAGGAAGTCGGCCCCGTAGACTGGAAGTTGCAGAAGAGCGAAGTGATCATCACCTACAAGCCGAACCAGATCTACGACTCGGTCCATGCGAGAACGTTGTGAGATCAGGTGGCCGGTTCGTAACAAGCCTCGGTCAGGGATCAACATCGCCAGGTTGGCGACCAGTCCTTTGACGGTATTTTCTGTGTTACGCTGCTGAGCGCAGAGCCAGGCTGTCGCAGCTCGAGGCTGTGAAAGGAGTTGCCGGTGCGTACAATCATCGTATGTAGCATGCTGTTTGTCTGTTGCGGTGGAGGGACGGGATCTCACCCGGATTCAGGGGTGGGCACGGAAGCAGATTCGGGCGCCGGGCTGGTGACGGACGTGTCGGCTTCTGTGGCGGAGGATGTGTTGCCTGGCGCGACTGCGGACTCGTCGGCCTCCGTGGCGGAGGCGGCGCTTGGCTCCGCTGCGGACTTGACCGCGGACTCGGCGACTGAGTCTGGCAGCGCGTGCACGGTCGAGCAACCCGCCGACTGGGCCAACTGGTCGGTCTCGGATTCACCCAACAAGCTCAGGGACAATGGCGACGGAACGACATACGACGCGACCACTGGGCTGACCTGGATGAACGGGCCCTTGACCGGGGGGCCAAACGGCGATGGCACCTTCACCTGGGCCGAGGCTCAAGGCTTGTGCGCGTGCCCTTGGCGACTGCCCCAGCGTATCGAGCTGTTCTCGATCGTCGACTACACCACGTCGAACCCGGCGATGAACGCGGCTGCCTTCACGGCGACCAGCCAAACCTACTGGACCGCAACCCGCTACCGCGGATCCTCGATCCTGGTGTACGCCGTCGATTTCGCCATCGGCGGCGGGATCATGGCCAGCAAGCTGGATAACCGCCGCGTACGCTGTGTTCAGACTAAGACGAGCGTTCCCGCGAGTCGCTACACCGTCTCGACCAACGACAGCACAGGGGTGGTTGAAGTCCATGACTCTCTGACACAGCTCCACTGGAAGCAAGCGATCGAGCCCGAGACATACGCCTGGGCAGACGCGAGAGTCAGGTGCACTGATCCCTACCGCTTGCCGACTGTCTCGGAGCTGCAAACCCTCGTGGTGACGGACATCGGGTCGGTAACGACTGATCCCATCGCCTTTCCCAACGCGCCCAGTGAAAACATTTGGTCTTCCACGCCGTATCAGCCAAGCCCCGGCTCGGGCTGGTATGTGCACTTCTTCGACGGCCTTCCGGGACACATCAGCCCGGGAAACGCGTACCAGGTACGCTGCGTGCGATAGCTCAGCTGCGTTGCCAACAAGGGGCTCCGCCCGGAGGATGCGGAGCCTCGGCCGCACGAACTTGTGGGCCACGGACGGAAACTCATGGAACGATGTTCTTGCAGTCCTCAGTGCACAGGCTGTGGCCGTTGTCGGCGCCATTGTCGCATTGCTCGTTGAACAGGCTGTCCACGTGGCCGTCGCCGCAGTAGTGCGGCTTGTAGCAGCCGGGCCCGCAACCCGTGGTCTCGCCGTACTTTGACGTGTTGACGCCGTCGTCGCACTGCTCGAGACCGTTCACGATGCCGTCCCCGCAATTGGGGCCGAATTTGCATTGGGTGGTGCAGCCGCCATAGGCAGTGTCGGAGTTGGCCGGGCCATTGTCGCATTGCTCGCCGAACTGGCCGTCCACGTGGCCGTCACCGCAGAAGTGCGGCTTATGGCAGCCGGGAGCGCAGGCCGTGATCGCGCCGTACTTCGTCGTGTTGACGCCATCGTCGCACTGCTCGGGACCGTTGACGATGCCATCCCCACAGTAACCGCCCCACGTGCAATGC
>Ga0302322_100001989_pt1 | contig 17107 bp, 11 predicted proteins | sample Fen_T0_2_FD_203757 | JGI IMG/M metagenome (GOLD analysis project Ga0302322, IMG submission 203757) | Peat permafrost microbial communities from Stordalen Mire near Abisko, Sweden - Fen_T0_2 | ecosystem: Environmental > Terrestrial > Soil > Wetlands > Permafrost | place: Sweden: Abisko... | reverse complement strand
GCCATCTGCATCGTGTTCTTCCCGGTGGTTCTGCTGGTGGGGCCGGCCAAGTACCTGTTCACACCCCTGGCCATGGCGGTGGTCTTTTCCATGCTGGCCTCGTACGTGCTGTCCCGGACCCTGGTGCCCACCATGGCGCGGATGCTGATGGGCCACGATCATCCAGAGCCGGAGAGCCTCGTGGGGCGCTTCAACATCTGGCGTGAGCTGTGGCTGGGCCGCATGCAGGAGGCCTACGGCAAGGCCCTGGACATGGTGCTGCACCACCGGGTCTTCGTCCTCATGGTGTCCGTGGCCTTCCTGGTGGTCAGTTCGGGCCTGCTGTTCGTCATCGGCCGCGACTTCTTCCCCACCGTGGACGTCGGCCTGATGAAGCTGCACGTGCGCACTCCCGTCGGTCTGCGGGTCGAGGAGACGGAGCGCCTGGTGGCCCAGGTGGAGGCCGAGATCAAGGCCATCATCCCGGCGAAAGAGCTGCGCTCGATCAACAGCAACATCGGGGTGCCCAACGCCTTCAACCTGGCCTTCATGCCCAGTGACAACGTCACCAGCCAGGACGCGGATATCTTCATCTCGCTGAGTCCGGAAGAACACCACACCCGCGAGCACATGGCGCGGATGCGGGAGGAACTGCCCAAGCGCCTGCCCGGTGTCAGCTTCTACTTCCAGCCCGCAGATATCGTGAGCCAGGTGCTGAATTTCGGCGTCGCGGCGCCCATCGATGTCCAGGTCGAAGGGCCCAATCTCAAGGCCAGCGCCGAGGTGGCCCAGAAACTGAAAGCGGCCATCCAGGGCATTCCCGGGGCCGTGGACGTGCGTATCAAGCAGGTGACCGAATCCCCGGCCTACCGGGTGGATGTGGATCGCCTCCGGGCCGCCCGGGTGGGCGTGGCGCAGCGGGATGTCGCCAACGGCCTGCTGGTGGCCCTCTCGGGCAATGGCCAGCTGGCCCCGTCCTACTTCCTGAACCCCGCCAACGGTGTCAACTACTTGGTGGTGGTGAAGGCGCCGCTGGCGAATCTCGATTCGCCGGAGAAGCTCATGGGCACGCCCTTCGGCCTCCCCGGCTCGGCCAACCTGCTCCAGTCCGATCCCTTCAAGGTGGCTGGGCCGGGCACCCAGACCGCCTTCCAGCCCTTGTCCAACCTGGCCTCCCTCCAGCGCATCAGCACGCCCAGCGAGATCAACCACTTCACGGTCCAGCGAGTGCTGGACGTGATGGCCAATGCGGAAGGCCGCGATCTGGGCAGCGTGGTGAAGGAGATCGAGGGCCAGATCAAGGCCCTGGGTCCGCTGACGCCGCCCATGAAGATCCGCATCCGGGGCCAGAACGAGGTGATGACCGAATCCTTCCGCAGCCTCGGCGGCGGGCTGGTGATCGCCATTGCCCTGGTCTACCTGCTCATGGTGGTGCTGTTCCAGAGCTGGCTCGATCCCTTCATCATCATCATGGCCGTGCCCGGCGCCCTCGTCGGCATTCTGTGGATGCTGGCGCTGACGGGCACCACCTTCAACGTGGAATCCCTCATGGGCGCCATCATGGCTGTGGGCATCGCCACATCCAATGCCATCCTCATCGTGAGCTTCGCCAATGAAGTGCGCGTCGGCAACCCAGGCCTGAGCGCCATGGAGGCCGCCCTCGAAGCGGGCAAGGTGCGGCTGCGGCCCGTGCTGATGACGGCGCTGGCCATGATCATCGGCATGGTGCCCATGGCCCTGGCCCTGGGCGAGGCCGGCAGCCAGAACGCGCCGCTGGGCCGGGCGGTGATCGGCGGCCTGCTCATGGCCACCTTCGTCACCCTCTTCATCGTGCCTGTCGTGTACAGCCTCCTGCGGAAGAAGCCGCCCACGGCCCATCTGCTGGAGGAGAAGTTCCAGCTGGAACAGCAAGGGAGTGAAGCATGACCACCGAGCGACCGGAATCCCCGACCTTCAAGCTGGGCGGCGCCCTCACTGTGGTGGTGGCGGTCCTGGGCCTGGCGGCCCTCCTCTTCGCCCGCCAGTCCGGCCTGAAGCAGGAGGCGAATCAGCGCAAAGCCGAAGCCGATGCCGGCCCCCGGGTCCGAGTCGCGAAGGTGGGCCTGCAGGGCGCGGAGCGCGGCCTTACGCTGCAAGGGGAGGCCCTGCCCTTCGCGAGCACCACGCTCTTCGCCAAGGTCAGCGGGTTCCTGCGCAGCATGCCCGTGGACAAGGGGTCCGTCGTCGCCAAGGGCCAGGTGGTGGCCATCGTGGAATCTCCGGAAACGGATCGGGACACCCAGGCACTCCAGGCGGACTTCGACAACAAGCGCCGGAATGCCGAGCGCAGCCGCTCCCTTGGCAAGGAGGGGCTCCTGAGCCCGCGCGATGTGGAGCAGGCGGATTCCGATGCGAAGGTGGCCGAAGAAAAGCTGGCCTCCCAGTCCACCCTGAAGGGCTACCAGGTGGTGCGGGCCCCCTTCAGCGGCGTGATCACCCAGCGCCTCGTCGACCCCGGTGCGTTGATCCAGAATGCCGGGACATCCAGCACGGCCCAGCCACTGGTGACCTTGGCCCAGGTGGATCGGCTGCGGGTGACGTTCTATCTGGATGGTTCGGTGGCTTCGCTGGTGAAGGCCGGTACCGAAGTCGAAGTGCGTCCGGTGGAACACCTCGAGGTGGTCCGGCGGGTTAAGGTGAGCCGGGTGGCCGGGGCCCTGGATTCCAGGACCCGTACCCTGCTGGTGGAAGCGGACCTCGACAACCGCGATGGCGCCTTCCTGGCCGGTGGCTTCGTGCAGGTGGGCCTGAAGGTACAGGCCTCGGGCCGGTTCGCGGTGCCAGTCGAAGCGGTGGTCCTGCGGGATGGCAAATCCCTGGCCGTGGTGGTCCAGCCCGATGGCCGGGTCCGCTTCCAGGCCCTGCAGCTTGGTGAGGAGGAGGACCAGCGCATCCGGGTGTTGGGCGGCCTGCAGCCCGGTGACACCGTCGTGCTCAACCCGCCCCTCGGTCTGAAGGATGGCGACAAGGTTCAGGCCACGGGAGCCTGATCCACGTTTATCCTCCGGTTGGGTCGGTTGGCAGGGGCGGAACTGCCCAGGTGGCTGGGCACATGAATTGCCTCAGTCAACCGTCTGAACTGAGTCCAACCATGTCCTTCGCCCGCCCCCATGTGCCCCTTGATGCCTTGATGGGCCGGCTGCAACTGCCGGGGCCGCTGCAGGATGTGGCTCTGCGTGCCCCAGCAAGGGCTGACGTCGGCACGACAGAGTCCTTTCGTGCCCAGTTGCTCCAGCACATGATGGGCGAGCTTGATCGCACCTCCATGGCCATGAACGAGACCGAGGCCGGAACCAGCGCCTTACCGATGCATTGGAATCACCTTCCAGCCAGGGGAACGCAGGAGGCAGGGCCCACGCGGGCTCGTCTCCAAGGAGTTCGTCGAACCACCCCCGGGACACCGGCCCGCCATCGGCCCCAGGTCGGTGCTCCTGCGCTCGCCTCGTGTCATGCCCTGCCAGGCCCGGGCGTTTCTTCCACGCGTCCGCCCCTCTCGGTACCGTCTCCAGCGCTTGGTTCTGAATCCGGATTGGTCCGGTCCAATCCCCTACCGGCGAAGGCCGTGGTTCCCCAGGTAAGCGCCGCGGAAGGGTTCCTGAAAAAGCTGGCAGGGATCGCCGAAGCTACGGCCGGGACCCTGGGCCTGTCCCCCCATCTGCTTCTGGCCCAGGCTGCGCTGGAAACCGGCTGGGGCCGGAAGGCGATCAAGGATGTGGCCGGCCAGGAGAGCTACAACCTGTTCGGAATCAAAGCCGACAAGCATTGGACGGGCAAAACCGTCGCGGTGAGAACGACCGAATACATCAACGGAGTGCCGCAGACCAAAGTGGCGTCTTTCCGGGCCTACGACTCCTATGTCGATTCGTTTGCAGATTATGCAAGGCTGATCAAGCATCGCTACGGCCAAGCCATCGCCAACGGAGCGACCGCCGAAGGATTCGGGCAGGCTCTGCAGGCGAAGGGCTATGCCACTGATCCCAACTACGCCCAGAAGATCGCCCGGGTCGCCCAGAGCGTGGCCTATCGATTGGCGTCGAGGCCCGCAGGAACCATCGAGATGGCCTGAAATCAAGCCCTCGCCATTGCTGGCAATGGAGGCTGGGATCCGATTCCAGCACCGGCCTAGGCGCGGTGGTGCCTATTCACGAACGGGTTCCGGTCTTGGCTTGGGTTCCCGACCCTCATGGGGCGGCGCTGGCTTTGGAGGGGGCTGTTCCCCCGCATGGGGAATGGGTTCCGGACGTCGATCCGGAGCCTGGTGCGGCGCGGGTTCCGGCTTGGGACCGGGCGCTGGATGCGGTAGGGGTTCTGGCTTGCGTTCCGGCGCCGGTCGCGGTGCAGGCTCCGGGCGGCGCTCAGGTGCCGTGTGCGGCGCGGGTTCTGGACGGCGCTCGGGTGCTGGCAATGGTGTCGGCGCCGGACGACGCTCGGGGGCCGGAAGCGGTGCAGGTGTGGGCCGACGTTCGGGCCCGGGGGTAGGCGCGGGTGCCGGGTGGCGTTCGGGCGCTGGCGTCGGTGCCGGATGAGGTTCGGGGCTGCTGGGTCTGGACTCTGTGGCAGGGCTCTTCCCGGGCGGTGGGAGGGTCTTTGGTGTGGCCTTCAGGGTGGATTCCTCCACCTTTCCGCCAGGTGCCTTGGCCGGCACGACGTTCTTGGGGGAGAAATCAGCAGGCCTCGCCGTCGCGGCCACGGCCGGTTTGCCGCGATTGACGGAGGCCAACAGCTCCCTGTTCTGGCTGGCGGCCTGATGATGCCGGTCCTGATCCGTGGTGGGCTGCAGGTGGTGCTCTTTCTCGACCTGCCGTTCCTGCGGGGTCGGTGCGGTCCGGAGGCCACCTGCGCCACCGTTGTAGGCGATGGTGGTGTTGTTGACAATCACTGTCCTGTTGTAGACGTTGGTGACGCGAGTGGTGCTGACGTTGCTGACAGAGCGGTTGTAGTAGTAGTTCTGGTTCTGCCAGTATCCGCCTTCGAAGCCGGAGCCTCCGTAGCCGTAGCCGTAGTTGATGCCGCCGTAGTACCCCACATGGGTTCCCCAGTACCCCGCGTGGAACTCGAAGAAATCACCGCCCCAGGCCCAATAGCCGGGTGTCCAGAGCAGCCCGAGCTGGGGGGCGCGGACCCAGGTGCCTGGCACCCAGAAGTAGCCATCCTCCCCCCAGGCCCAGTAGCCGGGAGTCCAGAGGAACCCATCCTCGGGGAGGATGGGTTGTTCATAGATGGGAATCGGCGGGGGCCCCACGGTGATCTGGATGCTGATCTGGGCGGATAGGGGGGAAGCCGCGGCCACTGTCAAAAGGAAACAGGCAATGGGGGAAACGAGTCGAGGGGTACGCATGGTTAGCCTCTTGTGGACCGGAGGGCTCAAACAAACAGTCCACACAGGGGAGCCGTTTTCCCTCTCATTCCAGGCAACCTGGAGCATCTTCTATTCCATAATATAAATAATTGCTAATTAAGTACGTTAGATAGCCTGTTCGCCATTGAACGCGTGACCGTTCCATCAAAATGGAAGGCCGTTTCATTCAATTCGAACATACGGTTCCCCTGCAGGCGACTCTTCGACCATAGGCATGCCGGTCCCTTCGCACCTCGGTGGTCTGGCCCAGATCAACCTTGAGGTGCAGGGTCCTTGCCACTTGCACCGGCCATCAGGCCAACCGTTGCGGCCAGTCCCACCGCCAGCAGGATCCGCAGGAAGAACAGGTTGCGGCTCAGGCCGTGGGCCTTGTTGTAGGCCACCCGATCCGCGTGGTCTGGGGCCAGGGTTTCAATGGGCGCGTTGATGCGGGCCCGGATGGCCTGCACCTTGGGCGTGACGACAAAGCTGCTGGCCAGGCACATGAGGAGGGCCACCATCAGGCCGCCGCTCCACAAGCGGATGGGGCCGATGAGGTCTTCTTTCACTTCCGCGACCCAGCGACCCACCCAGCTCAGCCCCGCGAGGCCGAAGGCGATCCAGGCGGCCCAGTCCAGGCGCCCGATGATCAGCCCGGCGATGCGTCCGGCCACGTCCCGGCTGGGCAGTTCCCGGAAGAAGATGGGTGCCGAGAAGATGCCGAAGCCCAGGGCTGCGCCCGCCCACAGGAGCAGCAGGATCTGGGAGAGCTGGTCGAGGCGACGGATTGTGGCTGCGTTCATCGGTTCCCAAGAATTGAAGACTGAAGACTGGAGACTGCCCTTACCACTCGTTGTAGGGAATGCCGTTCTCGCCCTTGTCCGTGGAGCCGCTGCGTACGCGGAAGACACCGAGCTCGGCGTCCGGGTTGTCCGGATCCGGCGGTTCCAGTTCGGTCTGCCAGGTATCGCGGGATTGGGTCATGGGATCCCAGGGCATATCTCTCAGGTAGCCAAGTTCCCGGAGGGGGCCGAGGCTGGAAGGGTACTTGCCGCGGTCGGCGCGGTGCTGTTCCAGGGCGTGGTTGAGCTGGAACAGGTTCTCCTTGAGCACCGCCTCCCGGGCCACCTTGGTCTTGTGGCGGTAGCCCGCCAGCCCCACCGTGGCGAGCAGGGCCAAGATGGTCATCACCACGACCAGTTCGATGAGGGTGAACCCGGCTCGCCTGGTGGCGCGGCGGAGGTGGAGAGCTTGGAGGACCGACATGTCACTACCTTAACGCAGCTGGGAGCCTGGAAGATGCCCAGGGCCCTGGGTCATGGATGCGCAGGCTGGGCGATTGGTTACCTGGCCGCCCAGGCTTGCACCGGGCTCGCTCGCGAGCTCAGATCCCTCCTGCCCAAAGGCCAGTCGAATCAGTTCAACGCAAAGACGACAGAGCTGTCGTCCCGGTAGACCTCACTGAAAGGGGGACAGTACAACTCGAGGAAGGGCATGGTCCGGGCGCTGCGGAGCACCAGGTAGCGTGCATGGAACTGGCTCGCCAGGACGCTGGCATCGAGCCGGACCTGATGGCGGCGGAACCGCTCCAGGAGCCGAGCCCGGTCCTCGTCCGCCCGCAGGGAGTAGGTGGGATCGAGGCCCCATAGGTAGGTCTGCCGACTGCCATCGTAGAACAGCTCCGGGAAATCATCCCAGGACAGGTTGATTACGGTTTCCCCCGGGGCGAGGTGGTGGCTCATCCAGGCGCAGGCTCCCGTGAAGAAGCGCGGCGGCGCGAAATCCATCTGGTACACCGAATAGAACGACATGGACCGGGCGTGGAAGCCGCACAGGAGGGATAGCGCCACCAGGGCGGCCCCCATCCGAACGCGGGGCCGGGCCAGCCAGCGCCCCGGTTCCTCCAGAGCGGGCAGGAGATCCCGCACCACCAGCGCGCAGGCGAAGCACAGGAGCAGCACCGAATACTCGGCGAACCGGGGCGATGCGGCCGTCATGCCGAACCAGAAGAGGGCTGCCAGGCCAAGCCCCATGGTCTCCGGCGCCAGGCGTTTCCGCCAGGCGAACAGAGCCACGAGGAGGGCCACGACGAGAATCAGGAGGAGCGGGTAGATATCGAAAAAGACCGGCCAGGAGTAGGGGTAGAGCTCATTGCCGAGCTCGAAGCCAGAAGCGCCCTGGCCCTGCAGGCCAAGGCGGAAGACCTGCACATACGTCAGGAAGGTCTCCAGCGTCAGGGGCGAATAGGGATGAATGGCCAGCCCCAGGACGGCACCGAGCCCCGCCGCCCCGGGCAGCCTGAGGTCCAGGCGCTCGCCGCGGAGCCACAGGCCCAGGACGAAGGGCACGGCTGTCAGGAGGAGGACGAAGGGGACCGTGTAGCTCCAGGCGTAGACGAAGCCAAGGACCAGGAGGGCCCGCCAGCGCTTCTGCATCAGGAAGTGGAGGCCCAGGACGAGGAGCAGCATGCTCAGCACATGGGAACGGATCATGCCCAGCCGGGCGATGAAGAGACCACCCGTGGCCAGCGGAAGCGCCGTGAAGAACAGCGGGTAGCGCACCCGGTGGGCCCGCAGCACCAGATAGAGGGCGACGAGCACCGCCACGGAGAGCAGCAGGGCGAAGATGCGGGCGCCGAGGATGGGCTCCTGCCCAATGCGGGCGAAGGGCATCATGCCGAGGTGGTAGAGGAATTCCTTGTCGCAGAACTGCTCCCGCCAGGTGCTGAGCTGCGTCCAGGGGAAGGCCCTTGAAAGGCCCCGCATCGGCATCATCTGGGCGAGGCGGGCGTGGAAGTAGCCGTCCCGCTCGAAGAGCCCTTGCTGCAGGAGCGCGGTTCCGGCGAAGAGGCCGGTCACATAGGCGAAGAAGAGGGCCGGGAGCGCCCAGGCCTTCAGCCGCGACGCCCGGTCAGGGGTTCCAGGCTCAGGCTCCATGGATCAGCCTCTCCAGGCGGGGCCCGCTCATGATTGAGCCGGACGTCGGCCCACGGGCGGAATGGCGAGATAGGCCAGCCGCTTCATCTCCCTGCGCCCCCTGGTCACGGTGTCGAGGATCAACCCGCAGGTGAACCCCAGGGCCGAGATGATCATCATGCCCGTGGCTAGGATGGCCGTCGGGAATCTCGGGACGAGCCCCGTGGCGAAGTAGGTCAGGAAGACGGGAATGGCCAGACCGACGGCTACGGCCGCGAGAATACTGGAAAGGATGGAGAAGAACTGCAGCGGCTTCTCGTTGCGGTAGAGCGCTGCGATCAGCGCCAGGATCTTGAGCCCATCGGTGTAGGTTCTCAGCTTGCTGACGGAGCCCTCAGGACGCGCGCCGTAGGGTGTCGCCAGTTCCGCCACGGGCATGGACAACTCCAGGGCATGCACGGTCAGCTCTGTCTCGATCTCAAAACCCTTGGAAAGGGCCGGGAAGGATTTCACGTACCTGCGGGAGAAGGCGCGGTAGCCCGAGAGGATGTCCGTGAACCGCTTTCCGAACAGAAGGCGCACCGCCGAAGTCAGCAGCACGTTCCCGAAGCGGTGCCCGGACCGGTAGGCCTCCCGGTTGGTCTCGACCCGGCATCCCACGATCATGTCGGCCTGCTGGGCAACCAGCATCTCCACCATGCGTGGGGCGCTGCCGGCGTCGTAGGTCGCGTCGCCATCCGCCATCAGGTAGACATCGGCATCGATATCGGCAAACATCCGTCGGACCACGTGCCCTTTGCCCTGGGAGGTCTCGATGCCCACGAAGGCCCCCGCCTCCCGCGCTGCCGCGACCGTCCCGTCCGTCGAGTTGTTGTCATAGACGTAGATGTCAGCCTGCGGAAGCGCTGTCCGGAAGGCCTGCACGACCCTGGCAATAGCTGCTTCCTCGTTGTAGCAGGGGATCAGCACCGCCACCTGCACCGGGCCTGGGCGTTCGTTGCTCATGGTTTCCATCCAGTGTTCGTGAAGGGGGTTCGAAGGGCCCATTCTGGCCTATGGATGGCCCGCAGATCCACGCTGCATTTCGAGGGAGCCCAGGTCTTTAGGCTCCTACATGCCGCGCAGAATTGCGGGGACCGAACCCCGATTTGGTTGTGCAGCCTCACGGGGTACCCTTCAGGTCGTCCCGCCGGTTCCCACTTGCGCCCAGGGAATGGGATCTTCCTGGACATCCCGGGGCAACTCGCTTCATCTGGAAAGCTGCAAGCCTCACCATCCCATCGGACCGAAAGCGCCCATGAACTTGCCCCGCCAATTCATGCGATATGCCGTTGTGGGGGCCAGTGGGACCCTGGTCCAGTGGGGTGTGCTTTGGGCCGGTGTCCGGTATTTCGCCGCACCGGCCGCAGTCGCCTCCTCGATCGGCTATGTGCTTGGCTCTCTATTGAACTACCTGCTCCACTATTTCGTCACGTTCGGCAGCGGGAAGCCGCATGCCGAAGCGGCCTCCAAGTACTACTCGGTACTGGGGGTTGGCTGGTGCATCAATGCCGGCCTCATGGGCCTCCTCGTCCACCATTGGCATCTGAACTACTGGTTCGCCCAATTTCTCGCAACCGGGGTCGGCGTCCTTTGGAATTTCGCTGGGAGCCGGTGGTGGGCGTTCAAGCATCCTGCCGCCAAGGCGGAGTGAAACCTCGGTGGTGGTGGAAGCGGTTCAGGCGCAGCGGGGAGGTATTTTGACCCCATGGTGGTCTTTCTGTAGGCTGGGGATGCCCCAATAAGGGGGACCCATCCACTCCGCAGCCAGGAGCCTCCGTGCCCAAACTGACCAGCCCTGCCACGCTCCGCCTGACCATCGGAGCCGCCTTCGCCCTGCTCCTGGCCTGCGGCGGCGGGGGTGGCGGCGGACCCAAATCCTCCCTGCCCAATGGCCCTGCCGGGGCCTGGCAGGGTGCCCACCTCACGGAGATCGGTGCCCTCAACGATGCGTGGTACCCGTCCGTGGCCATGGACGGGACGGGGCGCGCCCTCACCACCTGGTACCAGAACAGCGGTGGCACCTCCGCCATCTGGGCCAATGCCTACGCCCCGGCCTCGGGCGGATGGCAGGGGGAAGGCACCCTCGAGCCTGCGCTGACCCCGGCCAGCGGTCCCAAGGTGGCCATCAACGCCGCCGGGGCCGGGATGATCGTATGGGAGCAGAGCGATGGCACCCAGTACCGCATCTATGGGATGCGCTACCAGACGGGTGTGGCTGGCGTCTATGGCACCCAGGACCTGATCAGCACCACCGCGGCTGACGCCGGGACCCCCGCCGTCGCGGTCAATGCCGGTGGATCCGCCGTGGTCGCCTGGGTCCAGAGCGATGGCGCGAACTACCATGCCTGGGCCAACCTCTACACACCGGGCTCCGGGTGGGGGACGCCCACCCAACTTGAGACCAGTGCCACCGATTCCTCCATCACGCCTTCGGCCGCCATCGATGATGCGGGGAATGCCACCGTCGTCTGGCAGCGGGCCTTGGACCTGAACTCCCTTCCCTACACCGTGTGGGTCGCGCGCTGGCACGGCGGCGCCTGGTCGGCCGCACCGACCCTCCTGCACGCCGGGAGCGGGGATACCGGCAACCCCGCCATTACCATGGGCTCAGCCGGCGCTATCGCGACCTGGACCGAGACCCTGGACGGCGGCGGCTCCTATCAGATCCACACCAGCCGCTGGACCTCGGGCACGGACGCATGGAGCGCGCCCGTGCGAGTGAGTCCCACCACCGAGCATGCGGATATGCCCGCAGTCGCTGTCGACGGCAGTGGGAACGCGCTCCTGGTCTGGGAGCAGACCTTTGGCGGCGTGACCACCGCCACCGCGCTGAACATGGCCTCAAGCCAGTACTCCGCAGCCTCTGGGTGGTCGACCATCCGCCGTCTCGACACCCTCCCGGGTACGGTCGGCCCGGCCGCCGTCGCCATGAATGCCTCTGGATCAGCCAACGTGGTCTGGAACCAGAATGACGGAGTAGCGATCAGCATCTTCGGCGTTCGCTATTCACCCACCGGTGGATGGGGGGCCGCCACCACCCTTGAAACCGATCAGAGCGGATCCGCCTATGCGCCAGCCATCTGCGTCGGGGCCAATGGAGACGCCATGGCGGTCTGGTACCAGAAGGATGGGGCAGGGCTGCGCCACATCTACACCAACCGCTTCCACTGAAGCGGATGGACCCTCACTCAATCACCAGCAGCAGATCCTTGGCCTCCACTCGCTGGCCGGGGTGGGTGCAGAGCCTGGCCACCTTCCCGTCCATGGGCGCGTAAAGGGTGGTCTGCATCTTCATGGCCTCCATCACCAGCAGGCGGTCGCCCTTCTTGATGGCCTGGAGAGGTTCCACGGCGATGGAGGAGATGATGCCGGGAATGGGGGCCCCCACCTCGCCCGGTACCGCGGGATCCGCCTTGGGCTGCACCGGCGCCTCCACCCGCCGGGTCTGGTCCTGGACGCTGACTTCCCTGGGCTGGCCGTTCAGCTCGAAGTAGAGGGTGCGCGAACCGTCCGCGTGGGGTTCGCTGGCGGTGAGGAACTTGATGACCAGGGTCTTGCCCTGCTCCAGATCCACGCTGATCTCTTCGCCCTTCTGCATGCCGTAAAAGAAGAGGGGCGTGGGCAGGATGGAGAGGTCGCCGCAGGCCTGCCGGGATTCATCGAACTTCAGGAAGACTGCGGGGTACATCAGGTAGCTCAGGACGTCCGTTTCCGTCACCGGGTGGCCCAGCCTGGTTTCCAGGTCGTGGCGCGTGGCGGCCAGGTCCACGGGCTCGAGCATGGCGCCGGGCCGGCCCTGCCGCGGTTCGGCGCCCTTGAGCACGATGCGCTGGATGCGCTCGGGCCACCCGTCCTCGGGTTCGCCCAGGGAGCCCATGAACATATCGATGACGGAGTTGGGCAGGTGCAGGGCATGGTGCTCCTCCTGGTCCACGAACTCCTTCATGGCCAGGCCGTGGCTTACGAGGAAGAGGGCCATGTCCCCTACCACCTTGCTGGAGGGGGTCACTTTCACAATGTCGCCGAAGGCCATGTTCACGTCCGCGTAGGCGCGGGCGATCTCGGGCCAGCGTCGGGCCAGGCCCATGGACTCGGCCTGGGCCTTGAGGTTGGTGAACTGGCCGCCGGGCATCTCGTGGAGGTAGACCTCCGCCGTGCCGGCCGGCGGTGCGGCATCGAAGGGCTGGTAAGTGGTCCGCACCGCCTCCCAGTAGTCGGAGCAGGCGTTCAGGTGCTGCAGATCCAGCCCCGTGTCCCGCTCGGTATGGGCCAGGGCGGCCACGATGGAATTCAAGTTGGGCTGGCTGGTGGTACCGCTGAAGGAAGCGATGGCCACGTCCGCCACGTCGACGCCCGCTTCCGCTGCCTTCAGGATGCTCGCCGCGTTGACCCCGCTGGTGTCGTGGGTGTGGAAGTGCACGGGGAGGCCGGTCGCCTCTTTGATGGCTTTGACCAGCTTGAAGGCCGCGTACGGCTTGCACAGCCCGGCCATGTCCTTGATGGCGAGGATGTGGGCGCCCCGCTTCTCCAGCTCCTTCGCCATCTTCACGTAGTAGGCCAGGGAGTATTTATCGCGCCTGGGATCAAGGATGTCGCCGGTGTAGCAGATGGCGGCCTCGCAGACCTTGCCGGACTTGCGCACGGCCTCCATGGCGGCTTCCATATTGGGCAGCCAGTTGAGGGAATCGAAGACCCGGAATATGTCGATACCCGCACCAGAGGCTTCCTGGATGAAGGCAGCCACGACGTTGTCGGGATAGGCGGAGTAGCCCACCGCATTGGAGGCCCGCAGCAGCATCTGGAAACAGATGTTGGGAATGGCCCCGCGCAGCAGGGTCAGGCGCTCCCAGGGATCCTCCCGCAGGAACCGCATGGACACGTCGAAGGTGGCGCCGCCCCAGAGCTCGAGGCTGTAGAGCCCGGCCATGCGGTGGGCCACATGGTTGGCGATGGCCAGCATGTCGTAGGTGCGCATCCGCGTGGCCAGGAGGCTCTGGTGCGCGTCCCGCATGGTGGTGTCCGTCAGCAGCAGCCGCTGCTGGTCCCGGGTCCAGGCCGCGAAGCCCTCGGGGCCAAGGGAATCCAGCACCTGCTTCGTGCCGTCGGGTGGCACGGCGAATTCGTGCGCTGGTCTGGGGGGAACCTGGATCGAAGCTGGCCGTGGTTTCCCGGCCACTTCGGCATTGCCGTTCACGATCACGTCGCCCAGAAAGGCCAGCAGCTTGGTGCCTCGGTCCCGGCGGGTCATCATCTGGAACAGCTCCGGCGTCTGGTCGAGGAAGGAGGTGGTCGTCTCGCCCTTCCTGAAGCGGGGATGGTTCACCAGGTTTTCCAGGAAGGGGATGTTGGTCTTGACGCCACGGATGCGGAATTCCCGCAGGCTGCGGTCCATGCGCTGGCAGGCTTCCTCCAGGCCCCGGCCCCAGGCCGTGACCTTCACCAGCAGCGAGTCGTAGTAGGGCGTGATGACCGCCCCGCCATAGGCCGAAGCGCCATCCAGACGGATGCCGAAGCCCGCCGGCGAGCGGTAGGTGGCGATCTTCCCATAGTCCGGCACGAAGCCCTTGGCGGGGTCCTCCGTGGTCACCCGGCACTGGAGGGCGTAACCCCGCACGGTCACCTCCTGTTGCCGGGGCAGGGCCATCTCGGGCCCGAAGAGGCTGAAGCCCTGGGCGATCTGGATCTGGGACCGCACGATGTCGATGCCCGTCACCATCTCGGTGACCGTGTGCTCCACCTGGACCCGGGGGTTCACCTCCATGAAAAACCACTCGCCGGTATCGGCGTCCACCAGGAACTCCACCGTGCCCGCGCTGCTGTAGCCCGCCTCCCGGCCCAGGGCCACGGCCGCCTCGCAGAGCTCCTGGCGGATGCGGGGATCCAGACCCGGTGCCGGAGCGAGCTCCACCACCTTCTGATGGCGCCGCTGCACGGAACAGTCGCGCTCGTAGAGGTGCAGCAGGTTGCCTTGGCGGTCGCCCAGGATCTGCACCTCGATGTGGCGGGCCCGGCGGATGTAGCGTTCGAGGAAGACCGCGCCGTTGCCAAAGGCGGCGGCCGCTTCGCGGCTGGCCTCCTGGAAGCGCTCCAGGAAATCCTCGGGTCGATCGACGACCCGCATGCCGCGGCCGCCGCCCCCGAAGGCCGCCTTGATGATGAGGGGGAAGCCGATCTGCTGGAGCACCTGGTCCAGGGTGGGCGGCTCGACCACCGCCTGTTCCGTGCCCGGCACCACGGGAATGCCGGTGCGCTCCGCCAGCTGCCGGGCTGCGGTCTTGTCCCCCAGCCGCTCCAGGATCTCGGCGCTGGGCCCCACGAAGACGATGCCCGCCTTCTCGCAGGCCCGGGGCAGGGCGGGATTCTCCGAGAGAAAACCGTAGCCCGGGTGGATGAAGTCCACGCCTTTTTCTTTGGCGAGGGCGACGATGGCCTCCGCGTCCAGATAGGCCTGGACGGGGCCGCCGCCCTGGCCCACCAGGTAGGCTTCGTCCGCCTTGAAGCGGTGCAGGCCCAGGCGGTCCTCCTGGGAATAGATGGCCACGGACCGGAAGCCCAGTTCATCGGCGGCCCGGAGGATCCGGATCGCGATCTCGCCCCGATTCAGCGCCATCAGCTTCTGCATGGAGGTCTCCGCGGGCGGCCTCCGAGGGGAGACATGGATATCGGCAACTGCAGGCAATCTTACTGGAGGACTGATTGTCCGCACAGGAACGATGCCTTCCGGGTCCCTATTCCGCCGAGCGGGCCAGAGCTTGGCCGGACAGGGGAAGCTCCGAATCCCGCCCGCGAGGGTATGGCCAGGATGGGATGCCCAAGGTGACGCAGCCAGGTATCCGGCGGAAGGCCTCCAGGCTTGGAACTCTGGTCTGACCACTCCTTCCGAGGAGGGCCTTGAAATCGATTGGAGGGCCTGGTCAGAAACCGTCGAATATTTTGAACTAAGTGTTAAGTGATTAAAGTAAAAGAACATCGAACGATGACTTATGGGTAGTTAATGTGACTTTCGTCGTTGACCCTAAGGTAATCAATCAGCATAATCGCCGGTGCAAGGGAGCTCACATGCATGAAGCTGTGGAGACATTTCACCGGTCCCTGACGGATCGAACGCGCCAGGCCCTGGCAGACAGGGATCTTGGCAACAAGATCCTGATCCAGATCGGATCGGCCACCTGCGAACACGCGGCGGGCTCCCAGGCGGTCGCTGAGGAGTTCGTCCGGACCATCCGGGCCTCCGGCCGGAAGGACATCGTCATCCACAAGACGGGCTGCACGGGGCGCTGCTCCCGCGAGCCCATCGTGGGCGTCCAGGTTCCCGGGCAGATGCCGGTGAAGTACGAGCGGGTGAACCGCGACCTGGTCCACAAGATCTTCACGGAGCACATCCAGGGCGCCGGTCCTCTCATGAAGCACGCGCTGGATCACGGCACCGAGGCCCTGCCCGAGCAGGAGTTCCTGTTCTGCGAAGGGAGCCGCTGCCGGGGCACCGCCACCAGGGATCTGCGGGGCCGGTTCGAAGAACTGCTCGCGGAGCAAGGCCTGGACAAGGTCAAGGTGAACGTCGCCTCCGTGAGCTGCTTCGGCGCCTGCAGCCAGGCCACGGAAGGGGCCTGCACCCACATCCTGGTGCGTCCCGAGAAGATCCTCTACCGGGTTTCGGGGGAGGCCGACCTCAAGGAGATCCTGGATTCCCACGTTCTCGGCGGCACGGTGGTGGAGCGCCTGCGGGTCCAGGAGGCGCCCATCGCCCTGGAGTTCTTCGAGCTCTATGGGGATGTGGCCTTCTTCAACCGGCAGAGCCGCATCGCCCTCCGCAACGCCGGGGTGGTGGATCCGGAGAGCCTCGAAGAGTACGTCAGCCTGGATGGCTTCAAGGGCCTGGCCACGGTGTTGGGCAAGCGCGATCCGGAGTGGGTCATCGGCGAGCTGACCAAGGCCCGGCTCCGGGGGCGCGGCGGCGGCGGCTTCCCCACGGGCGCCAAGTGGGCCCTGGCCCGGAAGCAGGCGGACACCACGCGCTTCATCATCTGCAACGGTGATGAGGGCGATCCGGGTGCCTTCATGGACCGCTCCATGCTGGAGAGCGATCCCTTCAACATCGTCGAGGGCATGATCACCGGCGGCTACGCCATCGGCGCCCAGAAGGGGTTCTTCTACATCCGGGCCGAATATCCGCTGGCCATCCGCCGAATCCAGAACGCCATCGACACCTGCCGGGCCAACGGCCTACTGGGCAAGGACGTGATGGGCTCCGGCTGGGACTTCGATCTGGAGATCCGCCTGGGCGCCGGTGCCTTCGTCTGCGGCGAGGAGACGGCCCTCATCCGCTCCATCGAGGGCGAGCGGGGCCAGCCCAGGGTGCGGCCGCCCTATCCGACGGATCGCGGCCTCTGGGGCCATCCCACGGTCATCAACAACGTGGAGACCTTCGCCAACGTGTCGGCCATCGTGCGCTTCGGCGGCGAGTGGTACTCGCGGATCGGCACCGCGAAGAGCGGCGGCACCAAGGTGTTCGCCTTGGCGGGCAAGGTCCGGCACACGGGGCTGGTGGAGGTGCACCTGGGCACCACGCTCTCCAGGGTGGTGAACGACATCGGCGGCGGCGTCTCCGGCGGCCGGCAGCTCAAGGCCATCCAGACCGGGGGGCCCGCGGGCGGCTTCATCCCCGCCGCCTGGAAGGACATGGAGGTGGACTTCGAGCCCCTCCAGAAGGCCGGCTCCATCATGGGCTCCGGCGGCATGATCGTCCTCAGCGAGGACGACTGCATGGTCGACATCGCCAAGTTCTACATGGCCT
>Ga0302322_100001986_pt1 | contig 17111 bp, 14 predicted proteins | sample Fen_T0_2_FD_203757 | JGI IMG/M metagenome (GOLD analysis project Ga0302322, IMG submission 203757) | Peat permafrost microbial communities from Stordalen Mire near Abisko, Sweden - Fen_T0_2 | ecosystem: Environmental > Terrestrial > Soil > Wetlands > Permafrost | place: Sweden: Abisko... | reverse complement strand
GCGCGATCAGTCCGCTGGAGCGTCCGGTCGCGTCGTCGGTGATCGCAGGCTGCGCGCCGGTGCCGACGTCCCACCGGTGGAGCTGGTACGTCCCGGTAGCGTTGCCGACAACCAGGCCCCGATCCGGCGCGAGACGGGCGACTCGCGCCGACAGGATCCGCGTGGCGCGGAATCGGGCCTCCCACCCGGTGTCAGTGTCCACCTCGCTCATGGTGTCCTCCCAACGGGTCCGGGAAATCAGGACCGGACGACTCGACGGTCATCGCCCGCGCGGTGCCGGACGAGCGTCGGCAGATGCCCATTCGCGATCGCATGCCGGAGCGGAGCGGGTCGGGCGCACCTGCGCGTCGGGGCGCCCGACAACCGGCGATCGAGCTACTTCTTGATGTAGATCATCACCGGTGGGATCATCCCGGCTCGTTCCGCCGCCGCCGCCAGCTCCGGCGGGAACGAACGCTGCGCTGCCTGGAAGGCCTCCATGTCGGGGACGTCCCAGGTGCTCGCGACCTGGGTGCTGCCATCCATCGCAACGTAGCTGGACCCGTCCGACGCGACCGCCGACAACGCGGCGGTCATGTCCGCCTTGAACTGCAGCCACGCCTCGACATCCTTGACGGCAGCGGTGACGATGATCTTCGGCACGTCGGGTCTCCTTCTGGGACGTCTGGAGGGCTGGCAGGGACGCCGACCTCTCGGGACTGACCACGAGTATGACCGGCCGAGACGCCCGCCGCGTTTGAGCGATCGCGGCAGGACGGCTCGAGGCTCTCGAGGCAGGCGAGTGCCGGGCGCGGAGGAACGACTCGCGACGGGTCAAGGTCGAGCATTGGCCCGTCCAGTGCCCGACTGGTCGTCGCCGCGGGATCCGGCGGCAGGCCGCATGATGGCGCGGTCTCCACTCCGTCATCCCCAAGGCAGGCTGTCATGCCCCGGCTGCAGGCGAAGAGCTTCGCCGTTCCCGACGATGTCCGGACGATGCCGAAGGTCAGGTTCGAGACGGTCGGCCTCGACGATGCCACCGTGGGTCATTGTCGGTTCGAACCGGGATGGCGCTGGTCGACTGACATGGGCCCGTTGGTCGGGGTCTCCTCGTGCCCGATCCGACACCTGGGCTACTCGGTGTCCGGGGCCGTGCGCGTCGTGATGCACGACGGACAGACGCTCGACGTGGGGGCCGACACGGTGTTCGACATCCCGCCCGGTCACGACAAGTGGGTGATCGGCGATGAGCCGTGGATCACCATCGAGTGGGGCGCCAGCGGTCGCGCCCTCGACGCCGCCCTCAACGAGAGCGGTGCCAGGTCGCTGGCGACGGTGCTCTTCACCGACATCATCGACTCCACGGTGCGGCTGCAGGCGATCGGCGATGCCGCCTGGCACGACCTGTTGTCGACCCACAACGCGCGCCTCCGCGAGCAGCTGAACGTGTTTCGTGGGCGCGAGGTGAAGACGACCGGCGACGGGCTGCTCGCGATCTTCGACAGCCCGACCCGTGCAGTCCGCTGCGCAGTCGAGATGACGCGCTCCGTTCGGGCGATCGGCCTCGAGATCCGGGTGGGCCTCCACACCGGGGAGGTCGAGCTCGTCGGCGACGACGTGCGAGGGATCGCGGTGCACACGGCCGCGCGCATCCTCGCGCTGGCCGGTCCGGGCGAGGTGCTCGTCTCGTCGTCGACGAGCGGACTCCTCGAGGGCTCGGGCATTGCGCTCGAGGATGCCGGGCTCCACGAGATGAAGGGGCTCGCCGGCCTGCGACAGCTCTTCCGACTCGTCGCGCCGGCGCGGCCATAGCCTTGTTGTCAGCGCGCGTCCCAATCCCTCCCGGCACGCCCCGGCGGCCTCCTCGGCCCGTGCCGATCACCAGCCGTCGCGGCGCACCCGATGGAGCTTGGCGGGGTCGGCGACGATGTCGATCTCCCAGATGCGCCCGCCGGCCAGGGTGAGCCCCACGACGCCGACCACCCGGCCCGCCGGCCCGACGACAAGCCCGGGGCCGCCGTTGACGACGGCCGGCCGGCAGAGCGGCGCGAAGATCGGCGCGCCGGACCTTAGGAAGTCGGCCACCGGTCGCGACCCGGACACGGGACCCGACATGGGGCGCGGGCCATCCCCAACGTCGAGCCGCAGCACGACCTCGGGATCCAGGAGCTCCAGCAGGGCCGCGAAGTCGCCGCCACGGGCAGCGGCAAGGAACGAGTCGACAATGCCCCGGTCGGCCGGCGCCCGGTCGGGTGGTTCCGGCGGGACGTGCCGGACGCGGCGGCGCGCCCGGCTCGCGAGCTGCCGAGCCGCCCCGGGCGATCGCCCGACGATCGATGCAACCTGGTCGAACGGGACGCCGAAGACGTCGTGCAGGACGAAGGCCAGGCGCTCCGCGGGGTTCAGGGTCTCGAGCACGACGAGCAATGCCAGCCCGACAGCGTCGGCGCGGACGGCATCCTCCTCGGGCGAGTCGTATGCAGCGACGACCGGCTCGGGCAGCCACGCGTTGCCGAAGTCTTCGCGACGCGAGCGCCGCGCCCGTAGCTGGTCCAGGCAGATCCGCCCTAGCACCGTCGTGAGCCACGGTCGGATGGTCGCGACGTCATCCGGCTGGGCCCGGTCGAGCCGAAGCCAGCACTCCTGGAGCGCGTCCTCGGCGTCGGCGATTGAGCCCAGCATGCGGTAGGCCAGGCCTCGGAGGTAGGGGCCTTGGCGCTCGAATTCGTGGGCCAGTTCCGCTCGCCGATCCATGCGATCGACAGGTGGGCGGTCTTGGTGGCTCATGGTGACAAGCACGACTCCCGGGGCCTGATCGTGACAGGCCTGCTTCGAGCAGGTTGTCACATCCCCGGCCGGCGTCGCGTGTCACCCGCGACAGCCGTCGCCCTGATGTCGACGGCGAGCGCAGGGAGTTCACTCCAATGGACAACTCGAACCGGCCGCCGGCCATGCGCGCTCCGAGGCTCGTCGGCGCCATCAACCCGATCGTCAGCTGGCTCATGGGCGCCGGCGTCCGGCTCGGGCCCAATGCGCTCCTGACCGTCCGCGGCAGGTCGAGCGGGCTCCCGCGAACATTCCCCATCGCGCTGCTGGAGGCCCACGGCCAGTTGTTCGTGCAGTCGCCGTACGGGGACGTGAACTGGGTGCGGAACCTCCGGGTCGATGGACGCGCCGTCCTGGCGCGCGGCGGCAGCCGCCAGGAGGTCGCGGCGATCGAGGTCGCGCCGGAGGCCGCCGAGCCCGTGCTGCGCGCGGCGCTCGCCCCGTATCGGCGGGGCCGGCTGTCGTCCGCGTTCGCCGGCCTGTTCATTCCCCTCCGGGCGGAGGCAAGTCGTGCCGAGTACATCGAGCACGTGCGCCGCCACCCGGTGTTCGAGCTGAGGCCAGGGCCGTCCGCCGACTGAGCGGCATCCGGCCACGCGTCTGCGTCAGCTCCCGCCTCGCCGTGTACGCTGCGACCTGGCACAGGAGCACCCCATGTTCCGCATGGCAGTCGGTCACAGCGACGACATCGACGTCGAGCGTGCGCTCGACGCGGTTATCCACGAATGCGACGCCGGCCTGCGGGGAGCGACCCCCAAGGCGGGCCTGCTCCTGGCCTCCTGGGACTCCGACCACGGAGCGCTGATCGACCGGATTCGTGGCCGCTATCCGGGGATCGAGCTCGCCGGAGCCACGTCGGCCGGCGAGATGTCGTCCGTCCTCGGCTTCGCCGAGGATTCCGTGGCGCTCGCCCTGTTCGCCTCGGACGCCATCGACATCACGGCAGGCATGGGCCGGGACCTCGCTCTCGATCCCGGGCAGGCGTGTCGACGAGCCGTCGAGGAGGCTCGAGCCAAGTCCAGGCTCGCACCCAGCCTGTGCATCGCGCTGCCGACGATCGGGCCCGTGGACGCCTCGCTGATCCTGCACGCATTGCGGACCGAGCTCGGACCCGACGTCCCGATCCTGGGCGGCGGCGGCGCGCCCAGGGATCCGGCCGTCAACCCGAGGAGCGGCGACGGCGCAAGCCGTCAGATCGCGGGGGACGTGGTCACCGATGACGCCATTGCCATCCTCCTGTTCTGCGGCCCGCTCTCCTTGTCATTCGGCGTCGATACCGGGTGGCGTGGCGTGGGACCGCGGGCGACCGTCACCGGCGTGGCGATCGACAGTGTCGCCGAGATCGACGGGCGGCCTGCGACCGAGTTCTATGAGCGGTATCTCGGGACAGTGGCACCGGCGATCGCCAATCCACTCGCGGTGTTCGACACGCGGGACTCGGCTCGTTTCTACCTCCGGACCCCGCTCGCGTACGATCGCGACACGGGGTGCGTGACCTTCTTCGGGCACGTCCCCGACGGCGCCACCGTGCAGCTCACCGTCGCCGCCACCGAGGAGATCTTCGATGGTGCGCGGGCGTCGATCGCGGATGCGCTTGCGCGCTTCCCGCCTGGCCGTACACCCGAGGCAGCCCTCGTGTTCTCGTGCGCCACGCGCCGCTACCTGCTTGGCACCCGCGCCGGACGCGAGATCGAGCTGGTACGCGAGGTGCTCGGCGCGGCGACCCCGGTGGCCGGCGTCTACTGCATGGGCGAGATCGCGCCAATGGTGGCCGGCGAGCCGTCGCGATTCCACAACGCCACCCTGGTCTCGATCCTGCTCGGCTCGGCGTGACCCAGGGTGGATGACGAACGGCCGCGACCCGCGGCCGACGGCGGTGGCCAGGGCCCGGTTGACGATGTCGTCGCCCTCGAGCGCGAGAACCGGATCCTCGGGCGACGGCTGCACCGCCTAGAGGAGAACGTCCACCGGCTGGAGGACTTCTCGGATTCGAACTCGCGGCTCCTGTCGCAGGTGGTCAAGGACCTCGAGGTGGAGCGTGCCCGGTCGCACCGCCTCCTCCTCAACGTGCTGCCGCAGCGGATCATCGACCGGCTGAACGCCGGGGAGACGCTCATTGCCGACCGGCACAACGACGTGACCGTCTTGTTCAGCGACCTTGTCGGGTTCACCCAGATCTCAGCCCGGTTGCCGACCGCCGACCTCATCAACGAGCTCAATGGCCTCTTCTCTGGGTTCGACGCCATCTGCGAGGCGACCGGCGTCGAGAAGATCAAGACGATCGGTGACGCCTACCTCGCGATCGGGGGACTCGTCGTCGAAACGGGCGACCATCGCGCCGCGATCGCCGAGACCGCTCTCCGGATGGTCGAGCTCGTCGCCGCCCGTCCCGTGTCCGGGGCCGGCTGGCAGGTGAGGATCGGGCTCGAGAGCGGCCCGGTCGCCGCCGGCGTGATCGGGACGGCGAAGTTCGCCTATGACGTCTGGGGCGATGCGGTGAACGTCGCCAGCCGGCTCGAGGCCACGTCGCTGCCGGGCCACATCCACGTCTCGGATGCCCTGGCCGCCGCCCTGTCCGATCGCTATCGACTCGAGCCGCGGGGTGCCCTGGAGATCAAGGGGAAAGGATCGATGACCACCTGGTTCCTCGTCGGCGCTCGGGAGCCCGCTGGTCGGCGCGGCTGACAACAGCCTTGTGCCGGTTCCCGTCGATCAGGCGAGTTGCCAGCTCGCGCGCGAATGGTGCGCAGCGTCGCCCGGACACCCGCCCGCTGAGCCCTACCGATGGAAGGCCGCGCGCACGCCCCCGGTCATGAAGTTCCCTGACCTGCGTTTGCCGGTCAAGGAGCGGCGGGCCGGCGACTGGAAGCCGCACGACCCGCGCGCCGCGTCGCACCGCGGTCCGTCGAGCCCCCGATCAACCGTGCGGGCGGGCGTGCGGCGCGCCGCCGCACCGGAATCGGTTCCCGGGGGCCCCGAGGTGGCGTGAAGATCGTGATACTTGGTACCTCTGGCCGCGCGAGGGGTACTTGAGGCGCGGCCCTGCACTCATCCGAATGAACGAGGTCTGCTGTGAAGCGGCGCGGGGTGAAGAAATCGAAGGCGCGGGACACGCGAGAGGTCGACGACGCGGCGAGTCCCGCCAGGGCTGATGCGGGACGCCAGCCCGGCGAGACCACGCCGGAGGCCGACGCCGCGGAGCTCGCGGAGATCGCCGAGGTGCTGTACCAGGCCGCCCTGGCGCGTGCCGCGGCCGTCGACGCGAGAGAGAAGGCCGCCGCGGAGCGCGACTCGATCGCGAACCTGCGGGACCGCACCTCCGTCGAGCGCGACTCGATCGCGAACATGCGCGACCGCAATGCCGTCGAGCGCGACTCGATCGCGACCGCGCGCCGCAGTGCCGGACAGGATGGCGTGGCCGACGCCGGTGATGATGCCGCGCTCGAGCGGGCACGCCTGGAGGCGGAGCTCCAGCGCGCCCACCTCGACGCCCTGACCGGGGCCTTCCGGCGCGAGATGGGGAGGCTCGCCCTCCGGAATGAGATCGAGCGTGCGCGGCGCGCCGATGGCAAGTTCGTCATCGCCTTCGTCGATGTCGACGGGCTCAAGGGGGTCAACGACCGGGACGGACACGCGGCCGGCGACCGCGTGCTCCGGACGCTGGCCGCGACCATGCGGGCCAACCTGCGGTCGTACGATCCGATCGTCCGGTTCGGCGGCGACGAGTTCGTCTGCGGGATCTCGTCGATCGGCCCCGACGAGGTGCAGCACCGGATGGGCGTGATCGACCAGTCCCTGCGCAATGCCACCGGCGTCGGGATCACGGCCGGGCTGGCCACGCTCACCTCGAACGAGAGTCTCGAGGAGCTCACGGCGAGGGCCGATGCCGCCCTGATCGAGGCCAAGCGGAGCCGCGGCGAGTAGACGGTCGCCGGCCGGCGCGACTGGCCGCCCGGGGACCCCTCAGGGATCCCGCATCGTCCCTGCGGCGAACGACCGGACCGCGGCGGCCGTCCCGGGACCCGCCAGCGGCAGGCCGTGACCGCCGGCGAGGACGGATGGCTCGAGCCCGGCGATCGTGACGATCGAGGCGGTCGCCGCGGCCTGGTCCCAGGTCGTGTACCACGGCGGACCAGACAGGCCCTGGCGCTGCCGCAGCAGGCCCGACCATGCATTGACCTCGAGGGTCAGGATGGCGTCGCCGCTGATGACGATCCCGTCGCGCTCCCGGTGGTAGGCGACGTGGCCCGGCGTATGGCCAGGCGTGTGGATCCATCGCCAGCCCTCGACACCCGGGATCGTGCCCTCGGGGCCGAGGGGTCGCACGATCCCGGCCAGGCTCGAGCCGGAGAGCGCTGCCTCGCGACGGCGCCCGCCCATGGCGCGCATGACCGGCAGGATCAGCCGGCGGTCCAGCGGCCCGGCATACCTCCCCATGGCGGCGAAGTCGCCGGTGGCGAGCGGGAGCTCGTCCGGGTGCACATGGACGGGGCAGCGCCACGCCTGGGCCAGCTCGCGGGCCGACCCGGCGTGATCGGGGTGGGCGTGGGTCAGGACGATGGCCGATGGGACCAGCCCGGGGCCCAACAGCGACCGCACGGCCGCCCGGATGCGCGCCCCGTCGGTCTTCCAGCCGGTGTCAACGAGGATCCACGACGACCCGTCGCGGACCAGGTAGGCGTTGGTCTGCGTGCGTCCCCACGGCCCGAGGAGGTAGACCCCCGGGGCGATCTCCGGGGCGATCTCGGCGGTGACGGTGGCCGGGATGGCGACCTCGTCGGCCGTGGCACCCCCGTCCCGCAGGCGCCGCCAGAGGCGAGGACCCACGAGGACCCCGACCGCCGCCATCGAGACGACTCCCGCCCAGATCCTCCGCCGCTCCACGGTCCTCCTCCGCTGCACGGACGGAGTGTCCCGCTGCCCGGCGCCGCGACGGCAGAGGCGAACAGCCCGCGGTCAGCGGCCCCTGGTCCCGACGCTCGCGGCGGCCGAGGGGATCGTCGCGACCCAGGACGCGATCTCCGCCCGCCGGGACGCGCCAAGCTTCGCCAGGATGTGCTCGACGTGGGCGCTCGCCGTCTTGGGCGCGATTCCGAGCTCCGAGCCGATCTCCGCGTTCGTGCTGCCCACGGCGATGAGCCTGGCGACCTCGAGCTCCCGCGCGGTCAGCGGGTGCCACGGCTCCTCCTCGGTGACGTGGCCGCGCGTCTGCCTCGCGAGCGCGTCCGCGCGATCGGCGAGCGGCCGGCTCCCGAGCCGTACCGCGGTCTCGCGGACGTCGGCGATGAGCGTCGTCGCCTCGACGCCGCGGCCGGCGCGCAGGAGGCAGCCCGCGAGGTCCAGCCGTGCCCACAGCTCCTCCCAGGTCCGGCCCTTCGCCTCCCAGCCCGAGATCGCGCGCTCGAACGACGACCTCGCGATCCCCACCGAGCCGTCCGAGACGGCGACCAGGCCGCGGGCATGGTCGATGACGGGGAAGGCCAGCCATGCGACCGGGCCGAGCAAGGCCGCACACCGGTCAACCCACCGGGCGGCGTCGGCGGGGCGGCCGGCGGCGAGGCGTGCGCGCGCGCCCGACAGGGCGATCGGGGCGAACTGGCCGCGCTCACCCGTCCGTCCGGCGAGCTCGAGGGCGGCCTCGGATGCGTCGATCGCAGCCCCCGCCTCGCCGGCGAGAAGCGCGACCTCGATCGATCCCCAGGTCGCGGCCAGCCGGAAGTCGGGCGCGCCGTAGGCGTCGGCGAACGCGTGGGCTGCGGCGAGGTGGCGACGCGCCTCCATGAGGTCGCCGCGCCCGAGGGCAACGTAGGCGAGCGGCCAGCGCGCCATCGCGGCGCCCCGGAGGCTCCCGTTCGCCATCAGGGCCTGCGCCGCCTCCCCCACCGCATCGTCCCAGCGGCCATCGCCCCACGCGACCAGCCCACCGACCGCACGCATGATGTGCGAGCAGTACGACTGCTCGATCGAGTCGGCGTACGCGATGCCCTCGCCGATCCAGGTGGCTGCATGCCGGTAGTCGAGGACGCCGATCGCGGCCGTCGCGCCAAGGCGGAAGGTCGTGATGCTCGTCTCATCGAGCGCCCGGTCCCGAGCGGCCAACGCAGCGCGTTCGATCGTCCTGAGTCCCTCGGCGATCCGGCCCTCCGACACCGCGAGCTGGCCGTCGAGCGAGTCGAGCGTCAGGAGCAGGTCGGCGTCGTCGACCGTTGCCGCCTCGACGCCCGCCGCCGCGAGCGCCCGCCGCGCGAGGCCGAGGTCACCGGCCTCGTGGGCGGCGAGCGACCGGTTGAGCAGGAGGTCACTCCGGATCAGGCGGACCTCGTCGGTCGCCGGGAGGAGGTCGATCTCGGCGATGGCCGCGTCCACCATCTCGATCCGCCGGGCGAGTGGCCCCGCGTTCCGCCGCTCGATGCCGAGGAGATCCACGAGGCACGCCGCGGCGCGGACGCCATCGCCTGATCCCTGGGCGAGCTCGCGCGCCGCGAGGGTCCACCGGCGCCAGGCGTCGACCTGCTCGCGCGCGGCGGCCTCGCCCGCCGCCTCGCGGTAGATGCCGATCACCTCGTCCGGCGGGAGGCCGGGGGGCAGGTTGTCGATCACCCGGCGGTAGAGGTCGTACGCCTCCTGGTGGGCGATCACCCGGGCGGCCGCGCGCGCGCCGGCGAGCGCCGAGCGGAACGCCTGGGACCGCATCCCGGCCCGCTCGTAGTGGAGCGACGCGTGGACCTCGGACTGGCCCTCGAGCTCCATCCCGAACTCCGCGGCCCTGGCGTGCAGGCGGCGGAGGTCGGCTTCCGAGAGGGTCCGGTACAGCGTGTCCCGGAGCAGCTGGTGGCGGAAGTCGTAGAGGCCTCGCGAGCCCGGCGGGTCGAGGACGCCGTGCTCGGTCAGCTCGCGCAGCGGGCCATCCAGCGAGTCGACGGGGACATCCATGATCCCGGCCAGGACGGCGGGCACGAAGCAGCGCCCGATGACGGCGCCCGAGCGGGCGGCCTGCTGGGCCCCGGGCGAGAGGCGGCCGATCCGCTGGAGCACCGCGTCGCCGAGCGTCTCGGGGACGGCCGCGTCGCGGATCGCCCGGCTGTCGGTCCGCTGGACCTCGTCGAGCGCGCCGAGGAGCTCCTCGATGTGCAGCGGGACGCCGTCCGTCCGCTCGTAGACGGCATCGACGACCGCACGCGGCGCGGGCAGCCCGGTCCCGAGGATCAACGTCGTCATCAGGGCGGTCTGGTCGTGCGTCAACGGCGCGAGCCTCGCCTCCTCGGCCATCCGCTGGGAGAGGAGCCGCGCGCGCCACGGCCGCAGGATGGAGGACGGGACCAGCTCGTCCGTCCGGTAGGCGCCAACCAGGAGGAGCGGGCGCTCGACCGCCGCGCGCGCGAGCTCCGTGACGATCTCGAGGCTCAGGTCGTCGGCCCACTGGAGGTCGTCGAACGAGAGCATCAGCGGCCGATCCGCCGCCGCGACGATCAGGTCGACGGCGCGCAGGACGAGGGTCCGCCGGCGTGGGGCGCTCGCGTCGAAGGTCTCCTGCGCGAGCTCGAGGAGCTGCCGCCCGAGGTCGGCGAAGCCGGGCATCCGCGTCATCGTCCGGGCGAGGTCGAGGAGGGACGCTCCGGGGACGTCGCGATCCTGCGGGGACACGAGCCCCGAGCTCCCGCGGAAGCCGGCGGCGAGAGCCTTGCGCTCCACGGCGGCGATCAGCCTGGACTTCCCGATCCCGGCCTCTCCCGCCAGGAGCAGGAGCTGGCCGCGACCGCGCGCGACGTCGGCGATGCGCCGATCGGCCTGGTCGAGCAGGTCGTCGCGCCCGACCAGGATCGGCGAGAGGAGGGGGCCCAGTCGCGTCATGGTGGGGAGTCTATGCCCCGTGTCGAGCCCGCCATCGGTCGAACGACCTATGCGTGACCGGATTCCCTCGACCCCCGCCGGAGACCGCTCGGCCGCACGACCGATGACGTGGCTCGCCCACTCGACGAGGCTGGGAGGCGACGGGTCCACCCGGGCCCACGAGCACAGGGAGATCCGAATGGCCAAGTTCATGGACGTCCACTCGGGATTCGTCGGGGTGACTGCCTTCCAGCTCCAGGAGGCCCATGAGCGCGACCTCGCGATCGAGGCGGAGGAGGGCGTCCACTTCGAGCACGCGTGGCTCGACCCCGTCGCGGGCAAGGCGTTCTGCCTTGCGACCGGGCCCAGCCGCGAGGCGGTCATGCGCATCCACGAGCGGGCGGGCCACCCGACCGCCGAGGTCTACGAGCTCCCGGTGGAGGTGTAGCAGGTCCGCTCCCGCCGTTGCGGTGGCCGTCCCGTGCGTGGGCGCCACCGCGCGGCAGCGACGTCCTCGCCCTGTCGCGACTAGCTCCGCGTGACCTGCAGCCCCGTGTCCGACAGCCGGAAGTCGACGAAGCGCGCCCGGTCGTTCGGGGGCTGCTCGGTGAGGGCGCTCCGGATCCGGCGGGCCGCGTCCTCGTCGTGCGCGAACATCAGCAGGTACCCGCCGCCGCCCGCCCCGAGCAGCTTGGCGGCGGCGAGGCCGGGTCCGGCGGCGTCCAGGATCGCCTGCACCTCCGGGGTGTTGGTGCCGGCGTCGAGCTGCTGGTTCAGCCGCCAGCTCCGGTCGATCACCGCTGTCAGCTCCCCGTAGTCGCAGCGCTGGATGGCGTCCCCCGCCCGGATGGCGTTCACGCCGATCTCCTGCAGGGTCCGGATGCGCGACGGCGAGTTGAGGAAGATGCCGCGGACGATCTCGCCGAGGATGCTCTTGGCGAGGCGCGTGAGGCCCGTGTAGTAGAGCAGGACGGTCGCGTTGGCGTGGTCGGGGCCCAGCAGCTGGTCCGGCAGCCAGCGCAGCGCCGGCCGCTGGGCCAGCCCCGGCGCGGTCTCGATCAGCTTGATCCCGCGGAACAGGCCGCCCGCCTGGTCCTGCCAGCCGCCCCCGGTGGTGAGCAGCTGCTCGAGCGTGAGGGTGCGCGAGAAGATGACGGTGCGATCCCAGTGGAGCCCGCACAGGTCGCCCAGGGTCGCCAGCAGCGTGGCCGCGAGGATGCTGCTCGTGCCGAGGCCGGAGCCCTTCGGCACGGCGCACAGCATCGACAGCTCGATCCCGCCGCCAAAGCCCACCAGCTGGTCCCGCAGCGAGCCGAACACCGGCTGCGCATGGAAGCGCGGCAGGAACCCCGCAAGCGCCAGGGCTCCCTTGGCCAGGCCGAAGTCGCTGCCCGGCTGGGCGAAGGAGTCCAGCTCCTCCCACGTCCGGATGCGCTGCTCCACGCCCAGGTCGATGGAGCGCAGCACGATCTCCGGGCGGGGGCAGAGCTTGGCGAAGGCCTGGATGGGCGGCTGGCCGTTCAGGTCGACGGCGGCGTTGACCACCTGGCCGCCGTACTCGATGCAGTACGGGGGCGTGTCGGTCCAGCCCCCGGCGAGGTCCAGGCGCGCCGGGCTGCGACCCCAGACGATCTGGTCGTCGAGCACGGCACGCCGGGGCTCCACCGGCGACAGGCGTGCCTCGTCGGCGATGAGCTCGCGGAGCAGGCCGAACGCGTTGGCCTCATGCCGCTCCCAGCCGGGCTGCCCCCGGCGCCGGATCACGGCCGAGCGGAACATCTCGTCGTGCACCGCGTGCAGCGGCTCGAGGCGGTTGGCGCTGGTGGGCTCGGGCGGCGGGACCGGGAGGTCGCCGGCGGCATAGAGCTCCGCGGTGGACTCCAGGTCGAGCCGGAAGAAGACGCTCTGGCGCGCGTGCCTGAGCAGCGGCTCCAGCGCGGCCTCGCGCAGCGCGCGGCGCTGCCCGTAGAGCCGTCGGAGGTTGACCTGCTCGCCGATGTCCTGGGCCGCCAGCCGGCGCGCCTCGCACCACCGCTTCGCCAGGTCGGGGCGGTCGACGGGCTGCCCGGCGCACATCCAGTCGACGAGGTCGCCGTCGAGCCCGGAGGGATGGAGCACCGGGAAGAGCCGCGCCTCCTGCAGGTCCGTCCGGGGATCCACGCCCGCGGCCTCCGGGGCGATCCCGCGCGCCGCGAACCAGTCCCGTGCGGGCGCCCCGAGCCACCGGGTGGCGGCGTCCCCGACCGCACCCCGGAACGGATCGTCGATCCCGTACGGCCGCAGGCACCAGTCGTCCTCGTCCACCGGCACGACGTCGAGGCACACGCCCGGCCCGAGGCGCAGGGCCCATGCGTTCTCGGGCACCCCCGTCAGGACGTGCCCGTACGTCAGCTCCCATGATGCGGGGATCACGCTGTTCTCGACCCACAGCGTGTGGTTGCGCTCGAGCTGGAGCGGGACGTCGAAGCGCGTGTTCTGCTGGTAGACGTCCGGGTGCAGGCGCGCGCCGGTGAGGCCCAGCCGCGTCCCGTCGAGCACCTGGTTCTGGATCGCCGACGTGGACTCGACCAGCTGCCGGCTCGTCCCGACATGGTGGAATTCGGCGTCCGGCAGTGCGACCACGGCGCACGAGAGCGCGTTGACCTCCGGGTCGACCTCGCCCGGGGTCGTGCCGAGCCCGAGACCGAACCTCCCGTACAGCTCGTAGGGAGTGGGCCGGCCGCCGCCGAACCCATCGCCGCGCCACCCGGATCGCCGCATGAGGACCTCGACGGCCCGCTCGCTGAGCAGCCACATGCCGGTGTCCACGAGGGCCAGGTAGTCCGTCGCCAGCTCGCGAATCCGCTCCGCGGCGGGCTTCTGGAGGAAGAAGGCGAGCTCCGTCGGCCGCTCGCGCGGGCTGAAGAACACGCCGAAGTCCTTGGCGGTCTGCGGCATGACCCACATGCCCAGGCCCAGGACGTCGACCTCGGGGAAGGGCGGCAGGTCCCGGCCGAGCCGCAGCAGCACGTCGCCGCTGGCGACCATCGCGACGGAGGCCGGCGACGCGTGGGCGAGGGCGCGTTCGTACTCGGGCAGCTGGAGCTCGAGCAGCGTCTGGTCGAGCCGCTGGCCGCGCGACCAGCGGATCACGGGCACCGGCAGCAGGAGCTTGCCCGTTGCGGCATAGGCCGGGAGGCGCCGGCTCTGTCCGCCCCCGTGGATGATCAGCTTGCGGCTGGAGCGCAGCCACGCCGGGAAGCTCTCGTCCGGGGCCGTTCCCCGCCACGCGTCGGCGAGCAGGTTGGCGGTGCCGGCCCCGGAGCCGAGGTTGCTCCCGGGCGGATCGGACGTCGCAAACCAGGCCGGACGCGGACGGCCCTCCAGCGCCTCGAACTCGAGGGCCATGCGCGGTGGCAGCGTGAGCAGGACCTGCACCGACCGGCTATCGGGCATCAACCCGCCTCGCCTCGAACGACGTTGGGCCCACGGCGTGTCGTGTCGACTCCTCGGCAGGACGGGATGGCGACGGCTCGGGCGACCCGTTCTCCGCGGCCGGGCCCGTGCACCGCAGTGTAGGGCCAGCCACCCCGGCCTCGTCGGCCCCGTGCCATAGTCGTCCGGTGCCGTTCACCATCACCGCGACCGTCATGCAGACCCCGGCGGCGGACCGCCTTGAGATCATCACGGACGCCGTCGTCGCGGTCGATGACGCAGGTGTCATCACGGCCGTCGTGCGTGCCGCCTCGCCCGAGGGGAACGCCATCCTCCGGGCCGCGGGAGAGCACCGTGCGACCCCGCCCGGCAGCGTCCTGCTCCCGGGCCTGGTGGACCTCCACGTCCACGCCCCCCAGTGGCCGCAGCTGGGCACGGGCCTGGACCTTCCACTGGAGCGGTGGCTGTTCGAGCACACGTTCCCGCTCGAGGCGCGGTTCGCGGAGCCGGCCTTCGCGGAGCCGGTCTGGGCGGACCTCGTGGGCGGGCTGCTCCGCCAGGGGACGACGACCGCGCTCTACTTCGCGACCAACGACATCGCGGCCACGACCTCGCTCGCCCGGGCGGCCGCCGACGCCGGCCAGCGCGCGTTCGTCGGCCGCGTGGCCATGGACCACCCGCAGGGCACGCCCGAGTGGTACCGCGACGCCTCGCCCGAGGCGGGCATCGCCGCCAGCGCCCGCTCCATCGACGAGATCCGCGCGGTGGACGCCGGCCGCGGCCTCGTCGCGCCGGTGGTCACGCCGCGCTTCACCCCGGCCTGCACGGACGAGCTGCTGCGCGGCCTCGGCGAGCTGGCCGCGCGGACCGGGACGCCCGTCCAGACGCACGCCTCGGAGTCCGACTGGGCGCACGGGTACGCGCTGGAGCGATTCGGCATGACGGACACCGCGGCGCTCGACGGCTTCGGCCTCCTGCGGCCCGGCACGGTCCTGGACCACGCGAACCACATCACGGACGAGGATGCTGCCCTGGTCCGGGAGCGCGGCGCCGGCATCGCCCACTGCCCGCTCTCCAACGCCTACTTCGCGAACGCCGTCCTCCCGGTGCGCCGCCTGGTCGAACGCGGCGTTCCCGTCGGGCTCGGCACCGACATCGCGGGTGGCGCCTCGCCGAGCCTGCTCCACCAGGCCCACGACGCGGTCACCGTCTCGCGCCTCCTCGCGGACGGCGTGGACGCCGGCAGGCCCGCCGCCGAGCGCGGCATCCCTGGCTCGGCCATCGACACGACGCTCGCGTTCTGGCTCGCCACGGCCGGTGGCGCCTCGATGCTCGGCGCGCCGTTGGGGCTGCTGGCTCCGGGCCGCCGGTTCGACGCGGTCCTGGTGGACACGGCCTCGCGGCTCGGGTCGCTGCGGGTCTGGCCCGGCCTTGACACCCCTGAGCGCACCTTCGAGAAGCTGGTCCGCCTCGCGGGTCCAGCCGACATCCTGGGTGTCTGGGTGAACGGGCGCGCCATCGATACACTCGGGTCATGATGCGACCCATCGCCCTCGCCCTCGCCGCGCTCCTCGCTGCCATCACGCCTTGGGCCGGTGGCGCGGGGACGGCACGCGGGGCGGACGCGCCCCTGGCGGGCATCGTGATCGCCGTGGACCCCGGGCACGACGGCGGCAACGCGAGCCACCGGGCCCAGATCTCGAGGCTCGTGTTCGTGGGCAACGGGCGGAAGGCGTGCAACACGGTCGGCACGGCGACGCGCGGCGGCTACGCCGAGCACCGGTTCACCTGGTCGGTCGCCCTGCGCGTGAAGGCCCGCCTCGAGGCGCTGGGCGCGACCGTCTACCTGACCCGGACGAGCGACACCGGCGTGGGTCCCTGCGTCGACGTTCGCGGGAGGTTCGGCGCCAGGGTGCACGCGAACCTGATGATCAGCATCCACGGCAACGGCGCGGCATCCGCCGACCACGGGTTCTTCGTCATGCGGCCGGGGCGCATCGCAGGCTACACGGACGACATCGCAACCTCGTCGGCGCAGCTCGCGAAGGCCGTGCGCGGCGGCCTGGTGAGCGCCGGCGTCCCGGTCGCCAACTACTACGCCCCGGCTGGAATCAAGGTCCGCACGGACCTCGGCACGCTCAACATGTCGAACGTGCCGGTCGTGATGGTGGAGCTGGGCAACATGAAGAACGCCGCCGACGCCCACCGGATGACGAGCTCCGCCGGCCGCGGCACGTACGCGGCGGGCCTCGTCGCCGGAGTCCGGGCCTACCTCGGGCGGTAGATCGGCGCGGGTCAGGCGGCCCGGACACCGGCCTCGGCGGCGTCGGCGCCGGCGTCGAGGTTGCGCAGCCGGAGACACTGGTCGACCCGCATCCACCGGAACAGGCCCTGGTCGGACGTGGAGAACCGGCCCGCGACCCCCGCCATCGGGATCAGCTCGGGCGCATCCACGCGGTAGGTCCGACCCTCGTGGACGACGGTCGCGGTCCCCGCGGCGAGGACGTTGCGCAGCCACTGGGCGCGCGTGCCGTACGGCAGCGCCACGAGGAGCGAGGCCCCGTCCACGACGATCCCGACCGGGGTCTCGTACGCCGTCCCGGAGACGCGGCCACGGTGGCGGATGATCCCGGCATAGGCGCCGGGCGTGCCCGCGGAGCGCATCTGCATCGGGTTCATGAACCGCTTGCTGAGCGCGATGATGGGCCCGAGGACCAGCGGAGACTTGGCGCGCCAGCCAAGCAGGAACGCGGTGACGAGGGCGGCGAGCCCGAGGACGATGGCCCCGATGATGGTCAGGATCTGCGGCACGGTGACGACTCCGATCGGTGCTGCTACACTGTAAGCCTACGGCGTAAGCCACTGTACGACTACACCGTAAGCCTGTCAAGCCGGAGATGGACGAGCCCATGCCGCGACCGCCCGCCAAGCCGATGGCGCCCGTTCCGCCGCGGATCCCGCTGAGCCGCGAGCGGGTCCTGACTGCCGCGCTGGTCCTTGCCGACGAGCACGGCCTCGAGGCGGTCTCCATGCGCCGGGTCGGCCAGGCGCTGAACGTCGAG
>Ga0302322_100001982_pt1 | contig 17126 bp, 10 predicted proteins | sample Fen_T0_2_FD_203757 | JGI IMG/M metagenome (GOLD analysis project Ga0302322, IMG submission 203757) | Peat permafrost microbial communities from Stordalen Mire near Abisko, Sweden - Fen_T0_2 | ecosystem: Environmental > Terrestrial > Soil > Wetlands > Permafrost | place: Sweden: Abisko... | reverse complement strand
TCCGACGATCAAGCCGTGCATCTCGTTGAACACCTGCACCCGCGCCGTACGTTCTGCCGTACTCATGGGAGAGGGCGAATGGCTGGAGCCCCGAGGCCCCGACTTCGTTGGCGCCACGGTGGGTCCTACCTGCGAATTCCCGCCGTCCCCGGCAACCGGAGACAGGGCCTGCTCGAACAGTTTCCGGATCTCTTCATAGCTTGTCCCGGGCGCAATCATTTGGTGCCGTTCCAGAACGCGGCGCGTGTAGGCGTCCACCACGAACACGGCATGGTTCCCGGCATAGAGAAGAATCGAGTCCGCGGTTTCCGGGCCGATGCCATGCAGCGCGAGCAGTTCTTCCCGAAGCGTTTCCGTGTGCTGCGCGAACATTCGCGTGAGCGATCCGCCGTGCTGTTCATCGAGAAAGCGCACGAAAAGCTTCAGCCGGTGTGCCTTCTGCCGGAAGTAGCCGGCGGAGCGAATCAATTTTTCGAGCTGATGCACAGGAGTCCGGCGGACTCCCGCCACGCTCAGCAGTTTCGCGGCGCGCAAACTCCGGAGCGCCAGTTCAACATTGGTCCAGGAAGTGTTTTGGGTCAGGTACGCGCCAACGATGACCTCGAAGCGCGAGTGGGCTGGCCACCAGTGTTGCGGACCCCAGGCGGAAAACAAGGTGTGGTAGTAGACGCGGATCTGATCGGTTCTCGGGTCGCTCATGATGGTGGACGCTCAGCTACCAGCTTCGGGTTGCGAGCTGGGAGCCGCCAGTTTCCGAATGACGGTTCGTAGCTCAGAGCCCTAATCTCGAAGCTCCCACGCTACACCGAAGAACATGTACTCCGGCAGTCTAAATCCCCCCCAGATCGCCAATTTCTGGCCAGAAAAGGTGTCCGCAGCCGCTCCAGACGCATGCCTTCGCCAAGTACAAGTACCTAAGTTACTTTTTCGGAATACCCATTGGGTTGACAATTTGTGTCAGTGCGAAACCTCAGCTGCTGATCCCCCCGGAAATCAGCGGTTTCGCATGTCCTTGAGAGCGCGGGAAACAGGAGAAATATGTCTCAACGGCTGGGCGACCTGCTCGTGAAAGAAAAGGTCATCACCCCAGAGCAGTTGGAGCAGGCGACGAAACTCCAGAAGGAGTCGCATGTCCGGCTCGCCTCCGCTCTGGTGAAGTTGGGCTTCCTCTCGGATGAGGACGTCACCAACTTCCTGTCGCGTCAATATGGCGTGCCTGCCATTAATCTCTCCTATTTTGAAATTGATCCCGCAGTCGTCAAGCTGATTCCCTACGAAACCGCGAAGCGGTACCAGATCCTGCCCCTGAGCCGGGTGGGCGCCTCGCTCACCATCGCCATGGTCGATCCGACCAACGTTTTTGCGATGGACGACATCAAGTTCATGACCGGTTTCAATATCGAGCCGGTGGTGGCTTCGGAAAGTTCCATCGTGGAGGGCATCGACAAGGCCTACGGCACTTCGAAAGAAGAAGAGCTGGAGCAGGTGATGCAGTCCATGAATGACATGGGCGACGCCACCGATGTTGAAGTGCAGGCCGAAGAGCAGCAGATGGAGTTGGCCGAACTGGAACGCGCGGCCGACGAAGCGCCCATCGTCAAGCTCGTGAACCTCGTCCTCACCGATGCCGTGAAGCGTGGCGCCAGCGACATTCACATGGAGCCTTATGAAAAGGAATTCCGTGTGCGCTTCCGTATTGACGGCGTGCTGCAGGCGATCATGACCCCGCCCCTCAAGCTCAAGGATGCGATTGTCTCGCGCCTCAAGATCATGGCCAAGCTCGACATCAGCGAAAAGCGTCTGCCGCAAGACGGACGCATCATGCTGAAAATGCAGATCGGGGGCAAGAAAAAGCAACTCGACTTCCGCGTCTCCTCTTTGCCCACGCTCTGGGGCGAGAAGATCGTGCTCCGGTTGCTCGACAAGGAAAACCTGCGGCTCGACATGACCAAGCTGGGATTCGAGGCCGAATCGCTGGTCAAGTTCGAAAAAGCCATCCTGAAACCCTATGGCATGGTGCTGGTGACCGGCCCGACGGGATCGGGCAAGACCAATACCTTGTACTCCGCCATCTCGCGCCTGAACACGCCCGACACGAACATCATGACCGCCGAAGATCCGGTCGAGTTCCAGTTGGGCGGCGTCAACCAGGTGCAGATGAAGGAACAAATCGGCTTGAATTTTGCGGCCGCATTGCGTGCTTTCCTGCGGCAGGACCCGAACATCATTCTGGTCGGCGAAATCCGTGACTTTGAAACCGCCGAAATCGCCATCAAGGCGGCTCTCACCGGCCACCTGGTTTTGTCCACTCTCCACACCAACGGCGCGCCCGAAACCATTACCCGCCTCATGAACATGGGCATCGAGCCCTTCCTGGTCGCGACCTCAGTCCACCTCATCTGTGCCCAGCGCCTGATCCGGCGGATTTGCAAAGACTGCGCCGAACCCGTCGAAGTGCCGGTCCAGACTTTGATTGAAGAAGGGTACAGCCCGGAAGAAGCGAAGACCGTCCAGATCATGAAAGGGAAGGGTTGCGGGACCTGCAACAAGACCGGATACAAGGGCCGTACCGGTCTGTACGAAGTAATGGAAGTGGACGACGAAATCAAGGAACTGGTGCTGGTGGGCGCTTCGGCGCTCGAACTCAAGAAGAAGGCAATTGAACGCGGCATGATCACGCTGCGGCGCAGCGGGTTGATCAAGGTCGCACAAGGCTGGACCACACTCGAAGAAGTGGCTCGCGAAACGATCCACTAACGAAGTAGAAGGAACGAAAAACTATGGCACTCTCGTTAAGCGATCTGCTTCGGCGCATGCTGGAAATGTCCGGCAGCGACCTCCATATCACCACCAACTCTCCGCCGCAAATCCGGGTGCACGGGCATCTGGTGCCGCTCGATCTGCCGCAGCTCACCCCGGCGGAGACCAAACAGCTGGCCTACAGCGTGATGAGCGATTCCCAGAAGCATCGCTTCGAAGAGAGTCTCGAACTCGACTTCTCCTTCGGCTTGAAGGGCTTGGCCCGCTTCCGCGCCAACGTCTTCAACCAGCGCGGCGCCTCGGCGTGCGTCTTCCGTCTCATTCCTTTCGAGATCAAGTCCTTCCATCAATTGGGACTGCCGCCCGTGGTCAGCAAGTTCTGTGACAAGCCGCGCGGACTGGTCCTGGTGACGGGACCGACCGGATCGGGGAAGTCCACCACCCTGGCTGCCATGATCGACAAGATCAACAGCGAGCGCCACGAGCACATCCTCACCATCGAGGACCCGATCGAGTTCGTGCACATGAACAAGAACTGCGTGGTCAACCAGCGCGAGTTGCACGCCGACACCAAGTCGTTCACCGACGCCCTGCGGGCGGCCCTTCGAGAAGACCCGGACGTGGTGCTGATCGGCGAAATGCGAGATCTGGAGACCATTGAATCGGCGCTCCGCATCGCCGAGACCGGCCACTTGACTTTCGCCACGCTGCACACCAATTCGGCTTCCTCCACCATCAACCGCATCATCGACGTGTTTCCGGCGCACCAGCAGTCCCAGATCCGGGCCCAGCTGTCGCTGGTCCTGGAAGGCATCCTGTGCCAGAGCCTGTTGCCCCGCTCCGATAACAAGGGACGGGCCATGTGCATGGAGATCCTGGTGCCGAACGCGGCGGTGCGCAACCTGATCCGCGAAGACAAGATCCACCAGATCTACTCCGCCATGCAGTCCGGGCAGGAGAAGTTTGGCATGCAGACGTTCAACCAGGCACTGGCCACGGCGTATTTCCAGAAACAGATCTCTCTGGAACTGGCGCTCTCCCGTTCCAGCAACCAGGACGAACTGCAGGAAATGATCGCGCGCGGCGCCAGCCTTCTCAACCGCAACAGTCCGGCTCCGATGGCCAAGGCCGCGGCGCCCAACAAGAGATGATCGAGAGATTGCCCGGGAACGGGCGCAGGAACACGCAAAGCACCGGGCGCTGGCAAGCCAGCCGCTCACAGCCTCAGTAGTAAGGAGAAGCAAACATGCCGGTTTTTACATTCACGGGAAAGACCGCCAACGGCGAGAAGGTCAACGGAGAACGGGTATCGTCCACCAAGGACACACTGGCCAGCCAGCTCCGCAAGGAGCGCATCACGCCCGGTTCCATCCGCGAAAAGGGCAAAGAATTTTCTCTGCCCACCTTCGGCCGCGCGAAGGTCTCAACCAAGGACATCGCGGTCTTCTTCCGGCAGTTTTCGGTCATGATTGACGCCGGCCTGCCGCTGGTCCAGTGTCTGGAGATCCTGGCTGCCAACCAGGAAAATCCCACCTTCCAGAAGACCCTCAACGGGGTGCGAACCACGGTCGAAGGCGGCTCCACGCTCGCCAACGCCATGCGCCTGTATCCCAACATCTTTGACGACCTCACCACCAACATGATGGAAGCGGGCGAGACGGGCGGTATTCTCGACATCATCCTGCAGCGCTTGGCTCAGTACGTCGAAAAAGCGGTCAAGCTGCGCTCGGCCGTCAAGTCGGCGTTGATTTACCCGGTCGCGGTGGTCTCGATCGCGGTTCTGATCGTGGGTGCGCTGCTCAAGTGGGTCGTCCCCATCTTTGCCAATTTGTTCGTCGGATTGGGCGTGGCCCTGCCTCTGCCCACGCGAATCGTGATCGGCCTCAGCAACTTCGTGGGCCACTTCTGGTGGTTCTTTTTCGCGGGCGCGATTGGCGCCTGGTTTGGCCTGAAGCAGATCCGGAAAAGTCCCCGTGGCCGCTACTATTTTGACGCCGCGTTGCTGAAGTTGCCCGCCATCGGCATTCTGCTGCGCAAGATTGCCGTTGCCCGCTTCACCCGGACCCTCGGCACCCTGATTACTTCGGGCGTCCCCATCCTGGAAGGCCTGGCTATTACCGCGCGCACTTCGGGGAACGCGGTGCTGGAAGAAGCGCTGATGAAAGTGCGCAAGGCGATCGAAGAAGGCCGCACCATCGTCGATCCGCTGCGCGAATGCGGCGTCTTTCCCAACATGGTGACCCAGATGATCGGGGTCGGCGAAGCTACCGGCGCCATGGACGCCATGCTGCAGAAAATTGCTGATTTCTATGAGGACGAGGTAGATGCTGCGACCAAGGACATGCTTGCCATGTTGGAGCCGATCATCATCGGGATGCTCGGCCTCACCGTTGGCGGCATCGTCATTTCGCTCTACCTGCCGCTGTTCTCCATGATCTCGAAACTGGCTGGATAGCTGCGAGCTACGGGCTGCGAGCCACGAGCGGGCTGCAAAGTCGCAGCTCGCCGCCCGAAGCCATCCGCCGCGACTGGATGTTAATCGCGAACGACCAACGACTAAAACGAACGACTGAATTCATGCATTCGATGTCCGATGAGCGGAACTGGCTGACTTGGTTGGTGAAGGTTCGGATGCTGATCCTGACCTTCCTGCTCGCTATTCAGCTGGCCGTTGTCCGCCTTACCCCCAGCCCGTTGCCGGTCCTGCCATTCCTGACGGCGATGGTCCTGTGGTACGTGCTCTCGCTGTTTTTCCTTTTCCTGGTTTCGGTCTGGAGTGAGCGCCGCCTTCAAGCCATCCTCCAGGTGCTGAGCGATCTGGCCATGGTCACGCTGGTGGTGCACCTGACCGGCGGTATTGACAGCTCCCTGAACTTCCTTTATCCGCTGGTCATTATCGTGGCCTGCATGCTGCTGCCCCGGTCCTGGGGATTCCTCAGCGCGGCGCTGGCTTTCATCCTGTTCGGAACCATCCTGGAACTGGATTATTACAGCCTCCTCCCGTCGTTTTCCACTTCGCATCCCAAGCTACAGGCGCTGCAGATCGTGATTTTTGTCAACCTGTTTGCCTACTTCGCGATCGCGTATCTCGCCGGCTCGCTGATGGCCAAGCTCCGCCAGGTTGATGTGCAACTGAAGGACGCCAGTGGGGCGCTGGAGAACTTACAGGCGCTGCATGAAAATATTGTGCAGTCCATGAGCGGCGGTGTGATCGCGACCGGGCTGGACGGGCGGATCACCCTGGTCAATCGTGCTGCCCAGCAATTACTGGAAATTACCGAGCGGGAACTGCGCGGCCGCTCGGTCTCGAGCATCTTCCAGGATCCGCTGCCGCACGTCGGCTCCGGGCGCAGTGACGCGGAAGTGCGCTATTCGGCGGCCAATGGATTTCGCAAAACTTTCCGGGTGACGGTCTCCGCTCTGAACGTGATCGCGCGCGGCGATTTGGGTTTCATTTTCTCCTTTGACGACCTCACCGAAATGCGCCGCCTGGAACGCGAAGTGCGGATGCAGGACCGTCTGGCCGCGGTCGGCCGGCTGGCGGCCGCCATTGCGCACGAGATCCGCAATCCGCTGACCTCCATCGCCGGCTCGGTGAGCATGCTGTCGGATGCCGTTGCCCTCAACGACGAGCAGCGCCAGCTCCTGCAGATCGTGACCCGCGAGTCGGAGCGGCTGAACAACATCATCACCGATTTTCTGGCCTACTCCCGGGGTAAGCAGTACCGCTTCGAGCGCGCCAACCTGGTGCCCCTCCTGCAGGACACGCTCACCCTGCTCGAGCACCGGCTCACCGCGGAAAGCGCCGGTATCCAGCTTGTGCGTAACTTTTCCGTGTCCGAAGCCCTGGTGCTGGCCGACGGCGACAAGCTCAAGCAGGTGTTCTGGAACTTTTGCGAAAATGCTGTGCGCGCCATGAAGAAGACCGGCGGCAGTCTGACGGTGAGCCTGGTGCAGCGGGGCGAGGACTGGGAGATGAGCTTTGCCGATACCGGCCCGGGCATCAACTCGCAGCAGGCCGAGAAAATTTTCGAGCCCTTCCAGTCCAATTTTGAAGGTGGCACCGGCCTCGGCCTGGCCATTGTGTACCAGATCGTCCAGGCGCATGACGGCAAGGTCTGGGCCCGCTCGGAGGTGGGCAGAGGCACCAGCTTCGTGATACGGCTGCGCTGTCTCGAACAGGGTGTCGCCCGCACCTCGTCGTCCGCCCAGCCGGGCGTCACCGCCGCCGCCGCTGCTGCGGGAGGAGGTGCTCGTGGGTAACATCCTGGTATGCGATGACGAGCGCTCCATCTGCGAACTGCTGGACATTGCCCTCCGTCGCGATGGCCACAAGGTCGAGACCGTTACCGGCGGCGAGGCTGCCAAGCACAAGATTGAGAGCGCCCTGTTCGACGTGATCGTGACCGACATCAAGATGCCGAATGTCGATGGCGTTGAAGTTCTGCGTTTCGCCCACCAGGTTTCTCCGGAAACCGCCGTCATTCTCATGACCGCCGTGGACGACTACGAAGCCGCCGTGCAGGCGGTAAAGGCGGGCGGCGCCACCGATTACATCCGCAAAAGCCCCGGCCTGGTCGATGAAGTCAAACTTGGCATTGCGCGGGCACTGGAGAAAGTCTCGCTCAGCCGCCAGAACTTTGCCCTGCGGCGTGACGCGGCCACCCGCAACTCGCTCGACAACATCATTGGGGTCAGCCTGGCTCTGGAAAAACTGAAGCAGACCATTCGAACCGTTGCCTCCACCAGCAGCACGATCCTCATTTACGGCGAGAGCGGTACCGGAAAAGAGCTGGTCGCGCGGGCCGTGCATACCTGCTCGCCGCGCGCCACCGAAGCCTTTGTCTCGGTCAACTGCGGCGCGTTTCCGGAAACCCTGCTGGAAAGCGAGCTCTTCGGCTACGTCAAAGGCGCCTTCACCGGAGCCAATCAGAACCGGCGTGGCCTGTTTGAGGTGGCCGACCAGGGAACCATCTTCCTCGACGAAATCGGCGAGATGACCATGCCCATGCAGGTCAAACTGCTCCGGGTATTGCAGGAGCGCAGCGTGCGTCCGGTGGGCGGCACCAGTGAGATTGCGGTGGACGTGCGCGTGATCGCCGCCACCAACCGCGACCTCGACAAGCAGGTCTCCGACGGCACTTTCCGCGAGGATCTCTATTACCGGCTGAGCGTGATTCCCATCCGCGTGCCCGGCTTGCGCGAGCGCCGGGAGGACGTTCCTCTCCTGGCCAACCATTTCCTGAAAAAGTATGCCCCGGGAGCGAACAAGAGTATTCACCAGGTCGAAGCCGCTTCCCTGGAAGCTCTCTGCGGATACGACTGGCCGGGCAACGTCCGCCAGCTCGAAAATACCATTGAGCGGGCGGTCGCCCTCGAACTGGGGAGCGAACTGCGCGTGGAGTTGCCGGCCGAGCGTGCCAAGGCTCGCGCGGTTGCCGCGGGCGCCGAAACCGCCATGGCCATTCCCTCGGGTGCAGTCCTGCCCACCGGCGTCAACATGGAGAACTATGTCCAGCAGATCGAGCGCTCGCTGCTGCAATCCGCCCTCGGGCAGACGCACGGCGTCCAGGTCAAAGCGGCCAGCGTGCTGGGAATCTCCTACCGCTCCTTCCGCCACCTGATGAAGAAGTACGAGCTGTAAAACCTGCCCGATTCCCAAGCCAGCCGGTCGATATTCCCGCTTCTTGCCTGCTTTCCAACACCACCTTGGCTCGTCTAATCTAGCTACCATGATGCTCCGCCGAACTGCCGTCTTTCTCCTGCTACTGACCGTTTGCGCCGCGGCGCAGACCGCCATCCCCAACACGCCTCCTGGACGCTTGCTGCAATCATGGCTGGAGTCATTCAACTCCGGGGACGCGGATCGCCACACGAAGTTCCTGACCGAGCATTCCTCCGATGCGATGCGGCACGGACGGCCGTCCGAGCAGGTGGCAGAGAATGAAATGCGCTTTCGGAACATTGTCGGCGGCGGCTTTGACGTCTACAAAGTCGTGCAGTCGTCGGACACCGAACTGCGCGCCGTGCTGAAGGAACGCGGCGGCTTCGGCTGGGCCGAGATCGTGCTGCGGGTGGATCCGGCCAAGCCTGATGTCATTGTTGCCCGCGATATCATGCAGGCACCGCCGCCTCCCGAGGCACGTCCCGAACGCGAAGACGCGCCCGCGCTTGCCCGCGACCTCCAAAAACTGCTCGACAATCTTGCCGGGGACGACCGGTTCGCGGGCGTCGTGCTGGTGGCCAAAGATGGCAAGCCAATCTTCCAGCAGGCTTGGGGATTCGCGGACCGCGACAAGAAAATCACCAACAATCTCGATACCAGGTTTCGCCTGGGTTCCATGAACAAGATGTTTACTTCCGTAGCAATTGCGCAGTTGGTTCAGCAGGGCAAGGTCAAGTACACCGACACGGTGGCCCATTTACTGCCTGACTATCCCGACAAGGACGCTGCCGCGAAGATTACCGTCCACCAGTTGCTTACCCATACTTCAGGACTGGGTGATTTCTTCGGAGATGAGTTCGACAAGAAAAAAGACGAGCTGCACGGGCTGAAAGACTACCTGCAGCTGTTCGCGGGGAAGCCGCTTCAGTTCGAGCCAGGCCAGAAATTCGCATACAGCAACGCGGGCATGATCGTGGCGGGATTGATCGTGGAGCGCATTTCGGGACAGAACTACTACGACTACGTGCGCGAACACATCTACAAGCCCGCAGGCATGAACGGCAGCGATACCTTCGAGAAGTCCAAGCCGCAGCCCAACCAGTCCGTCGGGTACACGCGCACAGACGGCAAGTGGGCTTCCAATTACGACTCGTTGCCGCTGATGGGCAGTTCCGCCGGAGGAGGCGACTCCACCGCCCCCGACCTGCTGAAGTTCGACCAGGCTTTACGCTCCCACAAGCTGCTGAATGCCGACCTGACGAGTACCATCACCACCGCCAAGGTTACCCCGCCCGACCAAGACGAAAAATATGCCTACGGATTCGAGGAGAGCATGGTGGACGGCAAACGTGTCATCGGCCACGGTGGCGGCGCGCCTGGCATGAACGCGAATCTGGACATGTATTGGGATTCGGGCTACACCGTGATTGTGCTCTGTAACCTCGATCCTCCGATCGCCGGGCAGGTCAATCGGTACATCCGCGATCGAATCCGGCAGTGATCGGTCGAGCCGCCGTTCCAAGCTCGGCCTCAGGGTTGGCCCGCTGGCTGTGATCTACCTCCTTGACGGGCTCTTCTCCCCGCATATACTCATGCGTTTAGCTGAAGTTACCCGACTGCCGGCCTGAGGGGGCCCGGCTACTCGGAGGAGGCGAGATGCCCGCGCGCCGCACGTTCCTGTCTGTCCCCGCAGCGTGCAGTGTGCCCGCCTCTGGCAACGCCGCCGCCGTAATCCACCCGTTGAATCAGCAATTTTTCCGGAGGGTCCCCGTGTCCTGTTTGTGCAAGTTGGCCGTAGTGGTTTCCTTGGCGATGTGGACGTGCGCCATCCCGCAAGCGTGGGCTGGATTTCAGCCGGTCTCACCCGAGGAACTCAAGATCACGAGCGAACCCCTGGCCCCGGGAGCAGCCGCCATTATTCTCTACCGCCAGGTCGACCGGGATGACAACGGCAAGACTTCGCATGAAGACACTTACGTCCGAATCAAGATCCTGACGGAAGAGGGGCGGAAGTACGCCGACGTCGAAATCCCTTTCCTGAAGCGAAGCGAGGACGTCGTCAACATCGGGGCTCGGACGATCAAGCCCGATGGCTCCATCGTGAACTTTGATGGCAAGGTCTTCGAAAAGACCATCGTCAAGGCGAAGGGAGTGAAGTACCTGGCGAAAACGTTCACTCTTCCCGATGTCCAGGTGGGCGGCATCATCGAGTACTACTACACCGACGACTTTCGTGAGTTCGCTCTTTTCGACTCGCATTGGATCTTGAGCGATGAACTGTTTACCAAGAGAGCCCAGTTTTCGCTCAAGCCCTACAAAAGCAGCTTCGAAAACCCTTTCCGGCTCCGCTGGACGTGGCAAAGTCTGCCACCCGGCGCCGAGCCCAAGGAGGGCCCGGATCACGTCGTCCGGATGGAGGCACGCAACATCCCGGCCTTCCAGACGGAAGATTTCATGCCGCCCGCCAATGAATTGAAATCGCGCGTGGATTTCATCTACGAAGAGGACTTCACGGGGCTGGAGCCGGACCAGTTCTGGAAGCGCATTGGAAAGAAGCGCAACGGCGCGCTGGAAGACTTTGTCGGAAAGCGTAAGGCCATGGAGGAAGCGGTGGCCCAGATCGTCTCCCCTAATGATCCTCCCGAAGTGAAGCTGCGAAAAATCTATGACCGGGTGCAGAAGATTCGAAACACCACCTACGAGTTGCGGAAGACCGAACAGGAGGAGAAGCGCGCCAAGGAGAAGACGGCATCGAACGTCGAGGAAATTTGGAAGCGCGGCTACGGTGACGGGATGCAACTGACATGGCTTTACCTCGCCCTGGCGCGAGCCGCCGGCTTTGAAGCGTACGGGTGCTGGGTCTCCGACCGCAGGAATTACTTCTTCTTCCCCCAGACCATGCAAAGCGAGAAGTTGAATGCTAACGTCGTGCTCGTCAGGCTCAACGGTAAGGACCTCTATTTCGATCCGGGAGCGGCGTTCACCCCCTACGGCTTGCTGACCTGGTCGGAAACCGGCACGAAAGGGTTGCGGCTGGATAAGGACGGAGGCACGTGGATCCAGACCACGCTTCCCGCCAGTTCAGACTCGGCCATTGCCCGCAATGCGAAGTTGAAGCTGTCCGACACCGGCGACCTGGAAGGAAAACTGACGATTACCTATACCGGGCTAGAGGCCATGTACCGGCGGCTGGAAAACCGCAATGCCGATGAGACGGAGCGCAAGAAGTTTCTCGAAGAGCAGATCAAGGAAATGGTCCCAGTTGCCTCTGAGGTGGATTTGACCAACAAACCAGACTGGAGCAGCACGGAACCGCCCCTGGTGGCTGAATTTGACATCAAAATTCCTGGCTGGGCCTCGAATGCCGGCAAGCGCGCCATGGTTCCCGTCGGAATCTTCACCGCCGCCGAAAAGCGAGTCTTTGAACATGCCGACCGCGTCCATCCCGTCTATTTTGAATACCCGTACTCGAAGACGGACGATGTAACCATCGAGTTACCGCCCGGATGGCACGTCAGCAGCGTGCCAAATCCCCAGAATCAGGATGGCCACGTTGTCGTCTACAAGTTCAAAGTGGAAGACCTCAATGGGACGTTGCACGTAACGAGGACATTGAGCTTCGATGTTCTGATCCTGGAGCAGAAGTACTACACTGCGTTGCGAAAGTTTTTTCAGGTAGTGAGGACCGGAGATGACGAGCAGATTGTGTTGCAGCCCGGAACGGCGAGCGCCCTCAACTAGGCAACTGCTGTCATTGCTTGGGGTGGCCGTTTTCCTGCTGGCCTGCGTCTCACCAGCTGCGGCAGGTGGCGATGCTCCGCAATGGATGCGCGCCCTGGTGGGTGTGCCGCTGCCTCCCTACGACGAAAAAACGGACGCAGTACTGCTTTATTCCGACACCAACGTGACCGTCCTCTCGGCCGACAAGATCAGGACCCATGTTCGCGAAGCGTACAAGATCCTGCGGCCCAATGGTCGCCATCGGGGCACGGCCGTTGTCTACATCAACCCACAGCGGAAGATTACAAGCTTTCATGGCTGGTGCATTCCCGCGCAAGGGAAAGATTTTGAAGTGAAGGACAAGGATGCCGTGGAGGCGGCGCCCAATGTCCAAAACGGCGAATTGGTGTCCGACGTGAAGTACAAAATTCTCAGGATTCCTGCGCCTGACCCAGGCAACATCGTTGGCTACGAGTATGAGGTGGAAGAGCAGCCATTCTTCTTGCAGGACAGCTGGGAATTCCAGGAAGCGGACCCGGTACACGAGAGTCACTACACCCTGCAGCTGCCTCCCGGCTGGGAATACAAGGCTTCGTGGCTCAACTATCCTGAGGCGAAGTCCCGACTGTCCAGCAACAACCAGTGGGAATGGACCGTGGGCGACGTAAAAGGTATCCGGACAGAGGAAGAAATGCCTCCCATCGCCGGAGTGGCGGGGCGGATGCTCGTGTCGTTCTTCGCCACCGGCGGTTCCATAAAGAACGGATTTGCGGATTGGCGGAGTATGGGAAGTTGGTACTCGAAGCTGGTCAGTGGGCGGACCGAAGCCTCACCTCCGATCAAGCAGGAGGTCGGCATACTCGCCGGTTCGAAAACCACCGCACTTCTGAAAATGCAGGCCATCGCTGCATTCGTGCAGCACGACATTCGTTATGTCGCAATCGAGCTCGGAATCGGGGGCTGGCAGCCGCATCCAGCTCCGGAGGTTTACGAGCACCGCTACGGCGACTGTAAGGACAAAGCAACGCTGGTGCGATCGATGCTCAGTGAGATCGGGATTGACTCCTACCACGTCGTGATTTATACGGAGCGGGGCGCCATTACACCTGCTACCCCAGCTCACCACGGCTTCAATCACGCAATTACTGCCATCAAGCTGCCGGACGGCCTCAGCGACCCGTCGCTGGTTGCGACGTTCCAGCACCCGAAGTGGGGGAAGATCCTGTTTTTCGATCCGACGGACGAATTGACTCCCTTTGGTCAGATCCGTGGACAACTGCAGGCCAACTACGGACTGCTGGTAACGCCCGATGGCGGCGAACTTGTCCAATTGCCGCAGCAACCATCGGCGATGAATAGTGTCCAGCGCATTGCCAGGCTGACGCTGGAGCCGGGTGGCAGATTGAAGGGAGATGTCGATGAAGTGCGACTGGGCGATCGTGCCGCAACCGAACGGTGGCGATTGCGCCTGGTCACCAAGGACGCAGACCGTATCAAGCCCATCGAGAGCCTGCTGGGCAGTTCGCTTTCGAGTTTTCGCATCACGCATGCCACCGTAACCAACCTCCAGCACACCGATCAGCCGTTTGGTTTTGCCTACTCGTTCGAGGCGGATAGCTACGCGAAGAGCGCGGGCAACCTTCTCCTGGTGCGGCCGCGCGTGCTGGGAAGCAAGTCGTCGGGCATTCTGGAAACCAAGGAGCCGAGAAAGTTCCCCATCGAATTCGATGGGCCCGCGCGCGACACGGACAGCTTCGAAATCGCGATTCCGCCGGGGTACGAAGTGGATGATCTGCCGCCTCCAGTGGACAGCGACTACAGCTTTGCGAGTTATCACTCGAAGACAGAAGCAAAAGGCAACGCCATTCGATACACGCGAACTTTCGAAGTCAAGGAACTGAGTGTGCCCGTCGAGCGGGCCGAGGAGCTTAAGAAGTTCTATCGAATCATCGCCAGTGACGAACGGAACACGGCGGTGCTGAAGCCGGTCGTGGCCAAGTAGGGTCTTTGCTCTAACCGATTCGCAGGGAAGATCCGGCAGTCGCAAGAACTCGGCGTGCCAGCCTCGCTGACCGTGCCGCAAATTTGCGGCGAGCCGCTTCGCAGTTCAATGGTGTTGGCCCGGGAATAAGCACAAGGAAAGACTGGCGGGCGCCGCTCTCCAACTTCAGCGCCTGTATTTGCCATGTATATTTGACGCAGGTTCGTGGGGAACCTGCAACCCGCCCTGCATCTTCAGAGCCCGCTTGAAGCGCGGCCGATTCGAGAGGAAACTAATGACGACGGAATTGCGAGACAAAGTTGGGATTGTGACCGGTGGCACGTCGGGTATTGGTCGTGATGCCGCCGTGCTTTTTGCCAAGGCGGGAGCCAAGGTGGTGGTCGCTGGCCGGCGCGAAGCGGAAGGAAAGGAAACGATCGATCTGGTCCGTGCCGCGGGCGGCGAGGGCCTGTTTGTAAGGACCGACGTATCGAAAGCCGCCGACGTTCAGGCGCTCGTCCAGAAGACGGTGGAGAAGTTTGGCCGCCTGGATATCGCGTTCAACAATGCCGGGATCGAGGGGAACTGGATGCCGATCGCCGAACAGTCCGAAGAAGACTGGGACCGCACCATCGACATCAATCTCAAAAGTGTCTGGCTTAGCCTGAAGTACCAGATTCGCCAGATGCTCAAGCAGGGTGGTGGCGGAGCCATCGTCAACATGGCGTCCGTGGCCGGCCTGATCGGTTCCGCCGGTGCCGCCACCTATTGCGCGAGCAAGCACGGTGTGATGGGCCTGACGAAAGCCGCCGCGCTGGAAAACGCGCGCAGTGGCATTCGGGTGAACGTGGTGTGTCCTGCGGTGATCGAAACCCCGATGGGGGAGCGTCTCTTTGGCGAACCGGAGTTCAAGAAGTTCGCGCTCGGCCTTCATCCCATCGGCCGTTTTGGATCGCCCATGGAAGTCGCGCAAGCCGTCCTGTGGATGTGCTCGGACCGCGCCTCCTTCATGACCGGCCAATCCCTGGTTCTCGATGGCGGCTTCCTGGCGGGGCCCAATTCTCCCGCCTAGCTGCGCATGGAGTGCTAACTATAATTGCGTCTCAACCGCTAGGGTTACGACGAGGGGCGAATTCATGGCAACCAGACTTTGGAGTCGGCGCAAACTAGTCCAAGGATGCGCGAAGTTGGCAGCCGGTGCGGCGTTTGCGAGCGCCACACGTCGATGGGCCGCGGCCCAATTGCCTCCCCCGGAGCCCCTGAGCGACGATCGACTCACCTTTGTAACCACCACCGAAACCAGCGCCTGGCAGAAAGGTGGACTCTTCAAGCCCGCGTTCGGCTGGGAAACGCTCAACCTCAATCTCGGTCAGGTCCGAACGGCGGAGGCATCCGAGCAAGGCATTGAGGGCTTCGGCGGATGCTTCAATGAGCGCGGCTGGACTTCACTCCAGGCACTCAGCGAAGCCGACCGCGAGAGCGTTCTCCACGAACTGTTTGATCCCACCGCCGGAGCCCGCTTTACATACTGCCGCATGCCGATTGGTGCGAACGATTTTGCCATAGAGGCTTATACCTGCGATGAGACCGATGGCGATTTTGAACTGAAGCATTTCAGCATTGAGCATGATCGGAAGACACTGATTCCGTTTATCCAGGCGGCCTTGCGCCACCAATCGAAGCTGCGCATTTGGGCTTCCCCATGGACCCCTCCGAGTTGGATGAAGCGGAATCACTTCTATGCAGAGGCAAAGGCTTATCCAGGAATGAAAGAAAACGGGATTCGCCCCGACCAGATTGGCCACGAAGGCGAGGACATGTTCATCCAGGAGCCCCGCTATTTCGAGGCTTACGCGAAATATTTTGCCCGCTTTATCGAGGCCTATCGCGCGGAAGGAATCCGCGTGGGCATGGTGATGCCGCAAAACGAATTCAATTCCGCCCAGAACTTCCCCAGTTGCACATGGACACCGGAAGGTCTCGCGCGCTTCCTTCATTATCTTGGACCGGAAATGCAAAAGCTCGGGGTCGACGTGTTCTTCGGGTCCTTCGAGCGCGGAGATCCCCGAATGCTGCGGACGGTCATGGCCGACCCCGAAGCGGCCCACTTTGTGAAAGGGGTTGGTGTTCAGTGGGCGGGCAAAAACGTGCTGCCGGCCATCCATCGTGAGTTTCCGGCCCTGATGATTTTTCAATCAGAGCAGGAGTGCGGCGATGGTTCCAATAGCTGGACCTACACAGGCTACTGCTGGCAGTTGATGAAGCACTACTTTCGTAGCGGCGCGCGCGCCTACATGTATTGGAATATCTCCGCCGAAAAAGGGGGGATGAGCACATGGGGATGGGCGCAGAACTCACTGGTCAGCGTGGACACCGAGGCGAAGACATTTCGCTACAACCACGATTATTACCTGCTGAAACACCTGACGCACTTTGTCACGGTAGGGGCGAAGCGCCTGGAAACGACGGGCACCTGCGACCAAGCGATTGGATTCTTGAACCCCGACGGCACCATCGTGCTCGTGCTGCGCAACGAACTGGCGCATACACAGATGGTCCAGGTGCAGTTGCCCGATCGCGCGCTGGCGATCGAACTGCCAGCGGATTCAGTGGGAACTCTTGCCGCCAAGCCGGCGTGAAGTCATGCGTAGCATGGCGAACCAGGAGTTCGGTGGCGAAATCCTAAGTGCAACGAAAGAACCTGCCACGAGGGAAAGAGGAGAGACTGGTCGGGGCGCGCGGATTTGAACCGCGGACCCCCTGCGCCCAAGGCAGGTGCGCTACCAGGCTGCGCTACGCCCCGACTGCATTTGATTATAAATGACCAGTTTGCCGCCCGCCCCCGCGCACTGGGCCGGTGGGGTTGCCTTCTGCGACGCTCCCGGCAGATGCCCGCACTCCGGCCCCCGCGCTCAGCTATAATTTCGTTTCGGAAGTCATGTCCAGTCCCCGCTACGCATTGGTAACGTACGTTCGCAGTCCGGTCGGGCAGTTCGTCGA
>Ga0302322_100001981_pt1 | contig 17130 bp, 9 predicted proteins | sample Fen_T0_2_FD_203757 | JGI IMG/M metagenome (GOLD analysis project Ga0302322, IMG submission 203757) | Peat permafrost microbial communities from Stordalen Mire near Abisko, Sweden - Fen_T0_2 | ecosystem: Environmental > Terrestrial > Soil > Wetlands > Permafrost | place: Sweden: Abisko... | reverse complement strand
CCTGGCCGGCAATGCACACCTGGCGTTCCAGTTCCGACCAGAAAAACGTCAGCGCAGCGTGCGGGTTGGCCGCCAATTCGCGGCCCTTGCGGCTGGCGTAGTTGGTGAAGAAAACGAAGCCGCGCGAATCCACGCTTTTGAGCAGCACCGTGCGGGTGGAAGGCCGGCCGGTTTGGTCCACCGTGGCGAGGGTCATGGCGTTGATGTCCGGGGGGCGCCGGTTGCAGATGGCACTCCACAGTTTGAAAAGGGCGATGCCAATCTTGCGCCAGCGGCTCTGCGCCGATTCGCCGGCGGCCTGTTGAAACCACTCCTCAAACTGCGCCAGCGGATCGGGCTGCAATTCCGCCCGGTCCAGCGCAGCGTGCCGGTAGTCTTCGCGAAAATCAGACAGGTTCATTTCACATGGCGCGGAAAACGGTCAGGCCGAGCGCGAGGATAAAAACGGCGAAAGCCAGCCGCGCCGCGCTGCTGATACGCACCCGCGTGTCGTTGGCGGTGGCCCATTCCAGCAGGTCGCGCAACTTCCAAGGCGTGACGGTAAACCAGATGCCGGCGAGCACCAGCACATAAGCCCACCATTGAATCACGAGCACCAGCGGCGATTCGCCGAGGTGGGCACGCCCCGTATCCACCATCAGCTTGGCCAGCAGCAGCAGCAGCACCGCGAGTCCGCGCACGGCCAGAAAGTCGCGCACAAAGATACAGGCACCGACGCCCACCGACGCAAAGCCGATCATCATGTAGGGCTTGAACTTGGAAAAATCCGCGATCGGCTCAATATTGACGTTCCAGACGAACCACGCCGTGGCCAGCAGCATGAGGATGACCCCGGTGGGGAAGTCACGCGGGAATTTGCGGACAGCGGCGGCAAACTCCCTGGGCCGCGCCAGCGCATACACCTGCGGCACACCCAGACCCGCACCCAGCAAAATGGAAAGCAACGACAGTTTCATTTTTCAGAATTAAACCACAAATCCATGACCATAGACACGCACAAAAGGAACCCGGCGAAGATTAAATTTGACCGGCCCACTCAATGCGCACGCGACTGGACAGAGTAATCCATTTTAAGATGCCCGGTGGGGTGTAATTTGGGTTAAAAGTGGGTTTGTGGTGGGTTTGAATGGGGTCTTATTGGGTTTGTTTTCGACTTTTGAATTTCCGTAAAATCATCGTATTACATTTAAATAAAGCCGCTTAACATCGAAATTCGTTTGGGTTCGTTTCGTAATTTTTAATATTTCAGCGGAGACCAAGGTGGGAGGAATAGGAAAAATTTTCCCGTTCCGGCAATGCGGATGCTGGCCGGGGTTGGCGCCGGAATTTTTGAACAATTTAAGGTGCTATTTTTCACGGTCAAAGAATCCTGCCTGGCACGGGCAGGCAAAAGTGAACCGGCTCCTCCCGGTTTGGGTTTTAGAGCAGATTTCTGCTTTATTGGGAATTTTTAATCCGGCTTTGTGTGAATGTAAAGTTATTTCAAAAACTATTTTTGTGATGGTTTTCACGGAGGGTAAAAATGCCATTTATCCGGGGGGGGGACCGCTGCGGGAGGGGACGCGGGGCGGTACGCGGTGAAAAGTGCGGTTTTGAGCCTCGCTGGCTTGGCGGCTCAGAGGCTGGAAAGCCATCCGGCGGGAGCCAGGAGGCGCGGGTTGGCAGGCGGAGAGCAGCACTGAGGCAAGGTGCGCCCCCGGGCCGGGCCGCCGGGCCGCCGGGGCCGGGCGTTTCACTTGCCTTCGTCACCGGCCCTTGTAGTATGCTGGCGGCGGTCAAGCCGGCCATTATTCATGAATACGTTTCAGATTATTTTCACGCCCACCAGTGCCGCCGAACTCGCGCGGATGCCCAAGGATCTGCAATTGCAGATTCTCGGGGACTTTCGCGGCCTGCCGCAGCACGTGCTCGGCACTGATTTGGAAGATTTCGGCAAGCTGGAGAGCGACGGCCACCTGCTCCACCGCTTCCGCCTGGGGGATTACCGGGTGTATTTTGAGCGTCATCAACTGGGCGTGCTGGTCCATCGCATCATGAACCGGCACACGCTCAAGGATTTCTTCTTCCGCTCGGGCATCAAGGCCGGCGAAGACGCGGCCTTGCAGGAAAACCCGAAGTTTTGGGAACTCATCGAGGCGGCCAAAAGCCCGGAGAAGCTTTGACCGGAACCCGGCGGGCGAAACCTCGTCCGGGACGCCGGCAGGACGGCCCCTGACCCACCGGGTTTTGAACTCCAAGCCCGGCTGACAGGCCGTGGTTTCCAAGCTAGAACAAATGTTGCCCATCCATGGCTGAACGCCTGCCCATTTACGAAATTGAGCGCGACCTCATCGCGCGGCTGCAAAGCGACCGCCGGCTGATTCTGTCCGCCCCGACCGGCTCCGGCAAATCCACGCAGGTGCCCCAGATGCTGCTCCGGCACGGCCTGCTGGAGCACGGTCAGGTGGTGGTGCTGCAACCGCGCCGGCTGGCCACCCGGATGCTGGCCGCGCGCGTGGCGGCGGAACTCGGGGTGAAACTGGGCGAGGAAGTCGGCTATCAAATCCGACTGGAAAATGTCACCTCGGCGAAGACAAAAATCCGGTTCGTGACCGAGGGGGTTTTGCTGCGGCAAATGATCCATGACCCGCACTTGCGCGGCGTGGCGGCGATCCTCTTCGACGAATTTCACGAGCGCCATTTGTACGGCGACATCACACTAGCCCAGGCGCTGGACCAGCAGGAGCGGCATCGCCCGGATCTGATGCTCGCGGTGATGTCCGCGACGCTGAATGCGGGGGAACTGGAAAAATACTTGTCGGCGCAGTCCGCCACCGGCAGCCGGCAGCCGGGTATTAATTGCTCGGTGCTCGCCTCGGAAGGCCGCACGTTTCCGGTGGAGGTGGAATATCTGCCGCACCGGGTCGGACTGAACGGGCCGCCGGTCTGGGAGCTGGCGGCGGAAGAATTCTCCCGCTACATCAACAACGGCGGCCAGGGCGACGTGCTGGTGTTCATGCCCGGCGGCTTTGAAATTTCCCAGACCATCGAGGCGATCCGGCATACCAGCGAGGCGAAGGGTTTTATTGTGCTGCCGCTGCACGGCGAATTGCAGCCCAAGGATCAGGACGCGGCGGTGGCGCGGTATCCGCAGCGGAAAGTGGTCGTGGCCACGAACGTGGCGGAGACGAGCATCACGATTGACGGAGTGCGGCTCGTCATTGATTCCGGCCTGGCGCGTCTGGCGCGTTACGACTCGAACCGGGGCATCAACACGCTGCTCGTTGAAAAAATTTCCCAGGCGAACGCCGCCCAGCGCACGGGCCGCGCCGGCCGCACCGCGCCAGGCACCTGCGTCCGTTTGTGGTCGCACGCGGAACAGGATGAGCGCGTCCCGCACGAGATGCCGGAAATCCGCCGGCTGGATTTGTCCGAAGTGGTGCTGACGCTCAAGGCTTCGGGCGTGGAGGATTTGCGGCAATTCCGCTGGCTGGAAAAGCCGGATGAAATTTCGCTGACTCACGCGGAAGAATTGCTCGCCGATCTCGGGGCGATTCATGAAGGCAAGATCACGCCGGTGGGCCGCAAGATGCTGGCGTTTCCGCTGCACCCACGCTATGCGCGGATGTTGCTGGCCGCGCAGGAATATGGCTGCGTGCACCAAGCCTGCCTCGTCGCCGCGCTGACACAGGGGCGCGACCTGCTGATCCGCAACGCGGGCCGCGACGTGGAACAGGCCCGGGAAGATTTGTTTGGGGAAAAGGCGTCGTCCGACTTCTGGACGCTCATGCGCGCGTGGAGCCATGCGTTCAACCACCAATTCCGCCTGGACGACTGCCGCCGGCTGGGCATCCATGCGGTCACGGCCAGACAAGTTGGACCATTGTTTGAACAGTTTCTGCGCATTGCGAAGGACGAAGGTCTCGACACGCGCCCCCACGAGGTGAAGGACGAGGCGCTGCAGAAGTGCATCCTCATCGGCTTCAGCGACCGGGTGACGCGGCGGCTGGATCAGGGCACGCTGCGGTGCGAACTCGTGCATGGCCGGCGCGGGGTGCTGGCCCGCGAGAGCCAGGTGCAGCACAGCCCGCTCTTCGTCGTGGCGGAAATCCGCGAGATCAGCGGCCAGGACAACGAGGTGAACACCATCCTTTCGCTGGCCACGGCGATTGAAGCGGACTGGCTCCGCGAACTTTTTCCTGACGACATCAAGCGCGAGGTGCAGGTGGAGTTTGATGCGCAGCAGAAGCGCGTGCTGGCGGCCGAAATGATCCGCTTCCGGGATCTGGCGCTCGCCGCGAAGCGCATTGATCCACCGCCGGCCGAGGCCGCCGCGAGCCTGCTGGCGAAGGAAATCATCGCCGGCCGCCTGCTGCTGCCGAACTGGGATCATCACGTGGAGCAATGGCTGGCCCGGCTGAATCTGCTCTGCCAGCAATGCGCTGATTTGCAGCTGCCCGCCATCACGGAGGAAGACAAGCAGGCCATCATTGAGCAGCTCTGCCATGGGGCGGTCAGCTACAAAGACATCAAGGAGCGCGAGGTGAAACCGGTGGTGATGTCATGGCTCTCGCAGAGCCAGCGCGACCTGCTGGACAAGCACGCGCCCGAGCGGCTCACGTTGCCGAACGGTCGCACGCCGAAGGTGAATTACGAACCCGGCCGCGCCCCGTTTATCTCGTTGCGCATCCAGGAGCTTTACGACGTAAACCAGACGCCCAAGATCGCGCTCGGCCGCGTGCCGGTGACGGTGCATATTTTGACGCCGGGCATGAAGCCGATCCAGGTGACGCAGGATCTGGCGAATTTTTGGCGCGAGCATTATCCAAAAATCAAATCGGAGCTGGCGCGAAAATATCCGAAGCATCTGTGGCGGTAGTCGGAAGGCTACGGGCAGTTTCCGCCCGGGCCAGAGGCGGACGCTGCACCGCAAAGCGAGATAGCAGTGTTGGAATTATGCCCTGCACCCGGATTGGCCACGCGCTGCGAGTTGAGACAACTCGCGCTCCGGGGACGGGCGCTCTCCACTACGGCGAGCGCAGGCGGTAGAAGCGGCCGGGATAATTCGTCCACTGCGGATCGCTGAAATACATCGAGCCAACATTCGTTTGCACCGCCTGCCACACCGGATGGGCAAGATCGACGCACGCTTCCACCACGAAGGGCAAGGCGTTGGTGCCAGTGAGCGCGGCGATGTTGAACCCAAAGGTGTTCGTCCGCACGCCAAAGCTCGCGTCGCCGGTCTGCGCCTGCGGATTCCATAGCACCGCCGGCCGGCCGCCCAAAGTCGACGTCCAGCCGGTCGTGCCGGGCAGATAATAAACGGTGAGCTGTTTATCCCAATAAAACGGCGTCGAGACACCAAGACCGGGCGCATTGCCGGTAAAATAGAGATTCGTCAGGCTCCAACAATCGGCAAACGCCCAGGAGCCCAAGCTGGCCAGCGTACTGGGGAAGGTGAAGCCGGTCAGGTTATTACATTCCAGAAACGCATCGTCCCCAACACTGACCAGTTGGGCGGAAACAGTCAGCTTGGTGAGACCATAGCAGAAGGCGAACGCCTGATCACCGATGTTGGTGACACCATCGGGAATCACCATACACGTCAGTTTATGGCAGAACTTGAAGGTCGTGTTTTTAATCTCGGTCACCTGGCTCGGGATGGTCAAATTGGTCAGACTGGTGCAGTAATAAAAGGCATTGCTGCCAATGTGGGTAACACTGTTGGGCAGCACAACCTGGCACAGATTCGCACAACCGGAAAACGTGTTATCCTCAACGCGATTAACGCCGTCAGGGACGACAATATTGGTCAAACTGATGCAGTTTTGAAACGCACCGGCCCCGAGGCTGGTCACGGTACTGGGGATGATAAGATTAACCAGATTCATACAATTCACGAACGCGGAAGCACCAATGCTGGTGACGGCATTTCCGAGGCTGACGTTGGTCAGATTGTTACAGTAATTAAACGCACCATTACCAATGCGAGCCGCACTATTGGGGATGGTGATACTTGTCAACCGGTAGCAAAACATGAAAGCTGAATCGCCTACATTGGTAACGCCGGCCGGAATTACAAAATTGCCGGCTTTAACCGGCGGGCATTGGATGATCTGCGTCTTGCTTTTGTCATACAAAACCCCGTCGATGCTGCAATAGGCCGGATTTTTTATATCCACGTCGATGGCCGTCAGGCTGGAGCACGACACGATCGCAGCAGCGCCAATGTTGGTTACGCTCTCAGGAATGATGACCTGGCTCAGGTTCCAACTGAAAGCAAACGCAGCCGCGGCAATGGTGGTAATGCCATTGGAGACGCTGTAGCTTCCAACCGTCCCGCCCGGACATTGAATCAGCGTGGTCTGGCTTTTGTTGAACAGAACCCCGGCCGCGCTGCTATAGACCGGATTATCTGTTCCCACGGTAATTGAAGTGAGGCCGTAGCACCTTTCAAATACCCCAGTTCCGAGATTGGTGACGGTGTCAGACAGGATGATGTTCGTCAGTCCGAGGCAGAAAAAAAATGCCCCGTCACCAATTTTGGTGACGCCGCTACTCACCGCAATACTGGTCAGACCTTCGCACTCAAAGAACGCACCAGCCCCAATATTGGCAACTCCGTTCGGCGTCAAATAGTTCCCGATTTTCCCCTGGGGACATAATATCAGCATGCTCTGACTGCCGTCAAACAGCACCCCTGCCATGCTGCTATAAGCGGGATTACCGGGGTCCACCGAAATGGCGGTCAGGCTGTCGCAGTATCGAAATACATTGTTCCCGAGCTGAGCGAGGGTTTTCGGAAGCTTGATTACGGTCAGCTTGGAACAGCCTTCAAAGGCCGAATCCCCGATCTTGGCAACATTGCCTCCCATGGTGAGGTTGGTGAGGTTCAAACAAGCATAGAACGCCCGCATGCCGATGCTGGTAATGCTATCCGGAATGGTGACGCTGGCCACCACGTTGCCACCCATATCGAAAGCAGCATCCCCGATGCTGTTCACCGGATACCCGTTCGTCGTCTGGGGGATGACCACGACCGGGTCAGAACCGGTGTACCTCAAAATGGCGATAGCGCCATTATTGGTCGTGAAGGTAAATTGCGCCTGCACCGCAGGTGGCAAGGCCAACAGCACAGCGGTCAGCAGACACAAGGAGAGCAGACATCGTAAGTTTTTCATCGTTATCAAAACACCGAACATTATAATCCTAAAGCTGCCAGGAGCCGCGATTTCTTCAATTAATCTTATTGGCGTCAGCACCGGTTGTCCAGCCGGTTTCACGCAGCCCCAACCGCCAGCACGACCACGACCACGAAGTTGAGGCAGCCAGCCGGCACTTCCTCTCAATCCTGATTACTGCGCCGGAGAGACGGGCCACCCGGCTATGGCGAGCGCAGGCGGTAGAAGCGGCCGGGATAATTCGTCCACTGCGGATCGCTGAAATACGACGAATCGGTTGCGAGCGTGTTCGTTTGCACGGGTTGCCAGTTCATCAGGTTGGTGCTGGCTTCCACCACCACGGTCTGCCCGCTGGCCCAGTTGAGGTTGAAACCGAATTGATTGGTCGGTAAGCCAAAACTGGCCGTGCCGGTCTGCATGGCGGGCAGCCAGGGGGCAGTCGAACAAGTTGAGAGTGGTGAGAAAGTGCTCCACCCAGTTTTGCCCGGCAGATAGTACAGAGTCACATTTTTAGCACCGAAAAATTCCCAATAATCATTGAGCGGTGGATTGCCTTTAAAATACATCTTGGTCAATTGACCACAATCCACAAACGAATAGCTGATGTTGGTGAGGCCGGCGGGAATCACGATGCTGGGAAGGCTCGTGCAAGAAGAGAACGCACCATCGCCGATGCTGGCAACACTGTTGGGAATCGTGACATTCGTCAATTGGCTGCAACCATAAAACAAGAAGCTGCCAATACTGGTGAGTCCGTCCGGGAGCACGATTCTGGTAAGGCTCGTGCAAGAAGAGAATGCAGCATCGCCAATGCTGGTAACGCTGTTGGGAATCGAGACATTCGTCAATTGACGGCAATCTAAAAACATCCAATCGGCGATGTTCGTGAGGCCGGCCGGGAGTACGATGCTCGCAAGGCCCGTGCAAGAAGCGAACGCATAATCGCCAATGCTGAGGACGCTATTTGGTATCGTGATATTCGTCAATTGGCTGCAACCATAGAATGTCTGACGGCCAATACCGGTAAGGCCAGCCGGGAGTACAAGATTGGGAAGACTGGCGCAATAAGTGAATGCGCCCTCGCCAATGCTGGTGACACCGCTGGGAAACGAGACCTGCATCAGCCGGGTACAACCGGCAAACATCCAATCGCCGATATTGGTAATGCCAGCCGTGATTTCGATGGCAGACAGTTGTTCACAATCTTCAAAGCCTCCCACACTGAGTTGGGTAACGCCATTGGGAATAACGTAGCCGCCCGCTCGGCCGCCTGGATAACAGATCAGCGTGGTCTGGTTCTTGTCGAACAAAACTCCATCCACACTGGAATAAACCAAATGCCCCAAGCCCACGGTGAAGCCCAACAGGTTCGTACAGCCGGTAAATACTTGTTCGCCAATGTTCGTCACGCTGTTAGGAATTGTGAAGCTGGTCAGGCTGCTGCAGGCATGGAATGCGTCGCTGCCGATGCGGTTGACACTGTTGGGAACCGAGACTTGCGTCAGGCGGGCGCACCAGTCAAACGCCCCATCGCCGATGCTGGTGACGCCATGCGGAATATCATAGCCGCCCGCCTTACCGCCCGGACAGCAAACCAGCGTGGTCCCGCTCTTGTCGAATAAAACCCCAGCCACACTGCCATACACGGGATGGCTCTGATCCACCACGATCCCCAACAGGTTGCCACACCCATAAAAGGCGGATATGTCAATATTAGTCACGCTGTCGGGAATATTGATGCTCGCCAGGCTGGTGCAGCCATAGAAAGCGAAGGCTCCGATACTGGTGACCATACTGGAAATTGTGAGATTGGTTAAACTGGAACAGAAGGAAAGCAACTGATCCGGGATACGAACGACACCGTCGGGAATGGTAAGACTGGTCAAATTGGAACAGCCATAGAAAGCACCATTGCCAAGACTCGTGAGCCGATTGGAAAACGTGACCGTAGTCAGACGCAAACATAGCTCGAATGCGCTTTTCCCGATGCTGGCATCCCGGGCCAAAATGGTCGCATTCGTCAGGGTGTCGCAGCTGGCAAACGCCTGCGCAGCGATGTTGGTGACTTGGATTGGAATAGTAACTTGGGCAAGGCCATCGCAATTATAAAAAGCCCCATTTCCAATCAATTCAAGGCTCTCAGGCAGGGCGACTTCACCCAAGTTGGTGCAGCCCCCAAAGGCAAATTCGCCTATCGTTTTAAGGTGAGTGCCAAAGGTAATATTAGTTAGGCGGGTGCAAGCATTGAAACCCTCGCTTCCAATATTGAGCATCGTATCTGGAAGGATAACCGATGACAGATGGTGGTTAAAAAAAGCCCACTCAGAAATACTCGTCACCGGCAGATTGTTGATGACTGAGGGTATGCTCAAGATTTCTTCACTCCCCAAATATCCAGTAATCGCAATGGTGCCGTTGTTGGATGTGAATAAAAAATACCCCGCAGGTGAAAGCGACTCAGTCCGGCGGCCCCCAAAAGTTGACTCCCAACCCAGCATTTCAGGATGGTAATAAACCGTCAAATAAGACGAATCGCCGGAAAAAATTGGCGAATCTGCGGTGGGGGCGTTGCCCATAAAATAAACTGCTGACAGGTAATTGCAGAAAGCAAATGCGTCCGCGCCGATATCGGTGACGCTGGCCGGAATGGTGACGGAAGAGAGACCGTTGCAGTAATTAAACGCATGATCCCCAATGGCGATGACGCCAAACGGAAGGGTGACATTGGTGAGCGTGCATGCTTTGAACGCGTAGGCCCCAATATTGGTAACGATGGCGGGAATGTAATAACTACCAGTGATACCACCCGGGAATTCGACCAGCACGGTCTGGGCAGCATTGAACAGCACCCCACCGACGCTGCAATAGCTTAGACTGGCGGGTTCGACCGCAATATTGGTGAGACTGGCGCAATCCGCGAAGGCATTGTTACCGATGTTTGTGACGCCAGCCGGGATCGTGATGACCGTCAGTTTGGTAAAGTCAAAAGCAGCGGCTCCGATGGACTTAAGGTTGGCATCCAAAACCACATTGGTCAGGTTAAAGCAACTGCTGAACGCGCCGCTACCAATATCAATAATCGACTCGGGAAGCTCCAGACTGGTCAAAGCCACGCAGCCAAACGCCCGGTCGCCAATTTTGGTAACCGGATAGCCATTGGTTGAGGCGGGAATGACCACTTGAGTAGTGGAGTAGGTGCAGCCGGTAATGGTGATGGCGCCATTATTGGTTGTGAATGACAATTGCGCCCGTACGGCGGATGGCAAGGCCAGCATCGCCAGCAGGCACAACCGCATCAGACGTCGTAAGATTTTCATGTTTATTAAAGCACCCGCAATTCTAATCCCGAAGCGGTCAGAAGCCTCGTTTTCGTTAATAAACCTTATCCTCATAAGCCCCGGGTGTCCAGCGGGTTTTGGGCCGCGCCGGGTGCCAGCAGCGCCCTCACGAAGAACTCCACCCATGAAAACAAACCAACGGCAAGAATACGGTCCAGGGATTCGTGGGGGCGGATTTGGAATAGAGGCGTTGAAATTATGCCCTGCGCCCGGATTGGCCAGGCGTTGCGAGTTGAGGCATCTCGCGCTCCGGGGACGGGCGTGCCCGCTATGGCAGGCGAAGCCGGTAGAAACGGCCGGGATAATTCGTCCACTGCGGATCACGGAAATACATCGAGCCAACATTCGTTTGCACCGGCAGCCACACCGGATTGGTGAGATCGGCGCACGCTTCCACGACGAAGGGCAAGGCGTTGGTACCACTGAGGGCGGCGATGTTGAACCCAAAGGTGTTCGTCCGCACGCCGAAGCTCGCATCGCCGGTCTGCGCCTGCGGATTCCATAGCGCCGCCAGCCGGCCAGCCAGAGCCGAAGTCCAGCCGGTGGTGCCGGGCAGATAGTACAGGGTCACGCGGTCAGCCTCGAGAAAAGCACCCTGATCCACGAGCGGTGAATTTCCCGTGAAACAGACCCCGGTCAAATGGTCGCACAACTCAAACGCCCCATAGCCGAGATTGGTCACACTGGCCGGGATGACCAGGCTGGTCAGGTTGGTGCAGAAACGAAACGCACCGTCACCGATGCGGTTGACCCCGCTGGGAATCGTCACCTGCGACAATTGACGGCACTCCTCGAACGTCCAACTGCCGATGCTGTTCAGGGCTGCGGGGAGCACGATGCTGGTCAGGTTGGTGCAGAAATAGAAGGCCCCGTCGCCAATGCGGCTGACCCCGTTGGGAAACGCCACGTCGGTGAGCCGGACGCAATACTCAAAGGCCGAATCCCCGATATTGGTGACGCCAGCGGGAACCACATAGCCCCCCGCTTTGCCGCCCGGATAACAGATCAGCGTGGTCAGATTCTTGTCGAATAAAACCCCGTCCAGGCTGCCATACACGGAATGCCCCGGGGCCACCACGAACGATTGCAGGCTGGCACAGGCCGAAAAGGCTGCTTCGCCAACGTTCGTCACGCTGTTCGGAATCGTGACCCCGGTCAGACCGGTGCAGGAAAAGAAGGCCCCGTCGCCGATGCTCTTGACCCCGTCGGGAATCGCCACCGCCATGAGCTGAACACAATACTCAAAGGCCGAATCGCCGATGGTGGTGACGCCACCAGGAATTATATAGCCCCCCGCTTTGCCGCCAGGATAATAGATCAACGTGGTGAGACTCTCGTCGAACAAAACCCCGTCCAAACTGGCATACACGGGGTTGCCCGGGTCGACCTCGACGGTCTGCAGGCTGGTACAGGAAGAAAAAGCGTCTTCGCCAAGGCTCGTCACGCTTTCAGGCAGCGTGATGCTGGTCAAACTCGCGCAGGCAGAAAACGCCCCGGAGCCAATGTCGGTCACCCCGTTGGGAAGCGTGAGCGTCGTCAGATTGGAGCAGGCCGAGAAGGAATTGTTCCCGATGCTGAGAACAGTATCTGGAATGGTAACATTGGTTAAGCTGGAGCAGAAATAGAACAACTGGTCCGCGATGGTGCTGACGCCGTCAGGAATCGTGAAGCGGGTCAGACTGGCGCAGCCCCAAAAAGCGCCTTCGCCAAAACTCGTGATGCGATTGGCAATGGTGACCGTCGCCAGCGCATCGCAATAATAGAACGCGCTGTTCCCCACACTGGCGGCCTGGGCTAAAATCGTCAGGTTTGTCACGCCCCCACACAAGGCAAAGGCGTCATCGGCGATGAAGGACACCTCGGCCGGGATGGTGATTTCGGTCAGGCGGCGGCAATCGAAAAAGGCATCGGTTCCAATGCCAACCAGGTGCTCCGGCAGGGCCATGGCCGCGAGATTGTAGCAACTGTAAAACGCCCCGCCGCCAATATTGGTGACATTGGGGCCAAAGGTTACATTCGTCAGACTAACGCAGAAACGGAAGGCGTTGTCGCCAATATCGACGACCGTATCGGGCAGGATGACCGACGCCAGATTGCCGCCGGCAAAGGCGCTGGCGGCAATGCTCTTCACCGGCAAATCATTGACGGTTGGGGGGATGCTTAAGATGCTTAAACTTTGATCGCAGCCAGTGATGGTGATGGCTCCATTATTGGTCGTGAAGGTAAATTGCGCCGAAACCGCCGCCGGCCAGGCCAGCAGCAGCGCCACCAGCAGGCCGAATTGCATCCAAAATCGCATGGTTTTCATCATTATTAAGCCACCTGATATGATAATCAAAAAGCAGTTATCTGCCCCAGATCAAAAAATAAACCTTATGGTGGTCGGCACCGGCTGTCGAGGAAGTTTTAGGCAGTGCGGAGTGGCAGGGCGCAACTACTGGACGTCGCAATCAATTATGCGAGAAATGTGCGTTCCGCTGGAACGTGCGACGGAGCGCGCTTTTGTCTCATAATTGATAGCGGTGTCCAGTCGCACATGGTTGCCAACCACCGGAGCGCGTCCGCAGCTCAGGCGGTCTTATTCTGGGCGAGCAACTGGTTCATGTGGCGGATGCGGTCGGCCAGCACCTTCATCACATGCGTGGCAAAAAAGGGGTTTTGCTGAATGATGCGTTGAAAACGGAGCGCATCCAACCGGGCCAGGCGGGCGGGCTCCCGGGCCACCACGGTGGCACCCCGCGGCGACTGGTCAATCAAGGCCATCTCGCCGATGATGGCGCCCCGCGTGGCCTGCTCCACGACCTGGTCGCCCACCAGAATGTCCAGCGTGCCCTCAAGGAGCACAAACATGGCATCCGGCGCATCGCCGGCCTGGAACAACGTTGCGCCGGCAGCCAGTTGCACCGGGGCGGTCTCATGAGAAAACAGATCAGCCGGATTCATTATCAAGATAATAAGCAAGCCCCGCCGGACACCAAGTTACAATCTGGTGACAGTGCGGTGTGAATCAAGTTCCATCCGGCGGCGATCAACGCGCCGGGCAGCCGCTTTTCACCAGGTTGACCGGCCGAAATTTCCGTGTCGAAATTTCCGTTGGGGGAAAGCCCGTTCTGCTGGTAAAGTTCCGGCCCATGAACAGCATTGACCAACTCTGTCCGAACTGCGGCCTGTGCTGCGACAGCACGCTGTTTGCCGATGTGGAGCTGCGCGCCAGCGACGATCCCCGGCGGCTGCGCCAACTGGGCTTGACGCTGGCGAAGAAAGGCCGGACGAAGCTGGCCTTCGCCCAGCCGTGCGCGTGCTTTGACGGCCGGCTCTGCGGCATTTATGCGGACCGCCCCAACCGCTGCCGGGCGTTTGACTGCGGCCTGCTGAAACGGGTGGCAGCCGGCGAAATGACGGCCAAGGCGGCGCTGAAGAAGATCACCGAGGCGAAGCAACTGGCGGAACGCGTCCGTGCCTTGCTGCGGCTCCTCGGCCAGCGCGATGAAGAAATGGCTCTGACCCACCGCTATGGTGAGGCCATGAGCGCCCCGATCGATCTCGCGGATGAGGCCGGCGCGGAACGGCACGGCGAACTGATGCTGGCCGTGAACGATTTGATGACCCGGCTCCAGCGGGATTTTCTGCGCTAAAAATCTTTCGAGCAGCGCCACTAATTTCGTGACGCGGCGGCGCGCGGTCGCTAGATTTCAGCATTCGCCGCACGTATCATTATGTCACAAAATATTCGTTTCACCCTGGGTCAGCAGGACATTCCCACGCAATGGTATAACCTGGCCGCCGACTTTGCCGAACCGCTGCCGCCGCCGCTCCACCCGGGCACGAAACAGCCGCTGAAAGCAGCGGACTGGCAGGGGATTTTCCCCGACAACCTGATCGCGCAGGAAATGAGCCAGGAACGGTGGATTACGATTCCCGAAGAAGTGCGCGAGGTGTATTCGCTCTGGCGGCCCACGACGCTGCTGCGCGCGGTGCGCTTGGAAAGGGCGCTGCAAACTCCCGCCCATATCTATTACAAGTATGAGGGTGCCAGCCCTGCTGGCAGCCACAAGGTCAACACCTCCGTGCCCCAGGCGTATTACAACAAGGTCGCCGGCACCCAGCGGCTGGCCACGGAAACCGGCGCGGGGCAGTGGGGCTCTTCCCTGGCGTTTGCGACCCGGCTGTTCGGCCTGGAATGCAATGTTTACATGGTCAAGGTGAGCTACCAGCACAAGCCTTACCGCCGGATGCTCATGCATACCTGGGGCGCGACGGTGCATCCCAGCCCCAGCGACCAGACCGAATACGGCCGCAAGGTGTTGCACGAGGATCCGAATTGTCCCGGCAGCCTTGGCATTGCCATCAGCGAAGCCGTGGAGGACACGGTCACGCATCCGCACACGAAATATGCGCTCGGCAGCGTTCTGAACCACGTCTGCCTGCACCAGACCGTCATCGGCCAGGAAGCCATCCGCCAGATGGCGCTTGCCGGCGAAGAACCGGATTACGTCATCGCCTGCTGTGGCGGCGGCAGCAATTTTGCCGGGCTGGCCTTTCCGTTCATCCATAAAAAGATCACGGAAAAACACAAGTGCCGCATCATCGCGGTGGAGCCGTCCGCCTGCCCGACGCTCACCCAGGGCGAACTGCGGTACGACTTCGGAGACACGGCGGGCATGACGCCGCTGATGCTCATGCACACGCTGGGACACGATTTCATGCCGCCCTCCATCCACGCCGGGGGACTGCGTTATCACGGCATGGCCCCGATGGTCAGCCACGCGCTGAAGTTGGGCTTGATCGAGGCCGAGGCCGTACACCAGACCAAGGTGTTTGAAGCGGCGACGCTGTTTGCCCGGACGGAAGGCATCGTGCCGGCGCCGGAATCCTCCCATGCCATCGCCTCGGTGATTGACAAGGCGAACGAGGCGAAAGCAAGCGGCGAGAAGAAAGTGATCCTGTTCAACCTCTCCGGCCATGGCTTGCTGGATCTGGCGGCCTACGAGACGTATCTGACGGGGAAAATGGCGGACGCGTAAGGCGTGGAGTTGGGATGGCTGAATGCGTGAAAAATGATTCACCGTTCAGCAACCATCCCATCATCCACTAATCCATCATCCCTGCGCTTCGGGTGCCGGGCAGTTCAATGCGCCGGCATGCCAATGTCGCCGGCCAAGCGGTCGGCGGCAGGACCGTCCACCCACTTCACCAGCGTAAGAAAGTTGACGAGCGCCGGGCTGTCCGCCTTGACCTTGAACAGGTTTTTCAAGACGCCGACCACCTTGACATAGGTCTCGAGGTATTTTTCATGGGTCAGCCGCTGGACGTAGGATTCCAGCACCGGGCGGGCAATCGGGTCGGTCTGGCCGTCCGGCAGATAGGGCAGCAGGCAGAAGACGCGGACGAGCGACATGGGGTCGGATTCCGACAGGGTGAGCCAGCTTTGCTTGACCTCTTCGGCATCATACTTGGCGTGCAGTTGCTTGCGGATGGCAGAGGTGATTTCGGCCGGGGCGGCACGGCGGGCGATGAGTTCCTTGATGTTGTCCCAAACCCCGAAGGCGGCTTTTTCAGCGGAGATGCTGCCGTCCATCTTGACGGCGAGTTGGTCTTCCGGCAGGCCCAGTTCCTTGGCCAATGCGCGACCCAAGGCCTCGGCCTCTTCACGCCGGAGCCGGTCGGAGTTGTAAATGGCACGCACGACCCCGCGGCGCGAGTCATCAGCGATTAACTGCAAGATGCCGCTGATCTGGGCGATGCTGGGGGCTTTCTGGAGCGCCAGCAGGTGTTTGACGAATTCGTGGGTGATGGGGTCGTGTTCCGTAAAGGCGGCCGCGCGGAAGGTAAGCACAAACCGCAGCGTCCGGGCCACGCCGCCGCCCTTGCCGAAGTTGTTCACGATCGCCTGCCGGTAGTCGGGGCTGATCACATAGGCGAGCAGGCTCTCGGCCTGCTTGATCAAGCCCTCGTCCAGCCGGTCCGAGTCAGGGTTGACGACCAACTGCTCGATCAGGGGTGGGAGGCGCTGGGCAAAAATCACGTCGGGTGATTCGGTGCTTTGGTTTTCGTAGTAGTGCAACAGCTCGATGACGAAGGAGAGTTTGCAGAAGGCGTGTTTCTGCGCCCGGGCCGGGTCGCCATTGCCGCGACTATTCCGGACCTTCTGATACAGCATCCAAAACTCATTGTGCTTGCCCCCCAGCAAAGCGGCGTTCTGGTGGAACAGCCCCTCAAAATCGGCGGCGTAGGCGAGCATGATTTCTTCCGGCTTGGGACGCGGATTGAATTTCACGTCGGTGGTGACGTCCTTGAAGAAGATCAGCGCCTCCTCGCCGAACTCCTTGAGAATACGTTCGCGCGGCAACTGCCCCTTGACGAACCCGCGGCTCGTGCGGGCGACCGAGGGTGAAAAAAATGCCTCCGGCGTCACAGCCAGCGATTGCAACAGGGCCGTATCAAACGGGGCTTCCAGCCTGATCAGTTCCTCGACCAGCGGCGGCACCGCCGCCAGGAGATCGCGTTTGGTCCGGTCCAGCGCCTTCAGGATGGCGGGCTGGAGCATCGTTTCCTCGTTTTTGCCGTTGATCAACGCGGCGCAGACTTCATTGACTTGCGCGCCGTGTTCCACCAACCGCGAGACCACCACG
>Ga0302322_100001980_pt1 | contig 17144 bp, 10 predicted proteins | sample Fen_T0_2_FD_203757 | JGI IMG/M metagenome (GOLD analysis project Ga0302322, IMG submission 203757) | Peat permafrost microbial communities from Stordalen Mire near Abisko, Sweden - Fen_T0_2 | ecosystem: Environmental > Terrestrial > Soil > Wetlands > Permafrost | place: Sweden: Abisko... | reverse complement strand
TTTAGAAGGATCATGGGATTTCCCAAAAGGGGATAAAATAAAATGCGTCTCAATATTAAAAGGCACAACTTATAAAGGACTTAATTTATTGATTGAGACAGCTAAACTTATTTCAGATAATTCAACAATTTCAGTTGAATTCTCAATATGCGGTATCGCAGAGAACGAAAAGATTGTGAAAATACTGAAAAGAAAGTATAAAACTGACTTCAAGAGATTAGGAATCAAGTTTATGGGCATGCTTGGCACAGATGAACTTGTGAACCAATTATGTCAGTCTAATATTTATATTCATCCATCCTATATTGAAAACAGTCCAAATAGTGTTTGCGAAGCAATGGCCCTGGGTATGCCGGTAATTGCGACAAATGTTGGAGGTGTTTCATCACTGATAAGCAATAAAAAAGAAGGCATCCTGGTGCAGGAGGGGGATCCCTATTCATTGGCAGGTGCAATTATGGACTTGTCGTTTAATTTCAGCTGGGCAATAAATTTGGGAATTAATGCAAGAAATAGAGCATTGATGAGACATAACCCTGAAGGGATAGTGAATAGATTAATTGGAATTTATAATACAATTTTGTCAGGAAATGGAGAATAAGAATTATCCTAAAGTACTTGTCGTTGGTCAGACATTTAATTATAAATATGGTGGTGGCATTACTATGTCTAATCTATTTAAGGGATGGCCAAAAGACAAGCTGGCTCTTGCATCTTCCACCTATTTGTATAAAGACCTGGATTTGTCAGTGTGCGAATTGTATTATCAATTGGGATATAAGAGTAAACTTCATCCATTCCCCTTGAATCTGTTTCTTCCTAAAATCACATGTGGTCCACTTGTTATCAACAATGTTCAAAGTGTTCCAAAGCAAAATCATCAAATTAAGCCTGGGAAGTATAGATCTTTGTACAATTTAATTAGAGATCTTTTAGTTTTTCTTGGAGTGTACAATTTATTATATCGGTTAAAGGTTACGACTAAGTTTAAAGAATGGTTGATAGCTTTTAATCCCGATATCATATATTCTCAGCTGGAAACGCTGGAAATCATAAGGTTAGTTAAACAAATTCATCTGTTAACTAAAAAACCAATTGCAATTCATATTATGGATGATTGGCCAAATACCATCAGCAAGCGGTCTATTGTATTTAACTTCTGGAATAGGAAAATTGACAATGAATTTCGGGAGCTATTAGGTCGGGCGTCTGTTTTAATGAGTATAAGTCAGGCAATGACCGAAGAATACTTGAAACGTTATGGTAAAGAATTCTTCCCTTTCCGTAATCCGATAGAAGTTGAAAAATGGTTACCCTATTCAAGGACACAAAGCACATTAAACGAAGAATTCAGGGTATTATATACCGGTCGGGTAGGAATGGCAAACGGAAAGGCAATCTTAGAGATAGCAAAGGTTATTAACCATATGAATAATTTGGGTAAAAAAGTTATTCTTGATATATTTACTCCGGATAATAACTCAAAAGGAGCGGTTTATCTTAAGAATTATCGTGGTGTTAATATTAATGGACATATCAATCATGACCAGATGCCTGAACTAATACCCAGTTATGATTTACTGATTCTCCCTCTGGATTTCGACAAGGAAGGAGTTCGTTTTACTCAGCTCTCAATTCCGACCAAATTATCGGAATACATGATATCTGGTGTCCCGATTTTAATTTATGCAGATAAACAAACCGCATTAGCCAGATTTGCTCTCAAGGGTGAATGGGCTTATGTTGTCACTAACAATGATGCAGAGACTTTGGAAAATGGAATCGCTGAATTACTTCAAAATGATTCCCTGCGTAGACAACTTGCAGAAAAGGCATTGAAATTTGTACTTAAAGATGACGACGCGACAATAGTAAAAGAGAATTTCAGAAAGTGTTTAAATATTGATTAAAGAGTATTTTTAATATGAAAAATTTATTTGGTGATAAGATACTTCTAATTACCGGAGGTACTGGCTCGTTTGGAAATGCCGTTCTTAAGAAATTCCTGAATTCGGAGTTAAAGGAGATTCGAATTTTCAGCCGCGATGAGAAAAAACAGGATGACATGCGTAAGTTATACTCGAATGAGAAAATAAAATTCTATATAGGCGATGTTCGGGACAGCCATTCGGTCGACAATGCCATGGCCGGAGTAGATTTTGTTTTTCATGCGGCTGCTCTCAAACAGGTACCCTCCTGTGAATTTTTCCCGATGGAAGCTATCAGGACTAATGTAATAGGTTGTGAAAATGTTCTGGATTCTGCTATAGCAAATAAGGTTAAACGTGTTATAGTTCTAAGTACTGACAAGGCAGTTTATCCTATTAATGCAATGGGTTTATCAAAAGCTATGAGCGAGAAAATAATGGTGGCTAAATCACGAACTCTAGTTAATGGCAACACTATACTTTGTGGCACCCGATATGGTAATGTAATGGCATCAAGAGGGTCCGTTATTCCTCTTTTTGTGGATCAGATCAAGGCCTCACAACCCATTACAGTTACAGATCCAGGAATGACTCGCTTTATGATGACTCTGGATGAAGCAGTAGAACTGGTGCTGTACGCTTTTGAACATGGAGACAATGGAGATATTTTTGTTCAAAAATCTCCAGCATCAACAATAAATGATCTTGCAGTGGCTCTTAGAGAGATTTATAAATCGAATTCTGAAATTCGTAATATAGGAACACGACATGGAGAAAAACTTTTCGAAACTTTAATAAATCGCGAAGAGATGATAAAAGCTGAGGATCTTGGCAGATATTTTAGGATTCCCGCTGATAACCGCGACCTTAACTATGGAAAATACTTTAGCGAAGGCGTATCTGACATGGCACTGGCACATGAGTATACATCACATAATACCACACGATTGGATGTGGATGGAACAAAAAGACTTCTTTTGACGCTTGACATAATTAAAAAAGATGTTGGGACAGAATGAAAAAATAAGAAATCTAAATGCACGGATTTAATTAGCTTTAATATTATATGCAGTTTTTAATCAGTAAAAATCAGGCCGATTGTTAAAGGACTCTAATGGACAGGTTAAAATTAATCTTTTTCCCTATTGGAAAGCACGACACGGCAGGCAATAAAAGATTACGTAATCTTGCAAAATACCTGGGAAAAATTGAAAATGTAAAGATTTATTTTTATAATCCATCTGATGTAAAATCAGAAAGGTTATCAAGGGTAATTTCTGGTTTATATAAGATATTTCTTAAATTTATAGATCTTTTTAGAATACTCTTTATTATTATTCGTGAACGGGAAAAAGGGAGTCAAAATCTATTGTACTTCTATGAGGGCAGACATTTGCTGTTTCACAGGATTATATTAGCGAAATTACTGGGATATAAAATACTTATTGATATTGTGGAGAATCCAAACTCTCTTAAGTATTCAAAGTCTATAGCACAAAGTATAAGAACGTTTTATTTCTTATTTCTTTACAGGATTTTTCCTTTTTATGCAAGCGGTCTTACCGTAGTGTCAAATTTACTCTATACAAAAATAAAAAATGATTTTAAAGGTAGAATACCTGTTTTTCTTTTGGCAGTTTCTTTTGATCACGATGATTTTGATTTAGAGGTAAAGGAATATCCATACCCGACAATTTTTTACGGGGGAAGTTATGGCAGTAATTATGATTTTGACTCATTGTTTCAGGCTTTTAATAAAGTGAACAGGGAATTTCCTCAGTTACGACTCTGCTTAAGCGGGAACATAGAGGAACGGATGAAAAAGAAGATAATGGAGTCGATTGTAAATAAGAATAATGTCATTTTCTTAGGATTTCTCGATGAAGATGTATATTTCAAAACAATTTGCAGTATGTCCATTTTATGCATGCCACGAAATAATACTATCCAGGCCAATGCGGGCTTCCCATTTAAACTTGCAGAGTATTTTGCAAGTGGAAAACCGGTTATAACTTCAAGAAGTAGTGACGTATCTGCTTATGTTGACGATGGTGATGCATTTATTTATGAACCTGGAGATGCTTTAAAAATAGAATCTTTAATCAGGCAGGTTTTAAATGATTATGAAGCGGCTCTGGAAGTTGGCAGTAATGGAAAGTTAAAAGCCCAAAAATATTTTGACTCTCAGAATGTTGCAAAAGAATTTTATAATTTTCTGATAAATCTCAATTCTCAATAAAAAATTTTAACAAATAATAGACTTAAAGGCGACTCCTGAGCAGCGATAAATCTCACTAACGGAAGATCATGATTCATATAATACGTCTCGTTTATTACATTAATAAAGCAGTCTGTTGCTTTCGGGGGCTTTGTATTAAGTGAGGGAATATTGATGAAAATTTGAAGAAGGTTGCCTGCCGGTCAAATTTCACACTTTAAAAATATGTTAAAAGTAGGTATTACCGGACAATCCGGGTTTATAGGTGGACATCTTTACAATTTTCTTAATCTTAAAAAGGATGAAATCACTCTGATCCCTTTTGAGGAAGGTTTTTTTGAAAATAAAATCTTATTAAGAAAATTTGTAAGGGATTGCGATGTAATCGTTCATCTCGCGGCATTGAACAGACATAATGACCCCCAGGTTGTTTATGACACTAATCTGAAGCTGGTTAATCAATTATTGGAAGTCTTGAAAGCTGAAGGAAGCAGACCACATATACTATTCTCCTCTTCCACTCAGGAAGAAATGGACAACCTTTATGGAAAATCGAAACGGGATGGCCGTATTCTTTTTGAACAATGGGCAGAGAGTAATAATGCCAGGTTCACCGGATTTGTCATTCCGAATGTTTTTGGTCCATTTGGCAATCCATTTTACAATTCCGTAGTAGCTACCTTCTGCCATCAATTAACACATAATGAACGACCAAAAATAGTGATTGATACAACTCTTAAACTTATCTATGTCGATGAGCTGATTGACCTGCTATATCATAAAATTGTCGATCCTGTAATTGGACATGAAACTACCTTGTATAATGTTCATAATACTTCTGAAAGCAAGGTGTCAGAGATACTTGCAATTCTTGAAAACTTTAAAAAGATTTATTTTGAAAGCCATTGTTTTCCCGTGCTGAATAGCAATTTTGAACTAAATCTTTTCAATACATTCAGAAGTTATATGGAGCATTCTTCATATTATCCCGTTCTGCTTAATAAAAATGTCGACAACCGTGGTGCATTTATTGAAACAATAAAAACTTCGATTGGAGGACAATTCTCTTTCTCCACTACTGTACATGGTGTAACCAGGGGTAACCATTATCATACCAGAAAAATTGAAAGATTTATAGTTATAAAAGGAAAAGCAGTTATTGAGTTACGGCGTATCGGAACCAACGAAATATTGCATTTCGATCTTAACGGAGACAATCCTTCTTTCGTGGATATGCCTATATGGTACACTCATAACATTACAAATGTAGGAGACGAGGAGTTAATTACATTGTTCTGGATTAATGAGTTTTTTAATCCGGATGATCCTGATACATGTTTTGAAAAAGTATAAACTGATTATAATAATTTGTATTTGGTTCTCAGTAAGATAGATGAAAATTTGCCCTTATGAACTGCCATTAAACGCTAATCGCTAAACCAATCAACATGAGCAAACTTAAAGTAATGACTTTCATTGGAACAAGGCCCGAAATAATTCGGTTGTCACGTACAATGGTAAGGCTTGATGAATTTTTGAACCAGGTAATAGTTCATACAGGTCAGAATTATGATTATGAACTTAATGAGGTTTTCTTTAAAGAGCTTGGCCTTAGGAAGCCTGATCATTTCCTGAATGTAGATACTTCGTCGTTAGAAGCATCTGTGGGCGATATTATAAAAAAATCCGGTGAGATTTTAAGAAAAGAAAATCCGGATGCAGTATTGGTTTTGGGAGATACTAATTCATGTCTTGCAGCCTACATGGCTAAACGATTGCACATTCCTATATTTCATATGGAGGCAGGTAACAGAAGTTTCGATTTTAATGTTCCCGAGGAAGTTAATCGAAGGATAATTGATCATATTGCTGATTTCAATCTTGTATATACTGAACATGCACGAAGGCATTTGATCTCTGAAGGATTATCTCATCGAAGGATATATCTGACCGGAAGCCCCATGAAAGAGGTACTTAGCTTCTATTTGTCTAAGATTAATCAGTCCAATGCGCTTGAAGACTTGTCATTGATTGCAAAAAATTATTTTCTTGTTTCCACTCACAGGGAAGAAAATGTTGACAATCCAAATAACTTGTATAAAATCTTATTTGTTTTAAATAAACTGGCTGAAGAATATAGTCTTCCTGTTATAGTTTCCACCCATCCACGAACACGAAAGAGATTAGAAATGAGAACAGACATCAATATGAATCCATTAGTCCGTTTTTTAAAACCATTCGGATTCATTGATTATATATATCTTCAAATGAATGCCTTATGTACAATATCGGATTCAGGAACAATAAGCGAAGAATCATCTATTTTAAATTTTCCTGCTGTCTCTTTGCGGCAATCAATGGAGCGACCGGAAGCTCAGGATGCAGGAACAATTATTCTTACAGGTTTTGAGCCGGAGATTGTAATAGAAAGTATTAAAATAGTAATAAGTGAATTTAAGGAAACTAAAGGCTATAAAAGTATTGCTGATGATTATACTGTGGAAAATACTTCGTGGCGTGTTCTAAAGTTAATTTCAGGCAATTCCAGGTTAAGCAATTTATGGAATGGGATAGCTAGGAGCAGATAGAGAATCTCAAATTTTATTTCCACTGTATATAAGTAGCTTAATACCACTGAATAATATGATTTACAAGTATAATAATTATAACTATTAAATAACTGGATATTATATTTAAAAATCAGAAATATTCTATGACAAAGAGTTATTTTGATATTTAAATAGGTACTCATTAATGGAGCGCTAAATCATTTACAAATTGTTAAATGCATTAAAAAATTGGGAAATAAGAGCAAATTTCTCCTGAGATAAAAATAATCCAAAAATTATTAGCATGTTGAATCTGGCAATATTAGCACTTAGTGATTTTGAAAATTGGAATAATCAAAAGTCACTTAGTATGGGTGGGTCGTCGGGAGTAATAAAAAGCATTTTGCCCTATCTGGAGGCCGATAATATTTATTTGATGGGGATTACTTCTGAGAAGAGTAATTTATATAAGGAAATACATTTAAAGCAGAATATATATATTCTTCCAATTATTTTTGTACCCAGGAACTCGAAAATCCCGGTCCGTTTTCATGCATTTTATTATAGCAGAAAAATAAACTCGATATTAAAAAAATTTGATATTCAATCTGTTTACTCTCATGCGGAAGAAATCTCGTTTTGGATAAAATCGGTACCGGCTATTCTTTATCACATGCATGGTTCAACAAATTCATTAGTTAAAGCTAAGAACAAACTATTCAGAAATAAGCTTTTCCAATACATTTGGGAGTATATAAGAAAGAAAAATATTCAGAAGGCAACAAAAATAATTGCAATCGATCCATTATGTTATAATTTGACAAAAAAGCAAAATGCTGAAGGGAAGACAATATTATTGCCAAATTTTGTGGATACTAAAGTGTTTTACCCAAATGACGCGCCAAGCAAATTTTTGAATCATATAAATGAGAAAATATTGCTTTTTGTCGGAAGGATGGAGGAGGTAAAAGGGCTTGAGTTATTTGTTGATACTTTGATTGAAATGCACAGGAGGGAAAACGGCAACTGGAAAGGTGTTTTTGTTGGAAGCGGAACCTACGAACCTGTAATAAAAAAATATATTAGCAATAAATCATCAAACGATTTTTTTTATTTTACCGGGCCAGTTTTTGAACAGGAGGAATTAAGAAAAATTTTTAACAAAGCTTCTATACTTATGATTTCATCTTATTTTGAGGGGATACCTATGGTTATATTAGAATGTCTTGCTTGTGGAACACCGGTAATTTCAACGAACGTGGGAGGTGTAAAAGATATTATTGCAGATAATAAAACGTGTTTTGTTATTGACAACCGTAATCCCTCTGAATTTGCGGATAAAATAAAATCTATCTTGAGCAATGGAAATTATTCCAGTGAAGAATTTATCTATTCATCTTCCAATGCATCTGTTGCGATTAACAAAATACTTAATGAATAATTAATGAACAGAGAGGGATTATTCTAATATTATGAAGACAGAGACAAAAAAAATACTTTTTATCATTCAACTTCCTCCTCCAATGCATGGTGTAAGCATGATGAATAGCTATATCTTTAAAAGTGAGTTGATTAATAATAATTTTGCAATAGATGTTGTTGACCTTAAATTTAGTTCGTCAATAAATGAGTTACAAAAGCTGTCCTTTTTAAAAGTTTTCAAGACAATATATTATGGTTATAAAATTGTACAAAAAATTCTAACTCAAAAGCCTGATTTGGTTTATTTTACTCTTTGTCCAACTGGTTTAGCATTTTATCGGGATTCATTTTATGTATTTTTATTAAAACTGATGAGATCGAAAATTGTATATCATTTACATGGCAAAGGTATTAGAAGAGACTCTGAAAAAAGCTCTCTTAAAAAGCATTTGTATAAGTGGGTATTTAAGAATACACAAGTCATATGCTTATCTGAAAGATTAAAAGAAGATGTTCGTGATGTGTATGATTCGGTTCCGTATGTTGTACCAAACGGGATCGAAGTTCAGCCGAAAATCGCAGGTGAATTAAATCGGGTGAAAAGATCGGTTCCACAATTACTTTGCTTATCAAATTATATTCGTAATAAAGGTATATTGGTATTGATTGATGCATTGTATATTCTCAAAAATAATGGCTATTTGTTTAATGCACGACTTGTTGGAGCACCATCAGATCTCACTGTTGAATTCCTGAACAATGTGATTGATAAGTTAAACTTAAAAGATGTAGTAACGGTAGTAGGACCTCTTTTTGGCAATGATAAATTTTCTGAATTTCAAAAAGCTGATATTTTTGTATTTCCTACTTATAATGATGTTTTTGGTTTGGTCAATCTGGAAGCAATGCAGTTTAGCCTTCCGGTAATTTCAACTTTCGAGGGTAGTATACCCGATGTAGTAATTGATAATTCAACTGGATTCATTGTGGAAACTCAGAATGCACAAATGCTGGCTGAAAAAACAGCCATATTATTAGAAGATGAAAATTTGAGATTAGAAATGGGGAAGAATGGTTACGAGAGATTCATAAATAATTATACATTAGATCATTTTGAGAAGCGAATGAATAAAACATTTTGTGAAATATTAGCATGAAATAAATATCTGGCATCCCCGTTAAGACTATATTAATAGGACCCTGTGAATCTTATGGAAAGTTGTTATAACAATAATGAAAGAGCTGAATAAATAATTCTCGACACTTGTATAAATCATAAAAGTTATATTTAAATAATGAATTTGCTAATAAGAGTTGTTAACTAATATGAATGAGATTAAGATTTTCAAAATAAGAATTCATCCATTGTCAAAGGCTGAATTTTTACAAGTAATTCTAAAAAATTTAACATCCGGGGAAAAAACGATTCAAAATGGGGTTAATGCATCATCTGTTTGTGAAATTGAAAAAAATGAAGAATCAAGGATTGCGTATCTTAATTCAGATCTTATAAATATTGATGGTATATCTGTGGTTTGGGCATTACGTTTTCTTGGTTTCAACATTCCCGAAAGAGTAGCATGTCCTGATTTAGCTCATGACGTATTGAAGCTGGCAGAAACATTTCACTTCAGAGTATTCCTTTTAGGAGCTCAGGAAACATCCTTAAAACTGTGTGTTCAGGAACTGATGATAAGATTTCCATCTTTAAATATTGCAGGATCCCATAACGGTTATTTTTCAGAAAAGGATGATTTAAAGATAGTTGAATTAATAAATAATGTTGATTCTGAAATTTTGTTTTTAGGGATGCCATCCCCCCGCAAAGAATTGTTTATTGAAAAATATAAGAGTCTATTAAAGGCAAGGTATGTACTCGGTGTCGGAGGTTATTTTGATATACTTTCTGGTCTGACAAAACGTGCTCCGGAATGGATGCAAAAGATAGGTATGGAGTGGTTTTATCGCTTTATTCAGGAGCCCAAACGTATGTTCCGGCGCTATCTGATAGGTAATGCAACATTTATCTGGTTGGTAATAAAAGAAAAATTCTTTGTTCCAAAGGATGCAAACTAGTCGGTGTATGTCATCTATCGATATTGGAAACCTGAAGGCCCTTATAATCCCGGAGTACTGAATATCTGATAGTGCCGGATTTATTTTATCTCATTTTAAGGGATTTCCATTTGGGAATCCCTTTTTTATATCATAAAAGTGCTACCAGGCATTCATGAAAAGAGTTATGATATATGCAAACCTGCTTAATCCTTGATATAATAATCACTATAACGTTTATAAGTACTCTTTTGTAAATTCAGGTCATTATATACAATATCGTAATTAGTGAATTTGTTTGAATCCAGATTTTTTATAACATCTATAAAAATATCCTTACGTGTCGAATTGTTTCTGACTACTATAAGAATTTTAGAAGCATATTTCATCATAAGTGTAGCATCTGATAGTAGCCCAATTGGTGTTGTATCAATTATAATATAATCAAAATTAGTTTTCAGAAGATTTATCAGGTCATCAAGTACTCCTGATTCAATTAATTCCGAAGGATTTGGAATTATAGGTCCGGCAGATATAAATGAGAGATTTTCTATGGACGTTTTCCTGATAATTTCATGAGTCGTTGAATCTTTAGTCATATAGGTGGAAAGTCCTGCAACATTGTCTAATTTCAGTTTACTGTGAATGCTAGGCTTTCTAAGATCGCTGTCGATAAGGATTGTCTTATATCCGACTGATGCAATTGAAGATGCAAGGTTAAGAGATATAAAGCTTTTCCCATCCTGAGGCTGAGAAGATGAAATAATAATTACCTTGGATTTACCATGGTCACTTTTAAGGAACAGGTTGCTTCTCAGATTCCTGAAAGATTCAGATACTGTGGACTTGGGAAATTCGGCAACAACTAAATCACTTTTAGTCTTGTCAGTATATATAATATTTAAAACCGAACGATTCATCATATATTCCACATCATTAACGCTTCTGACTTTGAAATCAAAAATCTCTCTCATAAAGAGGTATAATGTAGGAATAAATAATCCGAGGAAAATCGCAAACAGGTAATTGATAGTTCTCTTTGGTGCTACAATTGAGGTAGTAATCTCACGTGCAGGTTCCAGAATTTCAAAGTCGGGATAATTTGACGCCAGGGTAATTGCTGCTTCCGATCTTTTCTGAAGCAGGTACGAATATATTACATCATTATTGTTGAATTTTCTCTGCTTACTTACCATATTCATTTCTGTTTTCGGGAGTTTAGATATCTCCTTGGAGAGTTTATCCTCCCTGTAATCCAGTTCGTTAAGATTAAGAGTAAGTGTATTTAGATTATTTGTAAAATTTTCAATAATGGCTTGAATCTGTGCGCTTATCTTCTTATCAATCTGGCCAAGGAAAATGTTTTTTTCATTGCTGTTGCCCGATGTAATATTTGATCGCTGTGAATTTAAATTAAGCAACTCAGAAATAAGCTGATTTGTTATTGGGTCAGAGACATTCATAGCGGAAGGAGGTACCACTCCTTTTATATCCTGATTTGCCTTAAAAAGATTTATAACATAATTGTAATATCGTTCACGGACTTGCAGGTTTACGCGTTCCGCATCAATTTGTTGAATTTGCTCGTAGGTGCGCTGACCCTGAAAACTAAGATCCGTTACCTGGTTATCGGATTTGTAATTCTTAAGAGCAGATTCCGATTGAATAAGTGAATCAGAAGTTGTGGAGATTTGTTTGTCAATGAACTTAACGGTGCTTCGGGCCATCTTATTTTTCTTTTCAAGGTTCTCTTCAAGAAAAGAATCCAGAAACGTGTTTAGAAAGCTCATCGTTTTGTCAGGATTTTGGCCCTGGAATTTTATTTGTAATATTGATGCCAGAGGAGATACTTTTTCCACCTTAAGATTATGAAGATACTCCTTCGCAAGAAAGTCTAGATGTCGGAATGAGAAATAATAACGATATTCGGGATCGGACCTTTTTAAAGGAATATCATTATTCAGAGATGCTGAAAATCTAAACATTTCATTGCTGATAGTCTCATTAAATTTGCAAATCGTGTCGACTACTATAACATTGTTCTGACTCTTAATTACGTTATCGAGGTAATTGTAATATGATACCTTCGTTTGCGATGCAGTCAATCTGAAAGAAGACCCATCAATAATAGTAATGTAAAATTTTACATTAAGCGGTTGTGTGTGGGATTTGTCGATTGTAATAAAAAGTGGCGATTGCCTGTAAAGCTCCTCTGTCTGATTTAAGAATTTAACTTTTTCCCTGTAATAGCCTACCTCGAAATTCATGGTTGCTATAGTTTTATAAACTAAAGTAAACGAATTAAGGTTATTCATTTCGTCTTCAATATTTGTCAGAGTCTTCATAGCCTCAAGCCCACCAAAGAGTTGATTAGAACTGAGTAATGATGAGGTTTTATTCTCAACCGGACTTAATGAAGCTACAGATTCATAAATTTTCGTAGAGTACTTATTATATAGATAAGCACCTGCCATACAGACAATTAATAAGACAATATAAAAATATACTAATGAGAACGCTTTTAATATTATATACTTAAAGGGAGCCATTAAGGAATCAGATTCAATTTTCTTAATCATAGTTCAATATTTTTTCTTTAAAGTTTGTAACCCATAAACAGGAGTACTGCAAGGAGCGTTGTAATTGAAGTTAATATAGTAGTATATGTATTGTTCTGATAGCTTGTTGACAGAGATTTCAACGGTTCAACAACAATTACATCATTTGGAAGCACATAAAAATAATCCTTACTTGCAATTTTGGTATCTGAAAGATCAAGCCTGTGATAAGCTATCTTGCCTCCTTCCTGTCTGATAAGAACTACATTCTTGCGGTTTCCATACCGGGTAATTCCTCCGCCAAAGGCAAGTGCCTCATAAATGTTAAGCTTATCTTGCGGGAATGTATAAACTCCCTGGTTAGTTATTTCTCCTAAAACAGAGACTTTATTGTCGATGAATTTGACGCTTACGGAGGTAGCGGATGTGTTGGGTACATATTCGCTGAGAGATTTTTGAATTTTGATTTCAGCCTCTGATGTTGTCATCGATCCTACATTTATTTTACCGGCAAAAGGAAAAGTAATATTCCCCGACTCATCAACAAGATATCCAAGAAGGCTGGTTCCTGTACCAGAGGTCCGAAGCTCTTCAGTGGGGTTAAATATCTGGCTTGTCTGGGCATCAGTACTTAAAACTTTAATGTATATCCTGTCAAAAGGCATAATGGTTTTTTGCGTTCTTGGATTTACCACAGGTCCCTCAATAACGTTAATATCGTTGAAATAACTCAGCTTTTTAATAGGGACACAGGAAATAATTGACAACGTGAGCAATAACAAGACCAGCTTTATTTTAAAATTTCTATTCATACGCATAAATTCAGGTTATAAAATTTAAAAATTCCAGTTTAATGAAAATCTGTACGGCCTGCAAAAGTCGTTACATATAATTTTTAATAATACAACAAATTTATCTTTAAACAAGGGAAATGGATTCATTTAACATTGGAAATAAATCAGGGACTAAAGGTAAATACAAAAGTAAATACTCGCAAATTGATTTCTCACAAAATCTGTATACTAAAACAGAAAAATTATCGTTTACCAGCATATAATAGATGAATATCTAGGAAATTGGGTCATTGATGGCCTGAATAGCATTTTTCTTCATGAACATTAATACAGGCTATCTATGTTGAAAACAAATTTTGCAGATGGAATTTATTTCAAATCACTTATTAAATAAATCGATTCTGCGTTCATGTACTCATTTTATAAGTGGATTAATTTAAATTAATTATAACCTGAGATTTAAATTCTATCTGGATTATCAGAATAAAATGAGGGCAGTTAGGCCGTTTTGATTGTCACTTTTGATGAAACAAGTGAGTATTATGCAACAGTGATATTGAATTTCAGTATTTCATTGGCTTTCTCAGACCCCATAAAATCAGCGTTTAATATCATATACTCATAAAAAATCAGAGCAGCAAATCCGGAAGGTTCAACTAATCATCTTTTTGACAAATGTCGTCCTGCTGATGATGAAGATTTTGGTAAAATCTTTTCTTTGATGTTATTTTGATACTGTTCTTTTCAGATAAAAATTATGAGTGTTTCACTTAGGGAAAAGTTTCTCTTAGTCTTATTATTGTGGGTCGTGGTATATGTCCCGGTTTTTGGGCAAGGAATTTATGTTGATCTCAACAGTATACCAAAAGCCGGCACAGCACTCATCTATGCGCATCAGGATGACGATGTTATATGGATGCTTCCTTTCTGGAAAATTACCGAAGAGTTTATAGGAGGAGCTATGCCTCCAACACCTAGATCCAGAACGATTATTCAGCAGCAACAGGTTTATATGGATAATAATGGTTATGGAATTGATTATGAGCATAATTGGATGACTCCCTGGGGCGATATTACTGATGATGAATACAATCAGTATTACTGGATTGCAAATCCTGCCTATAATTATTTGGACCTTGATCATCTCGAGACCCGTTTGGGGCCTGATTTAACTCCACTTTCAATCACTGAGATTAACAAGATGAAGGCCAAACTTGAACAATATATAGCCAGTCCATCTGTATCACGTATTATAACACATAATATCTGGGGTGAATATGGTCACGCACATCATCTGGCGGTAAATAAAGTTGTCAGGGAACTCGCTGTGAAATACAGGAAAGATGTCTGGATGTTAGGATGTGATAATGGGAATTACATTAATGTAGATATACCTTCAGGGATCACTTATACAACAGGCAGGTTCGACTCAGTCCTTTTCGCCCAGATAAGAACCATATATAAGACTAACTATTATTGGACCTCTGATGATTATATACCTCCCGGTGATGTTAATTTCATCAAAATCGTTGAGGCTGGTATTGACAAGTCAGACCTATTCACAGATGAAACTGTTACTACGCCTGGTCCATATCAGGCAGAACCGGGGGCATATATTTTTGATGGGTTAGATGATTATCTTACTCTGGCCGGTAATAATAATTCATCCTTTACCATTTCGATGAGAGTAAGACCGGATGTAATAAAATCTATGGATATTTCAAAGATGTCAGAATATCCATCATCAGCAACATGCGACCGGAGTTTCTTTCTTCAGAGCAATGGACAATTGACTGCACGTATTTTTGATGGGCAATCGAGGACTGTCACTTCAAACACGATATTAACTGCAGGGATCTGGACAAATATAGTTATGACAGGAGACAGGAGTAACTTGAAGATTTATATTAATGGAATTTTGGAAGGGAACGTACCTGCGGGCACACCCGCAAATTATACAACTCCCGAATTTGTTATTGGCCAGGCACAGGAGACACCCTCTTATTTCCAGGGACAAATTTCCAGTGTCAAATTCTACGATCATGCTCTTACAGACAGTGAGATAGCTATACTGGCACATAGCCTGACAATATCAGGTGTAACTGCCAATAGTAAGATTTATGATGGAACAAATGCAGTTACTCTTAATAAAGGTAATTCAGCTCTTGTAGGAGTGGAGCCTGGTGATGCAGTTACACTTGTATCCTCAGGAGCCACAGGGACCTTTGCCGATCAAAATGTTGGTTCCGGAAAAACAGTTTCTACAAAAGGTTTTACATTGGTAGGAGCCGATGCTGCCAAATATACTTTAGTACAGCCATCCCTTACGTCTGATATTACTCCAGCTAATCTGATAGTTTCAGGAGTCACAGCCAGCGACAAAGTCTACGACGGTACAACTTCAGCTTACCTGAATGAAGGAAGCGCCCTGCTTGGGGGCGTTATCCCTGGCGACAATGTATTGCTTCAAACGGGGAGTGCAGCAGGTACCTTTATAAATAGTAATGTAGGTACAGGCAAACCAGTATCAACATCTGGATATACTATAAGTGGAATTGATGCCTCAAATTATTCCCTTACTCAACCTTCAACCTTTGCTGACATCACTCCTGTAGAACTTACAATATCAGGGGTAACTGTTTCTGATAAAGTTTATGATGGAACAACCGTAGCAATTTTAAATACGGCTGGTGCGACTCTTGAGGGTGTCGTAAGTGGTTCGGTTGTCAGTCTGAACTCATCTGTGGCCAAAGGAACATTTGCAGACAAAAATGTTGGCACGGATATAGTAATATTAACATCCGGCTTTGCTCTAAGGGGTTCTGATAAAGGCAATTATACTTTAACTCAACCATCTTTTATAGCTAATATTACTACAAAAGAATTAACAATCGGGGGTTTCTTTACTGTAAGCAATAAAGAATATGACGGTTCTGCTTCCGCTACAATAACGAGTAATAACCTGATCCTTATAACAAAGGCAGGCAGCGATAATGTTAACTTGAATGCAACCGCTGTATTTGCCGATATAAATGTGGGTACAGGTAAAATAGTCAGTCTTACGGGCTCATCCCTCACTGGCCCCGATGCCTTGAATTACACGTTATCTTTGACAGGCGCGCCGACAACAACGGCCAGTATAATTTTGCACAGTCTGACCGTTGCAGGTGTTACGGCATATGATAAAGTCTATAATGGAACGACAAATGCTATATTAAATGTCACTGCTCCTGTCCTTCAAGGTATCTCTGGCTCAGATATTGTTAATCTTGTATCAACAGGTGCTACGGGGAACTTTTCAGATAAAAATATTGGATTGAGTAAATCAGTTATAACTTCAGGATTTACTCTTACCGGTCCTGACGCAGATAAATATACTCTCATTCAACCACAATTGGTTGCAGCTATTACTCCGGCCAGACTGACAATTGCGGGAGTCATTGCCAATAATAAAGTATATGATGGAAAATATTCCGCGACTTTAAATATTGTTAACGCTGCTCTTTCCGGAGTTTTTGGAACAGATGTAGTTAACCTTGTCTCATCCGGAGCCACAGCTTCATTTGTTAATAAAGTTGCCGGTACAAACATAGCAGTTTTAGTATCAGGATTCACGATAA
>Ga0302322_100001979_pt1 | contig 17147 bp, 8 predicted proteins | sample Fen_T0_2_FD_203757 | JGI IMG/M metagenome (GOLD analysis project Ga0302322, IMG submission 203757) | Peat permafrost microbial communities from Stordalen Mire near Abisko, Sweden - Fen_T0_2 | ecosystem: Environmental > Terrestrial > Soil > Wetlands > Permafrost | place: Sweden: Abisko... | reverse complement strand
GCGCAAATGAGCGGCGATCTGAACGCCTTTCAGTATGGCCAAGTGACGATCGCTGCCAATCGGTTCTCCGGCCGCGTGACAGGTCCGGTGGCCGCTCCGCAAAAGCTATCGGTCGATCTATCGGTCACTTCGCGGCGGCTGCGCGCAGGCGCGTTTGGCTTCGACGACCTGAAGACCGAGCTGCACGGCCCAGTCACCCGCCCCGTGGTCTCGACCACGATTAGCAACCAGCACGGACCGCAGATCATCGCCAAAGCCACCATCACACCGCGTCACGCCACCCGCATCGATGATCTCAGCATCGAGGTGCGGCGCGATCAAGCGGCACTGATGGCCACGGTTGCTGAAGTGGATGTCAGCGGCGCTCAGCTGCGCGTGAGCGGTCTGCACCTGGAGGGTGCAGGCGGCAAGCTCGACGGTTCCGGTCGGCTAGGGCCGGACCAGGTCGCGCTGGTCGCCCACGGCGAGCAGCTCGACCTGGGCGTGATCGCCCTCGCGCTGGGTCTCCCGCGCGGTCTAGTGGGTGGCAAAGTAACGATCGATGCCGATCTCGACGCCGGCAAAGAGACCAAGCACGGCAGCTTCGAGCTGCTGCTCGAAAAAGGCGAGAGCCAAGGGGTTGCCATTGATTCGCTGTCACTGGCAGGCCAGCTGAACGGCTCACAGCTCCAGCTGCAAAGTACCGCTAAACTGCGGGATTTTGGCTCGTTTTCCGGCGAGGCAAAGGCCACTCTGAACGGTAACTGGGCCGACCGGCGTACCTTCGAGGGAGCCACCGGCATTCTGACCGTCAAGGCCGAGCACGTGCCCTTCACGCTCTTTAGCTACGCCTTGCCCAAGAGCGCGGGCGTGAACGAAGTGCGCGGCGAAGGCGGCGCCACCCTGGTGCTCGATCGCACGACGCCGGATGCCATGCCCAACGTCTCGCTGGTGGCCAACACGACCGGCTTGTACGTCGGGCTCGAGGCCAAAGACGAGCATGAAAAGCCGCTCGCGTTCGAGGGCGTCGATGCGCACGCCGGGTTGAACGTGAACGGGACGAGCGGCGATACCGACCTGGTCTTGAAGCTCGACGACCAACACGGCCCGCTAGCCTCCGCCACCACGCACCTCCGGCTCGATCTGGCCGCGGCACTGAAGCACCCCGAACTGCTCTGGTCACAGCTGCGCTCCACACCGTTGGTCGCGAAAGCCCTGGTCGACGATCGCGCGCTCGAAGACTTGCCGGCGCCGATCGTTCCGCCGGGGATCGCAGGCAGGCTGCGCACCGAGCTGTCGCTGCGAGGCACACTCGATCATCCAATATTGAGCGACAAAACCGAGCTCTATCGGCTGCGCCTGGGCCGGAGCGAACGGGACAAGGCAATCGATGTCTGCGCCCAGCTCGACTACGACAAGAGCACCGGCCAATACGGTGCCCGCGGCGAGGTCTTCTTGCCGAATGGCACGAACGACGCGCGCGCCTGTCAGGGCGGACGCGTCGCGCAGTTCAGCGCAGGCGGGCGCGCCGAGTGGGACAAGTTGGTCAGCCCGGCGCTCAGCGCAGAGCCTGCCTGGACGGGTAGCGCGGGTTTGTCACTGGAGGGGATGCCGCTCGACGTCGTACCCGCGTTCGCCGACGTTGGTCTCGGCGGCCGCGTACTCGGCGTGGTCATGTTCGATCGCCGTGAGGCGCTGCCACAAGTACGCTCACAGCTGGAGGTGCGCGATGCGGTGCTCGCTCGCACTCGCCTGGGCACCGCGGTCGTGCGCGCGCACACCGACGGTCGAGCGCTTTCGGCCGCGCTCGACATCGAGCAACCCAATTCCGCCGCGGTCAGCGGCAGCCAAATCGGCGGCAAATTGAACGCGGAGCTGCTCACCGCAGTCAATTGGCAGGGCGTGGTGCCCAGCATCGACGACACCCGACCGATTTCGGCGACCCTGACAGCGGCGAACCTGGACGCGGTGCTGCTGACGCCCTTCGTACACGACGTGTTGTCCGAGATTGGCGGCAAGCTCGATGCGGCGCTGGAGCTGACGATGACGCCAAATCTCGAGGCCAAGGCCGACGAACATTGGGCCGGCAGCGTCAACGGCATGCTGGCCGTGCGCGACGGTACCCTTCAGCTGTCGCAACTCGGTCTGCGCTTGCGCCAGGTGCAGATCAGCGCACTGGCGGAGGCGCACTCGAACAGCACGCGGCTCACGATCAAATCCCTATCCGCCGCCGCCGAGAGCGACAAGCCCAATGTCTCGGCGACTGGCTATCTATCGTTTTCAGGCCCTCGAATCAGCGATGGCAGGGCCAACGCCAGACTACAAGGCGTGCCTTTCTTGGTCGAGGGGGTGCCTCTGGCCACCCTCACCAGCGTCCCCAACGGCAAAGAAAAGGAACTCGAGATCGAACTCGAGCGACGACCACGCGAGATGTTCGTTGGCTTGAGGATCCCAAAGCTCGAGGCCAAGCTGCCTCAAGAAGCCTCACGCAGCCTGATCGCGCTCGGCGCGAGCGAAGACATCCTGATCGCCCAACCGATCGCCAAACCCTCATCGGCCTCGGACGCGGAGGCTTTGCCTTGGCGCGTGCGCTTCGAGCTCGGCCAGGACGTCAAAATCACACGCGCGGATCTGTCTTTGCCCATCTCCGGCTCGCCCGAAATCGTGCTGGGCGAGTCGCTGCAAATCCAGGGCAACGTGGATCTGCGCCCAGGTGGACGACTCAGCCTCCCGGGCGTCGCGCGTCCGTTCACGATCGAGAATGGTACGGTCTCGTTCGACGCCGATGGTGACCCCGAGGACCCGCGGATCAAAGTGCGCGCCGTGTGCAAACTACCCCAGCTCATCGTGTGGGCCACCGTCAGCGGCAGCTTCAAGGATGCCAAGTTCGCGTTCGAGAGCGACAACCCCAACCTGACCAATCAGGCACAAATCCTAGCCGCCTTGATCGCCCCCGGCGACAGCTCGAGCAGCGCGTCCGCCAGCGCCAATCAAGGTACCGACCAACTTCGCGCCGGTGCGGGCTACCTCAGCCAACGACTGCTCGCCAACACCGCGCTATCCAGCCTCGAGCTCAAGGCCGGTAACGAAACCACCGCCGACCAACACTCCTACGCCACCTACTCCGCCGCCTACCCGATCACCGACGAGGTCTGGTTCGAGGGCAGCTACAAGACGCTACAAGCACAAGACTTCACCGGCGCTCGCAACGCACTCAGTGGCACGTTCGATTGGCGATTCAGGAAAAACTGGTCTCTGACGGTCGAATTAGGCACAATTGGCGCTGGCACGGATTTGCTATGGTTGTATCGGTACTGAAGTTCAGGTTGGTTTCCTTGCGCTCGCGCAGCCGACGTTGAGTGTCAGTTCGAGCGTTCCTTCCGACCAGTACTTGTCGATTGCATCGCGCACGTACTCGAGTGGCTTCTTCAAGTCGTTGATCTCCAGCCAGGTGCGCACTTCGGGGACGATCATCAGGCGGCTCACCGGGTCCTCGATGAACGCGCGGCCGCTGTCGAACGAGAGGCTGGTTTGGCGAATTTCGACGTCGATGTCTTCGAGGCCGGCTTCTTCCAGCTCTTCGGAGAGCATCTCGATACTCGGGCGGCCGACGAGGGCGGCTTCGATGGCCTTGGAGAAGTCGCTGTCGTCGTGCTTCAGGCCGTACTCGCGGAATAGGTCGGCGATCTCCTGAAAAGAGCCACGCAGAGGCATGGCCACGAGCGCTTGGCCGCCGGGGCACAGCAAACGACTAATCTCACCGAAGAGCAGCGCGCGATCTTGTGGGCCCGAGATGGGGTGGATGGCGTAGGCGTGAGTGAAATTGCCGCCCTCGAGTTCGATCGGCAGCTCTTCGGCGAAGCGATACTCGACCGCGACGTCGCCCAGCACGGCCGCTTTATTGCGGGCAAGCTCCAGGGCAGGTAGCGATGAATCGATGCCCACGATGTCCACGCCGTCCATTCGCTCGTAGAGCTTCAGATCGGGGTAACCCGTGCGACACCCGAGATGCACGATACGCGCCGCGTCCCCGACTAGGATCATCTCCAGCATCAGGTCGCCGAACAGCGATAGGTAGCGTGGAACCACGAAGGTCTCGAGGATCGCGGCATCGGCAGGAGTTAGCTTTTCTGAGAACACCAAGGCGGGTCATGGCTATCAATCTAGGGGCACGGACGCAATCCAAACCGCAAATCAGACAGTTTCGGGAAGGTCAGCCGGGTCCGCGGCGTTCTCCTGGTGTAGCGTGCTTGCTCGTATGGATCCGTTGCTTCGCGGTGCTTTGGCCGTGACCCTGGTCGGCTTGCTCACCCGAGCCGCGGACCTGCGCGCGCGCCCCGCGTCCAGTCTCTCTGCTCCGCCCAGCACGTCGCACGCCCGCTCGCTATCGGTCAATCACGGTGAGCAGAGCCCGCCAGACCTTCAGCAGGCGCCCTGTCCACGCGGCACGCTGCCCGACGGGAATGTGTGCGTCCCAGTGCCCGACCCCGAGGCAGGTCGGCAAGCGCTGGGCGAGGCACAGAACGAGCACCACGATCGCAGCGGCCGGCTGCGCGTGTACGACCAGATCCCGCGCAGCCCCGAGCGCCCGAAAGACTTTCGCCAGTATCGCTTACCCATTCCGCCGCCCGGCAAGCAGGGTTTCGTGGGCAGCGGCTACGATCTCGATCGCCCAGACGCCGAACAGCGGCGCGGCGCGGAACTCTCGGCGGTCGGTCACGGCGGGGTCGACTTGGCGCAAGCACGTGGCACGCCGGTGCGGCTGGTGAACCTGGAGAATCAAGTCGGAGACACGGTCGTATCGGCTACGGGTCACCTGTTTGGCAACTCGGTCGTCACCCTGCACACGCTGCGCGAAGCGGGCGCGCTGCGCGAATACCTAGTCATCTACGGGCATCTCGACAGCATCGCACCCGGCCTCAGCCACGGACAAACGCTGAAAGCGGACTCGCTGCTCGGCTATGTGGGTGACTCGGATAGTCCGGGCATCGTGCACCTGCACCTGGAAGTGCGCCGCGCTCGTGAAGGCGTCGACGCCGGACAATTGCCGCTCGGTGAGATCACCCAGAACGCCAAGACCGTAGCCTGCGACCCACGCAACGTCCTCGAACTACTCCCCTAGTCCCACGGAACCGGCGTGAGTGCCCAGCAAGGTCGGGTTGGTCCGGGTTGGCGATCCTCTACACGACCAGTTTATAACCGAAGCCGTAGACGGTCAGGATGTGTTCCGGCTTGTCCGGGTGCTTCTCGATCTTGCGCCGCAGCTTGACGATGAAGTTGTCGATCGTGCGATTGCTGGGGTTGGCGTCTACGCCCCAAATCTTGTTCAAGATCTCTTCCCGGCTCACGGGTTGGCCAGCGCGTTCGAACAGCATGCGCAACAGCTCGACCTCGTAGAACGAGAGGCTCTCGGCCGCTTTACCCGCGCGCTCGAGCGTGTGTGCGGCCACATTCACGGTTAGCTTACCGAGGTTGAAAGTCGCGCTCTCGCTCGGACGGTTGGCGCGGCGAAAGATGGCGCGGATACGCGCCACGAGCTCGCCGACGCTGAACGGCTTGGTCACGTAATCATCCGCGCCAGCGTCCAGCCCGCGGATCTTGTCCGCCTCCTGGCTCTTGGCCGTGAGCATGATGATCGGCACGAAGGCGTCGAAATGGCGCACGTCTTCGCAGACCTGGTAGCCGTTCACGTCGGGCAACATCAGGTCGAGCAAGATCGCGTGTGGATGCTCTTGGCGGGCCAGCTGCGCGCCGTCTTTGCCGTTGCTGGCGGTGACCACGCGAAAGCCCTCGAACTCCAGCGCGTCCTTCAGACCCAAGGTGATGTGGGGCTCGTCGTCGATGACGAGGATGGTCTTCTTCGCTTCCATCCGTGCGGCCGAGTGTACACAAAAAGGAAACGGCGGCGAGCTACAGCTAGCTGCCGCCGTTTCTCAGTCCGGGACGCTCAGTTCAGGGACCAGCGTCATCTGCAGTGATTGGAGCACCGAGGCAAGCGATGAAGGCCACCGCTCCTTGAGCCGGTGTCGGGTTCTTTCCGTCGTCTACGAAGCGCAGCAGTTGCTGCTGGTTGGCCGGGCAGTTCTTGAGCTGGCCCCCCGTATCCACGGACTTGTCCACGTAGCAGTAGCCCGGCGCGACGCCGCTCTGCCCCGATTGGCACTTGGTCAGCTCCGCACCTTGCGCCTGAACGATTTCGCACATGCACCAGGTCGAGCAAGAAGGCTGTCCGCTGTTGCCGCATTGTTGGGTGTCAATGAGCTGCTTCTGCACCGCACCGACGATCTTCGGGTCGACTGGGGTGCGACCGATTGCGGGGTCGCAATTGCAGTTGGCCTTTTGGGCCTCGACTACTTTGCACAAGACCTGGCTGCCCAACTCCGGATGGTTCGGATCAATCAGCGCGGTCGAGATCTTGCGCGGCAGGCACTTGCCCTTCAAAGCTTCCTTCAAGCGCTCGATGATCGCGCCGACTGCCGGATTGTAGCCGTAGTTTGGATCGGAACTTGCGTCGCCAGTGGGCACGGTAACCTTCGGGCAAATCGAAGCCAAGATCGCGTTGTCACCCAGGTCCTTCAACACCTGCAGCTCGCGCGCGCCAGGGTAGGCTTTGGCGGACGTTTGGGTGGCGCTGATCATGCCGTTGGCAGCCTGGCACAGCGGACTTTTCGCTAAGAGCACCGCGTCCAACTTGCCGGCCTTGTCCGGCGAGCAGTCGCAAGCAGGATCGCCATTCATGCACGTTTTGGCCATGAGCGGGAAGGTGCATGCGTACTGCAAGTCGGCGAAGTCGGGAATGTTTTGCTCGTGACCGTTGATCACGTTGGCTTTGGGGTCTGTGGATGAAGAGGGCGCAATGGACACCTTGGCGTCCGGCACACCGCACTTGTTTCCTGCGCAGATCGGGTTGACACCGGACCGCTCATCCGTCGTCTCCCTCATGAACGGGTCGCTCGGCGGCACCGGGGCACCACCACCCGCCGGGTGAGGGTCCCCCAGCAGCACCGGCCAACGATTCTTGTCCACCAGCTCCTTGGCGGTCAGGTAGGTGAGGGCCTTGGGGTCGGCGAGCGAGGCGTCATCGGCGATGTCCTGCCACGGCACACCGACGATGCCGGCCAAGAATACCAGCGAAGGGTCACGCGGCGCCTTGTCCGAGCCAGTGGAATCAAACAGCGGATTCGTGACGAACTGACCGGTCGACTGCAGCGCAATGGTCGTGCTCTTGAGCGCATTCACGTAGCGCCCGGTGTCGTACAAGAGATTGAAACCAAAGCGCTGGTGCTGGTTATAGCAGCGCAGATTGAGGTTATCGTGGAGCATGTCCCAGGTGGCGTACTTGTTGGGGCCGGCACCGGGTCCGCAGGTTGGGTCTGCGGTCAGCGCGGGGCAGCCGGCCGGCGGCCCGTTGGTTTCTACTTGGGCGCAGGAACGGCAGCACGGATCGTTGGGATTGGTGGCGCATACCGCAGTCGAGAGCGGCATGCGATCCGAAGCTCCCACGAACCAGCCCGGTCCCTCATCAACGATCGAGCAGTCGTTCTCGTCCGAGAGCATGACGATGGCGACCAAGGAATCCGGACGCAGGAAGGCTTTGCGCTGAGCCAGCAGCGTGAGGTCGCAACCGTCACAAGTGCCGAACGAACCGTTCGCGTTCACGTTGAGTTTCGAGCCGCGAACCGTCGCTCGGTCCACCCGCTTGACGTCGAGTGGCGGCTCCGGATCGATCAGGAAGCGGTACCAAGATTCGAGCGAGGCTTCATAGCCGCAGCCGTGCTCGTCCACCGAGGCAATCATGTTTTGAAACGCCGTATTCAGGGCGGCGGCGTTGCTCTCGCCGGGCGGCACGTTTGCCTTGCCCGAGGCATCCCAAGCCAAAAAGCCTAGGTCCTTATAGCTGGGGATCCCAGTGCGCATGCTGGCGATCAGGCGCGCCTTATCATCCGGGTGCGCCTGGCCATCACAGACCGTGGAGCCGTGGGAACCCAGGTTGGAGCTCACGATGCCGATGTGGATGTCGCCGATCGGGGTGAACTCAGCACCGCCCTTGCCTGGCGGGCACATACCGCCGGACGAGATCGCGCCAGTCGGCTTACCGTTCACATCGACACAGATAGGCGAAACCAAGCGGCTCACCAGCACGGGCACGGCAGCCTTCAGGATCTCCTGCTTGTCAGACATCGACACCGAGCCGTCGACCATGAACAAGAGGTCGATCTTATCGACGGCGGTCTGTATGATCTGATCGACGAACACGTTGCTCGTCTTGGGCTCTGCCGGGACCACCGGGCGATCGAGGCAGCCGGTGGCGAGTGCAGTGACCGCACCTACCGCTGCCAGACTCGCTAGGCCTGCTCGGACGAGCCGTGCCGCGGCACTCGGCTTGGACTCGGTGGTCGAACGCTTCAACATCATTGAAAGAACTCCTTGAATGGGCGCCGCCCCTGGCCTGGCTTGGCCTGGGAACGTGAGGGGTGCAGGGTGGCTAGCTGGGCTAACAGGATCGATCGGGCCGCACGGACCCCTCGCGCGCGGCGGCCGGAGGGTAGGTTTTCGCACCGTAAGTTGTCAATCCTTGCGATGCGGACCAGAAAACACCCGTAGCAACGGATCTTTCTGGTCTTTCTTGACCTCCCGCTGGGTCTGACCTTTCCAACTGCCTCTTCCGCACGTCCAGCATTGAAGCACGCCGCGTGCCGTGGCGCCGCTGGCGTTATTCCGGCAAATCAACACTGCCATCCGGCAACTCGGTTGGCAGGACGGGGCGCGTGGCCAATCGAGTGGGCGACAAGCCACGAGCGCACCTACAACCGACTACCCCAGTCAAGGAGCGCTCACGATCGGTGCCCCAATGCAGGCGATGAATGCGAATGCGTCCTTGGCTGGCGTCTTGTGCGCCGGGTCCGAGTCGACGAAGCGCAGCCGGTGGCGTTGGTTGACTGGGCACAGGGCGAGCTGGGAGTCGACCGCTCGAGCAGCGCTGGCGTCCGCGCCGACCTTCGCTTGCTCATCGATGTAGCAATAGCCAGCCGGAACCCCTGCCCGGTTGGTTTGGCAGGCTTTGAGGTTCGCCGAGTCCACCTGCTTGATCTCGCACATGCACCAGTCGCTGCACGCCTTCTGTCCCGCGCTGCCACAGTTGCTCGTCAGCCGCAGCTGCGCCTGAACCGCGCGCTGGGTGTCCGGATTGACCTCGGCGCGACCGTCGAGCTGGCAGTCGCAGCCCTGCTTTTGGGCCTCGACCACCCGGCACGCCACATGCCCTTGATCGTCGGTCTCGAGCGTTCGGGGCAAGCACTTGCCGATGAGCTGAACCTTCAAGCGCGACAGGATCGCGCTGACCGCCGGGTTGTAACCGTAGTTGGGATCGGCAGATGGATGGTTGGGGTCTGCGGCGTCGATCACCTTGGGGCAAATCGAAGCCACGATCGCGTTTTCGCCGAGGCCTTGCAGCACCCTGAGCTCGCGCGCGCCCGGGTAGGCTTTGGCCGAAGTTTGCGTGTCGCCGCCCTCGCACAGCGGACTCTTGGCACGGACCTCGGCGGGACTGCACGTTTTAGGCGTCTTGAGCCGGAAGGTGCAGGCATATTGCAGGTCGTCCACGTCTTTCAGGTTCTGCTCGTGGCCATTGATTGGGTTGTCGTGCGGGTTCGTGGACGTGTCGGGCGAAATGGACACGCCGGTGAAGGGGTTCTTTCCGACGCGCGTGCCGGGGGTCTCGACCATGAACGGATCGGTGGGCAGCAGCGCTGGGCTGGCACTCGGATCGCCGATCAGCGCTTGCCAGCGTCCCTTTTCGGTTAGTTCCTTGGCCGTCAGGTAAGTGAGCCCAGGCCCAGTGAGCGAAGCATCGTCCGCGATGTCTTGCCACGGCACACCGACGATACCTGCCAAGAATACCAGCGACGCGCCACGCGTTTTGCCGGAAGCGCTGGCGTCGAACAGCGGATTTTTGACGAAGGTGCCGGGGCGCGATTGAAGCGGCAAGATCGTCTTGGTGAGCGCGTCCACGTAGCGCGAGGTGTCGTACAACAGATCGAAGCCAAAGCGCCGACGCTGATCGTAGCAACGCAGATTGGGCGAATCGTCCGATGGTTTCCGGGCTCTCTGGCAAGCGGCGTCATCGGCCAAGGCCGGGCAACCTGGCGGTGGTCCGCTTGCTTCTTTCCCACCGCAAAAGCGGCAGCACGGATCGTTCGGAGCCGCTGCGCACTGCGACGTGCCCGATTCCATCAGTCCGTTCATTGCGCCGACCAACCAACCTGCCCCATCATCGCGAATCGAGCAGTCATTCTCGTCCGACAGCATCACGATCGCGACCAGCGAATCAGGCCGCAGGAATGCCTTGCGTTGGGCGAGCAGGGCGTCATCACAACCCACGCAGGCGCCGCTGCTGCCATCCGCGTTCACGGTCAGCTTGGAGCTGCGCACGGTATCCTTGCCGACGCGCGTGACGCTGGCCGGCGGCTCCGGGTCGACCAAGAAGCGATACCAAGACTCGAGCGACGCTTCGTAGCCACAGCCGTATTCGCCGACCACCGCGATCATGTCTTGGAAGACCGAGTTCAACGTCCCAGGGTTGGCAATGCCCGGCGGGATGTTCACCTGCCCCGAATCCCAGGCCAAAAAGCCGCTATTGTTCCAACTCTTGGCGAGCGGGAAATCGCTCGTCCGCAGGCTGCCGATCAGGTGCGCCTGATCGTCCGGGTTGACCAGTGGAGGAATTGCTTCAGCGCATTGCTGACCTCCATGTGCGCCCAAGCTGGAGCTCACGATACCGATGTGAATGTCGCCGATCGGATTGAACTCGGGCTGGCCCTTGTTGTCCGGGCACCGACCGTTGGCCTGGGCGTTCACGCCGGTCGGCTTGCCCGCGTCGTCGACGCAAATCGGAGTGACCAGACGCGAGAGCAGGACCGGCACCGCGTCCTTCAAGATCTCTTGCTTGTCGGACATCGACGCAGAGTTGTCGATCATGAACAAGAGATCGATTTTGTCGATCGCGGTCTGCTCGATCTGATCGACGAACACATTGCTGGTCGTCGGCGAAATCTCCGTCACCGGCCGCGACAAGCAACCCGTAACCAACAAAACCCCCAGGCACCCCAGTCGCGTAAACATCATGCCCAGCCACTAAGCATGAGTCGCGCCACGCGCATTTCCCGTAAGTTCCCCCGAATCCGCCGCGACCCCAGTTGCCATCCGCCAACGGAGTAGTCCTCTCTTTCCGCGTGGACGTGGAGTGCCCGATCTCCTCTCACTCCTCAGAGTGATCGAACCTCCCTTCCTCCGACATTGAAGGCGGGTAACAGCGCATTTCCCAAGACGTCGTCTCCGCACTCACATCCCGCGCAAACCATTGTCGTGCGCGGCGCTGGGCGTGAGGTCGGGACACGCGCGCCGCTGTGCGATTGCGCCGAGCGCCCCAGTCTTGATTGGTGAAGGGGCTGGGATGGAGAGATATGGAGCAGCGGGGACCAACGCTTCCGATCGACGCCAGGGTGGTCTTACCCACGACAGACGGCGGGACTGCTTCCGCGGATCCGGCCTGGCAGTGCCGGCGCTGGGACGTAGGTGGATTGGCCTGCTCCATAGGCATGATCAGCGCTAGCTCGGATTCGAGCCGCGTTAACACTGCCTTTGAGAATAGCCAACTACCTTGAGCCCCAGCGCCGCTGGCCTACAGCCGCAGATGCCGTCGAGCAAACCACTCCGACACACGCACTCCCACGGACGATCCATGGCAATGATGTAGACACCAACCGATGGCGGTGCGGTACTCCGTGCACAACCGCCCAGTTATGCGCGGGCAGTTAGTGCAACGAACCACTCTCAGGTCGGGTTCAAGTACGAACTCAGGTCGGGTTCAAGTACGAACTAAAGGTCATTGGGATGGTCGCACCCGTCGCGATTGAACGCGCGCTGGCCGCCATCCTGATTTTGCCGCCGGAGTGCCCGTATTGGAGAGTCGGGAATATGCAGCCGAGGCAGAGGCTGCCCCCACATACCCATTGACCCTGTGCGCGCTGCTTCGGACCATCAGCCACGAAGGTAGAACCCGACCGCGCGTAGGGCTGCATCCACATCACCTGATCTTCACAGCTCGCCTGAGTAGACCCATCCCCGTTTGCCGTGACGGTATCGGTGTGATTCCCGAACGGAGCGTTGACATCGACGATATAGGACTTGTAGCAGCCGCTGCGATCGTACGTTGTCGGAGTATTGATATCTGGAGAAATGTAGGAACTCTGCGTGTTGTTGGCCGAGATCGTCGCACAAGTGGATTCCCCGAGTTGCTCTGAAGTCGTCGCCGTGCTCTCCGGGCCGTCTCCAGGCATTTCCCCGCCACATGCTGAAAGGCCCACCAGACCGACGCCCACGGCCGTAAGTAGAAGTCCCCGAATCACACGAGTAGTCACTGCAATCATTTATCACCCCTTGGTTAGCTATCACCCACGACAGCCTGGAGATGAATAATCTCAATCACCGAAGCAGTCAACGGCATTCGCTCGCCAGCAGATGATTTGACAGCGACGTTCATCACTGCTGACACACTCATACGGCTCAACAATTTCGATCACAGCTAACGCGGCCATTCTGCTTTCGCCCCGCCAGCTAGTTGCCATCGATTCGAGTACTGCGTTGGGTCGAGGAGTGACGAATTTCGCCATACTCCTAGCGTGTAACTCGGCCCGCGAGTTTGCCGCCAGCTCGTCACGACGAAGTGCACGGCGCTCGGAACGGAGTCTCGCCGCGGCGGATATGGACAGCACTGGAGCGGTGCTCCGCTCAATGACAACAAATAGGCTGCTGCGACCAGGAGGAACAAATCTAACGTTTAGTCAATCTCACGCTTCACTCGCGAGAGCAGTCTATTCCAACATTGAAACAACCAATCACGCATCGAGGATGATGGCGTAAACCGCCAGTCTTCATCGCATCTCGAGTTCCTAAGGGCCCACGAATGGCTAGGCGATCGGTGATCGCGGCCGCGGCGCCCGGCTGGCGAGGCGCCGTGGCCAGCGCGTTCACGTCGGTTGGCTTGCCCGCGCCGTCGACCCAGCTCGAAAAGACCAGATGCGCCAGCACGCCTAGCAAAACACAGCGAACTTCTTAAGACTTCGTCTCCACGCTCACATCCCGCGCAAACCATTGCCGGAGCGCACTCAAGTGCTTCTTGCTCACCCCCGGTACCGCCAAAATCACTTCATCACTCGCGCTGCGCACCGCCGAAAGCGAGCCGAGCGTCTTCAACAAAGCCACGCGCGTCTTGGGTCCGATCCCTGGCACCTGGTCCAGTTCCGAACCCAAGCGGCGCTTTTTGCCGACTTTCTTCCGGCCGCGGTTGGAGAAGCGGTGCGCTTCATCACGCGCACGAGCGAGCAAGAACAATTCGGGGCTGTTCGGGCGGAGCGGGATGGGATTTTTTTGGCCGGGCAAGTACACGCGATCGACCAACTTGTCGCCGAGCACGTTCTCTTTTTCCTTGGCCAACCCGCAGATCGGCAAATCGTGTAAACCGAGGTCGTGTGCCGCGGCCAGCGCCACGCCTAGCTGCCCGCGGCCCCCATCGACGACGAACAGATCCGGCAGCGCCCACTCTGCAGAGTCGCTCTCCTCGAGCGCCTCCAGCGAGTCCTTCGTTTCGCCTTCAGCGGCCGGCGTGGCCGCGGCTGCAGCGGCGTCACGCTGCGCGGCATCTCGGCCCCGACGAAAGCGTCGTCCGAGCACCTCGAACATGGCTCCGTAGTCGTCGCCTTCGGCCACGCTGCGCACGCGGTAAGTGCGGTAACGCTTCTTGTCGGGCAAGCCGTTGAACAGGTGGACCACGGCGCCCACCGTGTCTTGCCCGCCCAAGTGCGAGATATCGCAGCACTCCACCCGGCGTGGCAAGGTCGGCAAACGCAGCCGCTCCTGCACTTTGAGCAGGCGTTCGTCGATGTCAGTCGCAGCGCGTCGCTTCTCTTCGAAGGCGTGGCGCGCATTGTCCAGCGCCATGTCGAGCAGTGCTTTGCGCGGACCGCGCGCAGGGGCAAGCAGCTCGCACTTCTTGTGCCGCCCTTGGACCAACACCGCGCGACGCTCGGCGAGCCACTCAGCCACGCCGTCTGCCCCGTCGGGCAGCACGGGCACGATGATCTCTTCGGGGATCAAAGCTTCCCCGGAGCCGCCGTCCCCATAGTGATCGCGCAAGAACGCGGCCACCACTTCATCGTCCGGCACCTCGACTCTGCGGTTCGAGAAGCTGGCCACGTCGATCACGCGGCCCGAGCGCACGAGCATCACGCTCAGCTCGACCAAATCCCCCTCGCGATACAGACCGAGCACGTCCTGGTCGCAGTCGGTGACCGACACCACGCGCTGGCCCTCGCGGATCGATTCAACAGCGGCCAATTGATCGCGACAAACTGCGGCGACTTCGAACTCCAGATTTTCGCTGGCCGCGCGCATACGCGCCTTGAGCTCGCGCGTGAGCTCGTCGTGCCGACCGTCCATGAACAGCGACACCGCGTGGACCTGCCCGGCATATTCCGCCGGATCGACGTCGTACACGCAGGGCGCGGGGCAACGCTTGATCTGGTACTTCAGACACGGGCGCTTCCTGCTCTCGATCTCGCGGTCGGAGCAGGTACGCAGTTGGAAGTGCTTCTCGACCATGTGCAGCGTGCGGCGGGCGGCCGTGGCCGAGTGATAGGGCCCGAAGTAGCGCGCGTTGTCCGGCTTTGGTTTGCGCACGAGTTCGAGCCTCGGCCAGGCATGCTCGGTCGATAGGCGCAGGCTCAAGTACTCCTTGTCGTCGCGCAGCTTGATGTTGAAGCGCGGCTTCTGCTCCTTGATCAGGTTGTTCTCGAGGATCGCCGCTTCCTTTTCACTTTGGGTGACGATCGTGTCCAGATCGGCCGCCAGCTTGCGCAAGAACGGAATGAACGCGCGTACGTCCGAGCTCGACTCCTGGAAATAGCTGCGCACCCGCGAACGCAGGCTTTTCGCCTTGCCCACGTACAGCACCGCCCCGAGCTTATCCTTGAAGATGTAGCAGCCCGGGCTTACCGGCAGGCTTTCCAATTTTTGCAGCAGCAGCTCGGCGGTCATTCACGAGTGAAATTCGATTTGGGGTCGGGCCCCAAATCCTGAGGGTGAGGCCCCACTGAATTACCCGCGTCGGGATCCCCGACGGGGGGCACTTCAGCGGGGCGGGAGGCGGAGCTCCCGACGACAGAAACGGAACTCTTTTTAGCGCGCCGGCCAGCCAATGCTATAGCCCCGGCATGTTCGCGTGGATCCCCGGCGGCAAGAGCGGGCGCGTAATCGCGATTGCGGTCGCAGCCGGCCTAGCCACGGGCCTATTGTTGGTGCCGCAAGGTGCCAGCCCGGATGATCCGAAGCAGCCGCTGCCCCCCCTGACGCTTCTGAAGCAGCAGCTGCCGCAGACCGACAGCGCCCAGAGGATGGCGCTGGAGCGCGTCCGGCGCTACGCGGCCGGTAAGCTGCTGCTCGAGCTGCCAGACGGCAAACGGCGAGAGATCTTCGTCGGCGAGCTAGGCGGAGAGATCGACAAGGTCCGCCTCAGTGCGCTGGTCCACGACGCGCAAGATCGCACGAGCGTGCTGCTCCGCGGTTACCACTCGCACCAGCGTCAGGGCCCGATCACGCTGCCCGTCCCCGTCACGTTGGATCGCGAGCGCGCACAGAGCGCACTGCGCATTTTGAAGGACGAGCTCGATCGCCTGCCGGTCGATGCCCGGTTGGATCTCGAAGCGCGCAAGCTCGTGCCCGAACAGAACGGGCGGCTGCTCGATGTCGACGCGACCCTGGGTGCAATCGAAGATGCGCTCGCGCGCGGCGACGCGAAAGTCAAAGTCGTGTTCGAGGAGCGCCAGCCCAAACGCGTGGCCGCGCAGCTCGGGGCGGTCGCCTTCGACGACATCCTGGGCTACTTCGAAACCCACTACGATCGCTCGGCTCGTTTTCAGGCCCGGAGCTACAACTTGCGCCTGGCCGCGTCCAAGCTCGACGGACAAGTCCTGCTGCCCGGTGAAGTGTTCGACTTCAACGACACCGTCGGCCCGCGGGATGAAACCAACGGCTACAAGGTGGCCAAAGTGATCGCGGAAGGCGAGCTGGTCGACGGCATCGGCGGTGGGACCTGCCAAATCTCCGGGACATTGCACGGCGCGGCCTTTTTCGCCGGCCTCGACATCGTCGAGCGCTACCCACACACGCGCCCCAGCGGTTACATCAAGATGGGCATGGACGCGACGGTCGTGTACCCCACGATCAACTTCCGCATTAGAAACTCATTTCCCTTTCCGATCGTGCTGCATGAGACCGTCAAGAACGGCGTCGTGCGCGCGGAGATCCTCGGCCAGAAGCGCACGCGAACCGTCACGCTGATCCGGCGCATCGATGCGGCTCTGCCGTTCGAAGAAGTCGAACGCCCGGACAAGGATCTGCCGAACGGTCTGCGCGTGCTCGGGCAACGCGGCGTGCCCGGCTTCAAGCTGCGTCGCTACCGCATCATCCGTGAGGGTGAGAACGCCGTGCGCGAGCGCTGGGACGACACTTATCCACCCACGTCGCAGATCGTGCGCGTCGGGGCCGGGGAGATATCGAAGGAACAAGCCAAGGTTCCGCAGGACGATCAGCACCCGGAGTACGTCGCCGACGAACTGCTCGTCACCAGCCAAGGCCCAAGGCTCGATGCCGCGGAGTCGGATGACGACGGAAAGAAGGACGACGACACCTCGGACCGGGGCGGCGTCATGCGGGAATCACGCGAACCGGGAAAATATGGAACGGCGGGCTGGACGGAGCAGGCCGGAATGCCCTATTGGCGTTCTGGGCAGAGCAAGCCCGCGGAACCGGAAACCGGCCCGAGCCGGGAGTCCAAGCCGCTGAAGCGAAAAGGGAAAAAGGCCAAAGGATGAAGATCCGGAGCGCGGGCTTGACTCAAACCGAGACCTGCGCGAAGACCCCCGACTCCGAGGGCGGTAGGCGGCTTTGCTCACGTCCTGCCCGAGCGATACCGGCTGGCCGGTGCATTGGAAAAACATGAACACCACAGAACCCGTCGTTAGCAGTCCCCGCAAACCCCCAGAAGAGAACGGCGCGTTGCAGCAACGCGCGGCCGATTGGGAGAATCCCCGCGTTGCCTCGATTCTCTCCGC
>Ga0302322_100001978_pt1 | contig 17147 bp, 17 predicted proteins | sample Fen_T0_2_FD_203757 | JGI IMG/M metagenome (GOLD analysis project Ga0302322, IMG submission 203757) | Peat permafrost microbial communities from Stordalen Mire near Abisko, Sweden - Fen_T0_2 | ecosystem: Environmental > Terrestrial > Soil > Wetlands > Permafrost | place: Sweden: Abisko... | reverse complement strand
GTAGCCCAGAAATTCAACCTTTCACCGGAGACGGCGCAGCAGATCGTGGATTTCGTACTCGCGCAAGTCAAGGGAAAACTACCAGAGGGACTCTCGCAGCATCTCGACGGCCTCACAGCCGCAGGCGGAGACACCGGCGGCCTGCTGGACAAGGTCAAAGGCATGGCCGGAGGGATGTTCGAGAAGTCTTAAGCAATTCGGCCGCGTTGGAAGCGGCGCCACTTCCAAATTGCGGATCGCGCCTCATCGCGCCTTTCGCTCAACGTCAACGCAGTCACTCACCCTCAAAGGAGCGCGTATGCTTCATATACTCTGGACGGCCCTGATCGGAATCGTTGTAGGTGCGATTGCCAAGTTCATCATGCCGGGCAAGGACCCGGGCGGCATCTGGATCACCATGTTAATTGGTATTGCCGGCTCGTTCCTCGGCACCTGGATCGGACGGATGGTGGGTCATTACCAGGAAGGCCAGTCCGCGGGATTCCTCATGTCGCTCGTCGGAGCGCTGATTTTACTGGGGATCTACCACTTCTACAAGCGTTCGACGGCGTCGTAGCAGCCGCAATCAAAAGCCAGCATTCGAGCCTCCCGCGGGCTTCGGTCCGCGGGAGTAGGCTCGAGAGTTTTCGTGAATCCACCAGTTCATCTGCGGCTTGGCTCAGAGCTTCGCCACCGCTCGTTCCACGCACGCCTGCAACGCCCGGCGATGCGTAAGCAGTGCCGAGAAGTGTCCCGCCTCGATCCAGCGCAGTTCGCTATGCTTCCAGTGCCGATGCAGACGCTCAGTCTCGCTCGGCAAAACATAGCCGTCGCTGGTGCAGCCCGACACCACAGCAGTGTCCACGCGTACCGGTGGACGGAAGTTCGTGATGTCGGCGGTATCGAATAGCTTGCGCAACCGCTCGCGCGCGGAATCGCCGCCCAGGGTTTTGAAGTCCACACTCCACGACAAAAGCCCGCGCGTATAGATGGCACTCGCCGATGCTCCCGTAGCCAGCGCCGCGCAAGCAACAGGAAGCGGCGTAACGGCGGCGGTGAGCGCAGCCATGTGGCCGCCCATGCTGTAACCGGCAACGGCCAGCTTGCGATACTGGAGGTTCAAATGATCGAGCAACGCGCGCGCTTCCAGCACCATACCCAGTGCCATCAGCCCGTGATCGGCCACGGTAATCTCTGACGGACTTCGGCCATCGCGGCGCAGTCCGTAATACGGACTCTCGAGAAGGAACAGGTCAATGCCGCGCGACGTCAAAGGAAGAAACACCTGCTCGCGAATCCAGTAGCCCTCGTCGCGCGAAGCCGCCAGCACCACACATGCCGCTGGGTTGCCAACCCGTGTCCACTCCCGCACATGAGCGGTTGCAACCGCGGGTGGAAGTTCGGCAAGCGGAGAGCGAAACGTGCCGTCGCGCCGTGAAGGCTCTCGGCCGTGGATAGATGGCGCCCACTCAATGGCAATTGGCCGGGCTGGCGTGAAATATCTCTCGCGGTCAGAGAACTCGGCAAGCCGCGCTTCGTCGCCCCACCCCGGCGAGAACAAACGCGAGTTGCGCGACCACCAGGCAACTGCCCGGTCCAGCGGGTGCGGATTCACGTTCGTGGCTACCTGGCTCCGTCGTCAAGGACCCTGGGGTTTCCAAAGTATTTACGTACACCAACGGTGAAGTAGCGCCCCCATGGACCGTTCGGCCCCAGGTAACCCGGGCCGAGCGGAGTGGAACTGAAGCGCTGGAACAAGAAATGCTGCGTCACTCGCAAATCGAAACGGCGACCAAGGTAGACGTCGGCGCCCCACGACTTATCCCAGCCAATGCCGTCGAATGACCACGTATAGAGATACTGAGGCACGTTCTTTCCGAAGACGAATGTGCCGTTGTAGAAGATCTTGACCCTGCGCAGCGCCGTCTTTCCAAAGGGACGCAGCGTGACCTCTGCTGGAATCAAGTAGCGGGCGAAAGCGTTGCACGTAGCATTGGCTCCGCCGAAGTCGCCGGAATTGGCGGCGCATAGGTTTGGATCGGGCTCGTTATGTGGCGGGGCGATGTCGAATTGCACATAGCCATAAATCCAGTTGCCCTTGGGGAGCCACCAGCGCTCTTCAGGGGCCGGCACCCAGAAGGTCGGCTTCTGCACGGCTTCCGGCTTGGTGGCCGCTTGCGTTCCTGCAGGACTGCTCACGGTCGCTTGCGCCCCAGGCGGCGCGCCGGCGGGGGCCGATGAATCAGTGGGTTGTTGGGCAAATGCCGCGCAGCCGTACATAAGGAGAAAACCAAGGACTATTCGACGCATGCAGCCTCCGCAGCCTGATCGCAATCGGGCTGGATGTAAATTCGCCAACTGGCGCACGTCGGCAAACGCTAAGGCTTCTTCAGCGCCACCTCGTGCCCGGCAACCTGTTACGAAATCGGATGGAGCGACCCATCCGGCAAGAAACTAACGTTATCGAAAGCTGGCGGCAATGTCACGCATTGGATAGCCCGCCGGGTGCATCGAACCCCAACATGGCTTCGGCAAGCATGCTTTTGAAACGAGGAGTGGTTAACGGTCTCTTCCGTTCCGCGGCAACTTGAGATACACACAAGTCCGCGCGTCTCAGCCTAAGAACTGGGGGCCGACAGCATTCTGCAACTATCTGTACGTACTATTTGCACCGTAGTTTCTGTGTACCTATGCTGGCACGGCAGCACAAATCCCCACTTTCGTCTGAGTTCGTTGCTGCGTGTGAGCAATAAGCCTGACGCCCAGATAGCAGAGCGTTGGAGCCAGTTCCCGTAATTGGGCAGCACGTCCGCCCGGATTGTGTGTCGTTCCGTAACCACGGCTGACCGCGCGAGTGGTGCGCAGTCGTTCAACCCTACAAACCAACTCCACAGGTGATTAAAGATGAAGAAGCTGTCAAAGATTTCAATTGTTCTTCTGGGCATTCTGCTGCTGGCTTCCGTCGCGCAGGCAGATTTGCTAACAACGTTCACAACGTCTATCGCTGCAAATGACCCGACGCAGCTTGGGCGACTCAGCCGTAGCGGTATTCCCAGTGACTGGTCGAGCGTCAAAGCTTTTCCCGGGGTCATCAATCCAGGCACGACCTACAACTACCACACCTACACGATCAACTCAGGAGTTACCCCGTACATCTTCATCACAATGGATTCAGTTACGGCAAACACCTTCGCTTCGGCGTACTTCCCTGGGTACGATCCCCTCAACAAAGCCGCCGGGTACATCGGTGATGCCGGAAGTTCTGGCAATTATTTCGGTACCGACCCTATCAGCTTCGAAGTGTACGTTCCTGTGCGCACGAATTTCCTGATCTTGGTGAACACGTCGTCAAACGCCGGAATCGGCCAGCCGTTCACCATCACCGTGCAAGGTTTTATTGATGACCAGTTCACTCCGACGCCGGAGCCATCGAGCATGTTGCTTCTGGGTTCTGGAGTTCTCGGCATCGCTGGTGTGATTCGCCGCAAGATCAAACTCGGCTAGTCGGCATCGAGGCAAGACCATTCATGGTGCGGCCCTTATAGCCGCGCTGAAGATCGTTTTCTGCGGAGATCGGACTGCCATTTCGCTTGCCGGTCACGCAATACATTTGAGGAGATCCACGAAATGACATCGAACCATATTCGTACGATGCGGGTACCCGTACTGGCCGCAGTCGCGGTAATCCTGTCGTTGTCCCTATCGGCAGCAGCGCAGTCGGGCCCCAGCGCTGGAGTAGCGGCGCAGATTGCCGCCATCCAGCAAGTCAAACGAAACCTGACCCCGGCGCAGAAGAAGATGGATTCCGGGCTTGCTTACGCCTCCGTCGGCTTGAAGACCCCGGCCGCCACCAGCTCGTTCGCCGGGCTCATGCCCAAAGTTGCCACTACAAGCAATGGCAAAGTTGACGTCGTGATCAAAGGCCAGGTTTCGTCCGCCTTGTTGCAGGCAATCCAGAAGGCCGGCGGCGACGTGGTTTATCAAAACGCCCGCTTCAGCTCTATTCGCGCAAACGTGCCGCTGGCCAGCGTTGAGTCCATCGCGGCGCGTTCAGATGTCACGCGCGTTGGCCGGGCGCCGTTGGTCCGTACCAGCGTTGGCGCTACCACCAGCCAGGGCTACGTCGCCCATCGCGCTAAGCAAGTCATCACCGGTGGCATCACCGGCGCCGGCGTAAACGTGGGTCTACTGTCGGACAGCGCTTCGGCTACCCGAGTTGCCGCCCTGAAGGCTTCGGGTGATCTGCCGACTTCGTCTTACGTTCTCCCGGGCCAGAACGGCAGCGGCGCGGATGAAGGCACCGCCATGATGGAGATCGTTTACGACATGGCTCCCGGATCGACCCCGATCTTCGCTACGGCATTCACCGACGAAGCCAGCTTCGCTCAGAACATCATTGACCTCGCAGCCGCTGGCTGCAAAGTCATCGCCGACGACGTCAGTTATTCCGACGAAGGCGTATTTCAAGACACCCTGATCGCCGACGCGGTGAACACGGTTGTCGCCGGTGGTACGTCTTACTTCTCTTCGGCCGGTAACAGCGGCAGCGCACTCAACAACAACTCCGAAGCTTGGGAAGGCGACTTTGTCGACGGCGGTCCTGCCACCGGAATTCTGGCTGGCGCGGGCAACGTTCACAAGTTCAGCAATACCCAGGCCTTCGACCGCGTCGCCTCCGGTCCTTCGGGCGTCGTCCTGCTTCAGTGGTCTGATCCGTGGCCGGGTGCTTGCAACGACTACGATCTGTACGTGACTAACTCGGGCGGCACCGTCTTGAAGGCTGCCTCGACCGGAACCCAAGACTGCTCCGCCGGTTCGATTCCCGACGAGGAAGCCGTCTACAACAATCCCGCAACCAACGACCGCATTTACGTTGTGCTCTACAGCGGTCAGCCACGCGCCCTGCACGTTAACGGCTGGGGCTCGGTCTTGAGCATCCGCACCAGCGGCAACACTTACGGACACAATGCTGCCAAAAACACCATCACTATGGCGGCAACTTACTACGGCAGCGCGCACCTGGGCGTGGTTCCGTTCACCGGCATGGCCAACCCTGTGGAGACTTTCAGCTCTGACGGTCCTCGCAAGATTTTCTATAACCCTGACGGTAGCTCCATTACCCCTGGCAACTACCTGTTCGCTACTAACGGCGGCACCACGCTGCTCAAGCCCGACGTTACGGCGGCTGATGGCGTCTACACCATGACTCCTGGCTTCCTGCCGTTCTTCGGAACATCAGCGTCGTCTCCGCACGCGGCTGGTATTGCAGCCCTGGTCGTACAGGCACGCCCGAGCTACACGCCTGCACAAGTCAAGATTGCGATAATCAAGTCCGCACTCGACAACATGGCCGTCGGCCCTGACGCCAACGGCGGATACGGCGTTGCCATGGCGAGCGGCGCCGTAGCCTACGCGCAGTCTCACTAACCCTTAACTTCCCGGAGTTCCGCCGCCCGTACATCGGCTTCGGAACTCCGGTTTTTGGGTCCCACCTTCCCAGCGGATACTCTTCGCTTTCCCGCCCTTCATCCCCTAAAACTTCTCCTACAACGATAGTTGAACTTGCCAATAGCATTTTAGTGTTGTTTAATGGCAGCCATCCCTCACGCAGGCGCTACATGCACTATCTGTTTGTCGGACCAAAAAACTGATTTTTAACCGGTGGCTCTGCCCTTCCTTCCCCGGGAAGTCTAGCCAAATTTCAACATCTCACCCTTTAATTACGCATTGCGAATACCAGGAGGACGTGAAGTGATCAAGAAGTTCGTGTTGTTTGCCACTCTTCTGATGATCCCGCTAGCGCTGAGTGCCGGTGTTGTCGAGAACTTCGACAATATCAGCACCCTCTCAGGCTCTGGCTGGGTCATGACCAATAACAGCAGTCCCATCGGATCGACCGGCTGGTTCCAGGGCAACACAGCAGTTTTCAATTCCCAGGCCGGACCGTCCGATTCCTACATCGCCGCCAACTTTAACAATGCCGCTTTCGGAGGCAACATCAGCAACTGGCTGCTCACACCAGTCCTCGACCTCAGCGTTGCGAACAAGGTCACCTTCTGGACGCGTACAGAAACCGGCTCCTTCTTCCCTGACAGCCTGGAAGTGCGTTTGAGCACGAACGGTTCCAGCAGCAACGTCGTCGACTTCACCGCTCTCTTGCTTTCCATCAACCCGACGTTGTCCCTCGGCGGTTATCCCGAAGTCTGGACCCAGTATCAGATTGATCTGTCTTCGGCCGGGTCCGGAGCGAGTGGCCGCGTTGGCTTCCGTTACCTTGTAACCGACACCAGCGTGAATGGCGACTACATCGGCATTGACACTTATACCCAGACGCCGGTTCCGGAGCCAATGACCCTCGTAACGCTGGGCAGCGGACTGCTCGGCATCGCGGCGCGCCGCTTCCGTAAGAACCGCGCCTAGTCACGATTCACCAGCGTCGCAAACTTGTTTCGGTTTGCGGCACCAACCATTTTCAGGAGGCACGTTATGAGCAATACACCTAAATGGGGTGGCTGGGCGATTCGCGCTGCGTTTCTTGCGCTGGTCGTCGCCGCGCTGGCACTAACGTCAGCGGCGCAAAGCACCTCGACGAAAACTAAGAAATCAGCCAAGCAGGCGACTCCGGCCGCCACCTCTAACACCAGTATGGGCCAGAAGATTTACCTTGACCCCGTCACCCGCAAACCCATTCAGCCGACGCAAGAAGACGTCCAGGCCCTGGAAGCTGCGGGCAAAAAGACCTCAGGCCCAGTCACACAGCCCAAGGCTTTCAGCAACCCGCGCGGCGGCACTGCCGTTAAGCTCGATGACAGCTTCATGATGAGCGCAGTAGCTGGCAAGGACGCTAACGGTAAGGTCGTTACCGGTTGCGTCGAAGACGAAGCCAAAGCTGCCGGTATCGCCAAGTCAGGCAAACAGCCTGTCTCCACCACCACCGCGAAGGGGGCCCTCGATGAAAAGTAAATTCTTCTTCGTTCTGGCGGCAATTCTCGTCGCGGCAGTTGCTTTCGCACCAACCCAGGCATTCGCCGCCGCCACCATCACGATTGTGAATGCTGATGCGCCTAATGTCGGCTTCAACGATCCCACACCAGTCTCGCCGGTAGGTGGTAACTCCGGCACGACCCTCGGCCAGCAGCGCTTGATTGCATTCCAGGCCGCAGCCACCACTTGGGGCACGACTCTTACCAGCAGTGTGATCATCCGCATCAATGCCAAGTGGACTGCTTTGTCGTGCACCTCGACGTCTGCCGTCCTCGGTAGCGCCGGAGCCACCGAAGTGTTTTCCGACTTTCCCGGAGCAATCGTCGCCGGTCACTGGTACGGAAAGGCCGAAGCCAACCAGCTTGCCGGCGTCGATCTCGATCCGACTACGCCCGACATTAACGCCAACTTTAACGTCAACTTGGGGAAGCCCGGTTGTCTGACCGGAACTTTTTTCTACCTCGGTCTCGATAACAACCACGGCGCCAACATCGACCTCGTAACCGTGTTGACCCACGAGTTCGGACATGGCCTGGGCTTCCAGACATACACCAACGGAAGCACGGGTGCTCAGTTAGCCAGCCAGCCGTCGATTTGGGATGACTTCCTGAAAGACACCACCACTGGCAAAGTGTGGACGAACATGACGAATGCCGAGCGTGCTGCGTCTGCTCTGAAGGAAGGCAACCTGGTCTGGAACGGCGGTATTGTGAACGCTGCCCTCACCGGCGTCCTGCAGTTCGGAACACCGCTGCTAACCGTTTCGCTGCCAAACACCGTTGCCGGCACTTACCTGGTCGGTGCTGCCAGCTTCGGCCCAGCACTTTCTTCGCCTGGTTTGACGGGTGAAATAATGCCGGTCGTAGATCAGTCCAACGGCACTGGATTGGCTTGCAATCCTTTGACGGGGGCAAATGCAGCCGCAGTCGCCGGAAAGATCGCGATGATCGATCGCGGCACCTGCTCATTCGTAATCAAGGTCAAGAACGCCCAAAATGCTGGCGCGCTTGGCGTAATCATTGCCAACAACGCCGTTGGAACGCCGCCGCCGGGACTAGGCGGCTCCGATCCTACAATAACCATCCCAGCCGCTTCCATCACGCTGGCGGATGCCACAACCCTGAAAGCCGCATTGGCCACTCGTTCGCGCTTGCACTCGGGAATGATTGCCAATCTCGGTGTCAACCTGGCGGTTCGCGCCGGAGCTGACTCCGCCGGTCGCATGCTCATGTACGCGCCCAACCCGTATCAGAGCGGATCATCCGTCTCGCACTACGACGTAAGCGCTATCCCGAACCAGTTGATGGAACCCGCCATCAATACTGACCTGACGCATTCGGTGACGCCACCGCAAGACCTGACGTTCCCGCTGCTAAAGGACATCGGCTGGAACTAGTTACGCGGGGCGCGGCGACCGCGTCGCCGCGCTTCACACACCAAAGCTGCAAATTCCATGCCGGAGCCGCGAGGCTCCGGCATTTTTCGTTACACTGCCTCTGAGTGATAACCCCTATGTCCACCCCCTACACCTATTCCGACATCGCGAAGATGATTGACCACTCGCTGCTGAACCCGGCTCTGACCGTGGCCGAACTGGAAGCCGGATGCCAGCTCGCCTTGCTCTACGACGTTGCCAGCGTGTGCATCCTGCCGTACTACGTCGAGCGCTGCGCGCAAATGCTTGACGGAAGCGCCGTGCAACCCAGCACCACAATCGGGTTTCCGCATGGCGGTCACTCTACTGTGGCCAAATTCGCTGAGATGCGGCGCGCGTTGAAAGACGGCGCCACCGAACTCGACATGGTCATCAACATCAGCCAGGCGCGCAGCGGCAATTGGGAATACGTCGCCAATGAGATTCGCATGCTCACCAGGACAACGCACTATTACGGTGCAAAGATCAAAGTGATCTTCGAGAATGCCTATTTTGACGACACCGCAAAGATTCGCCTCTGCGAAATCTGCGGCGAGATCGGTGTGGACTGGGTCAAGACATCTACTGGATACGCCTCCAGCGGAGCAACCCACCCCGATCTCGTACTCATGCGCCGCCACTCGCCGCCTTCAGTGCAAGTAAAAGCGGCGGGCGGAATTCGTACTCTCGACGCGCTTCTGGAAGTGCGCGCCCTCGGCGTTACTCGCGCCGGGGCCACGCGCACCGCCGAGATGCTCAACGATTGCCGCCAACGCCTCGGTTTACCGCCACTCACCGCGCACGCCGCCACACCCGACGGCTATTGATACAGCTCCGCCCGGGGCGCCTCGAGGGCGACAACGCTTCTCTATGCCTTGCACGGCCTCGCTGCAAACGAGTAGCCCGCCGCCGCACCCACCGCTCGATATTCTTCAACTGCGATGGACACCGGCGGCTTCTTCGGCGGCAATCCACCTTCGTCGCCTCGCGCTTTCCGGTGACTAAAGTAAATCGGCCGGCGATCGGGACAGTCCTCGCGCAGCAAACCCGTCTGCAGGAAGACTTGCGCTAGATGATCGACCGAGTCCGCAAAGTGCTGCGCCACGTAGCTGCGGCTGCGTCCCAGCATCCTCGCTACGTCATCCATCGGATAGTGGAACAGGCCCACCAGCGCGACCAGTTCCCCGTCCCGCTCGTTGAGCCGCGCCAACGCGGCCTCCACGTCGAGCACGAAGACCGCCTGCTCCTCGAAGCTGGGAATCGCATGGTGTGACACCTTAGCCCGGAAGAACTCGCGCCCCATGATCGAAGGCAGCCGTCCAATCTGGCTGGCGATTTCAAAGAAGTGGCGGACGGTAGCGAGCGCCTGCGAGCGATAGAAGAGCACATCGGCGCGCGCCCCGTCGTATTCCTCATCGTAACGCGCCTTGCGCCCGCGCCCCACTCCTGGCCGTGGCATCTGCGAGACAACCCGTGCGGCGCTCATGCTCTCCTCCCGCCTGGCATCGTGCCACCCATCGCAGGCGCTATTTGCCGCGGAACTGCCGCAACTGGAAGGCCGGCGTACTCCCGCGCCCATGCCTTACGTGGAAAACGAAACCGCGCCAGCAGGCGTTCACATATGGCGCACGGTCCCATGGCAGACTTGATCGGGCGCAACTTCAGCGTCCCACAACCTTCGCAATACTTCAGTTCATAATGAATGCATTCCATCTGACTTCCTCGGCGCTTCAAATTTGACTCACAAAAGCTCGAGCCCTGTGACGCATTCCCTCACTGTCTGGGAACCGTCCACAGGGCTCGTTTCTGTTACGACGACCTGATTTTTCGATCTACTTACTTCTTACAACAGCATTGTTGCTCCACCCGCATCAGCCGACCATGCGATCGTCTTGCCGGCGGGTGAAATAGCCCTCCTCGTACCCCGACTTCAGAATTTTCCCGTTCTGCACCACGACACTCAGCCTGCCGGTGAATCGCACTCCTTCAAGCAGTGACTCCACCGTCGGGCAAAGCACCTTGGCTTCTCTGATTTTGCGACGAAGTTCCTGAAAGGCCCGGTCTTCTTTGTCCATGTAATCCATCATTTTCCCTCGGCCAGATTCCTACCCTGGGAACAGTCTCAATATGGCACTACGGTAACCACCGGTCAATGACTTTATTGCTATAGGCATATTACGAAAGTACTTGTATAGCTTTAAGCAATACTATGCGAATCTCTGACCTTGAAGCCAACTTGCGTGCCCACATCTGGGCCCGCATCCACCGTGGGGAATTGACCGGTTCGGGGCTATCTCGCGACGCCGGTTTTCAGCAGGCCCACATGTCCAACTTCCTCAACGCCCGTCGCGGCCTCAGCCCCGAAGCCATCGACCGCCTCCTCGATGTTTTGAAGGTTGACGTGCTCGATCTCGCCGACCCCGAAGAGTTACGCCTGCGCGCCCTGCAGCGCCCCGAGCGCACATCGTCCTTTGACAGTGTGCCACTTGTGACACTGCAGGATGCGGCCTTCGCGCCCCGCATTCCGACGCGGCAGGTGCTCGATTCGTTCAAGTTTCGCAAGCGCTTCCTCAGTCGCCTCAAGGCCGACGTTATCGGCGACCGTGGTGAGTGGCTGCGGTTTGTCATGGTCAAGTGCGACTCTGACAGCGCGCGCGCCATGGCGCCCCGCCTTGCCGCCGGCGCAGTCTTGCTCCTCGACCGGCACTACAACTCGCTCGGCGCCTATCATCGCGGCATGCAGAACCTCTATGCCGTGCGCTTCGGATCGCAGTGTGTCATCCGCTATGTTGCCGTCGCGCCCCGGCGCATTATTCTGCGTCCTCACAACGAGCAGTGGCCCGTGGAACTCGCGGAAATCCCCATGGGCAAAGGTTTCGCGGATTATATTGTCGGGCGCGTGTGCCACGTCGCCGTGGAAGTCTGACGGAAAACTGCTCGGCGCATGCTCACATGGCTGCCATCGCTCCGCGAATGCAACAGGCGGAGCTTTGCTATGATTCGGTCACATCGGCGTTGACCGCCACACTTGGAGATTGCACTTATGGAGATACCGATCAACAGCACATTGGGCTCAAGACGCAATGAAGACATTGCGCTCGACATGATGAAGTTCATCGCTTCGACCACCAGCTACGGCAAGGCAGGAGCAGCCGGTGTGGGCTTTCAAGGCACCGTATCGACCAAGGCCGCCGAAGAATACGCCCAACATCTGCTCGACCTCTATGGCCGCTGCCTCGACGCTGTGGCAGAAAAGAAGTAGGCAAACCGTCGCGGTGTACCCGTTTCGATCGGCAAGCGTTCCGCTGCGCGGTCCCCTCCGAGCAACGGTAAGAACTGCATCGTTAGAACTCGGTGAAATCCCTCATCGAGTCGATGTGGTTGACGACCTTTCTCTGCAGGAAGTGCAAGTTCCAGCTCGCGAAGTGCGACTGCTTGTAAGGTAACGGCAGGCGCCGCATCGCCGATCCATTCGTGTAGAAGTCATGCCGGATCTTCGTGACGCGCCCGACCAGCTCGTCCGGAGAAAAACGCAGCGGCTTGAAATGGCATGACAGTCCCGGCCACCTCTCCATGTTCTCCTCGTCGACAAGGCGGCCTTCCTCCTTGAATTGCTGGTGAAGCGATGTGCCGCGAAGAGGGACCAGAATATTAAAATATGCAGTCTGCGCCTTAAGGTCTCTCAACAGTTGGAGGGTCGCGTCAAAGACCGTCTCGTCGTCAGCGTCCGTTCCGAAGACAAAGTTGAGTGAGTAGCTGATGTCCCGACCGGTCAGGTTGCCGATCATGTGGGAGTACTCCGCAGTCTTGTTGAAGCCCTTGGACATCTTGTTCAGCGTGTTCTGATTGATGCTCTCAATGCCCATGTTGACGTGCAGGAGTCCAGACCTCTGAGCCAGGTCCATGAACTTCTCGTCAAGGCAATAATGCGCTGAGAACAACGTCGACCAGCGGACCTTCAGTGGGATCAGAGCTTCCATCAGCTCCATCGCATGGTCAACATCGCCGGCAAACTGGCTGGCCGCGAAGAAGATATGCTTACTCCCGCACTTCTTGATGTCCTCTGCGACTTCTGCGACAGGCCGGTATCGGTATCCGTAATCGCCGTTCAACCGCCGCTCGGCGCAGAAATTGCAGATGAAGGGGCACCCGCGGGAGTACTGGATGACATAGGGCCGGTAGAAAACATATTTCGAGGAGTCAAGCAGGTCCCAGCGCGGCGTCGGCATGCCCGCCAGATTCGCGGGAGTATCTCGACGATAAAACTTTTTGAGCCTGCCCCCGGCAGCATCCTCAAGCATTTTCGGAAAGATTTCCTCGGCCTCACCAATGCAGACGGCATCCGCGTGTTCCGCGACCTCGTCGGAATAAAACGTGGCGTGAGGGCCGCCCATAATGACGGTAACTCCCCTGGCCCTGAACTTGTCGGCGATCTCGTAGCCACGCAGCGAGGTAACGGTCCGGATCGTGATCGCTGCAACGTCAACATCGGCATTGAAGTCGATTTCTTCGGTCGCGTCATCGACGAGCGTTATCTTCCAGTCTTGTGGGGCTAGAGCCGCAAGGTAGGGAATAACCGCGCCGACCAGTTTTCTCTTCTTTAATTTGTAGGGTTCGAGGGAACCTCGATAGCGATAGCCCGTTGCCTGCGTGATGAGGAGTTTCGGCACCGTGGAGAGCCTCCGGAGATTGCGCCGTTCGACTTACCGAACCCGCACACCCTGGCGAAGGCCATGAAATTAACGAACAGCCGTTGAACGGCTTTCTGGAAGGGCCGGTCTCGATACGGAACTTATTATTTATGAATGACTGCTACTGAAATGATACAGAATCGTCGGTGGCATTCCAATCGGTCCGACGTTAAAGCCTCTCCAGCTTCCCATCTCTCACTCTGAACTTCATGCCCCGCCATTCCACTTCATTACCTGCCAGGCTCACCAGCCACACCGCCAGCGCTGCAAAGTCGCGTGCCGGAACCAGCCACAGGTCGCGCAGCACGTTCGGATCATTCAGTACACCGCGACCAATTGCTACGACCGCCGCCAGTCGCGTCGCCGCCACCGTGGCGAAGGCCGCCCACGTCCACCACGCTTGCGGCGCGGCAATCACAGCCAGGATTGCGCCTGCCAGTCCGAAAGTAACGATTAGCCCGAAGTACTGCTCCGTTCGCAGGTGTTTGTTGTTGCGTGCCCAGCGCATCTGGTGCGACCAGAATTGTCCGAACGTGTAGTCGGGCACCGCTGTCTCCACCACCACGTCCGCCAGCTCTACTCTGTACCCCGCGGCGGAGGTGCGAGCGCCCAGCTCATAATCATCGCCCAGGTAATCGACCAGCGCTTCGAGCCCGCCGATCTGCCGCAGAACTGCCTTGCTGATGGCCATAGTCGCACCTAAAGCAAAATGGACACCATCTTCCATCTCGCGCGCCACCAGCACGCCGCCCATGAAGTCAGTGTTAATGCCGAGCGCCTCCATGCGTGAAGGAATCGTTTTGCCCGCGAGTCCGCGATACAGCGAGGTCACCATGCCCACACGCTCGTCGGCAAACCAGCGCATCACTCTATGGAGGTAATCCGGCGGCGCAACAATATCGCTGTCGTTGATGAGCACGTGCTCGTACTTCGCATGTGGCAACATCTGAGCCAGGGTGCTGACCTTGCCATTCATCCCCAGCTCCAGCGGACACTCCACCACCCGAATTACCCGCACCGGGAATTCCTGTTGGAGCCGTATGACCAGCTCGAGGGCCGGCTCGTTCAGATCGCTTACCCCGAATAGCAGCTCGTATTCGTCATAGTCGAAGCGGCAATGGCTGCAGAACGCATCGTACATATGGCGGTCGATGCCTTTTAGCGATTTCAGCACGCTTACCGGCGGCGCGAAGTCCGCATGAACAGCACGTTTCGCCTGGCGGCGGAACCGTCCTGCGGCCCAAACGCACAGCCCAAAATAGGCAGCACCGGCGAGCCCCAGCAACGCGCACACCGCCGCGACAACAATATGTACGAGTGCCATCACAAGTTGTTCAGACTAGCAGACCGGCGCGCGCCTACTCGTAGCGCAGCGCCTCGATGGGGTCGAGGTTCGCCGCCTTCCAAGCAGGATAGATACCGAATATCAATCCGATCGCGACCGACACCATGGTCGCTGTCAGCACCCACGACAACGACATGCTTGCTGGCAGTGAGGGAAACGCCAGGGGAACCATCAGCGTTAAAAATCCGCCGAGAAGAATGCCGAGGATGCCGCCGAGTCCGGTAAGCGTGATCGCTTCCAGCGTGAACTGCAGCAGCACGTCGCTTTTGCGCGCACCTATGGCTTTGCGTATGCCAATTTCGCGGGTTCGCTCCGTCACTGACACCAGCATGATGTTCATCACGCCCACGCCGCCCACAATCAGAGCCACACTCGATACCGCGAACATGAACACGAAGATCCCGCCTGTCAGCTGGTTCCACGTATCGCTCAGCGCGTCCTGGCTGAACACTGCGAAATTGTCCGGCTGATTCGGCGCCAGATGCCGCCGCCGCCGCAGCAATCCGCGCATTTCGTCCATGGCCATGGGCATGTCGTCATGCGACGTCGCCTTCACGCTGATCCAGTGCTGCTTCAGCTCAGGATGCAGCTTGTGCAGCGTCGCAATCGGAAAATAGACGAGGTTGTCTTCGGGATTAGACCCGCTGCCAAATGCCGCCTTGCGCTTTGAGAGCACTCCAATCACGGTAAACAACTGGCCCTCGATGTTGATTTCCTTGCCCAGCGGCTGTTCGTTCTCAAACAACTTCTCGCTGGTGTCATAGCCCAGCACAATCACCGGACTGCGGCGCTCATTGTCTGTCTCAGTGAACCAGCGTCCCTTGTCGAGCTTCAGGTCGAACACATTCATCGTGTCGGGCAGGTCGCCGTCAAGGATGGTGTTCTTGGTCTTTCGGTCCTTATATTTCACCGAGTACGAACCGGTACCGAACTGCGGCAACTGCAGCCGCACGCCGTCAGTCACCGCCTTGACGTGCGGCAGGTCGCGCATGGCGATGGCGTCTTCCATCGTGAGTTCCTTGCGCGTCAGCATCTCCGTAGTGGGCCGCCCGAACTGAAATACGTCAATGTGAAACGCAAAGATGATGTCGGAGCCCATGTCTTTCACCATGTTCTCGACATTGCTGTTAAGCCCCCGCACTACCGACGAAATCAGGATCACCATCATCACGCCGATGACAATACCCAGCACCGTCAGGCCCGAACGCATCTTGTTCTTGATGATGGTTTCCAGCGCCATGCGCAGGATTTCTTTGTAGTCGCCGCGACGCATGCTCATAGCTCAAACCTCAGCGCCACGATAGGATCCAGCTTCGCTGCTTTCCGCGCCGGATACACCCCAAAGAAAATTCCCACACTGGCCGAAACCAGCAGTCCCGCGGCAATCGCCCAGAGCTTGATGGCCGACGGCATACCGATGGCAACCGTGACGCCTTCCGCGATGGCAATGCCGAACAGCACGCCAACCAGTCCACCGATGATTGCCATCGTGCTCGACTCAATCAGAAACTGCCGCATCACATCCCGGGGACGCGCCCCCAGCGCCTTGCGAATACCGATTTCCCGCGTTCGCTCCGTCACCGACACCAGCATGATGTTCATAATCACGATGCCGCCCACAATTAGCGAAATCGACGCAATCACGATCATCACAATGAAGAACGTTCCACTCAGGTCCGACCACAGTGACAGGAAGCTGTCATTGGTCTCAATCACGAAGCTGTCTTTCTCGCCCAGCACATCGTGGCGGCGCGCGCGCAAGATCACCCGCGACTGGTCGATGGCCTGCTCCATGGGCAATCCCACGTCATAACCCTTGGCCCAGATATTCACGCTGTTGTGCGAGCCGTACGCCTTGAACCACGTACTGATCGGCATGATCACGTAGTTGTCGCGGCTCTGCCCCAGCGTCTTGCCTTCCTTCTTGCCCACGCCGATGATCGTGTACTCGTGGCCGTCTACCTTGATTAACTTGCCGATCGGATCAGTCCCGGCCATCAGGTTTTCGCGAATGTCTTGGCCAATCACCACTACCGGCGACGAATTGTTCTCGTCCGCATCGTTCAACGGGCGTCCCATCACCACGTCGAGGTCGTAGATCGGCTGCATGCTGGGTGTCCAGCCGCGCACGGCCGAGTCTTTGCTATTTTCTGTGCCGTACACCACTGTGCCGGTGAAATTACGCACCGCGGCGCCCACCGTCTTGCAGGCCGAGCACTCGTCCACGATGGCCTGGTAGTGCTCCATGGTGATATCTTTGCGCTTGTTGCCCTCGATGAACTGATCGGCGTCGGTAATGACGTTGGGCATCTTGCTGATGATGAAGACGTCAGCGCCCAGGTTGAACACCTTTTCGGCAACGTAACCATTAATCCCGTTGACGAACGTCACCACGGCGATCACCGCCGCCACGCCGATAACCACGCCCAGCAGCGTCAACACTGACCTGAGCTTGTTGGCCCACAGCGAGAGCAGTGCAATTCGAATTGCCTCAGTGATGTTCATGCAACCTTATTAGGCAGGAAACCCTCTCAGTTTACCAGTCTCCAGACGCCCGCAGGTGCGATTCATCCAGCATTTCGTGGAGTTTACGGCAAATCCCCGGCGGAAACGCCACCACAATTGATACGGAACGGTAAGCCAGAAAGCTTCAATGGCTTCGACTCAGCTTCTTCGCACGCGCTGCGTCGCATCCAGTATGTTCTAATTCTTCTCACATCCAACTATTGCCTCA
>Ga0302322_100001977_pt1 | contig 17149 bp, 14 predicted proteins | sample Fen_T0_2_FD_203757 | JGI IMG/M metagenome (GOLD analysis project Ga0302322, IMG submission 203757) | Peat permafrost microbial communities from Stordalen Mire near Abisko, Sweden - Fen_T0_2 | ecosystem: Environmental > Terrestrial > Soil > Wetlands > Permafrost | place: Sweden: Abisko... | reverse complement strand
ATCTCGTGGACCTGCGTCCGGAAGAACGACACGGGGAAGCCGTCGGCCTCGGCGGCGACATCCTGCGGCAGCCCGATGAAGGCGGGCCCGCAGTCGGCCGGGTCGAGCAGGATCGCCAGCGCCTGCGGCAGCGCACTGAGCACCTGGGCAGGGTGGGTGATGCGGTCCCAGAAGCGCACGACGGGCCGGAACGCGTCATTGACCGTCGTCGACGGTGACCCGAAGTGCTCTACCTGCTGCAGCACCGGATCCGGCAGCCGGGAGTTGAATGCGTCGCCAGAGATGAACAGCACCGGGAGCCGATTCGACATCGCCATGCCCGCCGCCGTGACCATGTTGGTCGCCCCCGGACCGATCGACGACGTGCACACCATGATCTGCTGCCGGCGCATCGCCTTGGCGTATGCGGCAGCGGCCAGGCCCATGCCCTGCTCGTTCTGGCCCCGCCACACGGGAAGCTCGTCGCGATGCGTCTCGAGGGCATGCCCGAGGCTGACCACGTTGCCGTGCCCGAAGATCGCGATGACGCCGGGGAACAACGGCTGATCGACGCCATCGATGACGATCCGCTGCGCGATGAGGAAGCGGACGATGGCCTCCGCCGTGGTGAGCCGGAGCGTCTCCATCGTCACTCCGCCGCGGGCGCGAGGTCGACGACCGACTGCCAGGTGCGCGAGTCCCAGGAGTCGATGAGGGCCTGCTGGACGCTGACGACATCCACCGCCTCGCGGAAACCGGGAGAGAACGGTGCCTCGGTGGCGACGGCCTCGAGGAAGCAGAGGTCCTCGATGGCGACGAGGTCCTCGAACCCGATCGCGTTCGCCTGGCCGGGGACGAAGGCGCCGTGGAACGGGAAGCGGTCGCCGCCGTAGATGGTCGTGTAGCCGGTGTTGCGATCCGAGCCCATCCGGTAGTACTGCAGCTCGTTGATCTTCTCGAGGTTCCAGGACAGCGCTCCCTTCGTCCCGTAGACCTCGAAGGCGTTCTGGCTCTCCGGCCCCACCGTGGTGCGACTGACCTCGAACACGCCCGTCGCGCCGACGTCGAAGCGGCAGAGCATGGCAGCGAAGTCCTCGTTCTCGACATCGCCCTTGGGGTCCTCAGGGCGGCCCCGGCCGTAGTGACTGGCCGCGCCCGTCGGCAGCGGGCGCTGCTTGATCGTGGTCTCCTTCATGCCGATGACCTCGCTGATGCCGCCGACGAGGAACTGCGCCATCGCGACGGAGTGGCTGAGGATGTCGCTGGTGACCCCGTAGCCGCCCTCATCGAGCATGAAGCGCCAGGTGAGCAGGCCCAGCTCGTCGCTGCCGTACATCGACAGGAAGCGGCCGCGATAGTGCGTGATCTCGCCGAGCTCGCCGCTCGCGATGAGCTCGCGCGCGTGCAGCACGAGTGGCGACCACAGGTAGTTGTAGCCCACGCCGGTCGGGACACCCGCGGCCAGGGCGGCCCGGTAGGCCTGCACCGTCTGGTCGGGCTTGCCGCCGATCGGCTTCTCGCTGAACACGGCCTTGCCCGCAGCACAGGCAGCCTCGATCATCGGGACGTGCAGCATGTTGGGTGCGGTCACCCACACCGCGTCCACATCGTCGGAGTCGACGGCCTCGCGCCAGTCCTCGACCGCGCGCGCGAACCCGAAGTCCTCGACCGCTCTGGTGCGACGCGCCGCATCCGTGTCGGCGCACACGACCAGCTCGGGCGCGAACGAGCGCTCCGGGAACAGCGAGGGGATGCGCAGGACAGAGCGACTGTGCGCCTGGCCCATCCAACCCAGGCCAAGAACGGCGACTCCTACACGCTTCATGGTCATCCCTTCCTCAGTGCTCCTCGTGAACCCTGCCGCCTGCCGACGTCCATGGCAGTCGCGGATCCTGCCCCTGCTGCTCCCACGACTCCCGGATCCAGTGGTGACTCGGGTCGTCGCAGAAGGCCATCGTGCGGTCCTCGCCGGGGCCGGCGAGGACGTTCAGGAAGTACATCGGGTACTCCGGCGGGGCGACGCTCGGACCGTGGTACCCCTGCGGGACGAGGTACACGTCGCCGTCGCGCAGCGTGACCGTCTCGTCGACGGAACCGTCAACGGTGTACACCCGGAACAGCCCGCTGCCCGTCGGATCACCGTGCGGCGACTCCTCGCGACCGATCCGGAAGTAGTAGATCTCCTCGTTCATGACCGGGCAGTCGCCAATCCCGTCGTGCCTGTGCGGCGGCCACGACGACCAGTTGCCGCCGGGCGTGATCACCTCGCACACGTTGATCCGGTGGGCATCGACGAACGAGTCAGGAGTCGCGATGTTGGTCACCTGGCGCGTGGCCCGGCCGCCGCCCCGCACCTCAACGGGGACCGCGTCGGCCGCGACGTGCGTGGTGGGGAACCGCTCGTGCGCCCGCGCGGTGCAGATGGCGACCTCGCCCGACGCGCCGGCCAGCGTGACCGTCGCGCCGACGGGCGCGTACAGCCAGTCCGACACCGATGCGAAGACACCATCACGGCCCGACAGGACGAAGTCCTCGCCATCGACCGTCACGGTCACATGCCGCGCCGACAATGGAACGATGACGGCCTCGTCGTGCTCAAGCAGGAGCGTCACCGTGCGGTCGGCAGACAGCGTCACCACCCTGAGCCCGCTGTACTGCCAGTCGGCGACTGACGGCGTGACGAGCACGTCGGAGTCGTCCGTCGCGAGTGTCCCCGCGGGATGAAGCCAGGTCATGACGCACCTCCGTGCACGATGCGCGCGGCTCGACGCACGGCATCCTCGACATCCTCCCCGTGCGGGTACAGCAGCGCGCGACCGGCCACCAGCCCGCGAACATTCGGCTCCCGCATCGCGGCCTCCCACCTGCCGAACACCGCCTGCGCGTCGGGTCCCGGATCGCCGCCGAGCATGAGGATCGGCAGGGTGGTGGCACCGGCGACCTCGGCCATGCGGTCGCTGCCCGGCACCTTGAGCCACGAGTACGCGGACGACGATCCCAGCCCCGAGGCGACGGCGACCACCTTGACCAGCCGTTCGACCGAAGGATCCAGGCGCGCCCGCCCATCGCCGTCCTTGACATACGGCAGCGGTTCGATGACGCACATCAGCCGACGGTCCGAGAGCTCGGTCACGGTGGCCGCGACCGCCTCGATGGTGCGCGCCACTGCGGGGTCGGAATCGTCGATGCGCAGCAGGGTCTTGCCACCGTCGAGGCCGTACGCCTCGATGTGGTCGGTGTCGTAGGCCGTCATGCGGTCATCGAGTTCCCACGCCGCTCCGATCACGCCGCCCCGGTTCATCGTGCCGATCGCCAGCCGGTCGTCGAGGGCACCGAGCCAGGCCAGCTCCTCGAGCAGGTCGGCGCTGGCCAGGACCCCGTCGACCCCGGGTACCGAGAGGGCGCGCACGAGCCGGTCGAGCAGGCCGAAGCGGTCGGCGACCGCCAGGGGTTCGGGCCCGACCGCCAGCATCCCGCGCGCGGTGTGATCGGCCGCCAGGATCACCAGCCGGCCGTCAGTGCCGGGGATCGTGCGCCGGCGACGCTCGATCAGGGCGCGGCGCAAGGACTCCGGATCGAAGATCCGGGCCTCCAGCAGCGCGCGATAGCGCTCGGGCGTCAACGCCGTCATCGGGTCTCCCCCATCAGTTCGCGGACACTCGCCTCGATGGGCATGTCGTCGGCACACGTCAGGCGGGAGGCGACGTATGCGCCAGCCGCGCTGGCGAATCGTCCGATGGCGGCCACCTCCCAGTCGGCGAGCAGGCCATGTGCCAGCGCACCGCCGAAGGCATCGCCGGCACCGAGCCCGCACACGACGTCGATGGGCACGGGCGCAATCGCCCAGCGACCTGAGCGGGACGCGAACAGGGCTCCCTCGGCTCCCATCTTGACGATGGCCAGTTCGACTCCCCGATCGAGCAGGAGGTCCGCCGCCTCCTCGGGATCACGTGTCTGGAGTGCCATCTCGCACTCGTCGAGGTTGCCGACGACCACCGTCGACCCCGAGATGGCCTCAGCCGCCGCCGATCGTGCGGCGTCGACACCCGACCACAGGGCGGGGCGGTAGTCGAGATCGAGGACGGTGTGCCGGGCCCTCCTCCGCATCGCGAGCCACGTCCGCGAGGACTCCGCCGTGGAGCCGAGCGCGAGTGCGCCCAGGCTCATCCACAGCAGGCCGCAGCGGCGGACGACGTCCTCGGGCAGATCCGCGACCTCGAGCCGGGTGTCGGGCGCGGACGGCCCGCGGTAGAAGGCGACCTGCGGCGTCTCCGGTGGATCCAATGCGGCCAGCGCCAGCGGGGTCTGTGCGCCGGGCTGGACGCCGACGAACTCCGTCAGGACGCCGAACTCCCGCAGGCGACTGGTGGCGTATCGACCCATCGCGTCGTCACCGACCCTCGTGACGAGGGCTGACCGACGGCCCAGGCGCGCAGCCGCCACCGCGACGTTGGTCGGGCTGCCCCCGATCGACTTGGTGAACGACTGCTGTCCCTCGAAGCCCACATGGAGTTCCCGGGCGTAGAGGTCGACGCTGATGCGTCCGACCGCGACGACTTCGGGCAGCACGACGTCGCTGCTAGACCGTGAGCGAGGGAGCGACGACGTCGGTGAGGTACTGCATCGAGGTGCGGACCTGGTTGACAGGACCCTCACCCTCGGCCGGCAGTCCCTCGGTGATGGCGGTGTCCTGCTCGATGACGTACCAGCCCTCGTAGCCGGCTCCCTCGAGCACGCGGACCACGCCCGCGATGTCGACGTCGCCCTGGCCCAGCGGCGTGAACAGCCCCGCCTGAGTCGCCGCCATGAGCGTCGTCTCGCGCGCGAGCACGGGGGCCACCATGTCGAGTCGCACGTCCTTCAAGTGCACGTGACCGACGCGCTCCATCGCCTGCTTGGCGAAGGCCACCGGATCCACGCCGCCGATGGCCAGGTGCCCGGTGTCCAGGCACCAGTGGACGTCGCACGTGTCGAGCACGCGATTCACGTCGTCCTTGGTCTCCACCAGTGTCTGCACATGCGAGTGGAGGACCTGCTCGAGTCCGTGCTCGGCGCAGATCTCGTCGATGACACCGAACATCTCGACCATGTGCCGCTGCTCCTCGGGCGTCAGCGGCGCCGGGACCGACCAGTCGGGATCGACGACCGCGGCGGTGACGAACTTGGTGGCTCCGGCGCGCTCGAAGAGCTGTGCGGTGGCCGTCGCCTGCGCGATGGAGATCTCGCGGAAGGCGGGGTCGTGCAGGACGACCGGCGTGAAGCCGCCGAGCAGCGTCATGCCGAAGCCCGCGAGCTCCGTGCGGACATCGTCGGGATCGGTGGGCAGGAAGCCCGGAGCGCCGAGCTCGGTCGCGGTGAAGCCGAAGCCCGCCATCTCCGAGAGCACTCGTGGCGTCGGGAGCATCGCACCCCAGCCGGGGACTTCGCAGATGCCCCAGGAGATGGGAGCGGAGGCGACACGGTCGAGGAAGGCGGTCATTTCCACTGCTTTCGTTGGAGCGTTCCAATGACAGGCGAATCGTGGCACACTGTGACCGCCTGACGCAATGGTGGGAGGACACATGCGCATTGCCGTCATCGGGGCCGGACGCATGGGTGCCATCCGCGCCACCGACCTGGTCGCGGATCCCCGCGTGGACGAGGTCCTCATCGCCAACCGCAACGAGCCTCGGGCCCGCGAACTGGCCGACACTCTGGGCGCCACGTTCGTGCCGTGGGCGCAGATCGGGAGCACGGCCGCGCTCCAAGGACTCGGCGTCGAGGGCATCGTGGTCGCCCTCGCCACCGATGCCCACGCCCGCACGCTCGCGGACGTCCTCACCACCGGACTGCCCACCCTGTGCGAGAAGCCGATCGCGCTGACCCTCGAGGACACCCAGGACGTGATCAGCCTGGCCCAGTCGCATGGGACCACGCTGCAGATCGGCTTCCAGCGCCGGTTCGACCCGGGCATCAGGGCGATGCACGCGCGCATCGAGTCCGGTGCCGTCGGGATCCTGTACTCCCTGAGCCTGCTGTCGCACGACATCGCACCGTCGAGCCCGGAGTTCATCGCCGGCAGCGGGGGGATCTTCCGCGACCTGCACGTGCACGACTTCGATGTCATCCGCTGGCTCACAGCCAGCGACATCGAGACCGTGTACGCCACGTGTGCCGTCCGCGCGCATCACGACTACGCCGACTTCGACGATGCCGACACGGCAGTGATCCACGCAGTGACCGCGACCGGCGTGCAGGCGGTGGTACGCGGAGCACGACACAACGCGCTCGGTCACGACGTACGGGTCGAGGCGCACGGATCGGCCGACTCGGTCGTTGCGGGGCTCACCACGCGCACTCCCCTCAGCCCGATGGACGGCGCTCTCGCCATCGACGTCGATCCGTATTCGGGGTTCGTCGACCGCTTCCGTGAGGCCTTCCGCGGGGAGACTTCCGCCTTCGTCTCGGTGGTCGAGGGCACCTCGGCCAATCCCTGCGGTCCCGATGCGGCTCTGGAGAGCCTGCGCGTCGCGATCGCCTGTGAGCGGTCCGTCGCCACCGGTGCTCCCGTGCAGGTCAGCGACGTGCGGGCAGCGACGCGCTAGTCCCCGACATGCCCAGACCCACCATTCACGACGTCGCCAAGCGCGCGGGGGTGTCCAAGTCCCTCGTCTCCCTCGCCCTGCGCGGCTCGCCGAAGGTGAGCGGCGCCAGCCGGGACGCGATCCTGAAGGCCGCCGCCGAACTCGGGTACCGGCCCAACATGGCCGCCCGAAGCCTGGCCGACCGCAGAAGTCGCACGGTGGGGGTCCTCGTCCTTGACCTGCACAACCCGGTCTTCGCCGAGATCCTCGATGGCATCCAGTCCGAGGTCCGCGCGCAGGGCTACAGCACCATGCTCGTGTCTGGCGACGCCGAACCGGAGCTCGAGGCGGCCGAGCTCGACAAGCTGCTGGAGTTCCAGGTCGAGGGCCTGATCCTGGTGTCGCACCGGCTCTCGCCCACGGCCCTGCGCCGTTTCGCCGCAGAGGTCCCGACGGTGGTCGTGTCCCGTGACGACATCCACGGGCCCCGCATCGACACCATCAGCAATGACGATGTCGCGGGTGCGTCGCTCGCCGTCCGTCACCTGGTCGAACTGGGGCACGAGCGGATCACGCACCTCGCCGGCGGCTCGAATCCCGCCGCGATCGAGCGGGAGCGCGGCTACCGAGCCACCATGAAGGCATCAGGACTGGGCCGGCGCATCCGCGTCGTGGCCGGTGGCCTCACCGACTCGGCCGGCTACTCGGCCGCGGTCACGGCCCTGGCCCACGCCTCGGCACCCACCGCCCTGTTCGTCGCGAACGACATCGCCGCGCTGGGTGCACTGGCGGCCATCCAGGAGAGCGGTCGATCCGTGCCTCGCGACGTGTCGGTAGTGGGCTACGACGGCATCGCGCTGGGTGCCCTTCGCACCCTGAGCCTCACCACCATCGCCCAGCCGCTGGCGAGCATGGGCGCGATGGCCGCACGTCGGCTGTTCCAGCGCATCGAGCGCCCCGCTGAGAGGGCGCACCACATCCAGGTCGACTCCACGCTCGTCGTGCGCGGCTCCACGGCACGGGTGCGGCGGCGCTAGGGCGTGGCCGTCCACTCCGCGAACCAGGCGAGCGCCTCGGGGTTGGCAAGGGCAGACGTATCGCGGACCCGTCGATCGTTGACGGTGTCGGCCACGGCGAGTTCGGCGATCTTGTTGCTCCGGGTCCGGGGCAGCGCCGGTGCGGCGGCGATGACCGCCGGCACATGCCTCGGTGATGCCTGCTCGCGCAGCGACAACCTGATGCGGCTGACGAGGTCGTCGTCGAGCAGCGCGCCGTCGGTCATCGTCACGAAGAGCACGACCCGCGTGTCCCCGTCCCAGGCCTGGCCCACCGCCAGTGCCTCGGAGACCTCGGGGAAGCCCTCGACGATGCGGTAGATCTCAGCGGTGCCGATCCGCACGCCATTGGCGTTCAAGGTGGCGTCGGATCGCCCGAGGATCTCGAAGCCACCGGAAGGCGTCCTCACCGCGAAGTCACCGTGCGCCCACACGTCGTCGAACCGCTCGAGGTAGGAGCCACGGAACCGCGATCGGTCATCATCACCCCAGAAGCCGAGCGGAACGGACGGGAACGAGCCGCGGCACACCAGCTCACCGGTCTCGCCCACCGGTGACTCGCGTCCGTCGTCGTCGAAGACCGTCACGTCGAGGCCGAGCGCAGGCCCCTGGATCTCACCTCGACGCACCGGCTCAGTCGGCACCCCTGCCACGAAGCAGCCGCAGATGTCGGTGCCACCGGATATCGATGCAAGGTGCGCGGACGCGGACACGGCGTCATGCAGGAAGTCGAAGCTCTCACGACCCAGCGGCGAACCCGTCGACGCGATGGTGCGCAGCCGGGACAGGTCATGCATCGCGGCGGGCCGGATTCCCGACTTGCGGACGGAATCGATGAACTTGGCCGACAGCCCGAGGAAGGTCAGCGACTCCTCATCGGCGACCTCGAACAGGCGATCGACGGCGGGGTACGCCGGCGCGCCGTCGTACACGACGATGGCTGCCCCGCGCCCCAGACCCATGAGCAGCCAGTTCCACATCATCCAGCCGCACGTCGTGTAGTACATGACGCGGTCACCGCGGCGGATATCGAGGTGGTACGCCTGCTCCGACAGCACCTTGAGCAGCACGCCCGCGGCCGCGTGAACGATGCACTTGGGCCGACCCGTGGTTCCGCTCGAGAACAGGATGAAGCCGGGGTGCGCGAACGGCAGCGGCGTCGTCTGCAGGGCTGCGCCGGAATGGGGTGCCAGCCACTCCGCCCACGAGACATATGCGGAGTCCTGGTCCCCGACGATGACGACGGTTAGGACGCTGGGGAGTCCGTCGAGCACCTCAGGGAGCCGATCGATGTTGGAGAAGGGCCGTCCGCCGTGCACGTGATGCGCGGACAGCATGAGCAGGACGGGCTCGATCTGCCCGAACCGGTCGATGATGCCCACCGGGCCGAAGTCGGGAGAGGCGGTGCTGACGATCGCACCGATGGACAGCGCGGCGAGGGCGAACACCACGGCCTCCGCGTTGTTCGGCGTCCAGGCGGCCACCCGGTCGCCCGCACCGACTCCCGACGACCGCAGCGCGCCGGCGCAGGCCGCCACCTGCGCCCGCAGGTTGTCGCGCCGGTGTTCGGTGCGCGCACCTGACTCGTCACGGGCGACGAGGACCACGTCGTGATCCGGACCATCGAGAAGGGTGTCCACGACATTGAGCCGGGCCTCGGGGAAGAATCGGGTGCCGAGGAAACCCTCCCCCGCGATCGCTGTCCCGCCCGGATCGCCGACGATCCCCAGGTCAGCCCAGGCCCACGACCAGAACTCGTCGGGATGGGCGACGGACCACCCGTGCACCTCGCTGAACGCCGAAGCGGAGCGCGCGTCGATGAGCCGGGCCAGGGCGCTTCCGCGCACGGTGGCCGGATCCGGCGACCAGAGGATGCCGGCCGGTTCGGGCAGCGCTCCGCGCGAATCGTTCAGCGGTCGATGGCCGGGACGTAGTCGCGCAGCGGCTCGCCGATGTACACCTGACGCGGCCGACCGATCTTGGTGTCGGGGTCGGCGATCATCTCGCGCCACTGTGCGATCCACCCTGGCAGCCGACCGAGCGCGAACAGCACCGTGAACATCCGTGTCGGGAAGCCCATGGCCTTGTAGATCAGGCCGGTGTAGAAGTCGACGTTCGGGTAGAGCTTGCGCGAGATGAAGAAGTCGTCGGAGAGCGCCACCTCCTCCAGCCGGAGGGCGATGTCGAGCAGCGGGTCGTGCACGCCAAGCTGGTCGAACACGTCATGGGCGGTCTTCTTGACGATGGCCGCACGCGGGTCGTAGTTCTTGTAGACCCGATGGCCGAAGCCCATGAGCTTGACGCCGTCCTGACGGTCCTTGACCTGGCGGATGAAGGTGTTGACGCCACCGCCCTGGGCCTGGATCCCCTGCAGCATCTCCATGACCGCCTGGTTGGCCCCGCCGTGAAGCGGACCGAACAGGGCGTTGATGCCCGCCGACACCGACGCGAACATGTTCGCGTGCGACGACCCGACGAGGCGCACCGTCGAGGTCGAGCAGTTCTGCTCGTGGTCGGCGTGCAGCAGGAGCAGCTGGTTGAGCGCCTTCGACAGCACCGGGCTGACCTCGTAGGGCTCGGCCGGGACGCCGAACGTCATGCGCAGGAAGTTGTCGATGAACCCCAGTGAGTTGTCGGGGTACAGATACGGCTGGCCCACCGACTTCTTGTACGCATACGCGGCGATGGTCGGCACCTTGGCGAGCAGGCGGATCGTGGAGATCTCGACCTGACGCTCGTCGAACGGGTCGAGCGAGTCCTGGTAGAAGGTGGACAGCGCGGACACCGCCGACGAAAGGACCGGCATCGGGTGCGCATCGCGCGGGAATCCGTCGAAGAACCGGCGAAGGTCCTCGTGCAGCATCGTGTGCGTGCGGATCTGGTACTTGAACTCGTCGAGGGCATCGGTCGTCGGCAGCTCGCCGTAGATCAGGAGGTACGCGCTCTCGAGGAAGGTCGACTGCTGGGCCAGCTGCTCGATCGGGTAGCCGCGGTACCGCAGGATGCCCTTGTCACCGTCGATGTATGTGATCGACGACGAGCAGGCGGCGGTGTTGAGGAAACCGTGGTCCAGCGTGACCCGGCCCGTCTGCTTGAGCAGTGGACCGATGTTGATGCCGGACTCGCCGACGGTCGAGGGCACCTCGGAGAGGGGCAGCTCGCCTTCGGGGTACGTGAGAACGATGTCAGACACGTCAACCTCCTGAGGGGAGCGTACAGATGCGACCCGGGGTGTCGCCCCCGACCTCGGACACCCCTCCGTGACTCATGTCACGCAAGGAGGAGTCGCTCCGCGAGGCTGGCGAAGGCGGCATCGTCGGCCGTGAGGGCCACGCGGATGTGCTGGGCCCCCGCGGCCCCGTAGAAGTCCCCGGGCGTCACGACGATGCCACGCTCGGCGAACCACCTGACGGTGTCCCAGCACGGCTCCTCGCGGGTGGCCCACAGGTACAGCCCCGCCTCGCTGTGATCGACCCGCATGCCGACACCGGCGAGGGCCCGCTTGAGCGTCTCGCGACGACCCCGGTAGGCCTCGCGCTGCGCGACGACGTGCGTGTCGTCGTCGTACGCCGCGATCGCCGCGAGCTGCACGGGCGTGGGGACCATCATGCCGATGTGCTTGCGCACGGCCAGGAGATCCGCGACGCGCGCGGCATCCCCGGTGACGAAGCCGAATCGGTACCCCGCCAGATTCGAGCGCTTGGACAGCGAGTGCACCGCCAGGACGTTCGCGTGCGAATCACCGCACACGCTCGGATGCAGGATCGACACCGGCTCGATGTCCCACCCGAGCTCGATGTAGCACTCGTCGCTGACGACGATGACGTCGTTGGCCCGCGCCCACGCAACGATCTCCGCCAGCCGCACGCGATCGAGAACGCGGCCGGTCGGGTTCCCGGGAGTGTTGAGCCAGACCATCGCGACGTCGTCGACGGACTCCGGCTCGTCGGTCGGGATCGGTTCGCAGCCCGCGAGGATGGCGCCGACCGCATAGGTGGGGTAGGCGATCCGCGGGATCACGACGCGTGCGCCCGGGGCCAGGCCCAGCTGACGGGGCAGGGAGGCGACCAGCTCCTTGGAGCCGGCCGCGGGCTGGATCGCGGTCGGGTCGACGACCACCTCAAGGCGGCGGGCGAGCCACCGAGCGCACGCCTCGCGCAGGTCGGCGCGGCCGGCGGTCGTGGGATAGCCGGGGGCGTCAGCCGCCGCCTTCAGGGCGGACTGGATGACCTGCGGGGTCGGGTCGACGGGTGTGCCGACGCTCAGATCAATGGCACCGTCGGGATGAGCGCGCGCGCGATCGGCGAAGGGCGCCAGAACATCCCAGGGGAAGTCCGGAAGGGTGTCGGCCAGCCGGCCGGGCATGCGCTGGCTCAGTGGTCGTGCTCTTGCGGCGGCACGCTCGCCAGCAGCGGCGCGTCGAAGTCCTGCGCGCCGAGCTTGGCGGCGCCACCGGGCGACCCGAGGTCAACGAAGAACTCGGCGTTGGCCGCGGTGTAGTCCTTCCACTCCCCCGGCACGTCGTCCTCGTAGAAGATCGCCTCGACGGGACACACCGGCTCGCAGGCCCCGCAGTCCACGCACTCATCGGGCTGGATGTACAGCATCCGGTCGCCCTCGTAGATGCAGTCGACGGGACATTCCTCGATGCAGGCCTTGTCCTTCAGGTCCACGCACGGAAATGCGATGACGTAGGTCACCTGAGCCTCCGAAATTGTGCGCCGGGAGCGGCCGGCTGCGGTCCGGACACAACTTACACAACGCAGGTCCCCGACGTGCGGCAGGCCACCCGCGTCGCGGCCGGGACCGGCCGCTGGCCGGGAGCGCGTATGCCGCCTGCGCCCTAGTGTGGGCACGTGCGCCTGTATGACACCCGATTGAAGGACGTCGTGCCGATCGAGCCGAATCGGCCCGGCCGGCTCTCGGTCTATGCCTGCGGGCCCACCGTCTACCGCGATGCCCACGTCGGCAACATGCGGACCTTCCTCCTCACCGACGTCATCTGCCGGACCGCCGAGCTCGAGGGGCTGACCGTCACTCTGGTGCAGAACATCACGGATGTAGGGCACATGGCGGACGACACCGGGCTGGCCGACGCGGCCGCGCCGGAGCCCGACGGCCTCGGCGGCGTCGACGAGGGCCAGGGCGGGACCGAGGACAAGATCCTGAAGCAGGCGTCAGCCGAGGGCCGCACGGCGCTCGACATCGCGCGGGACTACGAGGACCGCTTCCATCGGGACCTCGCGGCCCTGAACATCCATCCAGCCCAGCACTACCCGCGAGCGAGCGAGTCCATCGACCTGATGATCGACCTCATCGCACGGCTGATGGACACCGGGCACGCGTACGTCGGCGGCGACGGCTCGGTGTACTTCGACGCGCAGTCCTTCCCCGGCTACGGCGAGCTGAGCGGCAACCGGCTCAGCGACCTGCGACCGGGGCATCGCTTCGAGGGCGGGGTCGACCCCAACAAGCGCTTCCACGCCGACTGGGCGCTGTGGAAGAAGGCCCAGGACACCCGAACGCAACTCGTGTGGGACACCCCGTGGGGCGTCGGCTTCCCCGGGTGGCACACCGAGTGCAGCGCGATGAGCCTTGCCCTTCTGGGCGACTCCATCGACGTGCACACCGGCGGCATCGACCTGCGCTTCCCGCATCACGAGGATGAGCGGGCGCAGAGCAACTCGGCGACCGGCAAGGACGTCGTTCGCCACTGGGTGCACGGTGAGCACCTGCTGTTCGAGGGTCGCAAGATGAGCAAGTCGGCCGGCAACGTCGTCCTGGTCAGCGACGTCATCGAGCGCGGACTGGACCCCCTCGCCCTGCGCTTCGCACTGCTGCAGCATCGCTATCGCCAGCAGATGAACCTCACGTGGAGCGCACTCGACGCCGCCGACAGCACCCTGACGCGGTGGCGGCAGCGGGTCGCGGAGTGGGCGACGTCGCCCTCGGCAGCCATGCCCTCCGACTTCGTCGACGCCCTGACCGCAGCGATCTTCGACGACATCGACACCCCGCGCGTCATCACGGTGCTCCGCGAGCTCGAGAAGGCCGCTGCTGTCCCGCCGGGCGCCAAGTTCGAGACCTTCGCCTACGTGGATCGTGTCCTGGGACTGGATCTCGCTCGACTGGTCGGGCAGCCGCAGCCGGAGGCAACGCCCCTGCCGGCCGACGTGGCCGAGCTCGCCGAACAGCGCGCGGCTGCGCGTGCGGCCAAGGACTGGGCGGCGAGCGACGCCCTTCGCGATCAGATCGCCGCACTCGGCTACGCCGTCGTCGACACCGCGAACGGCCAGGAGATCGGCCGCTAGCCAGGTAACGCGCGCCCGGGCCCTAGTTGCTGAAGGTCGTGCCGTCGGACGGCTTGCTCGACGGCTTGCTCGACGGCTTGGTCGACGGCTTGCTGCTGGGCTTGCTGCTGGGCTTGCTCGACGGCTTGCTGCTCGGCGTGCTCGAGGCACTGCTCGAGGACGAGGACCCCGACGTCGAGTTGGACGATGACGAGGAGGACGAGGAGGACGAACCCGACGAGCTCGAGCCCGGCTTCTTCCCGCAGATGACGTGGGGCGCCGGCTTGTAGTGGGTGGTGATCGGCTCGCGCTTGACCTCGGCCCCGTTCTTGTAGAAGACGCGGTCGACGGTGATCCAGAACCCGTCGATGCCGGGCTGGCCGAGGCACTTGTCCGAGGGGTCGTACACCGTGTCGAACGGGATGTCGTGACGACGCTTGCTGGACTCAGCCTTGATGTCGTCGTACTCCTTGGTGCCCCAGAAGGTGGCATTCATGGAGCCGTTGGTCATCTTGGTCGTGATGAGCACCGGATGGGCGTTGGTGTTCTTGAACTTCATGTCGAACAGGCCCCATGCCACCGTCGCCTCGAGTCCGGCCTGGTAGCGCGAGATGTAGATGGAGTGGGCGACCGTCTGGACGCGCTCCATGCCCGCGAAGAACGCGGCGGTCCACATCGTGGTGGTGGCGGTCGACACACCGCCGCCGAGCTGCTCGTCGAAGATGCCGCCCTCCCCGACGACGTAGCCCTTTGTGTAGCCGTTCGCCTTCGTGCGCTCCTTGATGGTGTCGTTCATGGAGAACGTCTCACCGGGCATGAGGATGGTGCCGTTGATGCGCCGCGCGGCCTCGCCGATGTTCTGCACGCGGTACGCGGCATACGGGAAGTGCTGGGTGAAGGACGAGATCTTCTCGGTGATCCCGAGCGCCTGCGCCTCCTCGGTTGTGAGCGAGGGCTCGCGGACCCCGACGCTCACCGAGACGTTGCGCTGGCCGTCCGGCTTGTCGAGGACACCCAGTACCGCCGACGACAGCTCGTCGTCGGAGATCCCCTTGCCGACCACGGACGGGACGACGACGGGCACGCCCTTCTTGATCTTGAAGGTGGCGTCGTTGCCCTTGGTCTCGATCGGCTTGAGCTCCTTGGCGATCGCGGAGTGGAGGATGGCGCCGTCGAGCACCGGAGTGAAGTTCGTCCCGTCCTGGGTGAAGCTGAGCGCGTCCGAGATGGCCGAAGAGGGGATCGTCGCGGTGATGGTGTCCGCCGTGACGACGACGGGCGCCGCGACGGCCTTCTTCGCGAGGTCGGCGGCGGCCTGCGCCGACTGCGAGGCGATGGCCGGCTCGACGACGCTCACCGGCGCGGGAATGGGCGCGCGCGTCTTGAGGACCGCATCCACCAACTTCGCGCTGGTGGCCTCCTTGTCGAGGGCACGGCCCGGTTGGCCCTGGGTGAGCTGGGGCTTGCCGTTCGAGACGGTCAGTTCAGGATTGACGGGCGGCTGGTCGACGGCGTCGGCGATCGACTGGACCTGGGTCGCCAGAGCCGTCTTGTCGACCGCGATCACGACCGGCAGCGAGATCGCGCCGAACAGGTGGCTGATGAGCGTGGCCGGGTTCCAGGTGCGCCCGTACGCGGGCGCGACCGAAGCCGCGCCGTCCACGGTGATCCCGGCCTGCAGGGGCTTGACCACGTAGGTCTTGCCGTCGGACACGACCTTGAGGCGCTTGTGCGCGATCGGCGTGAACTTGGCCGTGACCGCGGCGGCCGCTGCCTCCGGAGACAGTCCGCTGATGTCGACGCCCTCGACGCTCGTGCGGGGCGGGGCGGTGCTGCCCGAGCGGACGACAGTCGTGACATAGAGGACAAGGACGATGGCGGCGAGGGCCACGACGCCGATGAGGATGCCGCGCAGGACAGGCGGCATCGCGACGGCGCCCCTGGGCCGTCGTGCCCTTGGTTCCCCCGAGCCTGCGTCAACCATGTTGTCCCTAGCGGATCGTAGGCGTCCACCACACGGATGGACGCCTCAGGTCCGTCATGCGTTCCTCTCCCGTCGGGCCGATGCCGGCAGCGGGAAGGTAGCGGCGGCCGAGCCCAGGATCACGCCGCCGATGAGGTAGGTCATCTGCCGCCCGCCACCGGAGAGCGCGAGATCGCCTGAGGGCGACTCGGTGGAAAGCGCGATGGTGGCCCCCAGCCAGCCCAGCAGTACCGCCCAGCTCCCCCAGCGCGTCCGGATGAGCCACGTGCCGCCGCGTACGGCGATGAGCAGCGTGACCCACACAAGCGCCACGCCCCACGGGATGCTCCACACGCCCCAGGGCGTGTCGACGATCCACCGGGCCGCCTGCACGAAGGCGCCGGCCGCACCGATCACGACGCCGAGCGCCACCAGGCCGAGCGCTCCGAGAACCCGGACGATCACTCAGGAATCCCCGCAAAAAGATCGTCCTCACGACCCGCCGAGACGCCGAGAGTGCCCTTCGCGAGCCGGTAGTACTCGGTGCCGAAGGCCTGCGACCCGACATTGTCGGCCAGCGCGAAGAAGCCGCTGTCGACCGACACCTGGGTGCCGTGCGCCCTCAGCGCGGCCATCTTCTGGTCGAGGAAGGCGCTCGCCTCGATCTCGGTGCTCACGAGGTCGTCGTCGCAGGCGAACGGAAGGTCGTCGGGATCCATCGCGGCGAAGTCGCCCTCGACCCCCTGCTCGCGCATGGCGATGATGCCGGCGCGCAGCACGCTGCGCGGGAACGCGTTCCAGTAGACCTTCGCCACGGTCCACGCCGCCCCGAGATCGGGGCGGAACGAGGCGCTCTCGGCCAGGGCGACGGCGTAGTGGGTGACGCGATGGGCCTGGATGTGGTCGGGATGGCCGTAGCCGCCGAAGTCGTCGTAGGTGATCACGACCTGGGGGCGCACCTCGCGGATGACGGCCACGAGTTCGGTGGCCGCGACGAGGAGGTCGGTGCGCCAGAAGCTCTCCGGCCGGTCGTTCGGCGGGGTGCCGATCATGCCGGAGTCGCGGAACCGGCCCGGGCCGCCGAGCAGCCGCCAGTCGGTGACACCCAGCGCGGCCATGGCGTCGGCGAGCTCGGTCTGCCGGTGCTCGCCGAGGGCGTCGGACTGGTCGCTCGCCAGGTGCGCGAGCTCGGGCAGCAGGATCTCGCCCTCCTCGCCGAGCGTGCAGGTGACCAGCGTGACCTGCGCACCGTCGGCGACGTACTTGGCCATGGTGGCGCCGGTGGCGATGCACTCGTCA
>Ga0302322_100001975_pt1 | contig 17152 bp, 31 predicted proteins | sample Fen_T0_2_FD_203757 | JGI IMG/M metagenome (GOLD analysis project Ga0302322, IMG submission 203757) | Peat permafrost microbial communities from Stordalen Mire near Abisko, Sweden - Fen_T0_2 | ecosystem: Environmental > Terrestrial > Soil > Wetlands > Permafrost | place: Sweden: Abisko... | reverse complement strand
CAAACTTGCGACTGAACTTGCGACTCAACTTGCGACTGAACTTGCGACCAAACTTGCGACCGAACTTGCGACTGAACTTGCGACTCAACTTGCGACCAAACTTGCGACTCAACTTGCGACTCAACTTGCGACCAAACTTGCGACTCAACTTGCGACTCAACTTGCGACGGATATTTTACAAACATCAATACCGCAATCCACGCATCCAAAGGTCCGTTCAGAAATACGACCGGCGCAGCTTTCCTTTTCAGAATCTTCTCCTGAAACAAAGTCAGGTTTATGCGGCCAGATTCCATGTCCACCGGCTCAGTCGAAAGGCCGATCCGCAGCCACTTGTCCCGCACCGTCACCATCATCGCTTCCTGTTTCTTGGTTAGTTTTGTGATCATAACTTAATTCGACCGGCAGAAGGACGGCTCGCTCCTTGGCTGCAAGACCTCACCCGCGATTGAGTTCGCGGTTGTTTGGAGGCGAGCCGCCTTTCGGCAGGTCTGGTTTCTGTGAGGTCTTACGTTCTTCACGCGCACAGTAAAGCGTATCGCTTTATAGATTGCAAGATTTATTTTCAATTATTTTGAATCACCAACTGGCGAGCCGTTCTCCACCGCGCACTCGCCACACTCCACGTATCCGTCCGGCTCGATGCCCCAGCCCACGCGGCCCAACAATTCCGCCACCTTGTTATGATTGCCGTCCTCGATGCCAGCCGCCAGCGTCTCGGCTACCAAACCGGAAGCGACTACGCGCTGCGCCTTGCAGCCGTCGCACTCGGCTATTAAAGAGCGTCCGTGAAGTTTGGTCATAAATCGTATGTTCCGACTTCGTGACTTACCCAGTCAACATGAGACATTGAGTCTCGGTCAATAAATCGCGCAGTGTTAGATTGACCTCTGATGGCATATCCCAGCATGTGAGAAGTCATCTGTCTGGCAAGTCTGACGCATTCTTTAGCATTCAATTTTCGCGACTCGTTATTGACCGGAGCAATTTTCAAGATGTTGATTTGAGGATGGAAAGGGCACGCCATCAATCCAGCCCACTTAGGGATTTTGTCTTTCAGCTTAACCGCCAAATCTTCCGGCATAAGATAGTAAAATTGCCTAACATGTTGCTGGATGTTGAACTCGCGATTAACCCGGTGAGGTTTCTTGGAATCAGCCACAAAATCTGACGCACTCCGCTTGATCTCAATTTCGATTAGGTGACGGCTTTTTGTCACCCCTATGACATCTGGCTGGCCAATAGCCCAGCGGGGTGACCTTTCCTCAAGGACGATGTGGCAGCCTTTGTCCAGCCATAGCCACCGCATCGCCGATAATTCAAGATTTAGCCTCAATCTTCCCTGTTCCAGTCGCCCGCCGCCGCTAGGAAGCCATTAACCCGCGCCCAGTTCGGATTAGCGTGGATGTAGTCGTGGCAGCGGTGGCATAGACCAATCCAATATTTCGACTTGAGGAGCAGCGGCCCGAGCCGCCCGCGAAAATGATGGACCTGTGTCGCCTCGACCGACTCGCAGCACCGGCATACCGGGTTATCATTTAGGAAAAGCTTCTTGCTCGCTCGGTAAATCTTCATCTTGGCCTCCATCGCGCTAGAACGCGATTTAAGGCGCTTTAGCCGCTTGGCCGCCACTTTGACCCGTCCGAAGCATAAAAACTTAGCCTTGCCCGGTAGCGCGTGCGGCTTTGATGCCTTTCTTGGCTTCTCAAAGTCCCGGATTAGCGCCTTGGCCTCCTTTAGCGACCTCCGGAGCTTGTTTATCCGCTCGATCTCGCGAACGGCGGTCGCCGTTGTCGTCCAGAGCGCCGGCTTGGTCTTTTTGACGTATTTCATGACCACACCCCGTCCGGATGCTCTTGTTTCAGCGCGTGGATGTTTCGCTGGATGTAATCGGCTACCGCATCCGATGCCGTCTTGTCGCGCAGCCCGTTCGTCCAAAGGTAGTGCATGTAATCCGCCGGCACGTCCTGCATCGGCTTGAGCTTGAACTTGCCGTAGGGCATCGGGTCTAGGTCTTGGAGTTGTTTCATTGGCTCGAACTTTCAGCATTGATACCCTGGCCGTCCAGCAGGAACTCAAACTCCACGATTGAACGGCATTTCGATTCCAGAGCCGTCTGCCGGTCGAACTGATAAAGCTTGGTTGATGCTTTCTTCGACTTGTAATCGCCCCGGATCTTCCCGAGCACGATCACCGAACCAGACCCGAACGGAAAAGTCTGAATCCCTTCCAGCCAGTGAACGCTCGGGATGTAATGATTGAAACTTCGGTTGTCGTTTATCCATCGGCCGCCGTTCTGAATCATTCCGGTCCACCATGAACCCGAACCGTTCCGGATGAAATTAGCGTCAACGAACGCCCATTCCGCTTCCGATTGCACGTAGATCAAATGCCCGCCGAGCGCCTTCGCGGCCTCCCTCGCGTCCACCAGACTCAGCGCCGGCAGCGCCGCGTAGGTGTGCCCGTTGAAGTTCAGCGTCTGCGCCTGTGAATAACCCGCCAGCAACAAGGCTGAGGCCAATGCGAATGTTTTGATTTTTGTCATGGTTGATTTTCTTCCGTTTGCCGGCCCGCGCCGGCCAGCCGTTCTCTTTCGTGTGCGTAAATCGTTAAATCAATCGCCGCCGTCCGCGCCGCCTCGATGTGTGAACATCTCAAGTTGCGCGCCTGAACTTGCGTCAGTTCCGCCAATCCGCCCGGGGGGAGCTTCCTGATCTTAGGCGCGAGCGTGAACGAGTAATGCTCGCAGGTGCATCGGCCTACCGGATGCGACACCGCCACGTCCACGAGATGAAAGCGGACATCCAGCGTAGCCTGCCCGCACGCCGGGCACGAGTCGCCGATGCGGAGCAATGCGTTCTTCGGTGACGACAGGCGCGGAAACAACTTCGCGCACGCCGGGCATTCTAGCGATGATGATTCACACCTAAACCTCGTCGGCTCGTTTTCAATTTGATAAACGCGCATAGGTCAGAACGGCACGTTGTCGCCGCTGTCGTAGCTCGGCGTCGCCTGCGCCGCTTCCGGGGCATCGCGCTGGACGTGCTCCGCCGGCGAACGGTTGGCGTTGTCCTTCGTGTCGCCGCAGAACTCGAAGCGGTCCACCACGATCCGAACCTTGCTCCGCTTGTCGCCCGTCTTTTTGTCTTCCCACGTATCTTGCTTCAAGCGGCCTTGAACGAGGATCGGCTTCCCCTTCTTGAAATACTGCGCGATTATTTCCGCCGTCTTGGCCCACGCCTGACAGTCGAAGAAATTCACTTCCTCTTTCTTCTCGCCGTTCTGATCAATCCACGTTCGGTTTACCGCGACGCCCAGGTCGCAGACGGCTGTTCCGTTCGGTAGATACCGCATCTCTGGATCGCGGGTTACGTTGCCTTTGATGATAACTAGGTTCATGTGTCTTGGTCTTTCTTGGTTGTTTTGTTAATCCTCCGGATACCTCTGCGCCGGTTCTTCCGTGTTGCCCGGCATGTCTTCGTCCGAAACTTTCGCCGCACTTTCAAACCGTGTGAACTCTTTCAGGAACGTCAGATGCACAGTCACATGCGACGGCCCGTTCCGGTTCTTCTCGATGAACACGTCCACCGGCTCGCCGTGCTCGCAATTTTCATCCTCCTTTGCAACCGACTTCATCTTCATGATCAAATCCGCGTGCTGGCCAATCGCCCGCGACTCCCGCAGCTTGCCGTCGTCGTTCATCTGGCTCGGTGCTACGACCGGAATATCCAACTCCTTCGCCAGCCGCTTCAAAGCCATTGCCACCCCGCTGACTTCCTGCTCGCGGCTCTGGTCTCCGCCACCGCCGCCCGTCACGAGTTGCAGATAATCCACCACGATCAGCCTGATGTCGTGTTGCTGTTTCAGCCGCCGCGCGGCGGCCACGATCTGCGTGATGCTTTCCGCTCCTTCGATCAAATGAAGTTTGCTCTTGGATAACTTCCCCGCCGCCGCTATCAGCTTTCCAAAGTCGGCTTCCACCATTTCGCCGCGCCCGATGTTTTTCAAATTCACCCGCGCCGTCGAACACAGCATCCTCGCCGTCAACTGGCGGCACGTCATCTCCTGACTGAATACCGCCACCGCGAAGTCGTTAGCCAGCACAGCATTCTCAACCCAGTTCATCGTAAGACTCGTTTTGCCAACGCCCGGGAACGCCGCCGGCACGATCAGTTCCGCCTGACACAGTCCGTCCGTGTAATAATCCAAATCCGGGAAGCCAGTCGAAAGGCCAGTGATCGCTCCTTTCCTATTGAACTTGTCCTCCATCATCGACACCGCGTCCTGGACATGCTGTTTGATCGACGCCTCCCGATGCTTCCGTTGCCGCAACGCCAGCACGTTCCGCTCGACCTCGTCCAGCAACTCGTAAGCTTCCCCGTTGAACTCGTAAACTTTCGCCACCGCTTCGCTGCAAACTTTGATCATCCGCCGCAGCAAATGTTTCTCTTGAACCTCGTCGATATACGCGCTCAAGTTTGCCGCGCTCGGCGTCTCGTCCTGCGCCCGGTTCAAGTATTCAATCCCGCCAATGCCCTCCAGCATTCCGTTGTCTCTCAGCTTTTGATGAAGCGTCACCATGTCCACCGTCTCACGGTTCGCTTGCATCGCCGCCGCCGTCTCGTAAATCGCCCGATGCCGCAAATCGTAAAACTCATCCGTCGAAATGATCCGCGCCGCTATCAGGTTCAAGCTCTGCTCTGGTTCCCAGAGTATCGAGCCGATGATGCCGCGCTCGGCCTCTTGCGAGTTCGGCGGCAACCGCTCCGGCTTCGCTTGCACTCGGCCATTGATCGCTGGAATTACTTTCGCCGGCCTCGGCGTAAACGGTTTCTTGAATCCGTTGATTCTGGTTTGTGGATTCATGAGAACAAAACCACTTCGCAAAACTCTCGCAGCCGGCGCACCAGCGGCTCGCCCCGGTCGCTGGTCATTTTTGATTTCAAATCTTCACCGCTCAGATTCGTTGTCACAATCACCGGCAGCAAATTTGCAATCCGCATTTCGATCAGCCCGAACAGCTCAGCCTCAACTCGCTCCGTCATTTTGAACTTTCCAAGGTCGTCAAAAAAAACAACTTTCCGCCGCGCCAGTTCCGCAATCCACTTTTCGCCGTTCATCTCCCCGAAATTGATAGCGCACTGATGCGCGAATGCGTTGCCGTGGAATATCTCCATCGAGCATCCCTCAAGGTGAAGCTTCTCCATGACCAGAAATGCGGCCCGCGTTTTTCCTTTTCCAGTGTCGCCGGCAATCATCAATCCTTTCGGATTCAGTTTCCATCCCAAAACTTTCTTAGCGGATTCTGGTAATCGCGCCACGTCCGTGTTCCTGTAAATCGGCGGGCACATTGCAAGCCACGTCAATTCCCGGCCGGCTTTCTTCTTCAGGTCATCATCGAACTTTTGCTTCTCCGAAAGTAACCGACTGCACGGCGGGCAATTTTTAGGCGCGAACATCTCCGGGTTATTCGATCCCTCAAAAGTCTTTGGCGAGTAACCGAACGAGCCGCCGCAGTATTCGCAAGTTTTGGTTTTCATTTTACCACTTCGTTTCTTCGGTGATTGATTTTCTGGCTGGTTGGTTCGCGTTGAATGCTCGCCTGCGCCACGTCGCCGGGTCGTCATTGAATCGCTCTTGGTTGAACCACGTCGCCGGGTGCGGGCAAAAGGAAAGATCATCCTTCGATGCCCCGGACCAGACCTCAGCAAGTTGCTTGGTCTTTTCCAAAAGCGAGGCGAGGTCAATTTTGCACCTTTCGGAAGCGGCATTTATGGCGGCAACTGCTTTGGGTCTGGAAACTTTTCTAGGGTAGGCTTCGTAAACCGCTTCCGCGAGCACTTCCGGTTTTTCAACTTCGGTTGTTTTATCTAGTCCCCTTTTATCCCCTTCTACCTGTATAGACGAAACTCCCTTTGGTGCTATGGCCATACTCCCTTTCGGTGTTTGGGCATCCTCCCTTTCGGCGTTTGGCCATTCTTCATTTACGTCTTTTTTGAGGAGTCTAAACATCAGGGAATGCTTCAATCTGGCGTAGTATTCCTCAATCAAACCAGCCGCCACCAGTTGCCGCCTTGCCGTCGTTTGCTCCTTGACGGACAGGCCAGTAAACTTGGTTATCGCGTCCGAACTGATCGGTTTCCAGCCGTCAATTTCATCAGGAAAGGTTTTCCAGGCGATGTAACAAAGAAGCACGGTTGAATTTACGGAGATGCCGAATCGAGCCACGAATCCAGGATAATAAACGAAAGGCTCGCCGGTTGCCGAGAATAGTTCTGTGAGTTTCATAGATGTAAGACGATCAACAAATTCTCAAGTCCGCAGCCGTTGCCGGTGAGATGTCGAAGCGGCCTAGCGGCACTTTGGCAGGACGGCTTCGGCTACGGACCTGAGATTTCGTTTTTGTGTTCAAACTGCGCTTCGTTACTTGGCGTCATCTCACTGATCGCCTGTCAGGTTTCCCCGACGCCGGAAGCTTGCTTGAAGCTTTCCGACAATTCAAGCTTTTATTGTTGAATATTCACGGCGTTTGTCTTAGCTGCGGGGCATGACTTGAGCACGCGGCCAGACTTGTTTCGCAGCTTCATCATGTCGGCGCGTTCGCTCTCGCCATACTTGCGACTGAACTCGGCGTATGTGTCCGCTGCCCGCTTCCGCGATTCGGCTGCTGCGGTCGCTCGCCGTTCCGACTCCTCTGCATGAGACTTCATTGCCTGCTCGTAACTCTCCGCCGCCAGCGACAGCGCCCGAGCCACTTTTCTTTCGAGGAGGTATTGAGTCAGCTGTATTGATCCGAAGATCACGGCGAACGAAGTCCCGGCGCACACGGCCCAGAACTGGAATCCTGACGGTGTTATTTTCATGGAATTGTTATCTCGTATCCGAGTTCACGATACACCGCTTGGCGAGCTTCGGAATGCCGCGCCATCAAAGGATGAAACTTGTCGGAGAAGTCGTAAATCTTCGCATGATCTTTGCCGGCGAACTGGCGCAGCACGCGGCCCGTGCGCTGCTCCGCTTTTGCCTTTGATCTGCCACCGCTTACCAGCACGAGCACGCTGGCGCGAGGTATATCAAGACCCTCATCAGCTAGTGACGTTGCCACGATACACTTGATCTTTCCTTCCTTGAAGTCGTGCAAAGCGTGACGCCGATTCTTCGCTCCCATACCGGAGTGACACGCCACCCCGCCGACGCGCTCCGCGAACTGTTGCGCGTGCTCAACCTGATTCACGAGCACAAGAACGGATTCGCCACGGTGACGCAGCACAAGATCCGACGCCAGCGCGTTCCTTGCTTGGTTGCCGACAATTCCCATCTCGACTAGCACCTGCCAGCTCACCATTGCGCGGAGCTTGCCTGGGTCGCCTCCCCAGTAGCGGGCGCGGTAGTTGTAAACCCGGGCGATCTCGGCATCCATCGCGGCTCGAAGCCCGGGGTCGCTGGCTTCGTGGAGTTCGACGACAGCCTTTGTTACCAGCGAGCCTACTTCGGCGCGTTCGACGATGAATCGTTCCTCGCCGAACAAACTGCGGAGCGCCATCGCTTTTAGTTCCGCGTCATTACCTTCACCGTCCGGTGTTGCCGTAAATCCCCACCGCGCACCATGGCAGGTTTCAATCTGCGACCGCCAGCCGTCCGCAGATGCGTGATGCGCCTCATCAACTATCAGCAAAGCGCAATCGCTCCAGTCCGTTTGCGCCGCCGCGCACGCCACGCGCACGTAAGCGTGATCATTTATCGCTTGAAATTTCGACAGCGCGGCACGAGCCTGCGAGCATTGTTCAAGCGTGTTCGCCATCCAGCCGACGCGAACGTGATTGGTGCGCCGCCTGGATTCGAGCACGGTCGCCAACGCCGCAGCTGCGATTACGGTCTTGCCGCTGCCGGCTGGAGAGACAACCAAGCCAAGCTTGCGGCGCGATAGCCAATCAACCGGCGCGACTTGATGCGGCCTAAGATTCACTTACAACCTCCACGCGGTAACCAGCAGCCATCAGTGAAGCAATCGTTACCGTGCTGTGCATCGCGTAAGCGCCGCCAACGACGTTGTAGAGCATGACGCCAGCTAAACCGCAGAAGCCCGGTTGCAAGCCAAGCTTCATGACGCGCACCAGCGGTAATCGTTGCGTCCAAGTTTGAGCATTGAACCATGCCGCACCTTTCTCTGAGTGAAGCCATTCCTCGGTGATTCTGCGAGCTTCCAACCTTCGATATTCCGCCCGGTTTTGCTCGACCTCGAGCCGTTCTTCAGCGGTCTTCATCATCATCCTCCCGGTCATCGCCACCGTCATTCCGTTGGCTGTCCATTTCCTCGTAGATGGCGTCCGCGACCGAGTCCTCGTCCACCGTTCCGCCGCACTGCGGGCATTCCTGCGGCCCGTCCCACTCCGGACCCGAGCCCGGGTTGCAGTTCTCGGGTGGGCCGGACAGCTGCGCCCGTTCCCCGAATGACGTTACAAGGAACTCCATTTCATGTCCGCATTGTTTGCAGTCAAGAGTTATTTTCATGGCGTGAATGCGTTTGGGTAACCGAGCCGGGCCGCGATGCGCTTCGCCATTTGCATCATCTTCCAACCTTGCTTTCGGACTTCAGCGTCATCGAAACAATTATACAGGTGCTCGCCTTCGCGTCGGATTCGGCGGACGGTTGTCAGTGATCGTTTCATCGTGAGTCCTCCGGTAGCAAAGCGATCAGGAAAGCAAGGCACGTCCAGAGGCAGATATTCAGAGCGATCATGAGACCTCCTTTGCGAGTTCGTCCGCGTGAAGTTCAACCAGTTCCTCCGCGCTCCGGGCCGTCCAGCCCTCGAAGCGGCAGTCCCAGTGCTGGCAGGTCGCACGGACGCTGCGACGGAACTTGGTTTGCTCGACGTCCATTGGCTTCCCGCAGTGCGGACATTCTAGGTTGAGAGTCGAGGCGCTCACTTTGCCACCTCGCTTCCGTTCCGCCACTCAACTTTGTCCGGCGCGTCAGCCGGTGCGCCCCATGTGTCGTCGCCAAGCTCCCACCGATGGCCTGCTAGTTCTTTCGGGTCGGTCACTTTCTCCAGTCCCATCGCTAGCCGGTCCTTGCGCTCGTCGGCGATGGCTTGCGCTACCCATGACTGCCCGCCGTTGTTGCGGACTTGAATCGGGATGGCCGTGCAGCCGGTAGCTGCCCAAACGTAACCGCTCGGGGCGTCGCAGTTGAGCACGTAGCCATCGCCCTCGTCTAGTGTTGCGCCGATGGCGGCAAGGTCGGCTCTTAGTTTTTCAATGCACTTCATAACAAGTTTCACTTTTGTTCTCGCAGCGTTACTGGCGCTGCCGTCGCCCGATGCCCGGAGGCAAGGGGCGAAGGCGGGGTCAGGCGGCTAGGTATGCTTTGATCGCGAGAAGCTGGTCTGAGTGACGGCGGCGAACCGAAGCATATTTCTGTGCATCCTTTTTGGTGCTGAACTTCTGACACTCGCTACGCGGGCCATTCACCGCGTAACGCACCGGCTTGTCGTGCCAGTCTCCGCAACGCTCTTCGCGATCAAGTTTTGAAATTGTAATTTCGCCAGAGTTGCATTCGTGGAATGGAAACGTAGAACTTACTAATTTTCCACAATCGGGACATTTTAGGAGTGACATACTTTTATTGAAAGAAGCCGCCCCCCCGCGCCTCGCGGTGAAACTCCGGCGCGGAGGACGCGACCGGGACGCTGGCGCAGGAAGCGGCAGATTTGGTTTCGTTTGCGATGCATGTTTCACTTTGCATGTTTGAAGATTAAGCGTAACACTGTAGCAATGCAACATTTATTTTTACGAAGTAATACGGATACAGTCATCCGTAGTAATGCGGAAAGCGAAAGCAATCAAAAGGCTTGCATTTCTCCAAGTGTTGCGCTTTACTTCAGTCGTTCGAGGGTTAGCCCCCTCACCAATGACAGTCACCCGCAGAAAACAATCAAGCGCCCGTCCCGGCGCGGCAGCGGAGCTTTCCGCTGCGTGGCTACGCTGCCGGGGCGGTGCGCGATTCAACACATAGGAGATCAAACATCATGGCCAAAACTTTGTACCATTCGGCAGCCCGGCAGCTAGGCCCGGTTCGCGTCACTGTCAAAAGTGACGTGCTGCAATCCAAGTTCAGCAAACCAAACGCTCCGAAGCCAGATTACGTGGTTTTGGAGATCGACGGCGTCGAGTGGAATTACAGTTTGGAATGCCCGTCCTGCGGCGACGCGTTCTTGAACGCCAAAGGTGAGACGTTCTCGGTAATCTTTGACGGCGGCGGCAAAGGCAAGGAGGACACTGCAACCGTCACTTACGTCGGCGAGCCGGGCGTGGAAGCGCCACCGGCAGCCGCCAAGGCAGCGCCAGCGCGTCCTGCGCCTGCTCCAGCCCGTCCAGCGCCGCAACCGGCGGCAGCCGCCCCTGCGCGGCCCGCTGCGCCTCCTCCGGTTGCGCGGCCACCACAGAGCGTCCACCACGGCGCACGGGTCGGGGCGTGCCTCAACAAAGCCGTTGACTACATGATTGCCGAGGGTGTTCCATTCGACGCGAACGAACTTTACAACCGGACAAGCGACATGGTCCGGATCGCCGAGACGCTTGAGAACGGGCACATGGCACCGAAGTTCAGCGAACGGCATGGAAAACAGTAATTTAATGAGAGTCTTCGCTGCGACAGGATGCGAGGAGTAACACCACAGCCCCTTAACGGTAACGCCGTTTCGCCCGGTGCTCTCTCCAATAAAAATGCAACTCTGCTCTCACAGACACAACGAAGTCTGCTTTGAAGACCGGACGGACTGCCCGGTCTGCGAAGTAAAAAACGAACTGTCCGACGCGGAAGGATTGATTACCGATCTCCGCAAGGAAATTGAACAACTCAAAGAAGAAAAGGAATAAAATGACCTCACTCATCAAAGAAAAGATCAACCTGCCAGTCGGTTACTCGGTCACCGCCGATGCCGAGGAAGCCCGGAACGAGATCGCGTTACGCGGCGCTTCAATCACCGCCGTCGCCACAGCCGCCCAGAACGACGCAGCCGGCGTCGTAGTGCGCGAGATTCGTGGCTACGTCAAAGCCGTCGAGGCAATGCGCCAGACGCTCACCAAGCCGCTACTGGACGGGCAACGGCTGCTCAAGGCGCTGTCCGATGACCACTGCGCCCCGCTCGTGGCCGAACAGCAGCGGATTGAACGGTTGGCCGTCCAGTTCGCCCAAGCCGAAGCTCGCCGGGTCGCCCGCGAGGAGGAGGAACGGCAGGCTGCCTATCGCAAGGCGGAAGCCGAACGGGCTGCGCTCGAAGAAAAGGCTAGGATTGCCGCCGAGAAAGCGAACACCGAGAAGCAACAAGTGAAGGCGATCCAGTTAGGGCAAGCCGCGACGGCCGCCGCCGAGCAGGTTGCCGCCGTGCTGGCTACCCCGCCGCCGGTCATGTCCAAAAGCAAAGGACAGCAGGTGCGCCGTGAGTTGCGCGTTGAGGTTACGGACATTCGGGCATTGGCGGCTGCCCGCCCGGAATTGGTGAAGTTTGAGCCAAATCTTGCGGCCATCAAGGCTCTGCTTGTCCCGGAGTCGCCGAACATGCCGCCCGGGCTGAAACTCTGGTGGGAAGACAAGGTTATATTTTCGTCATCGACCGGCAACCGATTCTGAAGCATGAAACCCGCAATCGATATGACCACGTTCCGCTACTCCACCGCCACCCGGACGCAGGTCCACACCATGTCCGGCGCTCCTGGCCCGTGGTCGAAGTGGCGCACGCCCAAGCACGCCAGCGCGGCCCGTAGCGCCGATGCCGTAACCGAAGCTCACCGCCGCCCAGTGGCGGCACAACCAAAGGAAAACAACAATGCCAGCGAAACGTAAAAAAGCGAAGCCCGCCAACGAGCCGACTCCGCCCGCCGTGTTCCAGTCCGTCGCCGCTTCCGAGCACGCCACCGAAGGCGAAACAATCCGCAAAGTCATCGAACTGCCAGGCATGGTAGGTGAAGGCGTCGAGAAGCCGGTTTACCCGGAACTTGACGCGGCTGTTATCGAATACGGCAAAGCTCGCGACCAGCGCATGGCGTTCGGGCTTGAAGAGAAGACTCAGAAAGCTCTCGTGCTAGCCATCATGGACGCCCGTCAGCTTGGAAGCTACGAAGTTGACGACATGGTTGTCGTCAAGAAGCCGAAGGACGCAACCGCCTCAATCAAGGTCGTTTCAAAATCGGACTACGTCGGCGAACCGAAAGGAGGGGACGACAGCGACGACGACTGACGGTAAGGCCCGGGCGGGACGACCAAGAACCCGCCCGGGCTGCTCTTCACTTCTTCCGCTCCGGCCCAGCGATCCAGCCCGCCGGCAAGACCATCTTCCCGGAGTCAGTCCAAGCGCCGTGTTGCCACGTGCCAACGTGAGCCGTCGTTGGCGACATCAGAATCACCATATCGCTAGTTGCGTTGACTACGACCGTCTCCCGCTTCGTCGCGCAGCCCGTCAGGGCCGCCACCGCCACCGCCACCGCCACCACTGCCATTATTATTTTCACTTAGTTGCCCCTTTCGCCTTTTCTTCGGCATCTTTCCGCGCCTTGAACTCCTCGATTGAGTCTTGGAAGTCTTTCAGCTTCTCCGGCGGCGTCTCTGCCTGTTTCACCACGTCAGGCTTGTCCGCCTGCCCCTGCCACCATCCTAGGACGGCCGACGCCAGCCCGCGCACCAATTCGCCTAGCCAGCTCATTGAATCGTTGGGTCAAGTGGCTCTTCGACTACGATAACCGCTGCTGGATCAATCGTGATGTCGCTAGTAGGAGGGTCAACCGGAACAGGCTGGCCGAGTGGTTCAACTCCGGCCGTAATCAAGCCTTGCTTCATGGCTGTTACGATCGGTAGCAACTGCGCCGTGCGCGTGATGTCAATCTGCGACCAGCCAGACGCAATGAGTAGGACGCGCGCGCTTTCAAAGATCATGGCGGAATTGTTCCCATGAAGCTGCTTTACGGGCAACTGGTTCAGGATGTCGATCAGCAGCGCCGGCGTGACGGTCTTGCTCTTTTCGATCAACGTAAGCTCCGCCAGCGCCGTCTGGAAATGCGGCAACAGGTCCGGACGGTCGATCAGGATTGTAGCCGTGCCGATTCGGACGACCTCCTCCGTCACGGCTGCGATGCGGGCGATGTCCGGCGTTTTCGTGCCTGGTGTTACCGTGCCGTCAGGATTGATTACGGGCGGCTTGGTGATGCAGCCGGTCAGCGCGACAGCGAGCACGGCGATTGATAGAACTACGGTCTTCATGGTTTTGTCTCTTTTGGTTGTGGCGCTTCCGCCGGTTTTGTTAAAAATTGAGTGTCACCCGTCTTGACCGCGTTCGCCACGACTTCGACTTTCGCGGTTGTCGCTTCCACCTTGGCATCGGTCGCTTTCAGGTCAGCCACGGAAGGCGGCGCTTTTCGGAAGATATTAATCACCGCGACGATGGCCATTCCCGCCGCAATGATCTTGTCGGCTTGCTCAGGTTTCAGGACGACACCCGTCGCCGTGACGATGCCGATGATGCCGCGCCAGGTGCTGTTCTCGCTCAGTCTGTCGATCAACCAACTTATTTTGTCGTTCATGTTCGTGTCTCCTGTTTCGGCGTAGCATGTTTGCTAATGCCTTGATTCTTTGCTTGAGATACTTTCTCACTGCTTGGTTGTCTGCTGACGCATTGAGTCGCGGTTCACGTGATCGATCAACTCAGTAAGCCGAACTTTGATGATCGCCACGTCCTGCTTGATCTCAGGCAGCGTGAGCACGGCAGCTTCCACAGCCCGCGTCCGCTCTTTGAGATTGTTCACCCGCTCGTTATCCAAGGCAACGTGCTCGGTAATCTGCATTACGGAATGTTTTTCAATCGTTTCGAGCCTTCTACTGTGATCCTGCTGGACCTGCGCCATTGCTCCCCCGCGCCAAATTAACACCGCCAAGCTCAACATCCCGGAAAGATTTCCGAACACCCCGATGGCCTCTTTGACGATCGAGTTCTTCTTCTGATACTGCTGATCATTGCTCATGGTTTTGTGCGTTTCTTTTGCCTAATGCGATAGGCTTGTTTTTTCCTTGGGATGGGCCCCCTTCGAAAATGATATTCGATCCACCTGCCACCCCACCGCACTGTAACGTCAACAAGTTTGAACCCGGCCTTGGCCCGCCAGTCAGAACTTGAATACGTGTCTGGTTCATGATCCTCCGTCAAGGTGCTGGTATCCTCAACCGGAAGAACCCGGTATCAATGAAATTTGTGATCGTAACTCCGTACTGGATCGCCACGACACGGTTATTAGTCGGCGCCGGAGGAACTTGAACGATCAGCGTGTTGCTCGGATCGCTCTCCGCTCCGTAAGTTGCGGTGACAACGAAATACCAGATTCCACTCGGCTGCATCAATTCGATCAGCGCCGTCTTGTTCGTCCCGGCATCGACCCGCACCGTCGCCTTGGCGAGATTGGTGGCGTAAAGCGCATTCGTATGACCGTAGAGCGTGAAGCTTGCAACCGTGTTCGCCGGGTAATCCCACGCCAGTTGAACGTCCGAAGCGAAGGCGGGAATCGCAAACAGCTGAATGATTGCGAGGATTACCTTCATCGCTTGAACCGCTGGATGATTGTTGGTGTTGGGCTGTCTTGCAGCTTTTGATAAATGGTGCGCTTGATCATTTCCGTTTCGCCCGTCGAGTCCGGCGGCAATGGCGAGCGCACCAGATAAAGGCACGCCCCAACTAACCCACCCGACAGGCAGATTGACCCAAGCTGTTCCATCGTCAAATCGGGCATCAACGGCTGAATCAGCCCGGTGGAGTTCGCGCCTTTGATCGTCAGCACGGACAGCCCGGCGTTCGCTATCCCGCCGATGATTGCCGCCACCAGTGCCTTGAGCCATTTGATCGTCCTCACTCATTTACTCCTGCATCAAGTTCCACTGCTTCGCCACCAAGTCCAGAGTCTTGCCACCGATGCACGTCCCGACCTCGTTGTTCAAGTGCAGACACTCAATGAAGATGTAGCCGGCCCGCTCCGCGACTGTCGGTGCGGAGCTACAAAAGCGGCACGCCGACAGCATGATCTTCTTGGTCGCTGGCGGAACGTAGCCGTTCGCGTTCAAGAGCCCCTTGCCTCCCCGGATTGTTTCCAACATCCCTTGCACCCATTCCGTGGGCATCGTCATCGTGTAACTGCGCCCCCGGTGATGGTTCAGTTCCGATTCGATCTGCCTCAAAACATCATCGTCAATCACGTCATCCCCTTTCTCGCCAAGTATTCCCCTACCCGATCCTCGGAACACCACACAGCAGGTCCGAGCCGCAAAATCAATTCCACGTCCTTCGTCTTGTGCCAGCCAAGCATAATGTCCCAGTAACCGCCCTTCGGCATCAGCAGCATCATCTTGCCCGCGCATACGGTGTCGATGACTACGGTTTGCTGGATGCCTTGCCGTTCCCGGAGATACTGCTGCTCGATGATCTCTGCGCGTTGCGTCCAATCCGACAGTCGGCACAAGATGCGTTGACCCACCACCGACGCAGCTTCTTCGGTTGTCATGTTGGTTCAGATTTTTCATCTTAGAAGATCGGAACGCTAGTGCAATTTGTTGTCATGCGCCCATAGACTTCCCACAAGAACTTCGTCAACCCACCAGCCGGAACGGTCCACGTCCCGCCGTTCGTTCGCACGTTGGCCGGAGGCGATACGACGATTGGCGATGCCGCGCTGTTCGTCACATAGAATGTGTTCGGCTGTGCCGCTGTTCCCGCCACCTGCACACCGATCGGTGCGAGGAAGACGAAGCTCGCGTTGGTCTGGAACGACTGATAGCGCTTCGTGAAGTCCGGCGCAACCGCCGCCCCGGAGTTTGTGGGGTAACTCTCCGAAGTGATGGTCATTGCCCCATTGAACGTCGCGGCTTGGATGTTTCCCGAGTTCGTGTAACCGCTGCCATTATTCGTAATGAAGATGCCGGAGATGCTCGGTCCAAGGGCATTGATCTGCGCGAAGGTAGTTGCGCTACCGTCCGAGTTCAGTGGCGATGCTGCTGAGGCTGCGCCAGCGTTCGTCATGCGCTTCTGCGTGTCAAACATGGCCACGCGACTAGCGGTGGCGTTGGATATGGACACGAATGACAGGGCAGAGAACGACATCGTGTTGCTGATGACGGTCGCCGTGGCGTTGTTATTGGTGAGGATGAAGCTACCCGTCAGAGCATTGACCTGTGCGATCGTCGTTGCGCTACCATCCGCATCCACGGGAACTGCTCCGCTCGCGGTGGCTGAAATTAGCTTCTTGTTCGCGTCGGTGAACACCAGCCGAGAAGCCGTGCCTGCCGTGTTCGTGATGCCGCCAGTTACCGAGAATGTTCCGGTCACTTCAAGCCATCCGTTGGTGTCGAAGTCGAGAAGCTCAACATTGCCGGGCGACCATATTTCCAACATGTCCCTTGAGTTGCTGAACCCGGCAGAGTTCGTGCCGATGATTAGACGGCTGACTTGGTTGCTGTTCCAGACGGATAAGTTGCCGCCCTTCAAGTCTATGTTCGTTCCGATCATTAAGCTACTGACTACCGATGCTAGCTGGTTAGACTGGTTCGCTTGGTAAGCATTTCCCTGCTCGTATAGTTGAGTGCTAGACCCGTCCGCTATGATGTTAATACCCGGATACGTGAAGTCGTTTCCAACGATTCTTGGATAGGTGACAGTGTTCAGATAAATGTTAGTCAAGTTGTTAAACCCGAACATGCACCCTTCGATGCTGACGCCTTCGATGCTCCGCCCGTTGCCCTCCATGTAAATCACAGCCGGATCATTCTCAAAGTAGCAGTCTTTGATATTGATGTTCCGGATATTGAAGTTGCCGGTGGCGTTAGTCATGTAGATAGCCCTCGCGCACTGCTCAATCGTGGTGCTGATGCTGACCATGTTAAGACCGAAGTCTCTCGACACAGCGTAGATTCCGTTCGTCATGTCGTTGATTTCGCCACCGATAATGTGAATCGCGTTTGCATTCCCCAACATCGCAATGCCGTTGCTGCACCGATAAAGATTCGGGTAAATCACGTCCACATTCCAAGTGTTCGTTAGGCTGATCCCAACCATCATATCCGTCACAGTGACGTTCTCCATGATCTGATAAGGAGTGGATGTTCCGTCGCCTCTGGTCGAGA
>Ga0302322_100001974_pt1 | contig 17157 bp, 17 predicted proteins | sample Fen_T0_2_FD_203757 | JGI IMG/M metagenome (GOLD analysis project Ga0302322, IMG submission 203757) | Peat permafrost microbial communities from Stordalen Mire near Abisko, Sweden - Fen_T0_2 | ecosystem: Environmental > Terrestrial > Soil > Wetlands > Permafrost | place: Sweden: Abisko... | reverse complement strand
CCCGCGCTCAAGATCACCTAGCCCGGCTCGATCAGCCCGGCTCGATCATCGCCTCGCGCAGCGCGTCGATCTCCTGCTGCGTGAGGCCGTTGTCGAGCATGTACTGCTCGATCGTGCCGTACTGCTGGTGCCACCACACGAGGGTCTGCCGCATCGTCTCTGCCTCCGCGGTCATGAACCGGTCGTGCGGAGGGTTGCCGGTGTCGCGTGCGCGGGCGTGCGCTCGGGCGGTCAGCTGGTCGACCACCGCGGCGGTGCGCGCGTAGTCGTCGGTGATCTCGTCGTCGCTCACGCCGAGCAGGCCCAGCGTGACCGCCGCGGTGAGCCCGGCGCGGTCCTTGCCCGCCGCGCAGTGGAACACCAGCGGGTGGTTGGCCGGGTTGCAGATCACGCGCAGCGCCTCGGTGAAGCGCGGCCCCGAGTTGCTCAGCAAGTGCTGGTAGAGCCCGACCAGCGTCAACGTCGACCAGTCGACTTCTGACCGATCGCGCCGGGCCGCCGGGTCGATCAACGGGATGTGGTGCACGACCACCCCGGCGTCGGCCATCGGCTGGTTGGGGAACGCCTCCACCTCGGTCTCGCCGCGGAGGTCGACGACGGTGCGGACGCCCCGCTCCTCCACCAGGTGCGCGACGTGCTCGTCGCCCGCGTGGGCGAGCGAGTCGCTGCGGAAGATCAGCCCCTCGCGCAGGGTGCCGCCGGGGACGGTGCGCCCGCCCAGGTCACGGAAGTTGACGTAGCCCGCGAGCTCGGGCGGCCATTCGAACGTACTCATCGCCCGGAGACTATTACCCTCCGCGGCATGCGCATCCTCGTCATCGGCGGCACCGGCCCCACCGGCATTCCTCTCGTGCAGGGGCTGGTGGATCGGGGCCACGACGTCGCGATCCTCCACCGCGGTACCCATGAGCGTCCGGAGACGCCGGCCGCCGTCGCCCACCTGCACTGCGATCCGTACGACGAGGCCTCGTTGCTCGAGGGGTTGGGCAGTCGCACCTGGGACGTCGCCTACGTGATGTACGGGCGGCTGCGGGTCGTCGCCCGGGTCCTCCAGGGGCGGGTCGGCCGGGTGATCTCGGTCGGCGGCGTGCCGGCGTACCGGGGTTGGATGAACCCGTGGCTGTTCGAACCGCCGGGTCTGCCGGTACCCGTGGCCGAGGACGCCCCCACCGTCGACGCGGCCGAGCACGACGAGAAGGGTTTCCGGGTCGCGCGCACTGAAGAAGCCGTGTTCGAACTCCACCCCGACGCCACGCACTTCCGCTACCCCTACGTGTACGGCCCGCACCAGGTGGTGCCGCGGGAGTGGATCGTGGTGCGCCGGGTGCTCGACGGCCGCGGGCGCATCGTCGTCGCCGACGACGGGCTCACCCTCCACCACCACGGCTACACCGAGAACATCGCGCACGCCCTGTTGCTCGCGCTCGACCACCCCGACGCCGCGGCCGGGAAGATCTTCAACGTCGCCGACGAAGAGGTGCTCACGGTCCGCCAGGTCGTGGAGATCTGTGCGGCGGCGCTCGGGCACACGTTCGAGATCGTGTCGATGCCCTTCGACCTCGCGATCCCGGCCCGACCGTTGCTGTGCCAGCCGCTGCCGACGCACCGCGTGCTCGACCTCACCCGGCTGAAGCACGACCTCGGGTACCACGACCTCGTCCCCGCCCGGCAGGCGCTGGCGAACACCGCCCGCTGGCTCGCCGCGAATCCCGTACGGGGCGGCACCGAGGAGTACGTGCTCACCGACCCGTTCGACTACGAGGCCGAGGACCGTCTCGTCGACGCCTGGATCGCCGCCCGTGACTCGCTCCCCGTCGTGGAGTTCGCGCAGGAACCGGGGTACGGCCTCGCGTACAGCGGGCCGGGCGGTCGGCCGCGCACCCAGCCGACCTTCGAGGACTGACCTCCTCCGAGGAGCGAGCTTCGAGCAGCGAGCTTCGAGCAGCGCAAGTGCGGCAACTAGTCTCGCCCTCATGGAACTTCGCATCGGTGTCGTGCACTCGCCCAAGGAACTCAGCGTCGAGGTCGAGGGCTCGGCCGAGGACATCGTCAAGATCGTCGACGACGCGATGAAGGGCAATGCGCCGATCATCTGGGTCACCGACGTCAAGGGCCGCAAGATCGGTCTCCCGGCCGACAAGGTCGCGTACGTCGAGATCGACGACAGCGGGGCCAGCCGGCACGTCGGGTTCGGGCGCTAGGCGCCCGCACCACTGCCACATGGGCCCCGCGCCCTCCCTGCTCGACCGTCGCCTCCTGTTCTTCACGGGCAAGGGCGGGGTCGGCAAGAGCACCGTCACCGCGGCCACGGCCGTGCTCGCGGCGGAACAGGGCAAGCGGGTGCTCCTGGTCGAGGTCGACGCCAAGAACAACCTCACCGCGCTCTTCGAGCACGAGCCCGTCGGGTTCGAGCCGAAGCAGGTGCACCCCGGCGTGTTCGTCATGCAGATGGACACCGAGGCGTCGCTGCGCGAGTACCTGAAGGTGCAGGCGCGGGTCCCGGTGTTCGGCCGTCTCGGGCCGTTGGCCCGCGCCTTCGACTTCGTGGCGACCGCCGCGCCCGGTGTGCGTGAGATCCTCACCGTCGGCAAGATCTGCTGGGACCTGCGCGAGTCGCTCCAGGGCCGCGCCGACTGGGACCTCATCGTGGTCGACGCCGCCGCCACCGGCCACGTCATCAGCCAACTCGACGCGCCGCGCGCGATCCAGGAGCTGGTGGCCGTCGGCCCGATCCGGAACCAGACCGACTGGATGGTCGAGCTGCTGCGCGACCCGACCCTCACCGCGCTGAACGTGGTCACGTCGCCGGAGGAGATGCCGGTCAACGAGACCATCGAGCTGGTGGCCGCGGCCCGCGAACAACTCGACGTTCCGCTCGGCGTCGTGGTGGTCAACCGGGTGCTCCCCGAGCCGTTCACCCGCGGCGACGAAGAGGTGTTCGAGGCGCTCCACGACCCGGCCGCGCTTGCAGTGTTGCGCGAGGGCGCCGGAGCGGGCGTCGACCAGGTCCTCGACGCCGCCCGCCTCGCCGTGTCGATGCGCCGCAGCCGCGCGCCCCACCTGGCCCACCTCCGCGAACAGGTCGATCTGCCGCTCCTGCTCCTGCCGTACCTGTTCGTGCGCGACCACGGTCTGCGCGTCACCCGCATGGTCGCCGACGCACTGGGTCAGGAGCTGCTGTGACCGCCGAACGAGGAGCGGGGGGCCTCGAGACGCTGCTCGCCACGAGGGAAGTCGTGGTGTTCTGCGGCTCGGGCGGCGTCGGCAAGACGTCCACCGCGGCCGCCGCCGCGCTCATCGCGGCGGTGCGCCTCGGCGGGAAGGTCCTCGTGCTCACCATCGACCCCGCCCGCCGGCTCGCCGACGCGATGGGGTTGGAGTCGTTCGGGAACGTCGCCCGGAAGGTACCGCTCGACGTGTTCACCGCGGCAGGTATCGAGCCGCGTGGCGAGCTGTGGGCGGCGATGCTCGACACCAAGGCGTCGTGGGACGAGCTGGTGCTGCGCCACGCGCCCGACGAGGCGACGGCCTATCGCATCCTCGACAACCGCATGTACGCGAACGTCACCGGCCGGTTCGTGCAGAGCCACGACTACATCGCCATGGAACGACTGTTCGACGTGCACGCGAGCGGTGAGTACGACCTGATCATCATCGACACGCCGCCGACGCGGAATGCCATCGACTTCCTCGACGCGCCGGCCCGCATGGCCGACTTCTTCGGCGGACGGCTGCTGCGCTGGCTCACCATGCCCTACCGCGCGGGGAACGGTCGGGGCGGGCGCATGATCAACGTTGCGAGCAAGCCCTTCTACCAAATGGCCGATCGCATCCTCGGGAGTCAATTCCTCCAGGACATCTCGGAGTTCTTCCTGAACTTCCAGTCGATGTACGACGGGTTCGTCGAGCGGGCCCGCTCGGTGGAGGCGCTGCTGCACGACCGGCGGACGTCCTTTGCCGTGGTCACCACGTTGGAGGGCGCGCCACTGCGCGAGGCCGAGGCGTTCTGCGAGGAGTTGGTGAAGCGTCACTTCCACCTCGGCGCGCTCGTGCTCAACAAGACCCTGCCCGACTACCTGCTCGAGCCGGCGGCCGAGGCCGCGGCGGCCGCGTTGCAGCGCGATGCCGACGTGCTGGGCGCCGCGCTCGCCGCCGCGGGTGCCGGCACCGGCACGGGCTCCTCCGCGCTCGCCGACGCGTCGGCCGACGCGATCGTGCTGCGCACCGTCGCGGACTCGTTCCGCAACTACGGCGTCGTGGCCCGCCGCGAGGCCGAACTGCGGTCCGAACTGGGCCGGTTGTCGTCGCCCGGCCGAGATGCGGGGCCGGAAGTGGTGGTGCGGGTGCCGAGCCTCGACACCGACATCTCCGATCTCGAAGGCCTGATGCGCATCGGTGAGGTGCTCTTCACCGGTACGATCCGGCCGTGACCACGTTCTTCGAGCAGGCCCGGACGAAGACCGCCCTGTGGGGCGAGCCGCTGCGACACGTCCAGCGCCTCGTCTCCACGTGGCAGATGCTGGCCGACCTGTCGTTCTCCGACCTGCTGTTGCTGGCGCCGGTCGCGGGCGACGACGAGCACCGCAGCGTGGTGCTCGGCCAGGTGCGGCCCACCACGGGCCAGACCGTCTACCCGACCGACCTCGTGGGTACCGTCGTCGACAACCACGCCCGCCCGCTCGTCGCCCGGGCGTTCGCCTCCGGTGCGGTGGTCGAGGAGGACGAAGCGCTCATCGGCACTGGGGAGATCGCGCACGTGCAGTGCATCCCGGTGCGCCATGCCGGCGGGGTCGCCGCAGTGGTCTCGCGCGAGACCGGCATCACCCTCGGGCGTCGGCTCGGCGAGCTCGAGCAGCACTACCTCCAGGCCTTCGACCGCTTCGCCCGGATGATCGCCGAGGGCAGCTTCCCGTTCCGCCACGACGACGAGGACTTCGAGGACGCGCCCCGCGTCGGCGACGGCGTGATCATCCTCGACGCCGACCTCCGGGTGGTGTTCGCGAGCCCCAACACGGTGAGCGCGATGCACCGCTTCGGCATCCACTCCTACACGTCGGGCCTGCGCCTCGCGGAGATGGGCTTCGACCAGGAAGCGGTCGACGTCGCCATCCGCGCCCGGCTGCCGGTCACCGAGGAGCTCGAGCGCGGCGACACCTCGCTGCTCGTGCAGGCCATCCCGCAACTCGAGTCCGACCGCGTCGTGGGCGTGCTGGTGCTCCTGCGCGACGTCACCGACCTCCGCCGCCGCGACCGCCTGCTGCTCTCGAAGGACGCGACGATCCGCGAGATCCACCACCGGGTGAAGAACAACCTCCAGACGATCGCCGCGTTGCTGCGTCTGCAGGGCCGTCGCCTGAAGTCGCCCGAGGCCCAGGAAGCCATCGAGGAGTCGGAGCGGCGTATCCGTTCCATCGCCATCGTGCACGAGACGCTCTCCCGTGAGCCGGGCGACGAAGTGCGCTTCGACGACATCGTGCAGCCACTCGTGCGGGTGGTGGCGGAGACCGTCACCGGTCCCGACCGCGACCTGCGCCTCGCGGTGGAGGGCCACGCGGGCATGCTGCCCGGCGACCTCGCGACCCCGCTCGCGGTGGTGCTCAACGAGCTCATGCAGAACGCGGTCGACCACGCGTTCACTGCGATCGACGGCACCGACATCGAAGGCCGCACCAAGGGCAACATCACGGTGCAGCTCGCCCGCAGCGACTCCACCCTCGTGGTCGACGTCGTCGACGACGGTGTGGGGCTGCCGCCGGGATTCTCGCTCGAACAGTCGGGCGGCCTCGGCCTGTCGATCGTGCACACGCTGGTCACCAGCGAGCTCGGTGGCACGATCGAGCTGCGGTCCGACCGCGGCACGCGGGTGCACCTCACGGTGCCCGTGCGACGACCGGGCGCGACGACCCTCTAGAGCGTGATGCGCTGGCCGGAGAGCCAGCTCTTGCGCAGGCGCCGACGTTCGTCTTCGGTGGTGCCGCCCCAGATGCCGGCTTCCTGGTTGGTCTCGAGTGCGAACTCGATGCACTCGGTACCGACCGGGCAGGCCGCGCAGATGCGGCGGGCAGTCTCGATCTGCTCGACGGCGGGGCCGCTCGAGCCGATCGGGAAGAAGATGTCGGGGTCGGAATCCCGGCATGCGGAGCGTCCGCGCCAGGCGCTGACGTCCCATTCGTGCGTGCGAACCCAGGTGAGTGCCACCGGTCGATCCTTCTTTCTGTTCCCCCCGGATACGCGCACTGAGGGTGGGAGCCTGGGTGCGCGGAGAACGAGACTATGGGTCTCGGGGTGAGGGCGCAAGGGGCTGACCAGGAATTTCTCCGCCACCACCCGGGGGCGGGAACGGCGTAGCATCGACGGGCGTGACGCTCGTTCTCGCCCATCGGGGAAGCCGCCTCCGCGAACCTGAGAACACCGTTTCCGCCTTTGCCCGAGCGATCTCCGAGGGCGCCGACGGGGTGGAGCTCGACGTGCACCGCACCGCCGACGCCGAGCTCGTGGTCTGCCACGACGCCGCCTCCCCGGCCGGAACCGTTTCGGACATGACCCTCGCCGAGGTCCGGCGGGCCTTCCCGCTGGTGCCGACCCTCGCCGAGAGCCTCGACGCCTGCGCGGGTGCGTTCGTCAACATCGAGATCAAGAACCTCCCCGGCGACGCCGACTGGGACCCGTCCGACCGCACCGCCGAACTCGTCGTGGAGTTGTTGGCAGAGCGGTTGGCAGATGGTCAGGCGACCGGCAGGGAGCCCAGAGTGGTGGTCTCGTCGTTCAACCTGGCCACCGTCGACCGGGTGCGCTCCCTCGACGGCAGTCTCGAGACGGCGCTGCTGTCCGACGGGAATTTCGATCCGCTGGAGGCGCTGGTGGTGGCGGAGCAGCACGGCCACGCAGGGTTGCACCCGGTCGTGGCCCGTTTGGAGGGCCGGGTGGCGGGCGCGCTGGCGATGCGGGCCCGCGATCGGGGCGTCGCGCTGCGGCCGTGGACGGTCGACGATCCGGCCGAGATCGCCCGGCTCGGCGCACTGGGTTACGACGCCGTCATCACCGACGACCCCCTCGTCGCCCTCGCCGCGCTCCGGCGCCCCTGATCGCAGGTTGCGTCAGCAGGCCGGCCATGAGGCGGTCTTGGTGACGCAACCTCGTGGCTCAGGGGATGACGAGCGAGAGGCACTCGGGCTCGTGGCGCACGTCGAGGTGCTCCACCTCGCCGAGGTAGTCGCCGTCGACCTGCCAGGGGAAGGGCCGCGCCGCCGAGATCGACACCGCGGTGACATCGCCGAGTTGCGTGACATCGGGTGACGACGCCAGGTAGTGGCCGCTGGCGACGGCCGAGCTGATGGCCCGGCTGACGAGCGGCAGGTGCAGGTTCCGCAGCACGGTCACCGACAGGGCATCGTCGAGCGACGCGTAGGGGGAGATCGTCATGCGGCGGTGGCCCACGTAGGTGTACGGGTCCGCGTTCGAGATCACTGCGTAGGGACCCTCGGCGAGGATCTCCGTCGTGGTTGCCGGATTGGTGGCGCGCACGCGGATCGTGGTGCTGCGGTCGTAGTGGCGCAGCCAGGTCGTGCAGCCGGCGAGCGCGAAGGCCGGGTGCGCGAAGTGGCGCTTGAGGTAGGGGCGCTGCTCCATCTGACGGATCACCGCTGCGTCGAAGCCGACACCGAGGTGGAACACGAAGCGCCGCCATTCGCGACCCGGCGCCCGCGCGGAGCCGAGGCCGACCCGCTGTACCGCGCCGCGCTCGAGCGCCGCGAGGAGCTGCCAACCGGCCTCGACCGGGTCGTACTCCACGCCGATGGCCCGCGCGAACACGTTGGTGGAACCGCCCGGCAGCACCGCGAGCGCGGTCGACGAGCCCGCGAGCCCGTCGGCGGTCTCGTTGAGGGTGCCGTCGCCGCCGAGGACGAACACCACCTCGGCGCCCCCGGCCACGGCCACGCGCGCGAGTTCGGTGGCGTGGTCGCGGCGCATCGTCTCGAGCACCGTGAGTTCGTGGTCGGCGGCGAGCAGGCGCTCGAGCGACACACGCCCACGCGTCGTCACGGACGACGCCGCCGGGTTCACGAGCAGGGCGATGCGCACGGCGCAGGACCCTAGCCCCGGTGAGATCAGGGCGGCCCGTTCCGGCATGTCGCCGTACCATCGCCGCGTGCCCGACTCGCTGCCCGACTCGCTGCCGGACTCACTGGACGCGCTGTGCGCAGACATCGCCGCGTGCCGTGCCTGCCCGCGCCTGGTGGAGTGGCGCGAGCGGGTGGCGATCGAGAAGCGGGCCGCGTTCCGCGACGAGGACTACTGGGGGCGCGGGGTGCCCGGGTTCGGCGACCCGGCCGCCCGCATCCTCGTGGCCGGGCTCGCGCCCGCGGCCCACGGCGCCAACCGCACCGGAAGGGTGTTCACCGGTGACCGGTCCGGCGACTGGCTGTTCGCGGCGATGCACCGCGCCGGCCTGGCCAACCAGCCCACGTCCACCGCGATCGACGACGGTCTGGAGCTCACCGGCGCCTGGGTGGCCGCGGCGGTCCGCTGCGCCCCGCCCGAGAACAAGCCCACCCCCGACGAACGTGATCGCTGCCTGCCCTTCCTGGTGCGCGAACTCGCCCTCCTGACCGAGGTCCGGGTGGTCGTGGTGCTCGGGAACTTCGCCTACGACGCGGTGGGGCGGGTCCTCGCCGCGGCCGGGTCGCCGCTGCCCCGGCCCAAGCCCCGGTTCGGCCACGGCGTGGAGGTGCCCACCGACCGGGTGACGGTGCTCGGGTGCTTCCACCCCAGCCAGCAGAACACGTTCACCGGGCGCCTCACCGAGCCCATGATCGACGACGTTTTTCGACGGGCCCGCGAGTTGGCCGACGAACTACCCTCGGGGCGATGAGCCGCCTGTTGGAGGGTGTCTACGTCGCCCTCGTCACCCCCTTCGCCGCCGACGGCAGCGTCGCCATCGACGCGGTCGAGCGCCTCGCCCACGAGATGTTCGATGCCGGCGTCTCGGGCATCGTCGCCCTCGGCAGCACCGGCGAGGCCGCCGCGCTCGACGCCGACGAACAGCAGGCGGTGATCGACGCCTGCTCGCGCGTGTGCGCCGAGCGCAACGGTCAGTTGATCGTGGGCGCGGGCACCAACAACACTGCGAAGACCATCGCCGCCGCGCAGCGCATCGACGGTGTGCCCGCGATCGCGGCCGCGCTGATCGTGGTGCCCTATTACGTGCGTCCGTCGGAGGCCGGCATCGTGGCCCACTTCCGTGCGGTCGCCGACGCGAGCCCGGTGCCGGTCGTCATCTACAACATCCCCATCCGCGCCGGCCGCAACCTCGGCCCCGCGGGCATGCTCGAGCTCGCGCAGCACCCGAACATCGTCGGCGTGAAGCAGGCCGTCGGTGCGCTCGATGCCGAGACGCTCGAGATCCTGGCCGCCGCGCCCGCCGACTTCTCGGTGCTCGGCGGCGACGACCCGTTCTTCTTCCCCACGGTGCTGATGGGCGGCTCCGGCTGCATCTCGGCGGCGGCGCACCTCTGCACCGAGCGCTTCGTCGCGATGATCGAATGCGGGCTCGCGGGCAAGGTCGAGGATGGCCGCGCCCATGCCGAGGCGCTCCTCGACGTCGCGCAGAAGGGCTTCGCCGAGCCGAACCCGGCCGTGTTCAAGGGTGTGTTGCACGCTCAGGGTCGAATTCCCACGCCCGATGTGCGCCTGCCGCTCGTCAACGCGTCGGAGAACGCGGTGCAGGCCGCGCTCGAAGCCGTGGCTCGCGCGTCCTGAAGTTGCGTCCGCGATGAGCGACTCGCTGACGCAACGCGCCCACGACCGCGCCTTCGAGCGGCGGTGGTTGATCCTCGGGGTTCTCTGCTTCAGCCTGCTCGTGATCGTGCTCGACAACACGATCCTCAATGTCGCGATCCCCACGATCGTCAACGACCTGCACGCGACGAACAGCCAATTGCAGTGGATGGTCGACAGTTACACCCTCGTGTTCGCGGGGTTGCTGCTCACCGCCGGTTCGTTGGGTGACCGCTTCGGCCGCCGTCGCGCCCTGCAACTCGGGCTCCTGCTGTTCGGCCTCGGCTCGCTCGCGTCGGCGTTCGCGAGCAGCGCGGATCAGCTCATCGCCACCCGCGCGTTCATGGGCATCGGCGGCGCGTTCATCATGCCGGCGACCCTGTCGATCATCACCAACGTGTTCCCGGTGCAGGAGCGCGGCAAGGCCATCGGCGTGTGGGCCGGGACCGCGGGCCTCGCGGGCGTGCTCGGTCCGCTCACGGGCGGGTTCCTCGTCGAGCACTTCTACTGGGGCTCGATCTTCCTCGTGAACATCCCGATCGTGGTGGTCGGTCTGTTCGCGGGCGCCTTCCTGATTCCCGACTCGAAGGATCCCTCGGCGCCGAGGCTCGATCCGTTCGGTGCGGTGCTCTCGATCGTCGGGCTCTCGCTGCTCCTCTACGGGATCATCGAGGCGCCGAAGGAAGGCTGGGGCAGCGCGACCACGATCGGCACCGTCGGGCTCGGGATCGGCGTGCTCCTCGGCTTCCTCGCCTGGGAGTCCCACACCGACCATCCGATGCTCGACGTGAAGTTCTTCAAGAACCCCCGGTTCACGGCCGCGAGTTCCGGGATCATGATGGTGTTCTTCGCGATGTTCGGGTCGACGTTCCTGATCACGCAGTACTTCCAGTTCGTGCTCGGTTACTCGCCGCTGGAGACGGGGATCCGCTTCCTGCCGACCGCGGCCTGCATGATGATCCTCGCTCCGATGAGCGCGCGCTTCGTGTCGAGGTTCGGGACGAAGCTGGTGGTCACGACGGGCCTGTTGGGCGTCACCGTGGGCCTCGCGTCGATGGCCACGCTGAGCGTGCACTCGCCCTACTGGCCCGACATCGTGTGGCGCATGGCGCTGTTCGCGAGCGGCATGGCGCTCACGATGGCGCCGGCGACCACGTCGATCATGAGCTCCCTGCCGCTCGAGAAGGCCGGGGTGGGCTCGGCGGTGAACGACACCACGCGTCAGGTGGGCGGCGCGCTCGGCGTCGCGGTGATCGGCAGCGTGCTGTCGTCGGTGTACGCCACGAAGATCGCCGACTTCCTCCTGGGCAAGCCGGTGCCGCCCACGGTGAAGTCACAGATGGAAGACTCGTTGGGGTTCGCGCTCGCCGCCGGCAGGGGCATCAGCGGACTCGCCGACACCGCGAAGCAGGCGTTCGTCGAGGGAATGCACGCGGGAGTCCTGGTGGCCGCGGGTGTCGCGCTGCTCGGCGCGATCGTGGCGCTGGTGTGGCTCCCGGCGCGAGCGAGTTATGAGCTCGACCCGCAGATTCCCGTCGAGGACGACCCGACCGAGGCCGCGATGCCGGTCAACGAGCCGGTCAACGAGAGCGCAGCAGCTCCGCCACCTGGAACGCCAGATCCAGCGACTGCCGAGCGTTGAGGCGCGGGTCGCAACTCGTCTCGTATCGCTGTTCGAGGTCGTCGCCGAGCACGGCGACGCTGCCGCCGAGGCACTCGGTGACGTTCTCGCCGGTGAGCTCCACGTGGACGCCGCCGGGCCACACCTCGGCGAGGTCGCAGGCCGCGAAGAAGCCGTGGATCTCCCGCATGACCTCGTCGAAGTCGCGGGTCTTGTAGCCGCTGGCGTGCTGGTAGGTGTTGCCGTGCATCGGGTCGCACATCCAGATCACCGGGTGGCCCGACTGCTGCACCGCGCGCAGCAGCGGCGACAGCGCATCGCCGATCTTGCCCGCGCCCATGCGGCTCACGAGGGTGAGCCGACCCGGCCGGCGTGACGGGTCGAGCGTGTCGCAGAGCGCCACGACCTCCTCGGGGGACGCGGTCGGGCCGATCTTCACGCCGATCGGGTTCTGCACGCCGGCGAGGAACTCGACGTGCGCGCCGTCGAGTTGCCGGGTGCGCTCACCGATCCACAGCAGGTGGGCCGAGCAGTCGTACCACTCGTCGGTGAGACTGTCGAGGCGGGTGAGCGCCTCCTCGTACCCGAGGATGAGCGCCTCGTGCGACGTGTAGAAGTCGACCTCGTGGAGCTTGTGCTCCGCCTTCAGGTCGATGCCGCACGCGGCCATGAACCGCAGGGCGCGGTCGATCTCGGCGGCGATGCGGTCGTAGGCCATGCCCTCGGGGCTGGCATCGACGTACTCGAGGTTCCACGCGTGCACGCGCGAAAGGTCGGCGAAGCCGCCCTTGGCGAAGGCGCGCACGAGGTTCAGGGTGGACGCGGCCTGGTGGTAGGCGCGCATCAGGCGCTGCGGGTCGGGACGGCGGGCCGCCGCCTCGAACGCGAAGTCGTTCACCATGTCGCCGCGGTACGAGGGGAGCTCGAGGTCGTCGCGCGTCTCGGTGTTCGCCGAGCGCGGCTTGGCGAACTGGCCGGCGATGCGGCCGATCTTCACCGTGGGGACGCCGCTGCCGTAGGTGAGCACCACGGCCATCTGCAGGATGACCTTCAGCTTGTCGCGGATCGCGTTCGCCGAGAACGCGTCGAACGACTCGGCGCAGTCGCCGGCCTGCAGAATGAAGCCCTTGCGCTCGTGCACGAGCGCGAGCGCGTCGGTGAGGTTGCGGGCCTCGCCCGCGAACACGAGCGGCGGGACCGCGCGCAGCTCGTCGAGGACGGTGTCGAGCTCCTTTTCGTCCTCCCACTCGGGCTGCTGCGCCGCGTCGTGGTCGCGCCAGGAGTCGGGCGCCCAGCCGGTGTCAGGTGTCTCGCTCACAGGTACCCGCTCGGTCCGGTGGGCGGCTGGCCCATCATGCCGGGGTCGAGGGCGCGCTGGCGGCGCAGGTCCTCCATCTGACCCTGGGCCATCGCCTGTTGGGTGAACAAGGTCGCCTGGATGCCGTGGAAGAGACCCTCGAGCCAACCCACGAGCTGTGCCTGCGCGAGCCGCAGCTCCGATTCCGACGGCGCGTCGTCGGTGAAGGGCAGCACGACCTCGCTCAGTTCCTGGCAGAGGTCGGGGGAGAGCACGCCCTCGAGCTCCTGGAGCGACTTCTCGTGGATCTCGCGGAGGCGCCGACGACCGGCGTCGTCGAGCGGCGCGCGGCGCACCTCGTCGAGCATGCCGCGCACCATCGACGCGATGCGGATGAGCTTCGTGGGGCTGGTGATCTGCTCGTGCGGCTCGTCGCCGTCGTTCGCGCCATCGGGAGCACCGGCCGGTGGGCCCGACGCCGCGACCGCGTGCACCAGCTCCGCCTGGACGCGCTCGCGCTCCGCCGACGGGGAACTTTCGTCCTGCATGCCGTCGAGGATAGGGGCTCCGGCGAGGCCCCTGCCCACCGGATACCGGCTCGATTCCCCGGGTGCGAGGTGGGACAAGGTGCTCCCCGGCGTGCAAGGATCGGCCCTCCCGACCTGGCGACGACGACGGAGGAGTGCGGAGCACCCGATGACCGACCTGCCGGCCGGAACCGTCACGTTCCTCTTCACCGATCTCGAGGGGTCCACCCGCCTCTGGGAGCAGCATCCCGAGGCGATGCGCCCCGCGCTCGAGCGCCACGACGACATCCTGCGCGACGCCGTCGAGTTCCAGGGCGGCGTGATCGTCAAGACCACCGGTGACGGCCTCCACGCGGTGTTCACCACCGTGCTGGCCGCGGTGGAGGCCGCCTTCCACGCGCAACGGATGCTCGAGGCCGAGCGGTGGCCCGACGAGCCGGGCCCGCTGCGTGTGCGGATGGGCATCCACTCGGGTGACGCCATCGCCCGCGACGGCGACTACTACGGCCCGGCCGTCAACCGTGCGGCCCGGGTGATGTCGGCCGGCCACGGCGGCCAGGTCGTGCTCTCACTCGCCAGTGCGGAATTGGTGCGTGACTTCCTGCCCGACGGCGTGAGCCTGATCGACCTCGGCGAGCACCGTCTGCCCGACATCGCTCGGCCCGAGCGCATGTTCCAGCTCGCGGCCTCCGACCTGCGCGCCGAGTTCCCGCCGCTGCGCACCATGGACGCGATGCCCGGCAACCTGCCCCGTCAGCTCGCGTCGTTCGTGGGCCGTGAGCGCGAGCGGGAAGTGATCTCGGCAGCTGTGGCCGAGGCGCGGCTGGTCACCCTCACCGGCGTGGCCGGCGTGGGCAAGAGCCGCCTGGCCCTCCAGGTCGCGGCCGACCGCGCGAGCCGCTACCCCGACGGCGCGTGGCTGTGCGACCTGAGCACCGTCGACAACTCCGACGCGCTGGCCGAGCTCGTGGCCGACACCCTCGACGTGCCGCCGCGGCCGGGCATGGGCGTCGCCGCCGGCGTGTACGAAACGCTGCGCACCAAGCAGCTCCTGCTCCTGCTCGACAACTGCGACCACATCCTCGACGCGGTGCGCGATCTCGTCGACGACCTGTTGCGCGACTGCCCGCACGTGCACGTGTTGGCCACGAGCCGTGAGGCGTTCGGGCTCCCCGGCGAGCAGGTGTGGCCGTTGCACGCTCTCGACGTACCGGTCACGCAGGGCACGCCCACCGTCGACGACGTGCGCGACAGCTCGGCGGCCCGGCTGTTCGAGGAGCGCGCTCGCGCGGTCCAACCCGGCTTCGCCATCGACGCCGGCAACGCGGCCGCAGTGGCGGAGATCTGCCGCCGCCTCGACGGCATTCCCCTCGCGCTCGAGCTCGCCGCCGCGCGTGTGACGATCATGACGCCGGCCGACATCGCGTCGCGGCTCGACCAGCGTTTCAACCTGCTCACTGCGGGTCGTCGCAGCGGCGCGACCGAACGGCACCAGACGCTGCGCGGTGCGATCGAGTGGTCCTACGAGATGCTCGACCCGGTGGAGCGCAAGCTGTTCGAACGGTTCGGAGTGTTCCCCGGTTCGTTCGACGCCGATGCCGCGGCAGTGGTCGGCGCGAGCCGTGACCTCGAGCCCTGGGACGTGCTCGATGCCGGTGCCGCACTCGTGGCCAAGTCGTTGGTCCTCGCCGACGACTCGAGTGGTTCGATCCGGTACCACATGCTGGAGACGATCCGCACGTACGCGCGCGAGCAGCTCGAGGAAGCGGGGGAGCTCGAGCCGATGATGCTCCGCCACGCGGAGCACTACACGTACTTCGCCGAGGAAGCCGGGCTCGCGCTGCTCGGCGCCGACGAGGTCGCGTGGCGTCGACGCGTGCGCCTCGAGTACGACAACCTCCGCGCCGCGTACGCGCGTTGCATGATCCTCGGTCTGCCCGAGACCATTTCCTTCGCCATCCGCATCGTCGCCGCCCTCGCGTTCGAGGCGGTGAACGATCCGAGCCTCCGCATCGGTGTCTGGGCGACGCACCTGGTCGAGCGGCTGGACGACGCCACGCCGTCGCAGCGGACCGCGGTGCTCTCCGCGGCTGCGTTCCACGCGCAGGAGGAGGGCATCGATGCGCGCACCGCCCTGGCTGCGCAGGCGCTGGAGCACGGCGTTCCCGATGGATGTGCGGCGGCGCTCTGGGCGTTCATCACGCTGGCCACCGGCAAGTTGATGACCGGTGACGTCGAGGGTGCGACTGCGGTGATCGCCGATGCCGACGTTGCTCTCCGTGCCGCGGGGAACGAACCCACGAGTCTCTCGATGCTGCACTCGGCCGCCGCCAACTTCCACAACATGGCGGGCGATTCGGCCGCGGCCCGCATCGAAGCGGATCTCTCACTCGAGTCGGCGAAGCGTTCCCGGAACCCGTCCGCGCTCGCCAGCGCGCAGTTTGCGGTAGCCGTCGCGACGTGGAGTGACGACCGGGCGGCATCGGGGCGCGCGCTCGACGAAGCGATTCGCATGGGGCAGACCGGCATCGGTGGTGGTGGGCTGGGGTACGCGCTCGCCCGACGCGCCGTGCTGCGCGCCGACCGCAACGACTTCGCCGGCTCCGTGCGCGACATCACCGACGCGCTCCGCCGTGCGACGGATCGCGGCGATCGCCCGATGCTCACGATCGCGCTGGAGTGCGCCATGGCCGTGCTCGCGGGCGCCGGTCATCACGAGGCCACGCTGGTGCTCGCGGGCTCGCTCGAGAACGAACGCAACCAGTGGGCCGGGCGTTCGCTCGACTTCGGGATGGCGAGCGATCTCGAGTTGGTCGAGCGCGTCCGTCGCGCCATCGACGCGACCGGCGAGGGCGCGCAGCCGGCGCGTGCGCGCGGCCGGACCCTCGACGTCGACGACGCCGTGGCCTACGCGCTCATCGAGCTCGCCGGCGCGGCCGAGTCCGCGGCTGCGTCCGCCTGAGGCGCCGTCGCCGTCGGTAGGTGGTGTCGGCGGGTGGAGGCAGTCGCGAACGCGAGCGGCGCCAGGCTGAGCAGCGCCACAATCTCGGCCGCGGCGCCGATGACGGCCTTCGTCGTGGTCGCGGTCTCCTCGAAGCCGAGCAGCCCACTCGTTCGGGACAGGCCGTACGCGACCAGCGTGGACACTGCGAACGCGCTCCCCGCCAGGCTCGCGGCCAGGAGCAACCGCGGGAACCGGATGCTCAGGACGAGCGCCTCGGCGATCGCGACCGCCGCGAGCGCGTTGAGGGCGAACGCACGGCTGATGGTGAGTCCCGCGAACGTCTCGGGCGCGATGCCGCGATAGCCGCCGCGGAAGTAGAGCGCGAAGTGCACCCAACCGCTGACCAATACCGCGACAGCGCCGATCACCGTCAGGACGCGGGTCGTGCGGGCACTCATGGTCACGGCTGCACCTCGATCGTTCCGGTCATGTAGTTGTGGATCGCGCAGTGGTAGGCGTATCGCCCGGGCGCGGCGATCGTCACGGAGCCGTGCCCGCCGCCGGCCAGGTCGCCGGTGTCGAACGACCCGTTGTCGGCAGTCAGCGTGTGCACGGTGCCATCGGCGTTGCTGACCATGATCGGCGTGCCGGCGGTCACGACGACGCGACCCGGGGTGTACTGGAAGTTCTGGATCACGACGGTGTGACCACCGGCCGATGCCGTGGCCGACCCACCCGGCCCACCCGGCGCGTCCGAAGCTGCCAGGGTCACCCACGCCACGGCGACCGCGGCAATCGGAACGAGCAGTGCGAGCACCGCGGTCGGCATGCGGCCCTGCACCGACCGCATCACCTGGCGTCCTCGGACATCGCGTCCTCGGACATCGCGTCCTCCGGCATCGCGCTTTCGGTCGTCCGCTCGTCGGGACGGGCATCGTCCCGTACGCTGGACCCGCCGCTCGGTTCCCGCACTCCTCGTTCGAACTCGCCG
>Ga0302322_100001973_pt1 | contig 17165 bp, 21 predicted proteins | sample Fen_T0_2_FD_203757 | JGI IMG/M metagenome (GOLD analysis project Ga0302322, IMG submission 203757) | Peat permafrost microbial communities from Stordalen Mire near Abisko, Sweden - Fen_T0_2 | ecosystem: Environmental > Terrestrial > Soil > Wetlands > Permafrost | place: Sweden: Abisko... | reverse complement strand
CCTCGGCGTTCAACGAGCCTCCTGGGTTGATTGCACAGGCGAACAACACCACCGGCACCAGCCTCGGCATCGACGCGAGTATCTACAACAACTGGAAGGGCAACCCCATCACCGTGTCGGGCGAGTTCTCGCTCGGCGTCCTCGAAGATGCGTTCGCCTTCCTGCGTGACCGCGGCGCAACTGGCAAGTTGACTGCGTACGTGTCGAACCGCGCGTACTCGCGGCTCGCCGTCGACATCATGGCTACCCGAGTCATTGACCAGTCCTACAGCACCTCGAAGCAGACCATCGGCACCAAGGCGCTCGCCTACGAGTCGGCCGACATCGACGAGGTCGAAATCGTTCGCCACCCGTTCCTTGCCTGGGGCGAGGCGATGATTCTGCCTGAGAGCGACATCAGCCGCATTGGCACCAGCGACGTGACGTTCGGCATCCCCGGCATGAAAGACGACTTGTTCGTCCTCGTTCCCGGCACCAACACCGTCGAGTTCCAGGTGTTCAGCGACCAGGCGCCCGTCATCAAGAAGCCCAACTTCTCGGCGTACATCACCGGCATCACCTACTGATTCACCCTCAACCTCTGCCGGGCATGCCTGCGCGGGTGCCCGGCTCGCTTCCCAGGAGAAAACACCATGCCTCTCTCAACCCTTAGTGTCGAATCTCCTGGCGGGCAGTCGCCGCTCAGCGAAAAGACTCTCGCCGGCTCGGCCCTCAACTTTTCGACTCGGCGCAAGCTGCGCGACCTCGGTGCGTACCTGTACGCCCTCATCGGCGGCGTGGCCAAGCGCACCACGAAGATTCGCTACGGCGAGACCTTCGCGTTCGGCACCGCGACGTTCAGTGGCGCGTCGGGCACCGTCGGCGTCTTGCTCGGCGGCAACGCCATAACCTTTGCGCACGGCGCGAGCGACCAGGCCGACTCGAACACGCTCGTCACCACCATCAACGCCAGCGCCAACGCACTCGTGCAAGACCTCATCAAGGCCTCGAACCTCAAGGCGACCATCACCATCTCGACCGGCGTCGCTGGCGCGGTGCTGACCATCATGGACGTCGTGCTGCGTGCGGTGAAGACCGGCGTGAGCTCGCCCGAAGCCGGCGAATTCGCCATCGGCGCGAGCGACACGCTCACCGCCGTCAACCTGGTGGCCGCCATCAACAACCACCCGGTGCTGCGTGAGTCGTGCGTCGCGACGAGCTCGCTCGGCGTGGTCACGGTCTACTCGGTGTTTGCGGTTCCCGACTACACGTCGCTGACTTCAAGCGGCTCGGGCTTCACGGCCTCGGGCGCTTTCGCTGCTGGCACCACCGTCATGTTGACGAGCCTCTGGAAGGGCACGCTCGGCAACCACATCACGCTCGCCCTCTCAGGCACCGGCGTCACTGTCTCGGGCGCGCGCTTCACGGGCGGCACCAACGGCACCACCAGCATCATCTGAGGCCACCATGAGCGCACGCAGAGGCACAATTCGAGAGGTGACGCTGGGGCTCAACGGCTTCCCGCAATACCTCGGCACCATCGCCGCCACCACAACGGGCGTCGACAACGGCAATACGGGCGTGACGTTCACCATTCCCCAGGGCACCGGCGTCTACATCGAGACTGACGCGGCGGTATACCTGTCGCCGCAAGTCAAGACGGCCGCAACGCCTCCGGCCACAACGGCGTCAATGGCACTCGCAGCGGGCGCGACGCTCTGGCTCGTCATGCCTGAGGAGCTGCAGTTCATCTGCGCTCGCACGGCCGCTGGCACCGCGAACGTGAAGGTCTTCAAGGTCTCATGAGCACTACGCAAATCGTCAACAACACGACGTTCAGCGTCCCGGCTCGCGGCGACGTCGACTGGGACGCCAACCTGCGCACGTACCTGGCGGGCTTGGCGTCGCTCGTCGCGGGCGTGTTGCAATGGGCCGTCACGACGTTCCCGTCTGCCGGCAGTTTCTTCGCCATGCCGGGCCTGGCGGGTGCGAGCGGCACCGAAGTGTTTCTTCGCGCGCCTCGAGCCGGCGTGTTGCGCAACCTGTATGCCTACTGCACCACCGCGCCGACGGTGGCGGGCTGCGTCGTCACTGTGCGCGTCAACGGCGTTTCCACGACGCTGACCTGCACCGTCGCCGCCTCTGGTCAGTCGGCCAATGACTCGACTCATTCCGTGGCGGTGGCGGCTGGCGACCGCCTCAGCGTGTCGGTCAACTGCACCGGGGCAACCGTCACTCCCGTCAACCTGGGCATCACCTTTTCGCTGTCCGCAATCTGAGGTCGACCATGTCACTCGCGCTCAAACGAAAGCTGTACCAGCAGATGGCTCAAGCGGCCGACCGCATGGGCACCAACTCGCTCAAGAAGCGCTACGGCCCATCGCCTGTCGATTCGATGCCGATGGAGCCCGACGGCGACCAGATGGGCGGCCCGTCCGATGGCGACGAAGACAACACGGGCGGCATGTCGATGATTCTGGAGCCGACCGACGACGACTCAACCAATGAAGTGGTCGACGGTACCGACGACGGCATCGACACGCAGTTGATGAAACGCAACAGGCGCTGAGGTGATGCATGTCGCTCGACGTCACGGAATGGCTTGCAGAGTCGCTCATCAAGTCAGTGCGACGTCGGGCGTATATGCCCGCGAACGACGCCTCGTATTCTGACGACGTCATCCTCGACATCATCAACGAAGAACTGCGCGACTACGTCGTGCCGGTCATTCGGCGCGTCAACGAAGAGCACCTCATCGCGCGGTACACCTTCGCCAGCGTCAGCGGACAAGACTGGTACAAGCTGCCGCCGCGGTGCAGCGGTGAGGCCGTCAAGTTCGTCGAAGTCCAGCAGACGGCCGACGGCGACTACATTCCGCTGCCGCGCTTGGAGCCTGAGAAGGCCCTGCGCATCGGCTGGGGGTATTGGCTCGAAGACGACCGGCTGTACATTCAGCCGACGCCACAGAGCGCACTCAACTACCGGTTGCGGTATTTCTACCGCCCTGGCCGCGTGGTGTTGTCGACTCGGTACGCGACTGTGCTCTCAGTCCACACCGTCACCAATCGCATAACAGTCACCGGCGCGAGCGCATTCGTTAATGACTCTGGCGGTAGTACGCCGCTTGACTGGGTGTCAGGTCAGCCCGGCTTCAGGCTTATTTCTGGCGACATCGCTACTCAGATTGAAGTCTCTGGCGCCGGAATCTTCGACGGCATCGACAGCACACTCCCACTTCTTGCGTATGGCGATTTCGCGTGCTTCGCCGGCGAGTCGCCCACGCCGCAGGTGCCCGTCGAGTGCTGGCCGCTGCTCGCGCAACAGGTCGCCGTGAAGATGCTCGAGGGGCGCGGCGGCTCAAACTACCAGATGGCCCTCGACGCCCTGGATAAACAGGAAGGTCGCACCATCGACCTGCTCAAGCCGCGCACGCAGGCAGGCTCGCGGTACGTGCACAACTTCAACTCGCCCGGCTGGAGGTTCCGTGGCCGCCCGAGGACCTACCGGTGAGCAACGCGACGACGCTGCAGTCGCCGGGTCTCTGGATTTCCCCCAGCGGCCTCAGTGCGCCCGAGGGTGCGCTGACGGTCGCAGACAACTGCGTCATTCGCTCGAAAGACGTCATTGAGCCACGTCGTGGGCATGCGGTGCTCAACAGTGGCGTGACGTTCGACACGTACGCCATGGCTGGCATACCGACGCCGTCGCCGACCGCTGGCGGCATGTTGGTCAACTGGACGTCTGGCGAGTTTCCGACGCCGACGACGTCGCGCATTCGCGGCGTCTTCACGGCTTCACCATTCACGACGTACGACCTCGGCTCGTTTTTTTCGCCTTGGACGCGCGGCCGTATCCAGTTCGCGAACATGCTGGGGCGTACGTACTTCACCAGCTCTGCGGGCCCACAGCGGGTGCTCAAGAATGACGGCACGCTGCCGCAAATCGCCGGGTTGAACTATCCCTACGTCTCATGGATTTACACGCACGCCGTCACCAACACAGGCGGTTTCCTGCCGACCAACAACGCCTGCGCGTACCGGGCGACGCTCGTGAAGAAAGACAGCAGCGGCCGCGAGATTCAACGCCGCTACCATCGCCATCGGCGCAATGAGTCGCTCGGCGGGGACCACCGTCACCGTCACGACCTCGGCGCCACACGGCTTCAAGAGCGGCGACATCATCACGCTCTCGCCCGGTGAGGCCAACTTCATTGCAGGCGCGAAGACGGTGCAACAGGTGAGTTCGACGCAGTTTGTCTACACCGAGGCCGGCGCGAACGTCGCCAGCACCGTTGGCCAGTCGGCCACCATCGGCCTGGCGTCGACCTCCGGGCGCGTCATCTGGCCCGACGTGCTCGACACCAGCACGCTGGTGCGCGTCTGGCGTACGGAGTTGAGCGGCTCAATCTCGACAGCTCCGGGTGAGGATTACTACCTGGTGCTCGAGCGGCCCTTGACGGGTGGCGAGGTGGCGGCGAAGCAACTGACGTTCACCGACAACACGCCCGACGCGCTGCTGGCGACGCTGGCCTACTTCTCGGCCTCGAGCGACACAGTGCTGGCGTCGAAAGACGTGCCGCTGGTCTCCAATTGCATGGCCGTCGTCGGCGAACAGGGCGACCGTATGGCGTACGCCAACACGCTGTCGCGCCACTCGGCAGACATTCAGCTGCTCGCCATCGGTGGCGCGTCTGGCGTCGGCCTTGGCACCACGCTCACCATCACCCGCGGCGCGCCGACCATCACTGTCACGCTGTCGTCGAACATTTCCGGCTACCTGCAGGCCGTGCTGTTCTCGAGCGGAAGCATCAGCTCCGACATCGAGCGCACGTGTCTGGGTATCGTCGACTGCATCAACGGCCAGGGTGCAACCGTGGGCGTGCGCGCCGTCTATGCCTCGAGCGCCGACGACTCGCCCGGCCTGATTCACCTTGAGTCGCTGCCGGGCTACTCCGACCCGAATACGGCCTTTGTTGTCTCGAGTTCGACGCCGACGCCGTGGAATCCGCAACTCTCGGTGACGTCGGCGCAGGTGGCAAACGTCAATCGCCTCTACCTGAGCCAACAGAATGAGCCCGACGCCGTGCCCGCGCTGCAGTACGTCGACGTGGGCGACCCCGGCGAGGCGATTCTGGGTGTGCGCGCGATGCGTGACGCCACCGTCGTCGTCAAAGAGCACTCGGTGTGGTTGCTGTCTGGCGCCTACCCAAACACTCGCCAGGTGCGCCTTGACGCGACGTTGGCCACCATCGCCCCCGACACGCTCGCGGTGGTGGGGAACCAAGCGTACGTGCTCACCACGCAGGGCGTCGTCGCCATCTCGACCGGCGGCGTGTCACTGGTGTCGAGCCCCGTCGAACAGGCGCTCTGGCCCACCATGGCGAGCCTCGCCGACACCTTCGACGGGACAAATGCTTACTCGCGCATGTCGGTGCTGGCCTGGGCGACGACGTACGAGTCAGAACACAGCTACCTGCTTGCGGTGTGTGAGTCGTCGACCGACGTCACACCTCAGGGACTCTACGCTTACAACACGCAGACGCGCACCTGGACGCGATGGCCGGTCGTGCGCACGTTCGGCGTCGTCGACCCACTGTTCAATTCGCTTGTCATGGGCGACGAGCAGGGGCGGTTGCGGCGCGAGCGAAAGAACTACGACCGCACCGACTTCTGTGACGAGGTCTACACGCCGACGGCGACGGCCGTACTGGCCAACACGCTCACCTTCTCGCGAACCGAGGCGGCATTGATGTCGGTGGGTGACTGCCTCTCGCAGAGCGGCACTGTATTCTGGGTCACCGCGGTCGACTACGGCACGGGCGTCGTGACCGTCGACTCTGTGCCCTCGAGCGGCGGCAGCATGGTGCATTCAAAGGCCTTCGAGTCGGTCGTTGAGTGGGTGCCCGAGTGGGCGGGCGACGTGCACCACGCCAAACAGGCGCAAGAGCTCGGCCTTCATTTCGGCACCTTCGCGGGCACCGGCGAGGTCTACAGCGCCAGCGAGCTCGCTCCGTCGCTCAACCTCACACACTCGTTTTCGCTGCTCGGCTTCGGCGCGGGCAAGTTCGGCCAGACGCCCTTCGGTGAGCCCAGCGGCCCACGCAACGAGCGCGCACTCACCGGCCCCGCTGGCGCTCGCGGCTCGTACCTCACGCTGCGGTTCCGCTCGGCGCGGGCGTTCAATTCGTGGCGGCTGCAGGGGCGCACCATCGAACTTCAGGTCAGCGGCGAGAAGGGGCGGCGCTGATGGCCAAGCTTCCAGGAAACAGTCGTTTCGACGCGGGCGATTACCCCGACGCGCCCGAATTCCTCGGGCAGTTCTTCGACGAACTCAACCCGAGCTACAGCCAACTCGTCGGCGCGCTCGACGGGCAACTCACGCGCGGCGACAACCTGCAGGGCTACACGTACACCGGCAAGGAGCGGTTCCGCGTCGCCACCGGTGCGTCGTTGGCGCTCGATGCGGCGCCGTTCCCACTCTACGTGCCGATTCGCCAGAACACGCTCCCGAAGATTCTTGCCGTCGGGAAGGTCGACACCCAAGGCGCAACGACGCTACCGACGTCGGCCGTGCAGTGCATGTGGGAGGTCGCGTCAGACGGCAAGCGGCTCAAGGTCCGCTACGTGACGGGCCTCGCCATCAACTCAACCTACCTGCTCACGCTCTGGACGGAGTGACGCCATGCCTTACGACACCTCAAACTACTGGACCGGCCAAGGCGGCGCGAAGAAGAAGGAAACGCAGCAGGGCGGCGACATCCTCACCGGCACCGTCGGCCCAGACACCACTCAAGGCGCGGGCGGCAACGGCACCGTGCTTAACGGCTCGACCGTCGCGCCTCCGGCCTTCACGGCGGGCCAAGGCGGCGACGCTGGGCGCTCGGGCGGGCGCTTTGTCAACTTCGGCACGTGGTTCGACTTGAACAAGGACGCCGCCACGCGCCAAGCCAACCAACTTGGCGACGTCGCAGAGGCCGCGGGCAACAAGTCGGCCTCGGCGCTCAAGTCGACGCAAGACAAGTTTGGCGCGGGCCTGCAGGGCGGGCAGACGTACGGCGGCGAAACCATCAACAATACCGGCTTCACCACTGGCCCCAATGGCTGGGGCGTGGCGACTGGCTCGCGTGGCGGCATCGGAATGGCTGGCGGCACCCCGAGCGCTCCGGGCGGGCAACTGGTCTCGACCCCGGGTGAAATGACGCGCGACCAGGCGGCGGCCAAGGCGGCGACTCCCTACGGTGGTAAGATGTCGCTTGAAGACCAGGCCGGGCCGACGTCGTGGGCCGACATGCTCTCGGGCGCGCGGTCGGCGGCGCAAGGCGCGAAGCAGCTCGGCACCGACACCGGCCGTCAGGCGGCAATCGACAAGTACTACGCCAACACCGGCAGCTTCACCGGCTCGGGCGGCGGCACGTCAGGTAACTCACGGCTTGACGCGGCGCTGACGGGCGTGGCCGGGCAAGACCGATTCAACTCGCTCGGCCAGAAGTTCGGCGGGCTCGAGAACAGTTTCACCGCGGCGAACGACGCCTCGAAGCCGCTGGGGCAGGCCGCGAAGGATTCGAGCGACTTCGCGCAGCAGCAGTACCAGGGCGCGGTCGACGCGTACGACAAGAGCCAGGGCGGGGCGAACGACCCGTCGGTGCAGGCGGCGAAGAACAAGCCGCAGCCCGGGCAGGCATCACCACAGGTGGGTGTCGACAACATGGGCTTGAAGACCATCGACACCCAGGCGCCGTGGGAGTCGATTGGCGTCTCGAAGGACGACTACAACAAATTCATCGCCGCAGGCGGGGTACCGGGTCAGAACCGCGACATCGGAACCAACCCCGAGCAGTGGGCAAAAGACACGACAGCCGCGTACAATGCGTGGCTGGCGAAGCAGCCTGGCGCTCAAACGAGCGGCGGCCTCACTTCCACCTCCACCCGCAATCCCTGAGGCCTCGCCATGGACTACTCGGCAATCATTCAGATGGTCATGGCCCTCGCCGGCGAACTCAACGCCCAGGGTCAAAAAGACAAGGCACAGAAGCTCCTGCAGGGCTCGCTCGACGAGTTCGGCAACCTGTCGCTGCCGAAGTTTCAGCAGGTCGTCGCTGAACAGCTCGGCCCGTCCGCGCTCCAGGCGATTCAGACCGACCCGCGCCTGAAGCAGGCGCAGCAAGACACGCTGTCGAGCTACGACGACATAATCTCGGGCGACGGCTACAGCGCCGCCGACAAGGCGGGCATCAACAGCGTTGGCAATCAGATTGCGCGGCGCATGGCGGGCGCGAATTCGGCCGTCCGTCAGCAGATGGAAGCGAGCGGCCAGGGGCAAGGCGGCGCGGCCATCGCGGCGCAGCTCGAGAACCAACAGCAAGCGAATCAGCGCTTCTCTGAGGCGGGCCAAAACCAGGCCGCCCAGGGCGTGCAGCGTCGCTTCCAGGCCATCGCCGCGAAGGGCAACCAGGCGGGCGACATGCGCACGCAGGACTGGAACGAGCAGGCCTCGAAGGCGCAGGCGGCGGACTCGATTGCACGCTTCAACGCGGCCGCGCGCACGTCGGCGGCCAACCAGAACAACAGCAACCTGCAGACCGACTACGCCAACCGGTACGGGCAACTCCAGGGCAAGGCGGGCATGACCGGCACCGTCGCCAACGGCCTCGTGGCGAACGCCAACGACACCACGAAGGCGCTCGCGGGCATGGGCGCCATCGGCTCGGAACTCATGCGCAGCGGCTCGAAGGGCACGCAGGACGGCACGGGCACGGGCGGCTACCTGCCGGTCCCGACGTACGACACCGCGGGCGACCCGAATGAATGGGAGAACCCCTACAACTCGTCGGTGCGCTCGAAGTCGATTTGGGAAGGGTGGTGACTTGTGGGCATGACTCCTGAAGAGATTCGAGACCTCGCCAAGAAGCTCGTCGGCAACACCGCAGGCCTCACCCAGGGCAATGCTGGCGCGCAACTCGCGCAGGCCGTCGCACCCCCGCCCGTCGAACAGGCGACGCTGCGCGACCAGACGAGCGGCGGCATGGCCCCGGGCTACGACGCGGTCGACCTCGAAGACAGCAGCACGGCCGTGCGTCCGCCGATGTCACCGACGGCGCAGGCGGCTTTGCGCGTGGGCATCGTACCAAAAGACGACGCGCCCCCGGTCGGTCCCCGGTCGGTCCCCGGTCGGTCCCCGAACGGGCCCATGTCGGGAGGGGACGATATGTCGCTGAATTCACAGGCGAATTCGCGCCCGTCGTTTGCCGCGTTGCTCGACCGGCCCGCGACGCCCCGGGCGCAACAGGACAGCACCGGCGAGCTTCAGGCGGCCTTCGAGGCGGACGACGACGCACGCAAGCGCGCGAACGTGTCGAATGCATTCATGGACCTCGCGTACCGACGGCCGCACCAGTCGTTGCCCGAAGCAAGTCAGGTGCAGCGCATGGGGCAGATGTCGGCCGTTCGCGCTGGTGACGCGAAGATGAATCAGTCGGCGGCCATGTCGGACCCGAACAGCACCGAGTCGCAGCAGGCGCGCGAAATCTTCGGCTCGACGCCGACGGGCCAGGCGATGAAGAAGCAACTCGGCCCGCTGTGGGACAAGATGCCAGCGCGGTTGATTCCCGGCGTCGACGACGTGCTGAAGTACGCGAATAAGTCGAACGACCCGACGCTCGGCATTTTGCATGAGGCCGAGGCGAACAACCTCCTTGCCTTGGCTGAGGAACGACGCCAGCGCGCGAGGAATGGCGAGGCCGACCGCGAAGCCGAGCCCCAACGCGTCATGGCTGCCGTCAACGCGCTTGAGAAGGCCGGGAAGATCAGCCCCAAAGAAGCCGAGGCGATGCGTCAAATTCAGAGCATGAAGGACCTCGGCGTGGCGCTGGCCCAGAAAGCGCCCAGACCCGCAGGCCCCGGCAAGGCACCGAACGGGAAGACGCTACCCTCGACAACCATCGAGACGCTGACCTCGCTGCCCGTCGCGATGCGCTAAATCGACAACCTTGAGGCGACTTTCAACCGGCTCGGCATGGGTGGCTGGCAGGGCAAGGCGTCAGGCGCGGCAACTGATATCTTCGGGCTCCAGGGCACTGACGCGGCTGAATACAAGGCGGCGGCGCTTCGAGCCATGCAGGCGGCCGGCAAGATTCTTGAGGGCGGCAAGCTCTCGGCCGGCGACGAGCCGAAGTACAAGGCCATGTTTCCTCGTCCCGGCGACAGTCCTGCGGTGGTCAAGCAGAAGGTCGACGGCATGAAGGCGTTTCTTCAAGACCTTGCTTCATCTCAGGCGAAGGGTCTCAAGGCGTCCGGCTACAACGTGCCGACCGACATGGGTGCGGCCGCTCCATCACCTGCCGCTGACGACGAGAACCAGGTCGGCGACATCGCGCAAAACCCCGACACCGGCGAGCAGGTGCGCTGGAACGGCACTGACTGGGAGCCCGTCAAATGAGCAAGCCGCCGCCGACAGGATTCACGAAGGTCAAAGCGCCACCTCAGGGCTTCCAGAAGCAGCCGCGAGTGCCCGAAGCCCAGCCAGAGCCCGAGGCAGGCGATGCCGAAAGCATGTCGGGCTCGGCCTTGCGTGGCTTCGGTCAGGGCGCATCGTTCGGCTTCAGTGACGAGCTCGCGGGCGTTGTCAACGCGGGTGTCGCGGCGCTGAACAAACTCAGCAGCGGCATCATGGGCTCGCCCGTCGGCCTGAAGCTGCTGCGCCAGGTCGTCAACGTGCCGCCCGAGGTTTCAGATAGCCAATTGCGCGCGGTCGTCGACGCGGCGAGCCAGGAAGGTAACCGGCAACTGACCGGCCAGCCGTCGGTCGACTCCAGCGGCGCCTACGCGCGCGGTCGAGACGAGGCGCGGCACGACAATGCCGTCTCGAAGGCCGCCAACCCCATCACCTACGGCGGCGCAGAGTTCGCCGGCGCACTCATGGCCCCGGGCCCGAAGGTCGCGGCAGGTGCAAGGGTGGCGAATTGGGGCGCCAAGGGCGGAATGACCCTTACCAAGGTAGGCGCACGCGTCGGAACCGGCCTCGCAACCGGCTCGCTGTATGGCGCAGGCAATTCGACCGCTGACGACACTGAGGGCGTGCTGCGCGACACCGCCATCGGTGGCGGCATCGGCGCGGTGACTAGTCCACTGCTCGGAGCGGGCCTCGACAAGGCCGGCAACGTGCTCACCAAGTGGAGCCAGGAAAACGCCGTGCGGGCGGCCGGTTTGACGCCGGGCATCAGCAACAAGATGCGGCAACTCGGCTACGAAACAGCCGAAGACGCGCGCGGGCTCGGCAAAGAGTTGCTCGACATGGGCGCGGTGAAGTTCGGCGCTCGCCCCGAGGCCGTGCAGCGCGAGGTCGAGTCGCTCCAGCCGCACTACTCGCAGATGGTCGGCGACGCGCTCAACGAGGCCGACAGCAAGGGTGTCTTCCGGGGTGTCGGAGCTGCTCAGGCGATGCGCGGGTCGATTGCGACGGGCGGTAACGCTGCCAGTCGCTCAGTCGAAGGCCCTGCGATGCAGATGGCCGACATGGCCGAAGAGCAGGCGCTCAGCGGCCCCGGCACCTTTCAGGACGCCAACCGCATGAAGCGGTCGATGCAGGACCTCATCAACTACAAGAACCCCGAGCCGCCGCTTCAGCAGGAGTTGCAGCGCAAGGCTGTGTCGGCGTACCGCCAGCAGATTGAAGACCAGGTGCGGGCGACGGCCGGCGACGAGGCTGCCGACGCCTTGGTGGCCGCAAACAAGCGACTGGGCATTATTCACGACGTCGGGGCGCTCGCGACCGACGCCGAAACGCGCGACCTCGCCAAGAACAAGCTCGGTCAGACGCTCATCGGCGCGGCTGGGCTCGGCGGTATCGGAGGCAGCGCGGTCGGCGGCCCCATCGGCGGCGGTCTCGGCGCAGCAGTGCTCACGACTGCAGCCAAAATCGCGGCACCGCGCGTTCCGGCCATGAGCGCAGTCACCCAGCGTCAACTCGCCAAGGTCGGCGCGCCGCTCGTCTCGCAATACCTCGAGCAACCACTGCTCGAAGACGCCACCGACCCGGAGGACGGCGCAGGTGCACGCTTCAAGGCGTTCGCTGGCCGTTTTTCTCAGTGAATTCCTTGCGAATCGCCTCAAGACCGGCGTCGAAGTCGGCTTTTGACTGGTCGGCCGCCTGCTTCTTGAAGACGAACTCGCGCCACTCCTTGAACTCCCTCAAGAGCAGCGTGGTTTGCAGGGTGTTGTGGCGAATGGCCTCAAGTTTGGCGGCGAAATACGTCGCCAGAACAACCACAGCGACCACCGCAACAGCTTCAAGCGTCATTCCCCCATCAGACCCTTTCCGGCACAACCCCGCCACTGTACGCGCGCGCAGGGGTCGGGTACTCTCGACGCGAGAAAGCGCCACCATGACTTCACGACTCCTTCTCACGCTCGCGCTCGTCGCGTCGGCCGCACATGCCGACCAGTTTCGGCGCTTCCAGCGCAACACGACCGCGCCTCTCGCATTTTTCGAATTCGCGCCCGCCTCCGGGGCCGGGTTGGGTAGTCCCTGCAGCCCGCCGAACTGGGTCACCTCCAGCGAGACCTTCAACTCTGGGTGGACCCTCGCCAATAGCGTTGCGGCGCTTCCCGTGGTTACGGCTGATTTCGGAGTGGCGCCAGACGGGACTACCACCGCTGATCGCGTGCAGTTCGCTGCAACGAGCGGCACCCAATTCAGCTTCTTGTTTCAGTCCGCGGCGACCATCGCAAGCGGGTGGCCAGCCACGGGCTCAGTGTACATCAAGGGCAACGGCACCAGCGGCACCATCAATTTAGGGCTGCAGACGCCAGTGATTACTTCGCTGTGCAACTACAACGCGACCACATGGACCCGTTGCTCTATCAGCTACACGGCCAACAGTGCTTCTACGTCTTTCGTCATCGGCAACGACAGCTTTAACACGGGAGGCGTCGTCTTCGCGGCGAACGACGTGTTGCTCTGGGGTGGCATGGTCAACGTGGGCTCGACGCCCGCGCCGTACGTCAAAACAGTGGCCGCTTATGTAGGCCCTCCCGTCACCGGCGCAAAAGGCGAAGCCGTCACCTGGACCCGCGCCTCTGGTGCGATGTGCACCCGCTCAGCCTCCGAGAGCAGCATCGCAAACGGCGACCTCGTGTACACGGCCAACAACCAGCCCCGCGTCATGTCTCTCGGCGGGCCACTGGGCGTGCTGGTGGAGTCGTCGCGGACGAACAACCTGATTCAGAGCCAAGCAATCGATAACGCATCATGGTCGAAGTCGCAGAACGGAACACCTGGCCTGCCCGTCGCGACGGTCGACCAAACTACTGCCCCCGACGGGACCGTAAGCGCTGAGCGCGTTGTGTACCCCACGACAGGGGCCGCGCAGTCGAGCTTCACGGGCCAAACGGGCGGCTGCGGCGCAACGGTTGGGCCGAAGGCTGGAACGGTCTACGTCAAAGGCAACGGCGCATCTGGAACAATTGATGTCTGCATCGACTTTCCGATGGCCTGTTCGAGCTGCAACTACACCAGCACATCGTGGACCCGGTGCTCAGCAATCAACTCGAACAGTGCGTCAGCGCACAATTTCTATGTCGGCAACATGACGAACCAGACGACTATTGCTCGCGCGGCGAATGACGTTTTTGTATGGGGCGCGCAGTGCGAAGACGGCGCCTATGCCACCAGTTATTCGCCGACGGTAGCGAGTGCGACGATTCGTAGTGCGGACCAAGGCTCGTTCACGATTTCGAGCGGCTTCACGACAAAGTTCTCCGCCTCCCTCACAGCCAGGCTTCCGCTTTCCGTACTGGCGAATGCGGACGTGCTCTATGCAGCAGGCGCGGGTTCTGTCTTCGAGATGTCGCTGCCGAGCGTCACTCAATTCAAGAACTACGTATCAACCCCGCTCGTCAGTTCGACTGCGGCCACGGCGACAACGGCCAACACAACGAACGGGGTCGCGGGTTACTTCGATGGCACGAACGTCGGTGCGTGCGTCAACGGAAGCTGCACGAACACTGCTGGCGCTCCGGTACTTCCGGCGCTCCCCTGGACTGTGAACATTGGCGGATTCTCAAGCACTTCATTCAACAGCGACTCGATAATTTCTCTGGTCAAGATCGACCCTGACTCTTCGAGGTGCCGGTAATGCTCAAGCGCTCACTCATCGCAACTGCCTTGGTCGGCGCGACGACCTTTACCGTTTTCCTCGTCACCGGCACCCCGACGCCGACCGTACCCGAGCAAACCGCTTTCTTGCTCGACGCGGGGTACACCGGCGCCACGCACGTCGCGACCTGCCCCGTGCGCTTCGACCCATCGTGCGTCGCCGTCGCCAACGACGCGGGAATCCCCGTACACGCGTACGAGCGGCTGCGGTTCCCCGTTGCCATCATCAACCTCGCCGACGGTGGGCGTGATGTGCAGCTACCCCCGATGAACCTGGGCATCGTGCAGGAGTGTTTTCGGGTCGTTGACTGGAGCGACTGTGCCCTGGCGACTGCTGCCTCTGCGCCAGCGATTGCCGGGCTCATCGGCCAGCAGTTGCCCTTCTCCCTCGCCGGCGCCGTGCGCAAGTGCGTGCGGCCCAAGTTCGACGCGGGCCTCACCTGTCTGCACCTTGACGGCGGGTCGACCGGTGACCGCAACGTGTTTGCCAGAACCGACGCGACCGACCCGAACAACTGCGAATCAGTGGAGTGTGCTGTTTACTTGGGCTCAGACCCAGAAACTGAGTTGTAAAGTGAGCGACAAGACGCAACTCTACGGCGCACACGCAGGCTCGCCCACCGTCACCGTCAGCGGCGAGGCGCTCTGCTCGTGCGCTCCGAGAATGGCCGCCATCGAGCTACGCGTCGTCGCCCTTGAGGCACTCGTCAACGAGCAGCACACGCCCACCATCAACGAGCACGACGACCGGCTCGACGACGTCGAGGGGCGACAGGAAAAGACAGACGTGCGCCTCGACACCGCCGAAGGTCAGATTTCACGCCTCAATGCCCTCTTCACCATCGTGGGCACCGTCGACGACAACGTGCGATTGTTGCTCAAGGCGCAAGGCATCTCGCCCGTACCCAAGCCGACCCCGAGGGAACGATGATTCTTGCCGACGCCATGCCGCCTGCCGACCTTGCCACCTGGGTTGGCGGTCTCGTGCTCACGGCGTTGGCCGGTGCGTTGACTGCCCGGCTGATGGGCCGTGGTGACCGCATCGAGAGCGAGCGCAAGGCCGCTGAAGCCGAGTGGCGGGCCGAGCTGCGAGCCGACATGAAACGGCTCCTCGACGGGCAGGCGAGCCTGACGCAGACGCAGGGTCTCCAGGCGAAAGACATCTCGAGCATGACGGCGCGGTGCGAGCAGCTCGAGAAGCGCCAAGACGCGCAAGCCGAGGCCCACCGCGATGCCGTGCGCAGCCTGCGGGTGGAGTTCGAGGCCCGACTGACCAAGGCGGCACCATGACTTTCCCTGAAATACTGGTCGCGTTCGCCCTGAAGCAGCTCGGCAAGCCGTACCTGTGGGCTGGTCGCGGTGACTACGTTGTGCGCGAGCACCAAATTATCCGCCTCGCCGACACTGACCAGGGCTTCGACTGCGCTGGCCTCGTGACCTGGGCGGCGTGGAAGGCTGGCGCGGCCGACCTCCGCGGCTGGTACGGCGCTGACCACCTTTGGCTACTGCTCCCTGAGGGCAAGCCGGGCGACATGCGGCTCGCGCTCTACGGCTCAAAGGGTCACGCCACGCACGTCGCCATCGACCTCGGTCACGGCCTGGTGCTCGAGGCCGCCGGCGGTGACAGCACGACGCTCACCGTCACCGACGCGATGAAGCGGGGCGCGTCAGTACGCATCGGCTTCGAGCGTCGCGTCGACAGGCTTGGCTACCGCTCACTCGAAGCACTCAGAGACCTCCCACTGCGCCCAACCGTCTCACCTACACCCTAACGGCTGTGGTGCCGGCCCAAACCCGCCGGACAGACACCCAAGGCGGTACGAGCCCGCCTGCAGCCGACCACCACAAGGAGCACCACCATGGCAGACCCAGTCACCCAGAAGCCCCTCCTCACCGGCCTGGCCGCGAACATCGTTGGCGGCCTCGGCGTCGGCATCGTCGCAATCGCAGCCATGCTGCCACCGCCCTGGAGCACTGTTGCCGGCATCGTCGGCTTTCTGTGCGCGTCGCTCGCCGGGCTATCGTCGCCCCCGCCCAACTTCGCCGAGGGCAAGCCCGTACTTCAAGGCACGCTGTTGACCATCGTCGGCTCAGCCATGGCGTTGCTGGTGCAGTTTTACCCGATGATTCCCGCGCCGTTCCAGCCCATCGCCTTGGCCGTTGCGGCCGCGTTGGCGCTCGTGACCGGCAAGGCCATGCCCGCGCTCGGTTCGCCCTCACACAAGTCACTGGTCGAGGCGCAGACGGCTGGCGCGGTTGCGGTGGCGCAGGCCGTCACCGACAGCAAGACAGCCAAGCTCGAGGCGCTGACCGGCATCGGCGGTAGCAAGTGAAGGCCGGGACGCTTGAGGTGTACCGCGCATACATCCGAGGCGACCTCTCCATGGCGGACGTTTCGCGGCTTTTCGACGAGGCGGACCAGCGGGCCGAGAGGAAAGAACGGGCGTTCGCTGTGTTGTTCGTGTTCGCCGTAGCGTTCCTATTGGCGTTCGCGCTCGAGATGTCGTGAAAGCCCTCGCCCTCGCCCTGGTGCTTGCCACCGCCGCGCACGGCCAGCGCTACGTCGACGTCGAGACGGCGGTGCTGGTGTCGCCCGACGGCGGCGTGACGAGCGTCGACGGCGGGGCGTGGCTGAGCACTGAGGCAATCGACGCGGCGTATGCGGAGCGCGCGCGGTTGACGGCCGAGAACGCCGTGCTCAAGACGTCGCCACCGCCTACGCCTGCGGTCGTCGTCGTGGCGCTGGTCGTCGGGCTGGTAGCGGGTGCGGCGGTCGCTACGTGGGCCGTAACGACGTTGCGGCGGTAGACGGCATGTACACTCTGGGTCGCCAGCCTGCGATGACGCCTCGCCAGAAATCGACGTCAGCAGGGAAGCACCGCACGCACGCACCGCCGCCAGTGTAGTGCCAGTCGAGTGGTCGCTTGTGTTCTTCTCGCCAGCGAACGACCTGTGCCTCGACGGCGGTGCTGGCCAAGTCCGTAATAATTGCCACTGTTTCGCCTTGTGTAAACAGTTGGTCGTCGCACTTCGTC
>Ga0302322_100001971_pt1 | contig 17168 bp, 13 predicted proteins | sample Fen_T0_2_FD_203757 | JGI IMG/M metagenome (GOLD analysis project Ga0302322, IMG submission 203757) | Peat permafrost microbial communities from Stordalen Mire near Abisko, Sweden - Fen_T0_2 | ecosystem: Environmental > Terrestrial > Soil > Wetlands > Permafrost | place: Sweden: Abisko... | reverse complement strand
GGTCGCGCGCCCGATCCCCGAACCCGCGCCGGTCACGAGGGCCACCTTGCCCGTGTAGTCGAGTCCCTGATTCATGCATTCACTCCTTGGATCGCCCGCCACACGCGCTCGGGCGTGCAGGGCATGTCGACGTGACGGACCCCGAACGGCGCGAGCGCGTCGACCACCGCCGACTGCACCGCCGGGGTGGACCCGATGGTCCCGGACTCGCCGACGCCCTTGGCTCCGAGGGGGTTGAACGGGGTCGGCGTCTCCTGGTGGACGACCTCGAAGTCGGGGAGCTCGGCCGCGGAGATGAACGTGTAGTCGGCGAAGTTCCCGGTGACCGGGTTGCCGTGGTCGTCGTAGGCGAACTCCTCGACCAGGGCCTGGGCCACGCCCTGCGCGATCCCCCCGTGGACCTGCCCGTCGAACAGCAGGGGGTTGAGCACCGTCCCCGCGTCGTCGCAGGCGACGAGGCGGAGGAGCTTCACCTTGCCGGTGTCGGTGTCGACCTCCACCACCGCGACGTGGGCCCCGAACGGGAACGTGGGTCCGGGAGCCACGAAGGTCGACTCGAGGTCGAGCGGGTCGTCGTCGCGCGTCGCCCCCTCGGCCGCGAGGTCGACCCACGACACCGCGACGGCGGGCGTCCCCTGCACGTGGAACGCGCCGGCGTCGCGGTCGATCACCACGTCGGCCGCATCGGCCTCCAGGAGGTGCGCCGCGAGCTCGCGGGCCCGGTCCACCAGCTCCACGCTCACCTGCTGCACCGCGGCGCCACCCTGCTGGAGCGAACGCGACCCGAACGTCCCGCCGCCGACGGGCACGAGGTCGGTGTCGCCGTGCACCACCGTGATCCGCTCCATCGGGATCCCGAGCTCGGACGACGCGATCATCGACCAGGCGGTGTCGTGGCCCTGACCGTGCGGCGAGGTGCCGGTGAACACCGTCGCGCCGCCGTCGGCCTCGACCCGCACCCGGGCCACCTCCTGGGGCAGCCCTTCGGTCACCGACTTGCCGGTGATCTCGACGTAGCAGCTCACCCCGATGCCGAGCTGCACCCGGTCCCCGGCGTCGCGACGCCGCTGCTGCTCCGTCCGCAGGGCGCCGTAGTCGGCCGCCTCGAGCACGCGATCGAGCGCACCTTCGAAGTTGCCGACGTCGTACACCGTTCCCATCGAGGTGGTGTACGGCTCCGAGAACGGCGGGATGAGGTTGCGGCGCCGCACGGCTACCGGATCCATGCCGATCTCGGCCGCGAAGAGGTCCATCGCCCGTTCGATCGCGGCCACGGCCTCCGGACGCCCCGCGCCGCGGTACGCGGCGACGGGGGCGGTGTTGGTGACCACGCTCTTGGTGGAGCACTCCACCGCGGGGATGGCGTAGACCGTCGGCGCCATCGGCCGGGTCATCATGGCGGGAAGCAGTGCACCGAAGCCGGGGTAGGCCCCCGCGTCCTGCACGATGCGCAGGCGGTACGCCTGCACGTCACCCTCGCGCGTGCCGCCGATGGTGACCTCGTGGTGCTGGGCCCGACCGTGCTCGAGGGTCTGCATGCTCTCCGAGCGCGTCTCGGTCCACCGCACCGGCCGCTGCAGCGCGGCCGCGAGGCCGCCGAGCATCAGCTCCTCCCCGTGCATGCCGGACTTGGCGCCGAAGCCTCCACCGACCGCCGGGGTGATCACCCGCACGGGGGCGGGCCCGTAGATCTGACCCAGGACCATGTGGACCATGTGCGGGATCTGCGACGTCGCCCAGTGGACGAGCGTGCCCTCCGCGGTCCAGGCCGCGGCGGCCGAGCGCACCTCGAGCGGGCACGGTGCGAGCCGCTGGTTGACCAGCCGCTCGGACACGACCACCTCGCACCCGGCGAAGAGCTCGGGATCCTCGGGCGGCGCACCCATGAACGTCGCGTCGCCGCACACGTTGGTGCCGATCTCGGGGAACAGGAGGACGTCGCTCTCGAGCGCGACGAACGGGTCGACGATCGCCGGCAGGGGCTCGTAGTCGACGACGACGAGCTCGGCCGCGTCGGGGCCCTGCTCGGCGGTCTCCGTGACGACCACGGCGATCGGCTCGCCGACGAAGCGCACCACCTCGAACGCGAGCGGACACGTCGTGAACGGCGGCGCGAACGGCGACGGGATCGGGACCAGCCCGAGGTCGGCCGCGGTGAAGATGCCGATCACCCCGGGCATCGACCGGGCTTCTTCCACGTCGACCCCCGCGATGCGCGCGTGCGCCATGCCCGAGCGCACGTAGGTGGCGTGCAGCGCGCCGGCGAGCAGCGGGTCGTGGAGGTCGGCGACGAACGGGGTCGCGCCGGTGAGGAGGCCGGGGTCCTCGACCCGGACCACGCGATTGCCGAGGATGCTCCTGCTCATGACTCGTCTCCTCCCGCTCAGCCCATCGGGGACGGCGGCACGGGCACGCCGAGGAGGAGGTTGCCGTACGTCCCGTACGCGCTGTCGACGCCGAACCCGACGTGGGCCGCGACGCCGTGCACGTCGCGCCAGCCGCGTTGCACCGGATGCGTCTCGAACAGGCCGTTCCCACCGCTGAACTGCATGCAGCGCTCGACGACCTCGACGCACTGCCGCACCGCGTAGGTGGCGTTGCGCCCCGCGCGGACCCGGAGCTCCTGCTCGAGCGGACCGACCGCGATCGCTTCGTCGATCGCGCGCGGCGTGTCCATCATCAGCAGTCGCGCCGCCGCGAGCTGCGCCGACAGCTCACCGGCCCGGATCAGCGTGGTGGCCTGCTTGCCGACCTCGGCGCCGGTGAACACCTGGCGCTTGGTGGCCATGTACCCGACCCAGTCCTCGAACGTCGCCTCCGCCGCACCGAGGGCCGGAGCGGAGAGGTAGAACGCGAGCGCGGGGCCGAACGGCAGCCGGAACAGCGGCGCGGGGTTGATGGCGGTGCCCGGGGCGGTGCCCCCGGCGACCTGCCAGGGATCGATGCAGCGGTGGTCGGGGATGAACGCGTCCTCCACGACCAGCGTGTTGGACCCCGTACCCCGCATGCCGACGGTCCGCCAGTCGTCGGCCACCGTGTAGTCGCTGCGGGGCATGACACCCCAGACGAGCTGGGGGAACTGGTCCGGCCCCGCGGGCGGCAGGGCGAACCCGACCATGGCCCACGTGCAGTGGTCGGAGCCGCTCGAGAACGGCCAGCGGCCCCGGACGCGGTACCCGCCCTCGACGCGCTCGGCCGACCCCTCGGTCGCCACGAACGACGACGACATCATGACGTTGGGGTCGCTGCCCCACATCTCGTCCTGCAGCTCGGGCGGGAACAGGCACACCAGCCAGAAGTGGCTGGCGATGAGGCCGAACACCCAGCCGGCCGACGCGTCACCCTTGGCGACCTCGGCGATGACCTCGGTGATCGCGGCGGTCCCCAGCTCGGGACCACCCCAGCGCTCCGCCTGGTTGAGACGCATGAGCCCGCTCGCGACGAACTCCTCCATCGTGGCGTCGGGCACCCGACGGATGGTCTCGGTCTCGGCTCGTCGGTCGACGAGGCCCGCGGCGAGGTCGCGAGCGCGGGCGACGGCCTCGTCACGCGTCAACGCGGCGAGGCTCTCGCGGTCAGCATCGGTCACGGTCATCGTGCTTCGCTCCGTTCTCTCACAGGTCGATCAGCAGCTTGATCGCCTCACCATCGTGGAGGCGCGGGTACGCAGTGAGCTGGTCCTCCCACGACACGCGCTCCACCCACCCGTCGATCGGGTAGCGGCCCGCGGCCATGTGGTCGATCACCGCGTCGAACTCGCCGTTGTAGGAGAACGACGACACGATCTCGAGCTCGCGCATCATCACGTCGGTCGGGTTGTAGGTCACCGGCTCGACGTAGGCCGCGAGGGTGACGACGCGACCGCGCGTCGCCGCGACCCCGGTCGCCGCGGTGAACGATCCGGGGGTGCCCGCGGCGTCGATCACGACGCGCGCCCCGGCGCCGCCGGTGCGCTCGCGGACCTCGCCCACGACATCGACCGCGTTCGGGTCGAGCACCGACTCCGCACCGAGGGCGCTCACCGCGGCGCGGCGGGCCGCCGCCGGCTCCACCAGGGTCACATCGTCGACACCGAGGGCCCGGAGCGCGAGGAACGCCCCGATGCCGATGGGACCGGCGCCGAAGACGACCGCCGTCGCGTCGGGGGTGGGCTCGGCCCGCAGCACGCCGCGGTACGCGACCGACATGGGCTCGACCAGCGCGCCATGGACGGCGCCGAGGCCCTCGGCCAGCCGGTGCGCCATCGACGCCCGCACGACCGTGTACTCGGAGAGCCCACCGCCCGGGCCGCCGAGCCCGTGGCACAGGACCTCCCAGCACAGGTTGGGGTCACCCTCGCCGCAGGGGACGCAGGCGCCGCAGGCCCAGAGCGGCTCGACCGCGACCAGGTCGCCGACCGCGACGCCGGTGACACCCTCGCCGAGCTCCACGACCTCGCCCGAGAACTCGTGCCCGATCACGATGGGCGGCGGCGTGGGACCCATCGGCCCGAAGTAGAACTGGTGGAGGTCGGTGCCGCACAGCCCGTTGTGGAGCGAGCGGATCTTGACCGTCCCCGGCCCGGGGTCGGGCTCGGCCACGTCCTCCAGGCGGACGTCGCCCGGTCCGTAGTACAGCGCAGCGCGCATGGTTCAGACGCTCCCGTTCATCGCACGTAGTCCTGGCCGCCGTCCACGCAGAGGCTCGTGCCTGTGACGTAGCTCGCCGCGTCGGAGCACAGCCACACGACGGCGGGTCCGACGTCGCGCTCGGAGTCCCCGAGACGGCCGAGCGGGATCGCGCCGAGCACGCCGTCGAGCGCCTCGGGGTGCTCGTCGAGGAACCCGGCCATGCCCGGCGACATCGCGAGCGGCAGCACGACGTTGACCCGGATCCCGTCGCGACCCCACTCGCAGGCCGCGGCCCGGCTCATCGTCCGGATCGCCTCTTTGCACGCCCCGTAGGCGCCGAAGGCGGTGAGATCGGGGCGGATGGCCGACCCCGAGCCCATGTTCACGATCACGCCGCCGCCCTTGAGGTGCGGGTAGCACGCCCGCATGAACCGGAACGTCGCGAGCGGCCCGGTCTGCCACCCTTCGACGAACAGCTCCTCGGGGATCTCGGCGATCGGGCCCAGCGGGGGAACCTGCGCGTTGTTGACGAGGATGTCGACCGTCCCGAGCTCGGCGACCGTCCGGTCGACGCAGGCTCGGATGTCGTCGGCGTCGGTCACGTCGCAGCGCAGCGCCAGGGCCGTGCCGCCCCGCTCGGCGATCGTGGCGGCGGTGCGCTCGACCTTGGCCTCGGTCCGGCCGGCGACGACGACCGCGGCACCCGCGTCGGCCAGCGCCACGGCCACACCCTCGCCGACGCCTTGACCCGCGCCGGTCACGATCGCCACCTTCCCCTCGAGCGTCCGCATCGTCCCCCCCCGGCGACCGCTCCGCGGTCAGTTGATCAACGGGTTGATATCTAGCATCATCCACCTGTTGTTATCAAGGGCTTGACATCAACCCGGGGCCCGACCACGATCCGCACGGATCCGCGCCCGAGCGCGGCACGCGCAGAGGGGGACGACATGGACTGGGACCACTCGGTCGACGTGCTGGTGATGGGTTCGGGAGGGGCCGGACAGACCGCCGCCGTCCGCGCGCGTGACCTCGGCCTCGAGGTGCTGATCGTCGAGAAGGGCGACACGTGGGGCGGCTCGACCGCCATGTCGGCCGGCGCCGTGTGGCTCCCCGACAACCAGGCGATGAAGGACGTCGGCCTCACCGACTCCGAGGACGAGGGCGTCAAGTACATGACGCACCTCACCGGCGGCACCATCCCCGAGGAGCGGATCCGCGCCTTCATCCGTGAGGGCAACCGGATGGTCGCCTACCTCGCGGCGCGCACCCACCTGCGCTTCACCTCGCTCGCCACGTACCCCGACTACGTGCCCGAGGACCCCGGCGGTGCGCTCGGCGGCCGCTCGCTCGACCCCGAGCCGTTCGACGGCAACGAGCTCGGCGAGGAGTTCCGCACCCTCCACGACCCGTACCCGCCCGCGATGATCATGGGGAAGTTCCTGCTCACGGTGCCCCAGGCCCAGGAGCTGCTCCAGCCCGGCATCGGGGCGAAGCTCATCATGGTCAAGGGCATGGCCAAGTACGCGGCCCGGGCCCGCAAGCGCAAGGTCCACGGACGCGACCCGTTCCTCACCATGGGGCAGGCGCTGATGGGCCGCTTGCGGCTCTCGCTCATCGAGCGGGGCGTGCCGCTGTGGCTCAACGCGCCGGTGGAGTCGTTCGTGGAGGAGGACGGCCGGATCGTCGGCGCCACCATCACCCGTGACGGGAAGCCGATGCGCATCGAGACCCGGGTCGGCGTCATGGTCGCGGCCGGTGGGTTCGAGCGCAACGACGCGATGCGCAAGCAGTACCAGCGGGCCCCGATCGAGGCGAGCTGGACGGTCGGCAACTACGACAACACCGGCGACGGCATCCTCGCCGGTCAGGCGGTCGGCGCGAAGCTCGACACCGAGCTCATGCGTGAGGCGTGGTGGATGCCGGCGACGCTGGCGCCCAACGTCAAGTACACGAACGTCCTCATGATCGAGAAGAGCCTGCCCCACGGGATCTTCGTCAACCGCGACGCGAAGCGCTTCCTCAACGAGGGCGAGAACTACAACGACCTCGTGATCCGGATGTACGAGCAGGACGCCAAGGATCACGCGTCGATCCCCGCGTGGTTCATCGTCGACGCGACGTACCGCGCCCGGTACAACCTCGGTCCGGTCCTGCCCGCGTTCGTCATGTCCGACAAGAAGCTCCCCCCCGACTGGCAGCCCGGCGCGGGCTGGCTGCACCGGGCCGACACGCTCGACGGGCTCGCGCAGGACCTCGGGCTCGATCCCGCGGCGCTGCGGGCCACCATCGACCGGTTCAACGGGTTCGCCCGTACCGGCGTCGACGAGGACTTCCAGCGCGGGGCGAGCGCCAACGACCGGTACTACTCCGACCCCCGCGCGAAGCCGAACCCCACGCTGGGTCCGATCGAGAAGGCGCCGTTCTACGCGATCCCGGTCACCCCGAGCGACCTGGGCACGAAAGCCGGCCTCATCACCGACCTCGGTGGGCGCGTGCTCGACGAGCACGACCAGCCGATCCCGGGTCTCTACGCCGCCGGCAACTCGGCGTCGACGGTGATGGGCACGCGCTACGCCGGTGCGGGTGCGACGATCGCCCCCGCCATGGTGTTCGGGTTCCTCGCCGGCGAGGCCATGGCCGCCGACGCCGGCAAAGAGGTCAAGATCTGACTATTCAGCCGGGACGGGGGGCGGTCCAGGGATCTGGAGCAAGGGGTTGTCCTTGCGGGCCTCGATCCGCCAACCGTCGGGCGTGCGGACGAACCGGTCGTCGTAGGTGCCGAAGATCGTGAGCGGCGGTGTGTCGGGCGTGGCCACGAACGCACCGTGCCACGACGACTCGACGTCGGCCCCGATGCCGTCGGCGTCGAACGTCACGGAGACGTCGCCGACGAACAGCATGAAGAGCTCGACCGCGATCATCTCCCGCAGCCAGGGCTTGGTCTCGGTCCACGGCGACACCGAACCGCCGATCGCGGTGTAGTCGATGATCGCGTCGGGCAGGAAGACGTCGTCCATCAGGTCGACGTCGCCGAGGCGCATCGCCCGCATGTAGCGCGCGAGGACCTCGCGGATCTCGACGATGTCCTGACCTTGGTTCGGCTCGCTACCCTCCGCGTCCGCTCCACGGCCCGAGGTGCTTCCGCTCGCCTCACTGCTCATGACGGTCGGTCGACGAGGACCTTCTCGTAGTCCCCGGGGCTCGTGACGGCGAAGTAGGACGCCCGCTCGGTGCCCAGGTTGCGGATCCCGTGGGGCACGTTCTCGGGGACCATCACCGCCTGGCCCTTCCGCACCGTGAACGGCGCGAGGTCGCCGAGCGTGTACTCGACCTCACCCGCGACGACCACGTGGAGGTGCTCGGTCGTCGGGTGCATGTGGTAGTCGTTCTCCTGGCCCGGCTCGAGGTTCCAGAAGACGATCCCGAGCTGGCCCGTGATGTAGGCGAACGCCACCGTCGCGCTCTCGTCGTCGTAGACCTGGTACTTGTCCAGGTCGAAGACGAGCGTCGACAGGTCGGTGCGGTCGATGTCGTGCGCCATCTCGGCGACGATCTTCTCGTGCGAGGCTTCGGCCATGTCGCTCCCCTCTCAGCTCTTGACGTACTTGGCGCGCATCGCGGCCCACGCCGTGCCGTTCATCTCCGCCGCGGCGGCCCAGTCGGCCGGCAGGTCGCGGTACGGCGCGCGCGGCGGGCCACACTTCGTGTAGCCGGCCTGGTTGATCCGGGCCTTCTCGAGCTGGATGTTGTACTTGTCGAAGTCGGCGAAGTCCGGGATCGGGAGCGGCACGCCCTCGATGTCGGCCAACGCCGCCTCGGCCGCGGCGGTGTCGCCCTTCGCGTGCGCGTCGAGGAACGCGACCCACGGCTCGGGACCCATCGCGGCCGACGTGGCCCATGCGGACGTGACCGACTCGGGCGCCATGCGGTACTGCATGCCGATGGTCCCCTCGCCGGTCATGAAGTTGACCTGCTTGCCGGCGGCGTCGAGGTGCTCCTGCGTGAGCGGGAACCCGACCTTCGTCGCGATGACCGTCGGTGCCTTCACCGCGATGCCGGCCCAGAACTCGACCGAGAAGTCGAACTTGAAGAAGAACCGGTTGGCGTAGACCATCACCGGCATGTCGGGCACGGCCTCGGCCAGGTCGGCGAAGAAGCCGACCGCGTTGTCCATGGTCGGCGTCTGCCAGAGCGGCAGACCCACGAATGCCGCCGCCGCGCCGAGGTCCTTCGCGACGCGCATCTGGCGCACGACCTCGCGCGTGCCGAGCGCGGTGGTCCCGCACCACACCGGGACCCGCCCGGCGACGGTGTCGATGACCGCCGAGTAGAGCGCCACCTTCTCGTCCCACAGGAGCGCCGCGCACTCGCCCGTGGTGCCGCAGAGCCCGATCGCGCTCACGCCGTCACGGATCATCTGGTCGGCGAGGCGGGTCGCCTCGTCGAGGTCGAGCGAGTTCTCCTCGGTCAGGTGCTCGCCGTCGGCCGCGAGCGGCGTGGGCGGCAGCGCGAGCAGGCCGGTGACATCGGATCTGGTCAGCATTGGTTCCCCCTCACATCACTTCGAACAGGCCGGTGTGGCCCCATTCGCCACCACCGGGCTGGAAGCCGTTGTAGTACTGCTCCTGCCAGGTGGCCGGGTCGATCTCACGCGCGCCGTAGCCCACCTCGAAGTGCCAGTCGCCCGGGTTCTTGAAGTAGAAGGACAGCATCCGGTCGTTGAGGTGGCGGCCGAGCGTCGCGGTCACGAGCTCGCGCTCGAGACAGATGTCGTAGCCGGTGCCGACGTCGTCGAGCGCCGTGTACTCCATCATCACGTGGTGGATCTTCTTGCGGGGCGCCGGGTTCGCGAACAGCGCGAACGAGTGGTGCCGCGTGTTGCAGTGCAGGAAGACGCCGACGCGGCCGATCCCGGGCACGACGATCCAGTCGGATACCGCGAAGCCGAGCACGTCGGTGTAGAAGCCCACCGCGGCGTCGATGTCGGGCACAAAGCTCACGACGTGGCCGAGGCCGAGGTCGCCGGTCTTGAACCCCGAGATCGGGCGCTGGGGGTAGAACGGCGGCTGGAAGCACACCTCGGTCCCGTAGTGCAGCTCCATCCGGATCCCGGTGTGCGGGTCGACGAAGTGAACGAAGTCGAGGACCCGACGGTCGGCGGCCTCTTCGGGCTTGGCCGCAGTGACGGCGATGTCGGCGGCGTCGAGCCGCGCGGCGAGCGCGTCCATCCGCGCGGGCGTGCCGACCGACCAGCCGACGAAGCGCACGTCCTCGTCGTCGCCGGGGTGGACCGACAGCCGGTGGTGGTGCTCGTCCATCTTGAGGAACAGCGACTGCCCGTCGCTGTCGTGCGCGATCTCGTGTCCGAGGACGCTGGTCGCGTAGGCGCTCCATGCGTCGAGATCGCCGGAGGTGATGCCGACGTAGCCGAGCTGCTGGACCTTGTCCATCAATGCGTTCCTCACGGGGTCGGGCCGGGTCGAATCGGGTCGGGGCCGCGCCGCGCATGGTGGCACGGCCGCGCCATTCATATCAAGTTCTTGATGATTGTCCGAGGCGGAGGTTGCGGCCGAAGACGAAGGGCAGGTCGAGGGTCGAGAGGACTCCGGGTGGAGCGTCCACCACGGCCGGGATCGCGTTGACGACGCGCATCGAGCAGGCGATCAAGCCGCCGTCGCCCCCGTGCTCGTCCTCCATGTCCAGCTCGCAGGTGAGGCGGGGACGCCCCTCGAGCAGCACGCGGTAGCAGTTGTCGCCGCCGCGACAGCTCGGCCAGTCCGGCGCGGCGTCGTCGTGGATCCGGGTGTCGTGCTCGACGACGATCACGGGCTTGCCGTCGACGATCCCCTGCACCTCGAAGCGGATCGCGGCGACGGTCCCCGCGTCGATCGTGCCGATCGCGCACTCGACGTCGCGGTCGATTGCGGCGACGTCGTGGGTCTCGCGGATCTCGTCGAGCTCCAACCCGAGCGCATCGGCCACCATCGTGACGACGCCGCCCCAGTACTCGGTGAGTGCGCCGCTCGTGAACAGCGGCGCCACGTGGTCGAGCGGCATGCCGAACCCGAACAGGTCGCGCATCACCCAGGCCTGGTCGTAGTGCTTGTAGTTGACGATCTCCTGCACCCGGATCGAGTCGATCTCGTCCATCAGCGCGAGCAGCGTGAGCGGGATCAGGTCGCTCCCGAAGCCGGGGTCGGCGCCGTTGTTGAAGAACGACGTCCCGCCCTCGCGGCACGCCGACTCGAGCGGGCCGAGCAGCTCGGGCGCCGCGGTCTTCGGGTACACGAGCTGGTTCAGCGACGTGGACACCACGTTGCACCCGGCCCGCAGGAAGCGGCTCATCTCCTCGACCGCGCCGGCTGCTCGCGGCCCGATGCCGTCACCGAGGTAGCAGAGGCAGTCGGCGTCGAGCGCGAGGAGCGCGTCGACGTCGTTGGTGGTGACGACCCCCGCGGTCGGGAGCCCCACGAGCTCGCCGGCGTCGCGTCCGACCTTCTCGGCCGTGTGCACGTAGCAGCCCACGAGCTCGAGGTCAGGGTGCTGGATGACCCCTCGCAGCGCCAGCCGCCCGGTGTTGCCGGTTCCCCAGTGCACGACGCGTGTGGTCACCTCCTCCGCTCCTGACGCTTCGCGCCGGGCCGCTCGGGCCCCGCTCGCCGGTCGAGAACGGTGGTTCGGATGTCGGGCTCACTCACGTAACCATCCCCAGGTAGGTGCTCGCGAGGCGTTCCTCGTCGATCTCGGCGGTCGGGCCCATCCACACCAGGCGGCCGAGCTCCATGAACGCCACCGTGTCCGCGACCTCGAGCACTTCGTGGGCCTTCTCCTCCACCAGGAGGATCGTCGAGCCCAGGTCGCGCAGGCGCCGGATCGCGTCCATGATCTCCGCCGACGCCATCGGCGCGAGGCCGAGGGTGGGCTCGTCGGCGACGAACATCGCGGGCGGGTTCACCAGCGCCGGCACCAGGCTCAGCATCTGCTGCTCGCCACCGGAGAGCAGGCCGGCGTGCTGCTTCCGGCGTTCGCCGAGGATGGGGAAGAACTCGTAGGCCCGGTCGCGGTCCTCGCCCGACCGCAGGAGCACCTGGAGGTTCTCCTCCACGCTGAGGTCGGGGAAGATCCCGCGTGCTTCGGGGGCCAGCATCACCCCGGAGCGGGCGCGCTGGAACGGCTCGAGCGTGGTGACGTCCTTCCCGTCGACGGCGACGGAGCCGCTCGACGGGAGGAGCAGGCCGGCGATCACGCCGCACAGCGTCGACTTCCCGGCCCCGTTCGCGCCGAGCAGCGCGACCACGGTGCCCTTCGCGACATGGAGGGTCACGCCGTGCAGCACCTGCACATCGCCGTAGCCGGCCACGACGTCGTCGAGCGCGAGCGCCGCGTCGGCCGTGGCCACGGTCGGCTCGACGTGCCCGAACTCCTCACCCACCACCTCGCGCAGGTGCATGGGGTCGGCGTCGGTGTCGCGGGCCGCCCCGGTCGCCACCGCGGCCTCGTGCACCGCCAGCTCCGCGGCCGCGACGTGGGCCTCCCGCTCCTTGCGCCGGCGGCGGTCCTGGCGCTGCGTCCCCACCAGCGCGAAGAGGCCATCGGGGTTCTTCGCGAGGTTGATCGCACCGAGCCCGAAGAGGATCGCCGCGAAGTAGGTGGAGCCGGTGAGGTCGTTGAACCACCCGGGCACGAATCCCCACTCCGAGATCCCGGTGAAGATCGGGGTGGTCGCCATCACCGCGAGCCCGGCGAGGAGCGCGCCGCCGGGGCGCCGGATCCCGAACGTCACGACGCTGGCGAGCCAGAGGAGGCCGGCGATCGGGGTGGCCGTGGTGCCGGTGAACGATCCGTTGGTCATGCCGAGCAGGACGCCACCGAAGCCGGCGATCGCGCCGCCCAACGCGAACAGCGCGATCTCGGAGCGGGCCGGCGCGATGCCCGACGCACGGGCGGCGACGCTCGAGCTGCGCACCGCCAGCGCAGCCCGACCCGACGACGACTTCACGAGGTTGTGGATCCCCAGGGTCACGATGCCGAAGAGCGCCAGCAGCGCGAGGACCTCGGTCTTCGGATCCGCCCAGTCGATCGTCACCAGCCCGAGCACGTTCCAGCGTGGGAGCGGATAGGTCCAGCCGAGCTGGCCGTTGCTGACGTCCCTGACCTGGAACAGGGTGAGGTCGAGCGCGATGGCGAGCGCGAGGGACGCAAGAGCGAGCGCGAGCACGCCGAGGCGGCGGACGGGGATCGCGATCAGTGCGCCGAGCGCCCCGGCGACGACCGCACCCATCACCGCGGCGAGCGCGAAGTTGATGTGCCCGTGGCTCGCGATGAACGGCGCGTCGATGCCCCAGTCGTGGTTGACCGACCATCCGGCCATCAGGCCCCCCGCCGTGACGAAGGTGCCCTGCGCCAGCGAGACCATCCCCCCCAGGCCGGTCACCACCACGAACGACAGGAACACGATGCCGAGGGCGAGGCCGGGCGCGAGGATCCCGAACGCCTCGAAGTTGTCGGCCCGGGCCCACTGCCACGGGAGCCACTGGAGCGTGAAGCCGACGAAGAGGAAGATGAAGATCGCCCACGGGAGGATCCGCCGCCACCGGGGGAGCCCGGCCCGGTGGTCGTCCGGCGCGCGCTCCTCCGCGACCGAGCGGGCCTCGCCGCCGCGCTTGCGCCCGACGACGAAGAGCAGCACGACGGTCAGGATGAACGGGATCGCCGACCGGAGGCCGGCGAGGTCGTTGAGGAACTTCGGCAGGATCGAGTCGCCGTAGCCGTACACGACGTTCTGGAGGATGCCGAGGAGCAGGCCCCCCAGGAACGCAATCGGGATCGAGCGCAGGCCGGCCAGGGACACTGCGGCCAGCGCGCCGAGGACGATCAGTGTGAACTGCTGGTCGGCGAGCTGGAACAGCGGCGCGATCAGGATGCCGCCGATCCCGGCCAGCATCATCGTGAGCACCCACGCCGCCGACGAGGTGCGCGACGCGTTGACGCCCCGCAGCCCCGCGAGGTCGCGCCGGCTCACCACGGCCCGCATCTCGAGGCCGAGGCGCGAGTGCCGCAGCACGATCCAGAGCGCGAGGGCAGCGACCGCCGCCGCGATGAACACCGCGACCTGGTCGGAGTTGAGCGACACCTGGTCGAGCCCGATCGCGCTGAGGTGGAACGTCTTGCGCGGGTACGGGCCGATCCCGCGGACGGTCGCACCGCCGCCGCTGCCGGTCGTCGTGGGGAGGTCGAAGCCGAGGACGGTGTTGCCGAGCGCCTCCACCAGCCACAGCGCCAGCGCCGGCAGCGCGATCAGGAGGCCAATCGACCCCACGATGCGCGCGTACACCGGCGCCGCGGCGAGGCGCCGCAGGAGGATCCGGTCGAGGGCGAGGCCGAGCAAGGGTGCGAACACGAGCACCGACAGCAGGGCCGCGGGGATCACCGGGACACCGAGCCCGGTGTTCATCTGGAAGAAGAAGTAGGCCGTGACGAAGGCCACGGCACCGTGCGCGAAGTTGAAGATCCCGGAGGTCTGGTACGTGAGGACGACCCCGGCCGCCATCACCGCGTAGATGCCACCGGACACGGCCCCGGAGAACAGCAGGTTGAGGAACTTGTTCACTGAGGACCTCGGGAGGCGGGCAGTCGACGCGTGCTCGTGGCGTAGCGGTGGTGCACGAGTCGCGACGAGCCACGCCGACCTCCGAAGAGGCCGGCGTGGCTGTCGCGCTCGGTCATTTGGCCTTGACGACCTCGCTGCAGAAGTACGGGACCGTCACGTCGTACCCCGTGCCGTTCGCCGTCACGAGCGTGCCACACACGCCCGGCTGCACCCGGTCCGCCGGGAAGCTCGTCGGACCGGCGGTGTTCGCCACGTTGTACTTCAGCTTGCTCGCCGCCTTCTGGAACGAGGCGGTCGTGAGGTTCTTCCCGGCCTTCTTCAGGGCCGCGATGAACATGTCCGCCGAGAGGTACCCGACGGCGGACAGCACGCCGAGCGGTGCACCGGCCTTCTGGAGGTCGGTCACCATCTGCTTCACACCAGGCACGGTGCTCGCGGTCTCGAACGCTCCGAACTGCACGTACACGCTGCCGCCCTTGGAGGGGCCGGCGAGCTGCGGGTCGTAGGTCTGGGTGTTCTCGATCGGACCCTTGAACCCGGCCGCCAGGAGCTCGGACTGGAGCCCGAGCGTCGACGGGATGCTCGCGAACAGCATGATGATGATGTCGGGCGGGCCACCGTTGTTGCTGGTCATGATCGCCTGCGAGAACGGCTTGAAGTCACCCACCGTCGCGGGGGGTGCGGGCACCACGCCCTTCGAGTAGACGACCTTCATGCCGAGCGACTCGGCGGCGACGCCGAGGGTGCCGAGACCGCTGCGGGCCGCGTCGGTGTCCTCGGCGATCATCGCGACCGTGAGGCCCTTCGGGTCCTTGTTCAGCGCCTTGGCGCCGGCCTCGGGCATGAACGCGTTGCCGTAGACGGGGGTCTCGGGCGCCACGCAGCCGGTGAAGCCGTAGCCGTACTGGTTGCCGCAGAACGAGGACGAGATGCCCCATCCGAAGAACGGCACCTTCGACTGGGCCAGGTAGTCACCCGCGCCGAGCACGACGGTCACCACGGGCACCATCGCGAAGACGTTGCCCGAGCTCACGACCCGTCGGACTTCCTGGACGTTGGTGGTCGGGTCGAACTTGTCGTCGGCGGTGTCGACGATCTTGATCTTGCGACCGAAGACGCCACCGTTGGCATTCTCACGGTCGAACCGAGCCTGCGCTCCCTGCATCGACGCCGCGAACGTCGGCTTGCTGACGATCCCGGCGACGTTGATGGTGTCACTGGTCACGCCGGGCGTGGCTGCCGTACGCGCACTCGCCGAGGCGACGCCCGACAATCCCCCGACGAGGCCGATGGTCACCATCAAGGCGACCCACAACCGGACCTGCTTCCACTTCACGACATTCCCCCTTGGTGTTGGACTCTCTGGCCTGCACTGCTCCTGGTGTCGTCGCCCAAGTAGGCGGCACGAACCAGGGAGTTCTCCTGGATCTCGCGGGGCGTGCCCGTCGCCAGCACCCGTCCCAGCTCGAGGACGGCGACGGCGTCGCACTGCTCCATCACGAAGCCCATGTCGTGCTCGACGATGATCACGGCGCACCGGCCGGTCGCCTTGAGGCGCTCCATCTGCTCGATCACCCGCTCGGCCTCGCGCTCGTCGAGGCCCGACGTGGGCTCGTCGAGCAGGAGGAGCCGCGGCTCGTCCACGATCGCCCGCGCGAGCTCGGCCATCCGGGCCAGGCCGATGGGCAGCGAGCCCACCGGATCCGACCGGACGGCCGTCAGACCGCACTGCTCGAGGACCTCGGCAGCCCGTTCGCGCCGCGCGCGCTCACGGCGCCGTCGCGACGGGAGCGCGGCGATGTCGGCGGCCATCCCGCCGCCGCCCCCTCGCCACTCCAGCGCGGCGAGCACGTTGTCCTCGACGCTGAGCCAACCGAACGTCTGGACGCGTTGGAAGGTGCGCCGCATGCCGCGGCGCGCGCGTGACGTGGCGCTGGCGCCGGTGATGTCCTGTCCGCCGAACCGGACGCGCCCGGCGTCCGGGATGCGAATCCCGGAGATGACGTCGAAGAGGGTGGTCTTGCCGGCGCCGTTCGGGCCGATGAGGCCCAGCACCGTGCCGTTCGGGACCGTGAGGTCGACGCCACTGATGGCGGTGACGCCACCGAAGCGGACCTCCACGCCCTCGAGGACGAGGATCGCGCCGGAGTCGATGCCATCCGGGCGCTCGTTGCCGACGACCGACATCACGCCGGACGACGCCATCACGACTCCTCCGAGCTCCGCCCGCGTCGCGTGCGGGCTGACGACCAACGACACATCGTTCTCCCCCCGAACCGCTGCGAGTTTCTCCGGTGTCAACTCCTTTGTCAAGTAGTTGACAGGTTGTTGCGCTGCCATCTCCGCACCGAGTGGAGATGCCGCGCTAGTTTCCGTCGATGTTCCGGGCGGATGGCTTCGTGTGCGCGCGTCGCGCGGTGACCTTGGTCGCGATCGTCGCGTGCGCGCTCGCCGCCGCGACCGCCGCCGGCGCAACCAGCCCCGCCGGAGTCAAGGCGCCCACGGGCACGACCGGTCCGGCCCCGCCGGGAGAGGAGACCCGCGACCTCCTCCCGTACCTGCCCACGAGCCACCGGTACTCCTGCCGGACGATCGATCTCGTCGCCGACAACGTCTTGGACGAGATCCTGGCGGAGGCCACGTCGATCGACGCAACGGCGCAGTGCGGCCCCGACGGGCCCGCTGTCGCCATCAGCTACTTCGAGTTCGGGGATCAGGCGGCGATGCAACGGGCCTACGACGCCATCGCCACCGGCCTCCGGCCGTCCCCGGACCCCGGCTGTGCCGGGGACCACGGGTGGAGCTACGGCGACGACACCCACGGCGGCCGGCTCCTCTGCTTCATCACCAGCACGGGCTTCAGCGGTCCGATACCGGCGACCGCGGTGCTGGTCTGGACCGCCGACGAACGAGGCGTCCTCGGGTACGCCTCGGCCAAGGTCGGTGAC